>Ga0208689_1000004_pt1 | contig 353090 bp, 302 predicted proteins | sample June2015DPH_8_15_FD_184700 | JGI IMG/M metagenome (GOLD analysis project Ga0208689, IMG submission 184700) | Peatland microbial communities from SPRUCE experiment site at the Marcell Experimental Forest, Minnesota, USA - June2015DPH_8_150... | ecosystem: Environmental > Terrestrial > Soil >... | reverse complement strand
GTGGAAAAGTCTGAACGGCTGACTTTTCCACCGCGCTTGGAAATCCGGCAAAAGTCGCCGGATTTCCACATTCCCACAGCGCCGACGGCGACCCTCACCTCTCAACTGCCCAAAAGATTACACATCCTTTGCGGGCCTACGTCCGGCAAGCGGAAACAGAGGCCAGTTTCCAATTTCCAGTTTCGACTTTCGGGTTTCGGTTCTTCTGGCCAATCGGGAATAGTGGAGGCATCCGCGACTGTTATCTTGCTCATTTCAAAGTACATTCCGGCTTTGAACGTCATTTTCCAGTTTCCAATTTCCAGTTTCCGCCTCTGCCAATCGGGGATAGAGAGCCGTGCACCATTCATATTTCTCGAAAAACCGGCCTTTTTTCTCTGCAAGAGGTTGAAATAAAGCGAGTTAACCTCAATGGGTTTGCTTTGCCCTGAAGAAGTATATATAACAGATTCTAAAGTATTTAACCTCAATGGGTTCGGTTGGGTTCGTTTTTCCCATTGCTGATCGGGAGGGGCTACAACGGGCAACTGACCACGGACATAAGCAGGCCGCGTCATCTTACTGTTCTTGCTCTATCATATCCTATTCACTAAAGTCAACTCAATTCCGCTGAAGTGTAGATTTTTGGGCCTGAAGTGTAGGAAAACCGGGGTGAATGGAGCCCTCCATGGAGCTCGCAAACCGTCCAGTCTGTTATACTCCAGAATGACCGTATTGACTTTACGGTATTCATGCTGGCAAGATTCATTTATGCGGAATGAGCGAATGAAAAAGCTGACGGTGATGGTCCCCGAAGAACTGCTCCGCCAAGCCACCGAGGCGACGAAAACTGGTGCCACCGCAACCGTGCGCACTGGCCTCAAACTGCTTGCGGCGCGTCGCGCTTATGACGGACTACTGGCCAACTGGGGAAAGGTGAAATTCAGCCTTACATGGCAGGAGATGCGAGGCGAAGAGTGATTTGTGCAGACACCAGCATTATGGTCGCCGGTCTAAGAGGCGAACACGGACCGGACGTTGACCTCATCCACAGTGCCGTCGTTGACGGTTCACTTGTGCTGGCGCCGGTTGCGGTCTCCGAGCTTCTCAGCGATCCCGAATTACCGGCTGATATTGAAGCCTACTTGCTCGGCATACCCCAGCTCGAAATCAAACCCGGATACTGGGAGCGCGCGGGAAAACTCTACGCTCGATTGATGCGCCATCATTTCAAGCCTAAGCTGGCCGATTCGCTGATCGCGCAGAGCTGCCTCGACCACGGAGTCCCATTGGTCACTCGCGACCGCGATTTCAGCGCCTTTCAGAAGCTCGCCGGTCTTCGAGTATTAGCCGGTCCAACCCGGCTCCAATAGTCCGGCACTCGTGCCGTGGGCGGAATGACTCTCCTTCCCAGTCGGCGATTTTATCTTCGTCCCTCAAACTTCCCTACTCCACGCTCACGCTCTTGGCCAGGTTGCGCGGCTTATCTACATCGCAGCCGCGCAAAACCGCGCAATGGTGCCGAAGAGGAACGACAGCAAGAATCGGCGCCAGGATCTCGTGGCTCTGCGGCACCTATAGTAAGCCGCACAAAGTCGACTTGGCGCAAATCGACCGCTTTCTTCAGAGCCCCACCGGCCGCAGCTCGTTGCGGCCAAACCAAGAAACGGGTAAGGCGGTCTTACCATGCAGACCAAGGTTTCCACCGAAGGTCAGGTTATTCTGCCGGGGCCGCTCCGACGCAGGCTTGGCATTCGCGCCGGCGATCCGCTCGATGCCAACATCGAAGCCGGGCGGATTGTCTTAACCCCACGTAAGAAGCGTCCACGGCGGGTCGGGATTATCGCCGATCCCGTCACCGGGCTTCCAGTCCTTCGCGCAGGTGTAGACGCTCCCGTGCTGAGCAGTAAGGATGTTGAGGAAATCCTAGCGAACGTTCCATGAAACATCTCTCATTTCCCCGCCTGGGTTAAGACTCCAAAGCAGACCACTGACGGTCACCTGGTTCAGCTTGCCAGTTCGAATGGGGCGGTTCTTGCGACTCTGGATGAAGCAGTCCCCGGCGCGTATTTGATCTCTCAGCGCCATGTTGGCTAGAAGGCCTATCAGGATGCTGCACAACAGATACACAGCGAGTTTCTGAGATGCCCATTTTCGAGTCTCGGCGCCGGGCACCGGGCCGATCTTTACCGGAGCACGCTCTCCCAATACGTTGAGGCACTTGGCGGAAGGCTCGAAATCCGCGCCGTCTTCCCCGGGCGAGTGGCTCGCATCAGCCAGTTTGAAGAGCCTCCGAAGTGGCCCGAATTCGGGACTGAAGGCACGCTAGAACAAATCCGAGTGGGTGCCGGTGCGGACCAGATACAGGTCCTCGCCGCCAATCTTGTAAATCAGGAGCCAATCTGGTTCCAGGTGGCAGTCACGGTAGCGCTTCCATTCTCCCCTCAGAGGATGGTCCTTGTAGCGGGGCGGAATCGGGCTGCGTTTGGCCAGCAGCGAGATCAGCTCGCGCAGCTTCGACATATCCTTCCCGCGTCGCTGGGCCAGCTTAACATCACGCCGAAACTGTGTTCCAATAATCAGGGTTCGCGCGTTCAAATTTCTACATCCTTGAACAGTGCTTCGACAGACTTGAAACGCTTCCCTTTGCCACGCTCCGCTGCCGCCATCGCCTTTATCGTGGTTTTGTTGGGAACCTTGACTGCAAAGGGCAGGGCCTTTTCTGCCGCCACTCGGACAAGCAAAACGCGGACCGCGTCGGACACAGATATGCCCATTGCGGCCAGCGTTTTGGCCGCCCTCTCCTTCACCTTCTCGTCCACGCGAATGTGTACCATCGTCGTCGCCATGATTGTTAAGACCTCACTGAGATACATTGTATCTCATACGGGAACTATCGTCAATGAGTTTCACGCCAAGGAGCTGCAGGATCGGCCAGACACGCGTAGTTCATTCCCGCGATTGGCGACAATGTCTTACACTCTGCTTCATGAGCGAGGAACCTTCGCTGTGCACCGGTCTCCGTGTGGCGCCCCGGATCGGGTGGATGTCGGTCGGGGTATAATCTTACTCGGAGGGCTAAGCGTGAAACCGCTGCGCATCTACGTCGACAGTTCCGTGCTGGGAGGGTGCGGGGACGCTGAATTCGAGGCCGACTCTTTGCGGTTGATGGAGTGGGCCCGCCATCAAGATCTGAAGCTTCTAATCAGCGAAATCACTTTGCGCGAGTTGGAGCCCGCTCCTCCGAGTGTAAAAGATATTTTGAACAGCCTTCCAGCAGAATGCCTGGAGTACATAGTCTTGACCTCGGAAATGACGTCTCTGCGCGATGCCTACCTTGAGGCTGGGGTCGTGGGACCGCGGTGGATGGACGACGCGGCGCACGTGGCAGCAGCTACGGTGGCTCGCGCCGACGCAATCGTATCCTGGAACTTCAAACACATCGTTCGCCTCGAGAAAATAAAAGGCTATAATGACGTGAACCTATCGCACGGGTACGAAGCGCTGACCATTATCACCCCGAGGGAGGTGAGGCTTCATGAAAGCGAAGGATGAAAAACCGTTCGACTGCCTGGCATTCAAGTGGAAGGTTCAGGCAGAAATATACGCGGAGATCAAGGATAAAACCCCAGCGCAGCAGATTGAGTATTTTCACCGCCACGCCGAGACCGGCCCCTTCGCCGGGCTAGTTCGAAAGCTTCGAGAACAGCAAGCCGAACCATCGGTCTTGGATCGTTCCTCCTGACCACGACCCCCGATTTTCGGATTTCCATTTTCGAGCTTCAACGCCGCGCAGAAGGGCCTACCTTTACCTCAGCACGCTCTCCGAAGACGTCGAGGCATTGGGCGGAAGGCTCGAAATCCGCGCTGTCTTCCCCGGGCGAGAGGTTCGCATTAGCCAGTTTGAATGGCAGCGCTTTAAGCCAACTGCGCGCGGGTGGGCGCTACCGACCTCTCGGGCGAGCTTGCATTTCCCGCCTTAAGACCGCGTTCATATGCGTCTGATACTTCTTGGCATGTGCGCGGAACCACGCCAGGACGTCAGCATCGACGCGCAGACTGATTTGCTGCTTGAGCGGCCGATAGAACCGTCCGACATGAATTCTTGGCGGGACCGACTTCATTGCCGGGACATCCGAATAATCGATCGCTGAGTCCGGCTGTCGCGCCAAGGCTTCGAGTTCGGCCCGATCACTCAAGGGGGTGGTAAAGAGCGCGTTCGCTGGGGTCCGCTTTTCGTGCCGAGATGATGCGGATTTTTTCTTCGCCATTCTCCTCCTCAACCGTATGCACGACCAACAGGAGGACGACACCTCCCCCCGTGCCAATCGTATGCCAGCGTTCCTCGCCGTCGACAACCTGCTCCACGTAAGAGACGGCTTTCGGGTCTGCGAAGACCCTCGCCGCCGGCTCAAACGAAACGTCGTGCTTTCGCCGGTTCATCCGATTCTAGTTCTCGTCCCAGGCGAAAACCATTGTATATACAAAATTGCAGCAGATTATCCGCGCCAAGCAATGGGGCAGCGCATCTGTCGCTGAGAGCTGCGTTGGCTAATTTCCTAAGCGTTGACGCCCGCGACGCCGCCCCTGCGCTAAGTGGCTTTTGCTGCCCTGACGCGGAAGCGCACTCCTTCCTTGACCTGAAGATAGGCAACCATTTCGAGCAGGTTGCGCGCCTGCGGATTGCCCGACGGCCCGAGCATTCGCATGAGGCTCTTGGGCGATCGGCCAACCGCCTTGGCCAGCGCGGTGAATCCGACCGCAGCATTAACATAGTCGCGCAAAACGGCCTTGCCTGTATCCACGTCGCCGGACAGCAGGCAATCGATAGCTTCCCGAAGAAGCTCTTTGCGAAATGCCGGGTCGCGTTCGGCGCGCGCCTTGATGGTTTCTCTAAAGTCTCGTGTTAATGGCATTTTCTTCTCCTTGTTTCTTTTTCCGTTCCTTGTAGTCCTGCCATCGAGCTGTCGCGTCGCTGATGTCCCGCTGCTGGCGTTTCTTTGTGCCGCCGCCGAGCAGGATTACAATCCGGTCTCCGTCTTTGCCAAAATAGATTCGATAGCCGGGGCCGAAATTGATCCGATGCTCGAATACTCCACCTCCAATGCTCTTCACGTTAGACAGATTGCCCTGGGCCATCCTCGTGATAGCGGTAGCCACCTTTACCGCGGCGGGGGCGTTGAGACTGTCGAACCATTCGCCGTATGGGCTGCGGCCATCACGCGCCAAGTATTCCAGTGTCTGCATCAGGCCTTATGGTAACATCTGTGGTACCGTTGTCAACGTGTTTCTTGAGCGTATCGAAAGAACGAACGCGGGCTAGTCATACGCCGTCCATCGTCGAACCTCGGCGCCGATAGCTGCGTCGCACCCGTGCGTCATTGTCTTGGATAGGTAAATTCCCCCGAGGGGTCGCGCTCCTTCAAAGCCTTCACTTGCCCGTCTTCCACAACGAACTCATAGATGGTGTCGGCGAATTGCGGTGTCCTGAACTGCAATCCTTTCACCTGAATCAGCTTCCGCGGAGGCCCGCCCGGGAACACCAGTGAGAGCCCGGTCCCAGGCTGATAGACCACTTGAAATTTGACCTTGGCCGGAGTCAGGTACACGCCCGCGAGTTTTTCCACCAGCTTCGGGTCCAAAGCTTCCGGCTTGCGGGTAAAGACCACTTCCGCCTCGTCCAGCGACATCATCGCGGTCGCAATGTCGCCCTGCGGATTCGTGCCGAAGTTCACCGAAAATCGCCCATACTGCTCGTCATCCGGCGTGTCGAAGCGGTCGAAGTGGAAATGACTCAGCGGAAACTGGAATTCGTGAAAACCAAACTCGAGCTGATCGCCCTTCAGTCCGATTTTCAGGATGCCGTACGCCGGATTTTCAAATTCCCCCGCATAGCTGGCCAAGGGGTGGGAGGGCTTGGTGTTGGGGACGCGGTCCTCTCCGGCCTTGGCGCGCGCTTGGGTGCCCGCCTTCTTGTTGGCCAGGCGTACCTGCAACTGGCGCTGGCTCCACGGCGTCTGGTCCATGCCCAGCAGGCGCTCATACACGTTGAAGCTGACCACGTTGTACAACGGAGCGCTGTGGTCGCTGATGACGGCCACGATGACCCCGATCTTGTCATTGGGCATGAACGAGATTTGCGAGTGGAAGCCCGGCAGGTCGCCGCCGTGATAGGTAAGGAGGTGCCCACGATACGACGCGATTGACCGTCCCATGCCGTAGTCCGGATTCAGGATCTCCCAGTAACCCCGCGACTCCCCGAGCGAATTGGGCAGGCCGATGGCCGGCTGCAGGGTGGCTTTCAGGACGTTGGGAGGCAACACTTGCTTGCCGTTGTATTTTCCCTCGTTCATCAGCGCGATCAGCCAGTGCGACAGCTCATTGATATTCGAGATGATCGCGCCCGCCGGCGCCACGCCCTCGGTATCCTCATAGTAGGGAATTTTGTACAGCTCGAAGGAATCGCGTTTTTCGCGGTACGGCACGCCGTGGTCCGGGTGCTTCTGCATGTCGGAAATCGTGTAGGTGGTCGAGCCCATGTCCAGCGGCGCGAGGATTCGCTCGCGCACGAACTGCTCCCACCGCATCCCAGATTTCAACTCGATGATTTCGCCGACCGCCGAGAACATCAGGTTGTTGTAAAGGAAGGCCGTCCGCATCGGTTCCTGCGGTTCGAGATACTTCAGCTTCTCGAATAGCTCTTTCCGCGTGAAAGGCGACTTGAACCAGATCAGGTCGTGCCGTGTCACGCCCGTCCGGTGCGACAACATGTCCCGCAGCGTGACGTTACTGTTGAGCTGGTCGTTATAAAACTGAATGGTGGGCACGGCTTCGCGCACTGGCTTGTCCCAGCTTAGCTTTCCTTCCTCCACCAGCATCCCCGCCGCTACCGCTGTGAATAGCTTCGAATTCGACGCGATTTGGGACAGGGTGGTGGGCGTGAACGGCAGCTTCTGCTCGTAATCTCGATAACCGTAGCCCTTCGCAAATACCAGCTTGTCCTTCACGACAATGCCCACACCGATTCCCGGCGTGTTCCAGTCCTTCAGCACTTGCTCCATGTAGGAGTCAAATCCCTGAAGCTTGGCGGCGTCGGGTTCCTGCGCGCGGGCTGCCGACCCGAACATCATGAGTACGAACGCCGAAACGATCATGGAAACCCGCCGAGCGACTCGAGCGAAACTCAGTTTGCTTTCGAAACGCATAAGATCAGAATCTCCTCTTTTCGATTTCGGATTTTGGATTTCGGATTTTGGATTAGGCGCCAAAGAAAACCTTCCCCTGTTCGATTTTGGATGCGTTCGCTTAGTTTACCCTGAGCCTCTTCGCTGCGCTCAGAGCCGTTCGCAAGCGGAGGGCGAACGGGCTCAGCGCAAGTTTTGGATTTTGGGTTAGGTACGAAAGAAAACCGTGACGCGAGATAAGAGTGACAGCGCACATTCGTGTGCCCGGTAATATACCCCTAGCTGACTCCCGGCGCTATGGGGCTAATCCCGATCCATCTCATACGCCGGCTTCATCCATCGTCGAGCCTCGTCGTGGATCTCCGCGACTGACGAAATCTCAATGCGATGCGTGATTCTATCTTTCTTGGCGAAGCCACCGGTATCGATAAGGCGTTTGGGCGTCCTGGTATTATTTGGCGCCAAGCCGAAATCGACGCGCGGGCGAGGTAATCCCTCAGTCTCCGGCCCGCCGAACGATGTAGGGGCACCCCTCGTGGGTGCCCTGCGACGGGCAGGCACAAGGCCTGCCCCTACAGCTCCAAAGAACCGTCAGGACTCCGACGGCTGCTTGACGATTGAGGCCTGCACCAAGCCGGCGGCGAGAAAGGCGACCACCTGATCCACGAACTGAGCCAGCGTATAGTTGGTGGGAAATCCGTACCAATTCCAGTACGGAACATTCACCACGAGGGTTGGGATCACGCCGAGCAAGGTGACGAAAGCGAGCCGTTCCGTAAAGGACTTGAGGCCGGCCGCCTGCGACAGCAAGAAGGCGGCGAGAAGTGCGGCGATGAGATTCGCTCCAAACTGGACAACGAACCGCTTGGGCGCGAAGGGTTCCTGGCCCCGCGGATGGTAAACTAGGATGCCCGTCGGGCCGGCGCGATACTTCTCCACAAATCGACGCATGGCTTCTTGCTGCTGAGCCTTGTTCATGCCCGCCGTCTCGTCCATTCCGGGGAACAAATAAAAACCGGGCGGGTAGATTTGCTCCTGTAGTCGCGCCAGCACTGCGTCTTCGTTGTCCAGTCGCTTCACGCCCACTCTCCCGATGGGCAGAAGCAGGTGGGCAATCGATTGCCAAGCGAACATCGCAATGCCCCCCAGAATTCCGGCTAGAATGATGCGTTTTGCCATGCGGACCCTCCTCGCGCGAGCCGAGTCGCCCGCGTTCATTCCGTCTCAAACCGGATTTCTTTCACTCGATCAAGCGGCAGGCTAAAATCAAACACATCCGGGCTGGCGGGATCGTAATGATCGGTGATGCCCAGCAGGCGCGCTTCGGCCGGCTGATTGGTAGGCATCAGAAACTTGCCGGACTGGACTTCCCCGCTCCGCAAAGTCAGCTTCATTTGTTGCCCCTGAAATTCCATGCGGGCGATTTTCGAAAATTCCACTTCGTCAGGGACACCATCGATCATCAGGGGAACGGTCGTGCGAGCGGGCACCGAATCCAGCAAGGAACCGCGCCCGCCGGGAGGATAGAAATCCAGAAAAGCGTCAAACACCTGAGTCGCTTTTCCGGCTTGATCCGTGACCGTCACCTTGTGGCCGAAACGCCTCCAGACGTCCACGATCTGCTGGCGCTCCGCCTCCGGGCTCTTGGTCACGCGGTAAGGCAGGCTGCCCTTGTTCAGGCTGACCTTGATCACGCGCCGTTCTTTCAGATCAAAGTGTTTGTAGAAGATGTAGTTGGAGTCTTCCTTGACCACGACCGCGTCGCGCTGGATGACAGCTTGTTTACCCTGCGCGGTAGTCTGGTAAACAGTGTCCGCCCGAAGCGGGATAGTGATTCCGAGGGCCGCGAACACGAGCCAGCGCCTGTGAGTCATAAGTTGGTAGTCGCCAGTGGCGGGCAAGAGCCACCAGCGGTCAGCCGTCAGCTTTCAGCAAACACTCTCCCCGCCCCAAGCTCGCTGGTAGCGGACGGCTGATAGCTTGGACTAGCCACTCGCCACATGCCTCTTGCCACTTTTATGTCACTTCTTTTTCTTCTTCTCCGACTTGTACTCGGTCTGGACCGAGCCTTGGATCAACTGCAAGTCTGCCTGTGCTTCCTGCGCGTACTTCCCGTTGGGATCGAGCTTCAAGTAAGTTTCGAGTGCCTCAACTGTTCCGGGAACCGCAACCACTTTCCCATCTGCGCCCATGGTCAGCTTGCCCATCAACGCGCGGCCCATCAACGCGTAGGAGTCGGCATTCTTGGGATCAATTTCGGTCGACTTCTTAAAGGCTTGTGCAGCTTCATCCATTTTGCCGGTGTTATAGAAAATGGCTCCGAGATTAAAGTAGGCGCGCGCTGCGCCCGCCGGATTCAATTCGGCCGACTTCTGGAATTCCGCCTGAGCTTCGGGAATCTTGTTAGTTTGAGCGTAAACATTTCCCAGCGCGTTGTGCAGGTCGGCGTTGGATGGGTCAAGCGCAATCGCCTTCTGGTAATTCTCCGCCGCCTTGTCGTACTGATGGGCGTTGGAGTAGCTGCTCGCCAACTGAGTCTGGACAGCGATCAAGTTTTTGTCCTTTGCCAGTGGCAGCGCTTTCTCAAATTCCGCGGCGGCTTCGGCGTACTTCGCCTGCCGGTCTTGGTCGATCTGGCTTCGTTTATCAGGCGGGTCCGATGGGGTCGGCTGCATGGCCTGCGCCTGAGCGACCAAGTCATTGCCGTGATCGAATAGCTGCTTCAATCCCGCAAACTCCTTCTGCTCTTCGCCCCGTGCCTTTTGCTCTTCGAGTTGTTTCTTGAGCTCGGGGTTGGACTGGGCCTCCTTGGCCTGCTGAGCCTTTTCCTTGGCCAGATCGAAGTCGTGGACGGTCGCCTCGCCCATGGTGACATGCACGTTGCCGTGCCACAGCAGCGCCCTTCCGCTCGTGTCTTGAAGGGTGACTTTATAAGTGCCGAGCGGCAGACCGACATAAACATAGTGGCCTTTCTTGTCAGTTCTTACCTTGTAAGTTCCCTTGATCTCCTGGCGCTCGATCAAAATCGTGAACCCCACCATCGGATTTCCCTTGTCGTCTTTAGCGTCTCCTGTAAGGCCTCCGGCTTGACCGAATAAAGGCAGAGCGCCGGAAATCGCCGCGGCCAGAACCGCGAACTTCACCCAATTCTTTGTGTTTGCCCAAAGCATGTCTCTTCCCTCCTTGCGGGCTTCGTTGGACGCCATTCTACCCTTAGTTTGGATGCGAACTCAATAACTAGTGGCAAGTGGAAAGTGGCTAGCGGCCAGTCCAATCTATCGGCCATCAGCTATCAGCGAGCTTAGTCCCAGGCGGGTGTTCGCTGAAAGCTGATGGCTGGCTGCTGATGGCTGCTACTTGCCACTTTCCACTTGCCACCCGCCATTGTACTTTGGCCGAACCGCGTAGGGAATAGGGTCGTCAACGCCAGCTTCTTCAAATGCCCGCAGGCGCAGGGCGCAACTGTCGCAAACCCCACAAGCAACGTCTTCGGCTTGATAACACGACCACGTCAGCTCAAACGGCGCGCCCAACTCCCGACCCCGCCGCACAATTTCGCTCTTGCGCATGTGAATGACGGGAGTGACGATCCCGAGCTGTGTTTCAGGCTTCGTGCCGGCGGCAATCACGCGATCGAAAGCCGCGTAGTATTCCGGACGGCAGTCGGGATAGCCGGAGCTGTCCTCGGCCACGGCGCCGACGAAGATCTTGCGCGCCCCCAGCACTTCGCCCCAGGAGACAGCGATCGAGAGAAAGTGAGCGTTGCGGAAGGGCACGTAGCTGGAGGGAATGTCCTTGCGCTCGAGGTTGGCTTGCTCCACCGCGAGGCGCGCGTCGGTGAGACTCGATCCGCCAATCTGGCGCAGATGGTCGAGACGGCAAGTCAAGCGATGCTCGGCATGGTAGAAATCTGCCAGCGCGTGGAAGGCCTCCAGTTCGCGGCACTCGGTCCGCTGGCCATAGCTCACATGCAACATGGCCAGGCGATAGTCCTGGTTCGCAATTGCGGTGGTCACACAACTGTCCATTCCGCCGCTGGCCAAAACTACAGCCAACGGATTTTGGATGCGTTCGCTTCGCTCAGCACAAGTTTTAGATTTTGGATTTTGGATTAAGGACTTGTCCGTAGTCCGTCGTCCGTTGTCCGTGGTCGGTCCGTCCATCGCTGCGCCCTACCCAGATTTGCAATGTCCCATTTCTGATTTCTAATTTCTGATATCTGATTTTATTCATCATTCATAATTCAAACGCCTCTCGCCTCCGGCTCCCAAATGAACTTGTGGATCTGCATTCCCATTCGAACCTCAAGCCCGTCACGCAAAATCCATTCCGCGAGCTGGCGGGGATGCATCCTGCCAAAAACCGGGGAGAAAATCACCTCATTCACGACGCTGTGCAAGCGATGTCGGGCGATGAAGTCCAACGCATAGCGGTAATCATTTTCGTCGACAATCACGAACTTGATTTCGTCCTTGGGCTCGAGCACCGCCAGGTTGTCGAAGCAGAACTTTTCGCTCTCGCCGCTGCCCGGGCACTTTACGTCAACCACTTTGACCACTTCGCGCGGCAGGTTGCCTGCAAACTGCTCGCCACTGGTTTCAATCAGGACCCGATAACCTTCGGCCACAAGCTGGGCCGCGACGGCATGAATGTCTTTTTGCAGAAGCGGCTCGCCGCCGGTGATCTCCACCAATTTGCCGCCCAGCTCGCGAACGCGGCTGAGGACTTCATCGATGGTCATCTGGTTGCCGCCATAGAAGGCATAAGCGGTATCACACCAGTGGCAGCGTAGATTGCACCCCGTCAGGCGAATGAAGATGCACGGCAGCCCGACATAGGAAGACTCGCCTTGAATCGACTTGAAAATCTCAGTGACGACCATTTCTTTCGCGTCCGGATCTCCGGCAGCGGCTCGCGATGACCCGCATTCATTTTACTCGATTCCGTTGGCGGATTCCTTCCGGTCCATCGGCGACCAGGTATCGAAGATCGCGCGCTGCGGCCAGCTCGAAGACTCTTCGCCCAGGCGACATCGGCAATCCGCGAGCGGAAGCACGCCGCAAATACCTGAACAAACGTATGCTTGCCAGCCGGCATCAGATTTGGCTGGACACGCAAATTCGCCTCATGTTATTCTCAGCCTTGCCGATAAATAGGATCGAGGGAGGAACCCATGCGTCTGCCTGGGGCTCGACCGCCAGTGGACTTCCGACCGCCATCCTGGCAAGAAGTAAGTTGGAAGCAACCCTTCACGTACCTTCACGTTTCAGTCCTTGTGCCGCCTGTTCTCTTGCTCATGTTCTGCGCCCCTAGCGCCTTCGCGGAGTCACGGCATCAGGCCGGCGCGAACCTCAGGCTCAGTGTGAACGTCATTGCGGTAGTTTTTCCCGCCCCACAGATTCATGAAGTGACCGGTCGATGGGCATACTCGGCGCCCGGATTGTCGGAGGGCATTCGGGTCGATGTATCTGCGGGACGAATTTTGCTGAGCTGGGCCGAAGAAGTGAAGAAGCTCTCCGAGACCGGCTGGGCGGCTGGGTATTCAGCCGTCTCGCAGCTTCCGTCTCAAACGACCGCGGAGATTGGCGGCCGCGTCATCCTTCCACCTTCCATCGAGAGCCGGGAATTGGCCCGCCCGTCAGCCGGTCCGGCACCCGAAGACGGCTCTGCGCCGCAAGAGGACAGTCATCGCTCGTCACAGGCTTTGAACGAGGCCGTCGTTCGCACTTGTATCGTTGTTCCAGAATGACGACCCCTAACTATTCGTACCTCAAAGCGACCATGGGATCGAGGCGGCTGGCGCGATGGGCGGGAAGGTATCCCGCCGCGCAGGCTACCATCGCCAACCCAGCTGTCGCTAAGGCCAACGTTAACGGGTCGTGGGCTTTCAGTCCGTAGAGCTGGCTTTGCACCACCCGACCTAGCGCGAGCGCAGCGGGCACCCCCGCCGCTACGCCGAGCGAGATCAACACCAGAACATCGCGCATGACCATCCACAGCACCCTTCTCCGGTCCGCCCCCAGTGCCATGCGGATGCCGATCTCGCGGCTCCGTTGCGCCACTGTGTAAGCCATCACGCCGTAGAGGCCGATCGTCGCCAGCAGCGTCGCCAGAAAGCCGAACACCGTCGACAGGCTTGCGATCATTCGCTCCATGGTGAGTGAGTTTGAGATTTGGGCCTCCGTGGTCCGCATCGCGTGAAGCGGCACGCTCGGATCAAGGTCCCGGAGTTTTCCTCGGACGATGGGCATCAACTGATTCGGGTCGAAAGTGGTTCGCAGGTAGACGGTCATGCCGCCAAGGAAGTGGCTCCCATAGTAGGGAATAAACGCCTGCGGCGGGATTTCGTCGCGCAAGTTCGTGTATTTGATGTCCCTCACCACGCCGATAATCTCCATGTCGGTGTGCGTGCCGGGATCGATCCCAAACCCGAGGTGGCGGCCGATGGGATTTTGTCCTGGGAAATAGCGCCTCGCGAATTCCTGGTTGATCATCACGGTGGTGGGCGTCCAGTCGTCGGGCTGAGGTCCGTTCTTCACCTCCCGGCTATCGTCGGGTGTAAAGTCCCGTCCCGCGACGATGGGCACGCCGAGGGTAGCAAAATAGTTGGCACTGATCTGGTTCATGTATGGCTCGGCGCGATCGTCAGGCTTGGCGGGATTGTAGCCCTCCACCGTCATCGAGCTATCCCATTCGTCGTCCTCGAGAATACGCATCGACGCCAGGCCCACCGATTGAACTCCCGGAATCGAGCCGAGGCTGTCTGTCAACTGCTGGTAGAAAGTCTTCATTCGTTCGGGTGTGTAGCCGGCGAGCGAGGGGTCGAGATTGAAGCCGATCAGCCGCTCGACGGGGAAGCCCGGACCCAAGTTGCTGAGGTTTTTGAGCGTGCGGAGGAAAAGCCCCGCTCCGATCAGGAGCAGAAGCGATAGCGCGACCTGCGCGACCACGAGGCTCTTCCGCAGCCTTCCGTGCCCGCCCACCACCGCTCCCGCCTGGTCCTTCAATGTCTTCCCGATATCAGGCTTCGTGGTCTTTAGCGCCGGAACGAGTCCAAAAAAGAGTCCGGTCACAATCGTTACGGCCAGCGTGAACAGAAGAATGCGAACGTCGGGCGAAGTGGAAATGCTCAAACCTCCGGAGTCCGCCGGCAGATAGATGGCCATCAGCGCCCTGTCTGCCCAGAAGGCGAAGGCAAGGCCGGCGAGCCCTCCCAGCCCGGAAAGACACAGGGTTTCAGTCAAGAGCTGGGAGACAATTCTTCCCCGGCTCGCGCCCACTGCCAGCCGCACTGCAATCTCCTTCTGCCGGTTCGCCGCGCGCGCCAGTAAGAGGTTGGCAAGATTGGCGCAAGCAATCAGCAGCACAAGGCCGGTGGTCGCCATCAGCACCCAGAGTGGCGTCGAAAGCTCCTGACGGACATAGGACCGGCCTTGCGAGCCTGGCAGAACGTCGATCCAGCACTTGAGAAATTGCTCCCGGTCGTAGGCGGAGGCGTGGGCGAACGCCGACTCGCGCACCTCGTTTTCCAACATCGAATGCATGAAGGGTTGCAGCGACGCCTGCGCCTGCGCCCGCGTCACGCCCCGCTTCAAGCGCCCAAACGCATTCACCCAACGGGAGCGGCGGTCCTTGAGCATCTCCATGGGCACGATCACCATTTGTGGCTGCATCATGATCGGAATAAACAGCTTCGGAGAATGGCCCAGCTCCACGCCGTCAAATCCCGCTTGCGCGACACCGATCACGGTCAGATTGTGCTTATTCACCGACAGTGTTTTTCCAAGAATCGCCGGATCGCCGCCGAATCGATTTTTCCAATAGTTGTAGCTCAGCATCACGAGCGGATGGCCGCTGGGCACACGATCGTCCTCGGGCGTAAACGTCCGTCCCAATGCCGCGCCCACGCCGAGAACGCTGAAGTAGGTCCCCGACACCAGCTCAGCCGGCACGGGCTCCGCCTGGCCTCCTTCCATAAGGCTCACCTGAGTCGGGAAGCGGCAGAACATGCCGGAAAAGACCTGATTGTGCTCCTGGAAGTCGCGGAACATGGGATGCGAGATCGCGTTGCCGCCCCAGTTGTTGCCGTAATGATGGCCGCGCATGGTGAGTAGCACCAACTGTTGCGGGTCCTTCACGGGCAACAGGCGGAGCAAGACCTGGTCGAGCAGCGTGAAGATCGCCGTGTTCGCGCCGATGCCGAGCGCCAGGGTCAGCACCGCCACGCCGGTGAACACCGGATTCTTCGCCAGCACCCGCGCCGCATATCGAAGATCGCCAAGAATATGGCCCATGACCGTCACCTCTCAGGGAACTGATTTGCTTAGCAGGCTGATTAAATAGTCGTCTGGCGCGAAGTAGCAGCGGGTATGCCCCGCCACATTTCGAATGATTTCAGCGCCCGATGGCGGCGCAAAACCGCGCCTACATCGTTCCACATCAGCCTGTTTGACGAAGAATCGGGGCAGAAAGTTAGTCGGCTATGGGGGCAAATACAGGAGTTTGGATTCTGGAGTCAGGAGACAGAATAAAGAGCGTCCGTTGTGCTTGGTCAGTTGAATGTGGAGCGAAGAAGGCGGGATTAGGGATTCACGGTTAGGGATTCGGGGAACACCGGGCTAACGGCGCAGGGGACGAAGGACTAGTGACCAAGGACTTACGACCAAGGACTAATCCAGATATTTCACGAACACCACTTCGTTGCGCGCTTCGTTATAGAGGAGCTCGTCGACCATGCTGCGCGCGAGCAGAATCCCAAAGCCGCCGGCGCGCAGCCCCTTTTCTTCGCGGACCTTCACGTGTCCGAAAGGCTCGCTGGGCGGGTTGCCGACGGCGGCGTGGGGCAAGGCGTCCAAGTTAAAGCCCCTTCCCGGATCGGCGATGCGGTAGAGCAGCATGCGTTTGGCACGGAGAAAGGCGATGCGCACTTTTCGGTTGGGATCGAGCTCGCCGCCCCATTCGATGGCGTTGAGCAGCAGTTCGTGGAACGCGCGGCCCACGGTTTCGCGAATTTCGCTGGGCAGGTCCGCTTTCAGGTGCATGAGAAAGTTCTGAATGCGGTCTACAACCGCGAGCTCGCAGGGCACTAGCAGTTCAACCCAGTCCGGGCGCGCCGAGATCACCTCAATGGGCGCCGCTCCGCCCGGCGCGGCAAGGACTTTCTTCACCATTTCCTTCAGGGCTCGCGGCTCGAAAGGTTTGGGCATGTATTGATAGGCCTGCGAGCGGATGGTGGTCAAAAGCACTTCGGGCGTGTTGTCCGCAGTCATCACGATGACCTTGGGTCGGGCGGGCTCGCCGTGCAACTTGGCCAGCAAATCGAGACCGTTCATGCGGGGCATCCAGATATCGAGCAACACTAGGTCATACGATTTGGCCCGCAATTTCTCGAGGCCGTCAATGCCGTCCTCGGCCGTGTCGACCGTGTAGCCGGCCTCGCGAAGAACATCCGCGAGGAGAAGCCGGATGGCGCTGTCGTCGTCCACCACCAGAATGGATTTCAACGCTGATACCTCCCCAAAGTTCGTCGAGGCTTTTCCGTTCGTGGCTCTCACGTTCCGTCGCCGTGGCCGCAGGCGCTCGGCCCTCGCGATTTCCCTTCGTCCTCCTACCGGCTGTCGGGTCGGTGGGAGAGCCACCAACCAGCTAAATGTAGCATACCCGAGACGCCGCCGACAGCAAATGGACTCATCACCGCTGATCGTACACCCGCGACAGTTCCGAAGAACAGATAGCCAAGCAACGCCATGGCGCCGCCAAGGCCCGGCCATCTCCAAGCCAGGATCAGGCCCAGGAGCATGATGCCGGTTCCCACGAACATCAGCTTCTCGGGCGTCGTGAGCGTGGAAGGCCGTGGCGGACCTTCACCGACTAAAAACACCAGGAACAGAAGGACGAGCAGCGTTCCCAGGATCCGCGCCGTCCAGCGCAGGATTTCGATACCCCAACGACGGAGTTTAGGAGCATTCATCTTTCCTCATTTCCGCGGGCATTTTCTAATTGCCCGCAAGTGTGGCCGAAATCGTCGAGGCACGCAACGAGACACATGACAGTTCGCGAAGTGTCACAAGGACGGCACCCGTTGGCCATCCCAGGCGCGGTACTCCGCTCTGAACCATGCGGTGTGACACTGGTCACAATGAGTGGTAGCAGCGGTCACAGCGTTAAGAAGCAACCGTGGCTAGGCTCGTGGTATCTGGACGCGGGCGCGCTGATAACTGCGAACTGGCCGGCTCGACGAAGCCCGCAGGACCGGCGATACGCGTTCGCCCACTGGAGGCGCAATAAACCATGCTGAAATTGGAGCGAATTCTTTGCCCGATGGATTTTTCAGAGTTTTCGGCTAAGTCCTATGAGTACGCTCATTCGCTGGCATACCACTACGGAGCGAAGTTGTTTGTCGAGCATGTGGTCCAGCCGCTCACCATGGCGTACCCGTATTATGCGTTTCCGGATTCAGTGAATCAGGTCTACTGTGACCTCACCACAGACGCCGAGAAGCACTTGAAAGAGTTTGTGCAAAAGTATCAGTGGAACGGGATCCATCCTGAGTTCGTGGTGCAGGAAGGCTTTGTGACCGACTCCATTCTGGCATTTGCCGAGAAGCGGTCGATCGACCTGATTGTGATGGGAACCCATGGGCGGCGGGGTGTTGACCGCCTGACTATGGGTTCAGTGACGGAACAAGTGCTTCGCAAAGCGCACTGCCCGGTCCTGGCGGTGCGCAAGCCGGCGCACGATTTTGTGAAGCCGCTCGAAAAGACGGAACCGGTCCAGCTCAAGAAAATTCTGTTCTGCACTGACTTTTCCGAACATTCGGACCGCGCCCTTCAGTACGCGCTCTCCCTCGCCACGGAGTACAACGTCGAGCTGACCCTGCTTCATGTTTTGGACAACATACCAAGTTCCAGCGACATTCAGGCCGAAACCTCCAGGGTTCTGCGAGAGCTCGAAAGGCCGATTCCGGAAGATACGCGAAACTGGTGCGCTGTAAAAGCGACGGTGCGAATCGGCAAGCCTTATCAGGAGATCATTCAGGCTGCGCTCGAGACACAGACCGATTTGGTGGTGATGGGTGTGCGCGGCCGCAACGCGCTGGACTTGGCGCTGTTCGGTTCAACCACCCATCGCGTCATTCAACTCGGCCCCTGCCCTGTGCTCGCCGTCCATATCTGAAGCAGTGGCAAGCAAGAAGTCACTGCCTTCCCTCTTGGTCGCTCTTCGGTTCTCGCTCTAGTTTGAGGTCCGGATTGTCACGGCATCACGGCATGTTGGAGGCGCGGGTGAGAATCGAACTCACGTATAAAGGTTTTGCAGACCTCTCCCTTACCACTTGGGTACCGCGCCCTTGGGTCAGCTTTCAGGGATCAGCTTTCAGCCCTCAGCGAAAGACCAACGCGCGACAGCAAGCTGAGAACTGACGGCTGACAACTGACGGCTGAATCTTTGGAGCGGGAAACGGGATTCGAACCCGCGACTTCGACCTTGGCAAGGTCGCACTCTACCACTGAGTTATTCCCGCTCGAGCCTGACGGGGCGAAAACTCTCACCCTCTTCTTACCCTGAAATTATAGGTACCGCGAATCCGTGCTGTCAAGTTGTCGCGCCAATGCCGGGCGCACGAGCCCTACCCTCGAGAGATCCTCACGCGTTCACGGTGACCGGCGCCTCGCGCAAGAATTTCGCAGACTCTTCCGGGGGCGTTGGGTTGATGTAAAAACCTGTGCCCCACTCGAAGCCGGCGACCTTGGTGAGCTTGGGCATGATCTCGATGTGCCAGTGGTAATAATCGTTCGAAGAATCGGGAAAGGGCGAGGTGTGGATGATGGTGTTGTAGGCCGGGCAGTCCAGAACTTTGTCCAGGCGCATCAGCATGTCTTTCAGAATCGCCGACAGTTGCTCGAACTCGTGCTTTTGTGACTCCTCGAAAGCCGACTGGTGATCCTTGGGAACGATCCACATCTCAAACGGAAACCTCGGCGCAAAAGGCGCCAAGGCAATAAAATCGTCGTTCTCAGCGATGACGCGCGTGGCTTTCTCCACCTCCTGGCGGATGATGTCGCAAAAAATGCAGCGCTCCTTGAAATTGTAGTACTGCCGCGATCCGTCCACCTCCTCGAGCACGCGCTTGGGCACAACCGGCAGGGCGATGAGTTGCGAGTGAGTGTGCTCGAGCGACGCCCCCGCCGCCTCGCCGTGGTTCTTGAAAATCAGGATGTACTTGAACCGGCGGTCCTTCTTCAAGTCGGTCATCCGGTCGCGGTAGGCCCACAACACGTCCTCAATCTTTCTGACCGGCAGGGTGGCAAGCGTCATCTGGTGGTCGGGAGTTTCAATAATAACTTCGTGCGCTCCGATGCCGTTCATTTTGTCGTAGAGGCCTTCGCCCTCGCGGTTCAAGTTGCCTTCGATCCCCAAGGCAGGGAATTTGTTCGAGACAACGCGCAGCGTCCAGCCCGGAGTATTGCGGGCGCTGCCGTCACTGCGGTAGGCCAGGATTTCGGGCGGCGTTTTTGATTCGTTGCCGTAGCAAAATGGGCAGAAGCCGGAACCTATGATTTGCACTTTTTCGCGAACGAAGTCAGTCGGACGTTTGGCGCGATCGGTGGCGATAATCACCCAGCGCCCCGTGACCGGATCTTTTCTTAGTTCGGGCAAGTCTTGAACTCCCTCGAAACAGGAATTAGGAATTAGGAGTTAGGAATTAGGGTACGGACATCAGCCGGTAGCGGTGGAGAATCTTCTGAATACCGCTCGCCGGACACGCGACCCTCAAACCAGCCGGCACGTCTTTGTTCGTTGATCCCTAAATCCTAATTCCTAACTCCTAATTCCTACTCTTTGAAGGCATCTTTAATCAACCTGACCTGGAACCCTTCCTTCGCGTCCCACGCCACGCTCGTGATGTCGTAGCGATAGGTGAGCGACTTTCGAGGCAGCCGACGCATATATTCGTTGGCTGCCTTGATGATTCTCTTCTGCTTGCCGAAATCGACGGCCGCCTCGGGAGGGCCGGCAACGTCAGACGTTCTGGTCTTGACTTCGACGAATGCCAGAACCGGCCCGTCCCAACCCACAAGATCCAACTCTCCGTCTGGCCAGCGACGATTGCGGGCCACAATCGTGTAGCCCGCCTGGCGCAGGTACCAGTAAGCCAGCGTCTCGCCTCGCCTGCCCGTGTCCAGATGCGTCGTCCCGACTGAGCTCCCGGAGATTCCCGGCCGATCTCCAATTCGCGCTCGCTGGCGCTCCTTCCACACCAGCGCTCGATACATCAGGCGAGCGAACAGACCCATCGGAACTCCGAGAAATTATGAATGTTGAATTATGAATGATGAGTCGAGACAATTCCGGTCCGCAAGTTCGCGGTCCATTCCCGCTCTTTCGATCGCAAACCTCTTCAATTCATCATTCATCATTCATAATTCATAATTCTTTCTCGACTTCGCCAATGCAGCGTTCCAGGATGTCAAGCGCGACATCAGCGTGCTGCGGTTCGACGATGAGTGGCGGCATCAGCCTCACCGTGCTCTCGCCGCAGCCGAGAATCAGCAAACCTTGCTCGAAGGCACGTTCGAGAATTCGAGGGCGCGCTTCGGGGTAGGGCTCGCGCGTCTCCTGGTTTTTCACCAGCTCGATCCCGATCATCAACCCGCGGCCCCGAACCTGACCCACGATGGGGTGCTTGGCCGGCCAATTCGAGATTCGACTCAGAATGTATTCGCCCAAGCGCGCGGCGTTTTCAACATACTTTTCTTCGAGCAAGCGGATGGTTTCAAACGCCGCAGCGCACGCCACCGGATTTCCCCCAAACGTCGACGCGTGCGCTCCGGGGGGCCAGTCCATTATATCCGCACGCGCAACTGTCACGCTAAGAGGAAGTCCGGAAGCTATCCCTTTGGCGCTGATCAAAATGTCGGGCACGACGCCATCGTGCTGGCACGCCCACATTTTGCCGGTCCGGCCCATGCCGCACTGGACCTCGTCAAAGATCAACAGAATCCCGTGGCGGTCGGCCAGTTCCCGCAGGCGCGGGAGAAACGTGGGCGGAGGAATGATGTAGCCACCTTCGCCCTGAATGGGTTCCACCACGATGGCGGCGACTTCTTCGGGCGGCACCGATGTCTTGAACAATTTCTTCTCGATGAATTCCACCGGGTCGCACGAGCACTCGCCGGGCCGGTGGCCGACGGCGCAGCGGTAAGGATTGGGATAAGGCGAGTGCGCCACGCCGGGAAGCAATGGTCCAAAGCGATTTCGCTGGACCGCCTTTGAGGCGGTGATCGAAAGCGCTCCAAAAGTCCGCCCGTGGAAGCTGCCCAGAAATCCGATGAATCCCGGACGCCGTGTGTGATAGCGCGCCAGCTTCAGCGCCGCCTCCATAGCCTCGGTGCCGGAATTTCCGAAATAGACTCGCTTGGCAAATGAGCCGGGCGTGATCGCCGCGACTTTTTCGGCCAGTCGCGCGATCTGCGGGTAATAGAAATCCGTCCCCGACATGTGAATCAGGGTTTCGGCCTGTCGCTGAATCGCTTTGACCACGTCGGGGTGACAATGGCCGGTTGAGACCACGGCGATTCCGGCGGAGAAATCGAGGAAGGTGTTGCCATCGACGTCCTCGACGAACATGCCCCGGCCGCGGCGGGCCACCAGCGGATAATCGCGCGTGTACGACGGCGAAACGAATTGGCGATCGAGAGCCAGGACCTTTTGCGCCTCGGGACCTGGCAGGGGGGTCTTGATGTGCGGAACTTGTTTTTCCATGGTTTATCTCCTCATGAATATGCAATAGGTTAAGACCTGAAACGAGAAAAGTCAGACGCCCCGGCACGGCGCCTGTCGACAGTTGCATCTGAGGAGAGTTAGTCGCCGCCAAAAAGGTTCGGCCGTTCCATAGAGGGCAAGGCGTGTGACGGTTTTAATTTCGGCATGAGAGCATCCATTCCTGCGATTCTGGATTAGCCCCTTGTGAGTTGTCCGTCGTCAGTTGTCCGTTGCCCCCATGAAGTCTGGGAGGGCCCTTTCTTGCAACTGACAACGGACGTCTTGTTTCTAATCCAAAATCCAAAATCTAAAATCCAAAATCGGAAGCTACTTTCGTTTCCAACGTGTTCCGGCTTTTGTATCCTCCAAAACCACGCCGGCCTTCAAGAGTTCGCTGCGAATTTCGTCGGCGCGGGCGTATTCGCCTCGCCGGCGTGCAGAAGCGCGCGCCGCGATCCGGCTCTCAATGTCCTGGTCGCTGAGGGCCTGTATAAGCGCGGAGGTTCGGTCGCCATTTCCGGGAGCGGTAGCGTCCGCCGCGACCGTGGCCACTTCACGGGCTTCTTTGATGAATCCGTGTTGCCGCAGCTTCTGATAATCGTTGTCTTCGAGCACAGCAAAAATGCGGTCCCAGCGATGGAGCACATCGAGATACTCGGGTCGATTGCCATCCAGGAATTTTCCTTGGTCCATGGCGGTGTTGCCATCGCGCACCAGATCAAAGACGGCCGCGAGCGCCGCAGCGGTGTTCAAATTGTCGTCCAGCGCTTCTTCAAAGACCTGGCGTGCGGCCTGGGCGCGAGCCTTCAGCTCCGCACTTTCGCCGGCCGGAAATTTTTCTTGAGTCAGCCGGTAGTGGAAATTCCTCAGCCGCTCGAGCGACTTCTGTGCTTGGTGCAGGCCATCGAAAGTAAAATTAAGCGGCATGCGAAAGTGCGCCGAAGCCAGCAGGTATCGAATGGCATTGGGCTTGTGCCCTTGAGCGATGAGGTCGCGCAAAGTGTAGAAATTGCCCGCCGACTTCGCCATTTTCTCGCCGTTCACCATCAAGTGTTCGGAGTGCAGCCAGAATCGCGCGAACGGCTTGCCGGTGGCCGCCTCGCTCTGCGCGATTTCGTTTTCGTGATGGGGAAACACCAGGTCGACGCCGCCGGAATGAATGTCGAAACTCTCGCCCAGGTATTTCATCGCCATCACGGAGCACTCGATGTGCCACCCGGGGCGGCCCGGGCCGAGCGGCGTATCCCAGAAAGGCTCACCTTCTTTCGCCGCTTTCCACAGAACGAAGTCGCTGGCATTGTCCTTCTCATACTTGTCGGAGTCGATGCGCGCTCCGGCGCGGATTCCTCCGAAGTCGATCTTCGACAGTTTGCCGTAGTCCTTGAATTTCTTGACGCCAAAATAGACCGACCCATCGCTGGTGTAAGCGTAACCCTTTTCGAGAAGAGTCTGGATGAGCCTCACCATGTCGTCGATGCAGTCGGTCGCGCGAACAAAGACTTCCGGCCGCTCCAGGCTCAGAAGTTGTTGATCGACTTCGAAAGCCTGAATGTATTTCGTCGTGTAGTCGCGCAGCGATATCCCCACAGCTTTTGAATTCTCAATCGTCCTGTCGTCTACGTCTGTGAGGTTCATCACTTGACGCACTTCGAAGCCGCGGTATTTCAGGAAACGCCGCAGAACGTCCTGGAAGACAAATGTCCGGAAATTGCCGATGTGCGCGTAGTCGTAGACGGTCGGGCCACAAGTGTAAATGCGCACTTGGTTGTCCGCGAGGGGCGTAAAATCCTCAACGCGCCCGGAAAGCGTGTTGTAGAAGCGAAGACTCATGCTAAAACCCGCGATGCATCTTTCATTCTATCGTATGAACACCGATTCGTGAATTGACCTCTGTCATTTGTCCGTTGTCCGTTGCCCGTTGCTGCCTGCGTCGTGCCGCTGCGCTCACAACGGACAGCCGACGACCGACCACGGGCGGCTCTTGGTTGCCACATTCCACTCGTTGCCGACCCTTGGGTTCGTTCCCGTAATTGTTGGGTTCGAACCCGAGCCTTACTGATTCTAAATCACTTCTTGGGTTCGTGTTTGCGCGTTTTTTGCATAATTCTCGGGTTCGTTCCTCGAGCTTTTGTTGATTCTAAAAGACTTCTTGGGTTCGTTCCTCATTTTTTGATAGGGGGGTACCCCCCTTTTCGCCTCATAATGTGTGGTTTTATACATTTTTATGCGTTTCCGCGGCGCGGGGCGATTATACGATTTAGAAACTGCCTGTGAAGCATCCGTCGTCCGGTGCCCGTGGTCCATTGTCGGTTGCGAAGAACTGATCATCGTTGTTCTCGTGGTGGCGGGGGCGGCCGATGACGGACAACTGACAGCGGGCAACCGACGTCCGTCATCGGATTCGCTGCGTCCCCAAATCGCTTGATCGCCTGATGACTTCAGTGGCTCCGCCAGTCGCCCCCTTTTGGCGAAATCGAGACTCTTGCCTCTGGCCAATTGGCACTCGCCAACCGTGTGCCGCTTCCTACGGGTAACTTCCTGTAGAGGCGGCACTAGCAATCGAAAATGCGCGGTCCCAGGCAGCGGCAGGTTTTCTCACGACTTGCGGATTTCTCGCAGCCCCCCGAGGTGACTACCTCCATGCGGAAAAGCCGCCTGGGCCTACATGAGAGCGACAATAGCATAACGAGAAATATACTGTCAAGTGATTTTTTTGCGAACCCTCGCACGCGCGACGGGTCCGACCGCTCGGCTGTCGTCAATTGAAACTTGGACACTTCGCGGCCCCGACTGAAACGGCTATAATCCGAAGCGCCAGCAGGGTGATGAAAAAGTACTGCGGCGCGAGGTAGCGGCGGGCTTATCCGTTAGCCGACGGTTTGGCCCCGGGACACCTCAAAGGACTGCAACACACTCGGGGTTCCCGAGCCGCTTCCAAACCGGTTTCCCATCCGGGAGGGTATCAAATGGCATGGATCAAAACCGTCGAGCCCAGTGATGCCACTGGCGAGCTGAAGGCCGAATACGACAAGGCACAGGTTCGGGCGGGCAAGGTTTTCAACGTCCTCAAAGTGCAGAGCCTGAACGCGAGAACCCTACGGGCATCGATGGAACTGTACTTGGCAACGATGTATGGCGAATCGGGCCTGTCGCGCGCCGAGCGAGAGATGCTGGCGACGGTCGTCTCCTGGGCCAATCACTGTTTCTATTGAATCGAGGCGCACGGAGAGGATCTCCGTCGAGAATCGAAAGACCAAGAATTGGCCGAGCACGTGAAGCACAACTATGAGTTTGCGAAATTGTCGCCTCGCCAAAACGCGCTGTGCAAGTTTGCCGAGTTCGTCACCCGCACACCCGCGGCCGTGCGCTCCCAGGACCTTGAGACATTACGCTTGCACGGGCTGAAGGATCGCGACATCCTGGACGCGGTCGAAGTGATCGGCTATTTCAATTACATCAATCGCGTCGCCGATGCCCTTGGCATCGACCCCGAACCCGAAATGCAAGAAGCCTTCGCCCGCTGGCGCAATCATTCGTAGCGCACCGCCACCGTCGCCACTGATCGCTCGCCCCTGGTCTTTTGCCGCCGCGGGACATGGTTTATTCAAACTTCTCACTCCTGACTTCTGCTTTTTGGCTCGCCACTAGTCACTTGCCACTTCTCCTGTAGGCCGAGAAGCCCACGGCACCAAAGCTGTGCCGTCGCTACCGCTGGCGCCGACTTTCTGAAGCCGGCGCTAGGCGGCCCGATTCAGGCCCTTGCCACGTACCCAATGTTGGGGTACAATCACGACCGATGCCAATCCGAGCGGTTCGCATTTCCAAATCCGCCCGCAGGGCTCTCAGGAAGGCCCCGGGCTATATCGTGGACAAGCTGGAGACCTGGGTGGATGCGGTCGAACGCGACGGGCTCCACGAAGTGCGCAAGATTCCCGGCTACCACGACGAGCCGTTGAAGGGCCCCCGGCAAGGGCAGCGATCGATTCGATTGAGCCGAGATTACCGCGCCATCTACATGGTTAAACGCGAGGAGACGGCTGAGTTTGCGAGTGTGGAGGAGGTATCCACGCATGACTACTAAAGCCAAGAGTGACGCGAGAAGATTCCTGGAGAGCGTGCGGGGAGGCCCCCTGACCTTCGGCGGCATGATTTCTTCGATCCGGCTGGCCGACGGGGTTCAGCAAGTTGAACTCGCGCGGAAGATGAAGATTTCGCGGGCGCACCTCTGTGACATTGAGCACGGCAGGCGAAGCGTGAGCGTGGATCGGGCCGCGCAATTCGCGCGCGTCCTGGGCTATTCAGCGAACCAGTTTGTCGCCGTGGCGGTGGAGGACCAACTGCGAAAGGCCGGATTAAAGGTCAAAGTCCGCCTGGAGGCGGCGTGAATGAACTCTGCGTGCGCTTAGTGGATGAAGCATTATCGGCGGACTTGTAGCAGCGGCCACCGAAGCTTCGCGACCCAGTTGCCTCTGCTCGTCACTGCTTTTCATCTGCACCCAAGACCTGGCACCTAACCCCTAGCACCTAGCGGTAGCGATCTCTGAAAGCGCGATGCCGTCTCAAGTTGATTCTTAGAAACACGGCGCCGCCACCGGGACGCGTGACATGCCTGGCCGGGCGCGGTGGGCACTGGCTTTCCAACACGCGGCACGGTGCGCGGCGTCTCTTGTCTCGGCGGCTGTTCCCCTGTACCCTGTAATCCTGCCATGGCCGAGCAAGAGGAACGACGTGCGTTTGCCTGGATGGATGTGATCTGGCTGGTCTTTCTCGTCGGCCTCGCGCTTTTGCCGCCGATTGTCGAGATCCACAAGCAACTCACGCTTGTCGGCATTGGATTATTTCAGATCTTCGAAAGCGATATTGTGAGAATCGCGGGCAAGCGTGGCCGCGATTATGACGTCTTCATCAAAATCCTCCTGGCGACGCTGCTGGTCGGTCACACCGGGGAAATCAACAGCAGCTACTACCTCATCTACTATCTTCCGATCGTCACTGCCGCCATGTATTTCGGCGCCGTCGAAACGCTTTTATGGACCGCGGTGGCCTCGGTCGCGTATTGCTCCTATTTGCTTCCGGCTTTGCAGGAGAATCCCGAAGCCGATGTCGACATCACGGAGTTGGTCCTGCGCAACGTTTTCTTCTTTCTCTTCGCCATTGTGGTGAACCGCGTGGTGACCGAAAACCGCCGCCAAGCGGAAAAGTTAGCCGAAATCAACCGCCGGCTCGCGCAAGCGGAGGCGGAGGCGCGCCGCTCGGAACGGCTGGCCGCTCTCGGTCAGCTTTCGGCAGGGCTTGCCCACGAGCTTCGCAATCCGTTGGGGGTGATCAAAGGCTCAGCGGAAATGCTCAGCAGGAAAGTGAAGCCGGATGATTCGCTGGCCACCGAAATGGCGAGCAACATTTCGCTCGAGGTGAACCGCTTGAACGTCCTGGTGAGCCGGTTCCTGGATTTTGCCCGGCCCTCGCAGCTCGAAAAGCGGCCCGAGGATCTGGCTTCGATTGTCGACCGCGCCCTGAAAGCGGTCCACGATCGCTGGCCGGAAGCGCCGCTGACCGTGGAGCGGCAGTACGCAGGCAATCTGCCGCCGGTGCCGGTGGACGCGGAACTGTGCGAGCAGGTATTCACCAATTTGTTTTCAAACGCCTATGAAGCTGTGCCCGCGAGCGACGGAAAAATCCGCGTTGCAATTCAGGCGGTGAGCGCGGGGAAAGCCCATGGCGGCCAAGCCGGAGTGCTGGTGGAAATCGAGGACAACGGGCCGGGCATCCCGCCCGAGCTGCGAGAGCAGATTTTCAATCCGTTCTTCACCACCAAGGAAAACGGCGTCGGTCTGGGTCTATCGATTGTCTCGAAGATTGTTGACGACCATCACGGCTGGATCCGTGTGGCGTCAGTGGATGGTGCGCAGCCACGAGGGGCGATTTTCAGGGTATTCTTTCCCGCCGACTAAGAGAAAATGGAAATTGGAAAATGGAAACTGGAAATGGGAAATTGCAGCCACGGAGACTAGGGTCAGGGATGGCGATCCAGGTCCTGGAATTTCGGTTGCGCAAGTTTCCAACTTCCAATTTCCAGTTTCGATTTTCCAATTTCCGGCTTTCATTTTCCAATTTCCAGTTTCCAGTTTCTGTGTTTAATTACTGCTGATGGCAACAATTCTGATCGTCGAAGACGAACCCAAGATGGCGCGCTTGCTTGAGCTGACCTTCGCCGAGGAAAGCTTTGCCACGCGGTCGGCGGCCGACGCGGAGCGCGGGCTGAAGATCCTCGGGCAGGAGCAAATCGATCTAGTGGTGACCGACCTGAAACTGCCGGGCATGAACGGTCTGGAATTTCTCCAGGCGGTCAAACGCACTAACGCCTCCATCCCCGTCGTGGTGATGACCGCTTATGGAACGGTGGAAACCGCTGTTGAGGCCATGAAGGCGGGCGCCAGCGATTACGTCCTGAAGCCGTTTTCGCTGGAAGAAATGAAACTGATCGTTCACAAGGAACTCGACGTCAACCGCCTGCGCGAGGAAAACCGCAGCCTGCGCGAGGCGCTGGGCCAGCGTTACGAATTCAAGAACATTGTGGCGCGCAGCCCGCAAATGCAGGAAGTGCTGGCCATCGTAGAGCGCGTGGCGCCGAGCAACTCCACGGTCCTCCTGGGCGGCGAGAGCGGGGTGGGAAAGGACATGATTGCCCGCGCTCTGCATCAGCACTCGAAACGGGCAGCAGGGCCATTCGTGAAAATCAACAGCACCGCGATCCCGGAAAATCTGCTCGAGAGCGAGCTCTTCGGCTATGAGAAGGGCGCCTTCACCGGGGCCGCGACGTCGAAGCCAGGCAAATTCGAGCTGGCCGATAAAGGTACTATTTTTCTGGATGAGATTGGCGACGTGCCGTCCTCCGTTCAAGTCAAGCTGTTGCGCGTGCTTCAGGAACGCGAGTTTGAGCGCCTGGGCGGCACGAAAACCTTGAAAGTGGATGTTCGCGTGGTGGCCGCCACGAATCAGGATCTGCGGGTTGCGCTCGAACAGGGCACTTTTCGCGAAGACCTTTACTACCGCCTCAACGTCGTGCCCATTTCCATTCCGCCGCTGCGCCAGCACAAGGAGGACATTCCGTATCTGGTGGACCACTTCATCCAGCGCTGCGCTCGCCAGTCCGAGAAGCCGATCACCGGCATCACGCCCGCAGCGTCGAAGGTCCTGATGGAGTTTCACTGGCCCGGCAACGTTCGCGAATTGGAGAACATCATCGAGCGCGCGGTGGCTCTCTCGAATGGGCCGGTGCTCGACGTTGACGATATCCGGCTCGACCTTTCACCGTCCAAGGCGCCGTCCCCAGCCGAAGGCGGCGTTCTATTTCCGCCCGAGGGACAAACGCTCGAACAATTCGAGGACGAAATCATCCAGGAGGCGCTGCGCCGCGCCAACGGCAACAAGAGTCAAGCCGCGCGGCTGCTCGGGCTCTCTCGCAATGCCCTGCGCTATCGCCTTTCCAAAATCGGCGTGCCCGACGAACCTGAAGGGTAAGGATCTATTCCTGTGATAGAATCAGCGCTCAGCGAAATCAAATCTTTACCGTGTTTCTCACCCCCATGACTCGCACTCAACGCCGACACAATGAAAACGAATTCTCGCTTTCTTTTCTGATCTTGATTGCGTCCCTCGTCGTCTCTGGGATGTGCCCAGCCCGCGCCGCCGCTCCAATCCCGACCGGCGCTCAAACCGCTGCGCAGATCCCGCCCGACGCCACGCCGCAGATCCAGGAAGTAAAGCCGAACCAGGTGGCAGCCGGCTCCGAAGTGAAAGTCGTCGTGAACGGGCAGAATTTTTCAGCAGGCGCTTACGTCTCGTTTTCCGATCCCCAGGTCCATGTCTTCTCATCACGCTGTGTAAGTCCGATCCAACTGGAAGCCGATTTGGCCGTCAGCAAGAAGGCGCGGCCCGGCGCCGTGACTTTGTACGTGAGCAACCCGGCGAGCACGGTGGTAGAAACGGTGTTTACGATTCTGGAAGCTGCGCCGGCACAGCCGCCCTCACCGCCGTCCGAGCCGACCGCGCCCGCAACACCGCCGCAACCGTCTAAGCCCTCGCCTGCGCCACCTGCCCCGGCTCCCGCGCCCGAAGTGCATCCTGCTGCGCCGGGCGCGCCCGAGGTGGTCAAGGTCGAGCCGGCCAGCGTGCAGCGCGGTGCCCAGGCCAAGCTGAAGATCACCGGAAAGAATTTTGCTCCGGGAGCCAAGGTTGCGTTCTCGAATTCCGGCGTGCAGCTCGTGGACGTGAACGCCTCCACGACCACCGAAATGGCGGCCACGATCCAGGTCGCCCCGGACGCCAAGACCGGCCCGACGAGCTTGTTTGTGGTGAATCCCGACGAAAGCGAAGTGGAAGCGGCGTTTGAGATCATCCCGCCTGGCGGGAGCGGCGAAAAGCCACCGGCAACCGAAACCGCCGGCGCCACCGCAACCCCGCCCGCCGCCAACCAGACTTTCAGCGTCTACAATCTCGGCAACGCCGCGTCCATCCTTCAAAGCGCCGGCAAAACGATTGCGACGCTGGCGATCTCCGGCGGCAAGCTGAAATGCGATGAGGGCGGCAAGGAAGTCTTCTCCGCCACGCTCACGGACATCCAGGAGGTCGAGGAGAATTCAATCTTCGGCGTGAAGAGCGGCACGTTCCATATTATTTTGAGGATCGGTAAGACCTACAATTTCATCGCCTCTTCTCTGAAGCCCGCCGACACGGAAGCTATCATTGCCGCGCTGCAAGCGGTGATTAAACAGCAGTAGTAGGTGGAAAGTGGCGGTGGCAAGGTGTAGGTAGTCAGCCGTCAGCTATCAGCGAGCCTCTGAGTGGCCGGTGTCTGCTGAAGGCTGACCGCTGACGGCTCGTTCTTGCCACTCGTCACTCGCCACTGTATTTTCGTTGCTGAGGAGCCTTTCAATCATGCACCTTGCGATCGTTGGAACCGGATACGTGGGTCTTGTAGCCGGAGCAGGCTTTGCGGATCTGGGTTTGAACGTGACTTGCGTCGACATTGACGAGGAGAAAATCGGTCTGCTCCGCGCCGGCCAAGTCCCGATCTTCGAACCGGGTCTGGAGGAAATCATTCGACGCAACGTCGAGCGCGGCCGGTTGGACTTTTCATCCGACGTCGCGGCGGCCGTCAAGAATTCGGAGGCCATTTTCGTGGCAGTGGGGACCAGCGCCGGGCCCGACGGAATGCCCGACCTCTCCCAAGTGTGGTCGGCCGCGGATTTGATTGCGGAGTCAATGGACAGTTACCGGGTTGTCGCCATCAAAAGCACCGTTCCGGTGGGTACGGCCGCGGGCCTGAAGCGGAGAATCGCCGAGCGCTTGACCCGGCCGGTCGAATTTGACGTGGTCTCGAATCCGGAATTCCTTCGCGAGGGTTCGGCCCTTGAAGACTTTTTTCACCCCAACCGAGTTGTAATCGGCAGCGCTTCGGACCGGGCGGCCGCCGTGATGAAGGAGATTTATCGGCCGCTTTACTTGATCGAGACACCTTTCGTATTCACCACGTGGGAGGCAGCGGAGCTCATCAAGTACGCGGCGAACGCGTTTCTCGCCCTCAAGGTTTCGTTTGTAAACGAGCTGGCGAATCTGTGCGACGCGATCGGTCCGAGCGCCGACGTCCACGTGGTCGCTCACGCGCTTGGTCTGGACCGCCGGATTGGCCCCAAGTTTCTCCATCCCGGGCCGGGTTTCGGCGGGTACTGCCTGCCGAAGGACACTCGCGCCCTGGTTCAAATCGCCAGGAGTCTCGGACTGGAGTATCGGACCGTCGAGGCGGCCATCGAAATCAACGATCGCCAGTTCCTCCGTGTGATCGAGAAGCTGAGGAAGGCCTGTGGCCGGCTCGAGGGCAAAGTGATCGCTGTGCTGGGCTTGTCCTTTAAGCCTAATACCGACGATATTCGCGACTCACGGGCGCTGAAGATCTGCCAGGCCCTGTTGGCTGAGAAATCTGTCTTGCGGGTTTTTGATCCTGCGGCCATGGAACTTGCTCGCCGAACGCTGGGTGAACGCGATGTGACCTTTGGCGCGGACGCCTATGAAGCGGCACGCGATGCCGATGCCCTGGTGATCTCGACCGAATGGAACGAATTCCGAAATCTCGATCTTGATAGAATCAGAAGTTCCATGCGCGGCGACGTGTTGGTCGACGCGCGCAATATCCTTGACCCCGCGAAAGCCCAAACCGCCGGCTTTCGCTATGACGCGATGGGCCGGCGATGAGCTTTCAGGCCGGCGAAAAAACGATGTGCCGATGTCATCCTGAGCGGGGCGAAGGATCTCACAAAAACTTATCATTGGGATAAAAACTATTCACTTCACGTGGTGGCCGGATTGCGGTGAAGATAACCAACGCGCCGAGGGGGATAAGTGTCGCCGAACCTCGGCGGCGAACGGCTGCGGAATATGTCGGACAAAGCGGAAGGTGACTGGCGTGCCGGACTTTATCGAAGAGAGGAGCACGACGCCTGCGGTGTGGGCTTCGTGGCTCAACTCGATCGTCCGCCCGCCCATCGCGTCGTCGAACAGGCTCTGGAATGTTTGGGATCTCTCACCCACCGCGGCGGCGTCGATGCCGACGGCGCGAGCGGCGACGGCGCCGGCCTTCTCACCCAGCTCCCAACGGCATTCTTTGCTCGTGAAGCCCGCCGCTTGAATTCCGGCTTTCACCCTGAATGGAAAATTGCGGTCGGCTTTTTCTTCCTGCCGAGCGCTCGCCTGGAGCGCGTGCGCGCCATGCACGTGGCTGAGGAAGTCGTCCGCCGACGCGGCCTTTTCTTTGCCGGCTGGCGTCAAGTTCCGCTCGACGAGCGCGCCCTGGGCCCGCAGGCCCGGGAGACTCAGCCGGCCATCTGGCAAATGCTGGTCGCGGCTCGAACATCGAAAGTCGAAACTCGAAATTCGAAACTCGAAATTCGCAGCTCGGAAGTCGGAATCCGGTTTCCGGAGTCCGAAATGGGAAATCCAAAACGCGAAAGCCAAAGCTCAGATTCGATTTTCGAATTTCGATTTTCGAGTTTCGAACAACTCCTGTATTTGACGCGCAAAGAAATCGAGCAGCGGCTTTCCGCGGAGTTGCCTGACGCGGCCCGGGCGACTTACATCGCGTCCTTCTCGTCGCGCAACATTGTGTACAAAGGGCTGCTCGCTCCATCGCAGCTCGGGGTTTTCTACCGCGACCTCCAGAGCCCCGAGTTCGTCACAAGCTGCGCGCTGTTTCACCAGCGCTACAGTACCAACACGTCGCCGAGTTGGTTTCTCGCCCAGCCGTTCAGGCTGGTGGCGCACAATGGCGAGATCAACACGCTGCTGGGCAATCGCAACTGGATGCGGGCCCGCGAGCTGGCGCTGGAGCATCCCGTCTGGAGCCATGACGTGGAGTGGTTGAAGCCCATCGTCCAGCCGGGCGGCAGCGATTCCGCCAGTTTTGACAACGCCCTGGAATTGCTGACGCGCTCCGGCCGCACCGTCCACCACGCCCTGATGATGATGATTCCGGAAGCGTGGGAGAGTTCGGTGGAAATTCCCACCGACCTCAAGGCTTTCTATCATTATCACTCCTGCTTGATGGAGCCCTGGGACGGCCCCGCGGCCATGGCGTTTATGGACGGGCACGTGGTCGGCGCCGCGCTTGACCGCAATGGCTTGCGGCCGGCCCGCTACACCATCACGCACGATGGACTGGTGGTGCTGGGTTCAGAGGTTGGCATTTTCCCGATCTCGCCGGACGCTGTGAAAGAAAAAGGGCGACTCGGTCCAGGCCAGATTTTTCTGGTGGACCTTCAGCACCAAAAGATTTTCAAAAACGACCAGGTGAAGCGGCAGGTTTCACACGGGCAGAAATATCGCAAGTGGATTCGGCGCGAGATGGTGTTCGCGCCCCGCTGGCGAGCCTCGGAATCTACGCTGGCCCTCCCGGAAGGTTGGGCGCGCACGCTCGCGGCGCGCGATCCGGCGCTCTTCGTCGCTACCCAGCGCGCGGCCGGCTATACGGAAGAGGACGTCGAGCTCCTGATCAAGCCTCTGGCGGCCGAGAAAAAGGAACCGATCGGCTCCATGGGCGACGACACGCCCCTAGCAGCGCTCTCGCATCGGCCTCGGCCTCTCTACCACTATTTCCGCCAGATGTTCGCGCAGGTGACGAATCCCGCCATCGACCCGCTGCGGGAGTCGCTGGTGATGTCCCTGAATCTCTATCTCGGGCCGCGCCACTCCGTGCTAATTGAGACCCCCCAACACGCGCGCATGATTCGGCTGGAATCGCCTTTTCTCTTTGACGATGAGCTGGCGCAATTGCAGACCGTGGGCAACGGGAAATTCAAACCTGTCACCGTCTCCACGCTTTTCGAAGCGAGCAGTGCCACGGGCTTCCAGCCCGTGCAAGACCACGGCCAGGATGATCGTGCCACGGCGGCTGAAAATATGTCGCGCGCCGTGGAGCGCATCGTGCGCGACTGTTCGGCGGCAGCGAAGCAAGGCAGCTCGATCCTCATCCTGAGCGATCGCGGCATCGGCCCCGATCGCGCCGCTGTTCCCATGCTGCTTGTAGTGGGCGCGGTGGTTGAAAAGCTGATTGAAGAGGGCGTGGGCAACAAGGTGGATCTGGTGATCGAGACCGCCGAGGCCTGGGAATCGCATCACTTCGCCTGCCTGATCGCCTACGGCGCGGCAGCGGTGAACCCGTATTTGGCGCTGGAAGTTGTCGCCGGTCTCGCCCGCCGGAGCGAACTCGGAGAAATATCCGTGGCCGACGCGTTGGGGAATTTCCGCGCCGGCATCGAAGTGGGCCTGAAGAAGATTCTCTCCAAGATGGGCATCTCGACGCTGGCGAGTTACTTGGGCGGGAAATTCTTCGAGATCATCGGACTCGACGCGGAGGTGGTGGAGAAATTCTTTCCGCAGACGCGCTCGCTGGTGGGCGGAAGAAAATGGGTGGACGTTGTGGCAGACACCCTGGAGCGCCACCGCACAGCCTTTGCCCGCCCCTCGGACAAGCTGGAGTTCGCCGGCCTGTACCGATTCCGCAAAGGCTTTGAGCGGCATGCCTTCGCGCCGGAAGTGATCCGGCACCTTCAGAAGGCCGCGAAGGACAACGACGGCGCGGCTTATCGCGCTTTCGCCCAAACTGTCGCCGAACGCGAGCCGCTCGCGCTGCGCGACCTGGTTCGCTTCAAGCCGACGCCGGCCATCCCTCTCGATGAAGTTGAGCCAGTGGAGGCAATTTGGAAACGGTTCTCGACTCAGGCGATGTCGCTCGGCGCGTTGAGTCCCGAGACGCAGCGGACGCTCGCCATTGCCATGAATCGGATCGGCGCCAAGTCGAACACCGGCGAAGGCGGCGAAGATCCCGAGGTCTACATTGACCTGAAGAACGGAGACTCGGCAGCGAACAAGATCAAGCAGGTCGCTTCGGCGCGTTTTGGCGTGACGCCGGAATACCTGGCGCGCGCCGAGCAACTGGAAATCAAGATGGCGCAGGGCTCGAAGCCCGGTGAGGGCGGGCAATTGCCGGCGCACAAAGTGACGCCGCTCATCGCGCGCGTCCGCAAGGCGGTGGTCGGCATTTCGCTGATCTCGCCCCCTCCGCACCACGACATTTATTCCATTGAAGACCTGGCGCAACTGATTTACGACTTGCGCGAAGTGAACCCGCGCGCGGCCATCGGCGTGAAGCTGGTTTCGCAGGCGGGCGTGGGCACGGTAGCTTCGGGGGTCGCAAAGGCCAACGCCGACGTGGTGCTGATCAGCGGCCACGACGGCGGCACCGGCGCCTCGCCGCTCGGATCGATCAAAAATACCGGATCACCCTGGGAGATGGGACTTGCCGAATCGCATCAGGCTCTGGTGGCGAACGGACTGCGCGAGCGCATGCGATTGCGCGTAGACGGCGGGATGAAAACCGGACGCGACGTCGTGATCGCCGCGATTCTGGGCGCGGACGAGTTTGGTTTCGGCACCGCGGCGCTGGTGGCGCTGGCCTGCGTGATGGCGCGGCAGTGCCACTTGAACACTTGTCCGGTGGGCGTGGCCACGCAGCGAGAAGACCTCCGCATGCGCTTTCCGAACGATCCCGACCGGCTGATTCATTACTTCCGCCGCGTCGCCGAGCATGTGCGCGAGCTGCTGGCGCAACTGGGCTTTCGCTCGCTCGATGAAATCGTGGGGCGCACGGACCTGCTCGAGCCCATCGCGTACAACGTGCCGGGGCGCTGTGGCCAGTTGGACTTAAGACCATTGCTTGTCCGAGCCGCGCCGGCGGTGATGGCGCCGAAGATGGATGTGCCAGCGGCCGCCTGCGCGGCAGCAGCGCCACCGCGAACGCGGCACGTGGATGAACTAGCTCTGAGAATGCGGGAAGACGTCGAGAGACCGCTGGTGGAGGGTGCTTCGATCACGCGCGAGTATCCGATCCGCAATATCAATCGCACCATCGGCGCGCGCGCGGCAGGCGAAGTCGCGTTCCGACGCGGCAAGCGAGGTCTCGAAGGCGCCACCGCGGATTTCCGATTTCGTGGCAGCGCCGGCCAGAGTTTCGGCGCGTTTCTCACCACGGGTGTGCGACTCCTGCTCGAAGGCGAAGCCAACGACTACGTCGGCAAGGGCATGGACGGCGGCGAGATCGTGCTTCGGCCTCCGGAAGGCAGCGCCTTTGCCTCACACGAAAACGTGATTATGGGCAACGCGGTTCTCTACGGCGCTACTGGCGGGCGTTTGTTCGCCGCCGGGCGAGCGGGCGAGCGTTTTGCCGTCAGGAATAGCGGCGCGACGGCGGTCGTCGAAGGCACAGGCGATCACGCTTGCGAATACATGACCGGCGGCATCGTGGTGATTCTTGGTCAGACGGGACGGAATTTCGGCGCCGGGATGACTAATGGCGTTGCCTTCGTTTACGATCCGCTCAAAAAGCTCCAGCATCGTACCAACGCCGAATCGGTCGGCCTCGAACGCATCATTGAGCCCGAGGATCTACAATTGGTCCGCCAGATGATTTTTATGCACGCTGAAAAGACTCGAAGCGCCCGTGCCAGGGAAGTTCTGGACAACTGGTCACAAAACGTTCTCGACCTCTGGAAGGTCCAGCCGCGCTCGAAGCCCACCAGCACTCCCGGCCGCACCCTGCCGCTGTCTTCCGCCGAAACCGCGAAGGTTTGACAGAAGACTTCATCTCTGCTTGAAGATTGAATTGGCAATCGCGAACGCTCCAACCGCGACTATCACGCCTGCGACGGCGTCGGCGGCGTAGTGGTAGCGTCCGACGAATGTCGCTATGGTGACGCTGGCGGCCGCCACCAGAAACACCCGGCCGATTCGCGGCAAGTAGACTCGGACCGCGAGCGAGGCGGCCACGACACCGGCCACGTGACCGCTGGGGAAGAGGCTGGCTTGGTCTCCATTCTGATGCAACAGCCACAAGTTCAGGGCGCGCAACGCGGAGTGCGTTACCAGTCCACTCGAACCTGGGTATAGCACACGCGGCGGCGTGAGAGGAAAGAAAGGATACAGCACATAGCAGGAGAGCACGGCGAGCAGGACCGCTGTCCAAAAGTGGTCGATGGGATCACGGGCGCTGGAGCCGGCAGATACACGCAATCTTCCCCATCGGCGCGCCAGCACCAGGGTCAACAGAGCCAGCGGCACGAGCGGATAGCACAGCAAATAAGAAATCTCAAGAGCCGGCCCAAGCCACAACGAAGAGACCGAAAGCCAGTGCGATATCACGGCATTTCCGAGAAGCGCGTTATCCCACTCGACAAAAATTTGATCGAGGCGGTGCCGGGGATCAGCCGTGAAGAAAACCCCGGAAGCCCTATACGCGATCGGAATCAGGAGGCACGGATACCAATCGCGAAGCGCCGGCAGCACTTTGCCTTGTTGAATCGTGCTGCTGTCCTTTATGATCAGCAGAACGCCGACGCCGAGAAAACTGAGTCCCCATATTTTCAATTGTCCTTCGATCGGTAAGGGGAAGAGCATCGAACCAGCCAGTTCCAAGGTAAAAAAAAGCACGGCTAGGTTCTCGGCGACGCGAAATTTTGCGCGGACACACTGCGGTTCAACGGGAAGCGCGTTGCTGGCGACACCAGACTTCCAATCAAGATCCCCCATCTTCTGTAGCATATCATCGCCGCTGCGTTTGCTGCGCTCAGCAGAAGATTTCGCTTGCTAATGCCTGACTCGAGAAAGAAATGGATTCCCGCTTTCGCGGGAATGACGGATTGGCAATCGCAAATCGCCAATCGAAAATCGTCAATGATATAATGCCGCGCATGAATCGACGCGTCGTGATCATCGAAGACGAGGCTGACATCGTCGAGCTCGTCCGCTACAACTTCCGCAAGGAAGGCTTTGACGTTCAGAGCTTCAGCCGTGGCAAGGATGGGCTGGAAGAACTTCGCAGGAATCCCCCGGACCTGGTGCTCTTGGACATCATGCTTCCCGATCAGGATGGCTTTGAAATTTGCAAGCGATTGCGCGCCGAGCCGCGCTTGAGAGCGGTGCCGGTGATTTTTCTGACAGCCAAGGGCGAGGAGATCGATCGCGTGCTGGGGCTCGAGATCGGCGGCGACGATTATGTGGTGAAGCCTTTCAGTCCGCGCGAACTGGTGGCGCGAGCCAAGGCGGTGATGCGCCGCCAGGAAAGAGCAGCCGAACTGCATGAAGTGGTCCAGGCCGGCGATTTGCGGTTAGATGCGCGGACTCAGGAAGCAACGGTGCAAGGCCGGCGGGTTGAGCTCAGCACTCTGGAATTCAAGCTGCTCCACTTTCTGGCGTCGAACCCGCGCCGCATTTACAGCCGCGATCGTTTGCTCGATGAGGTGTGGGGCCGCGATCGCTTTGTGACCCCGCGCACGGTGGATGTCCATATGCGCCGCCTGCGGGAAAAAATCGAAGTCCAGGCCGATAAACCGCTGTATCTTCAAACGGTGCGCGGAGCCGGCTATCGATTCTCCGGCGGAACCGCGGAGGAGCTCGCTGACTGAAACTGGAAACTGGAAAATAGAAATTGGAAATTGGCTTATTTCCCAGCTTCCTTTTTCCAGTTTCCATTTTCCATTTTCCAAGATCGCGGTGCGCTGACCGTATGACCCTGCTGGGCACTGTTTTTCGCAAGCACCTTGCCGCTGCCTTCCTGCTGATTGCAGTGACGCTGTTGGTTCTGGATATCGATGTGGGCCGCTACACCGCCCGGCATCAAATCGAGAGTGTCGAGCAACGGCTTGAAGCGGAAGCACGGATTCTCGCCGATGAACTTCGCGTGCTCCCGCCCGAACAGATCACCTCCTGGTCGAAGCAGGCGGGCGGGCGCGCCAAGGCTCGCGTTACGGTCATCGATCCGCGCGGCGTGGTGCTTGGCGATTCGGAGCACGACATCGAAACGATGGAGAATCACGCCAGCCGACCGGAGGTCCTGGAGGCCCACCGGACCGACGCCAAGGGATCCTCCATTCGCCACAGTGCCACTCTAGACCGCGATCTTTGTTATCTCGCCATCCCGGTGACCTACAGCGGACAGCCGGGTTACGTGCTTCGACTGGCAGTTCCACTCGAAGACCTGGACGCTGCCATCGCCGAGGTCCGCGGCCGCATTCTTCACGCGTCGCTCCTGGCCGCACTCGTGGCTTTTGGAATTGCCTACTATTTTTCATTCGTTTTCACTCGCCGCATCAATCGGCTGCGAGCCTTTGCGGAAGGGCTGGTTGACGCCAACTTGTCCAAGCCCCCTTTGCCGGCTGAAAGGGATGAGCTGGGAGCACTGGCGCAGTCGTTGAACCGGATGGCCGCGCAGCTTCGCGAGTTGGTGGCGAGCTTGAGCCTGGAAAGCGCCCGCCGGGAGAACATTCTTTCCGGCATGATGGAGGGCGTGCTTGCCGTGGACGGAGGGCTGCGCGTTACGTTCTGCAACCAGTCATTCGCGCGCGCCGTGGGTTGCCTGTTTCCGGTCCCGGAACGCATGCCCTTGCTGGATTTGGTCAGAAATCCTGAACTCATTGATGCCTTAAAGCAGGCTCTGGCGACAGGACAGCCGGTGAAAGGACGATTGCAGCTCACTGGCCCGGCGAATCGGTCTTTGGAAATCCAGGCCGCGCCGCTGGCGTCGCCATCAGGACCGGGCGTCATCGCCATCCTGCACGACATCACCGATTTGGAGCGCCTGGAGCGCATCCGCAAGGACTTCGTGGCCAACGTCTCTCACGAGCTGCGCACACCGCTCACCGCCATTCGCGGCTACGCCGAAACCCTGTTGGACGGCGCGCTGGAGGATCAGGAGAATAATCGGCGGTTTCTGGAGATCATCAAGGCTCACGCCATCCGGTTAAACAACATTGCCGTGGACTTGCTGGTTTTGTCGGAGCTCGAGTCCGGCAGTCCCCAAGCGGCGCCGGAGCGCATTTCCGTTCGCACCGCCGTCGAGGCGGCCGTGCGCACCGTCGAGACTGAAGCGAGGATGCGTGAAGTGACTTTGCACTGCGGGAAGCTGGATGACGCAGAGGTGTTGGGCCACCGCATGAGGCTGGAACAGCTCCTGGTGAATTTGCTCGACAACGCGATTAAGTTCAACCGCAAGGGCGGCGAGGTGAAAGTGGAGGTCACGCGCACCGCAGACAGCCAGGCTCAAATTGCCATTTCCGACACGGGAATCGGAATTCCTTCCGAAGACTTGCCGAGAATCTTCGAGCGCTTTTACCGCGTGGACAAAACCCGCTCGCGCGAAGTGGGGGGTACGGGCCTCGGGCTCTCCATCGTCAAACACGTCGTCGAGCGCATGCACGGAACGATCAAGGTTGAGAGCTTGTTGGGCAAAGGCTCCAAGTTTGTCGTTCAATTCACAGCGGTTTAGCGAGATCCTCACGCTCGAATGTCCTGGGTCGGAAGCCACAGCGGCGAGAACCGCGCCGAACTTAACCAAATCTTCAACTGAACCTCATCCGTGGGTAACACGGGGAGAGCATTCTTGCGCCTTAATCACAGCCGCAAAAACGGAGGTTTGACTTCAATGGAGATCAAACAGCTTATCGGAGAGACGGCCGGGCAGGTTTGGCAGGTGCTCAACAGCGATGGCCCGCAGACCTTGCCCCAGTTAAGGAGAAAGCTGGACGGAACCGGTCCATTCGTCGATTTTGCCGTCGGCTGGCTGGTGCGGGAGGAGAAGATCGATATCGACCAGGAGAAGAAATCTCTCCGTCTCCGGCTGAAATAGCCACTCGAAGGACGTGAACCAGTTGAGAATCCGAACGCACCCTTTGCGTTCCATCGTGAAATCGATGCCCGGATTCGTGGGGGAAACCGTATGAAGGAAGAGATTGAAGCGCTGTTGGTGCATTCTTCTGATTTTCCGATGGCCGGGCTGAAAAAAGCCCTGGAAAATCAGCTCATCCGGACCGATCGAGCGCGAACTTGCAAGGAAGCTGGGTGGAGACTCGCCAGCTCTAACCCTCCTCACTTGGTGTTTACCGATACCGACCTGCTTGACGGCAGTTGGACCGATGTGGTGGATCTGGCCGCAGGGGCGCGGGAGCCGGTCAATGTCATCGTGGTTTCGCCATTTGCGGATATCCCGCTTTACATGGCCGTCATGGAACGAAGGGCGTTTGACTTCATCACTCACTCCTTTACCGTTCCGGAGCTGAACCACATCCTTCGCTGCGCCGTCGAAGACGTCTCCAGCCGCCGGAAGAAGCCAGTGCACTTGCGCGGCGAAAGCACAAGGAGAGCGATTGAACTTGGCATGGTCATCTTCAAGGAGATTTAACGCTATTTTAACGTTTCTGTAACAATCCGGCCACACGCTAGCGAGAAACTAGTTCAACAAGGAGATCGATCATGAAGAGAAATACCCTGAGTTTGCGACTGTTTCTCGGCGTCACTTTAGCGGCGTTGGTGGTCGGCCTGACATTACGGCCTAAGCCCTCCCTGACGGCGCCGGCGCCTTCCCCCGACAGGCTTCAAATCAGTGGCGCCGGCGCCACCTTCCCCTATCCGATCTATTCCAAGTGGTTTGACGAGTACCACAAGTTGCATTCGGACATCGAAATCAACTACCAGTCCATCGGTTCGGGTGGCGGCATCCGGCAACTGTTGTCAGGCACGGTTGATTTTGGCGCGTCGGACGGCCCGATGACGGACGAGCAATTGGGCCAGGCAAAGACAAAAGTTCTGCACTTCCCCACCGTCCTCGGAGCGGTCGTCCCGACGGTCAACATTCCCGGCGTGACGGCCGAATTGAATTTTACCCCGGAGGCGCTGGCGGGAATTTTCCTGGGTAAAATCACGAAATGGAACGACCCCGCATTGACGGGCCCCAATCCCAAGGTGAAATTGCCCGCCGAGGACATCGTGGTTGTCCATCGCTCCGACGGCAGCGGCACCACGTACATCTGGACCGATTATTTGTCGAAGGTCAGCGACGAGTGGAAAACCAAAGTGGGTAAGAATACGTCTGTGAACTGGCCAGTCGGCCTGGGCAGCAAAGGCAATGAGGGAGTAACCGGCCAGGTGAAAGAGACACCCAACTCCATAGGCTATGTGGAGCTGATCTACGCTGTGCAAAACAAATTGCCCTACGGCCGGGTCAAAAACTCCTCCGGCGCCTTCGTCAAAGCGGACTTGGATGCCGTGACCGCAGCAGCGGCCGGCGCTGCCAAGAATATGCCTGACGACTTTCGCGTTTCCATCACCAACGCTCCGGGCAGAACAGCTTACCCGATTTCCAGTTTCACATGGCTTTTGATTCCGGCCAAAATTGACGATGCGGCGAAGAGAAAAGTGATCACGGATTTTCTTCAGTGGATGATGACGAAGGGACAGGCATACTGCAATGACTTGTCCTACGCTCAACTTCCAAAGCCCGTCGTGACCAAAGAATTGAAGGCCATTTCCCAGATCCAATAGCATGTCGAGTTCCGCCAGCGCAATGAGCTTGCCCACGCGTCCGGCGCCTGCCGGGCGGGTGCGCTCGTTTATCAACCGGCTCCGCACAGGGGACGAGGTCGCGCACCTCATCACCCTGCTCTTCGCCACGAGTATTTTTCTGGTGACGGCGCTGCTGGTGTTTGAGCTTTATGATAATTCTGCGCTTCCCCGCCACAAGTTCGGATGGGCTTTTTTCGTCACGCAGACGTGGGATCCGGTGTTCGAGAATTTTGGCGCCTTGCCCTTCATCTACGGGACGGTGGTCACGTCGGCGCTGGCTTTGCTGATTGCGGTTCCGTTGGGCGTGGGCGCGGCGATTTTTCTTGCCGAGCTCGCACCGCGGCCCATTTCGGATGCACTGACGTTTATCATTGAACTTCTGGCTGCGGTCCCCACGGTCATCTTCGGGCTGATCGGAATGTTTGTGCTTGTCCCTTTCATGCGAGTTTACGTGGAGCCGTTTCTCAAAGCGACCTTGGGTTTTCTCCCCCTCTTCAAGGGACCGCTCTATGGGATCGGTTTTCTGACGGCGGGCGTCCTTCTCGGGATCATTGTTATTCCGTTCATCGTTTCCGTATCCCGCGAAGTGCTGCTGGCGGTTCCCGTTGACCAGCGCGAAGCTGCACTCGCTCTGGGCGCCACCAAATGGGAGGCGACCTGGAAAGTCGTGGTGCCTTTTGCGCGAACCGGAATCTTCGGCTCCATCTTTCTCTCCATGGCCAGGGCCCTGGGGGAAACAATGGCCGTCACCATGGTGATCGGAAACGTTCCCAAAATCGCCACTTCACTCTTCGCCCCCGGGTATTCTATTGCCGCGATTATTGCCAATGAGTTCTCCGAGGCAACCGGCGACTTGTACGTTCAGTCTCTCGTCGAGTTGGGATTGGTCCTGTTCCTGCTGACCATTCTCCTCAATGGGCTGGCGCGATTGATGATTGTGGCCACGGCCAAGCGGGGGACGTCACAGGAATGAATTACCGTTACGCCTGGCGAAGAGTCGTGAATGCCGTGATGCTGACCCTGACGGGCCTCTGCGCCCTGGTCACAGTTTCAGCCCTGTTCTTGATCCTGGGCTACCTGGTCTATAACGGCGGACGGGACCTGAGTTGGGACTTTTTCACCAAGCTGCCCAAGCCCGTCGGAGAGACCGGCGGCGGCATGGCGAATGCAATTGTCGGGAGTGGGAAGCTACTGCTCCTGGCGGCGATGATTGGGGTGCCCGTGGGCTTCATGGGCGGCGTCTACCTGGCCGAGTACGGGGGAAAGACTTTTTCGTTCTTGGTGCGGTATACCGCGGACCTACTCAATGGCGTCCCTTCCGTGGTGATGGGAATCTTCATTTACACGGCAGTGGTCATTCCCATGCGCGGGTACTCGGCTTTGGCCGGAGGGCTGGCCCTGGGCGTGATGCTGATGCCCATCGTCCTTCGAAGCACGGAACAGTTTTTGCGCGCTGTGCCCGTTTCGTTGCGAGAAGGGGCAATGGCCCTGGGCGCGCGAAAATGGAAAGCGATCTTGACCGTAGTGATTCCGGCGGGGTACAAAGGCATTGCAACGGGAATTCTATTGAGCTTGGCGCGCGTGGCAGGAGAGACCGCTCCGCTTCTCTTCACCAGCGCCAGCAATCGCTTTTGGAGCCATGGATGGCTTCATGGAGAGACGGCTTCGCTGCCCGTCATGATTTTCTATTACGCGCTCTCGGCATATGACGATTGGCACCGACAGGCCTGGGCGGCCGGGCTAGTCTTGCTTACCTTAGTCCTCTTCGCTAATATCGGAGCGAAGCTGATACTGTCTCGGTCCGCGACGCGCTGAAATTTATGAGTAGCGTAACAAACGACGCGGTTATGGCGAAGCTATCCAGTGGAAATCAGCCCGCCGAGCCCGGCGACAAGCCGGCGGTGGTTGCCACGCCCAAAATCACTTCGTCAGGCCTCGATTTCTATTACGGGTCCCGAAAGACGTTGCACGACATCAGCCTGAGTGTGGCGGAGAAGAAGATCACGGCGCTGATTGGGCCATCCGGTTGTGGAAAGTCGACGTTCCTGCGCACGCTGAACCGAATGTACGAAATGGTGCGCTTTGCGCGCGCCGAGGGAGACGTCCGGCTGGACGGGGATAATATCCTGGAGATGGATGTGGCCAAACTTCGGCGCCGCGTGGGTATGGTCTTCCAAAAATCCAATCCTTTTCCCAAGTCGATTTTTGACAATGTGGCATACGGACTGAGAGTGAATGGCTGGAAAGGCGCCTTGGCCGACGTGGTCGAGCGGAGCCTCAAGCGGGCTGCGATTTGGGATGAGGTCAAGGACCGTCTGCACAAATCGGCTTACGGACTATCCGGCGGCCAGCAGCAGCGGCTCTGCATCGCGCGGGCTTTGGCAGTGGAGCCTGAAGTCCTCCTGCTGGATGAGCCGTGCTCGGCGCTGGATCCCATCGCCACAGCGAAAATCGAGGAGCTCCTCTTCGCTCTCAAGGAGCTGTGCACGATTGTGATTGTCACGCATAATATGCAGCAGGCCGCGAGAGTCGCAGACTATACGGGATTCTTCTTGTTGGGCAAGCTCATCGAGTTCAATGAGACCCCAATTATTTTCAAACGGCCGGCGAAGAAGGAGACGGAAGACTATATTACGGGACGCTTTGGGTAGGAACGACAGAAGCGAGGAGTATTTTGGGGAAGAAGCTGGGAGCTAGAAGGCAGAAACCAGAATCGATCCCGCATTCTAGCTTCTAAATCCTAGCTTCTAGCTTCCCATTTCAAAATCCATGCGCCATTTTGAACAACAACTTGATGATCTCCGAACGCGGCTCCTGGAAATGAGCGGCTTGGTCGAGTCGGCCATTTACCGCAGCGTGGTGGCCCTGACTGAGAAAGACGAACAACAAGCGATGCAGGCCTTTCAGAATGAGTCGCGAATTAACCAGATGGAAATCGAGATCGATGACATCGCCACCGGTCTCCTTGCCCTCGAGCAGCCCGTTGCCACTGATTTGCGATTTATCACTGCCGCCATCAAGATCAATAACGACCTGGAGCGCATGGGAGATCACGCCGTTAACATCGCGGAGCGCGCCCTTTCCCTGATGCACGAGCCCGTGGTGAAACCCTTGGTGGACGTCCCGCTGCTGGCCAGCATGGTGGAATCCATGGTGCGAAAAAGCCTGGATTCGTTTGTCAAGAAAGATTCCGGCCTGGCCCGAAGCGTTCTGCTGATGGATGACGGAGTGGATGAGCTGCGCGATTCGATTTACAACGAGCTCGTCGCCCACATGGAGCAAGATCCGACTGCCATTCGGCAATGCGTTGACCTGATTTTTGTGGCGCGAAACCTGGAGCGCATCGCCGACCATTCCACGAATATCGCCGAGGACGTCGTCTTTCTCGTGGAGGGCGTAGACGTTCGCCACCACGCCGAGGCGCGCAAATAGCGCGCGATCTCGGCTGGCGCCTCGCCCGATTCCCCAAATGAAAATCACGTAACTTTCGTTCGACGTCTTTCGTCCATTTCAAAGGGTGCAGCACTGGGCGAACTTTGCCTGCGGCTGCATTGAGTCAGCCGGTCAATAATGTCTTGTAACCGGCGTCATTCGTGCTAAAGTGCGCTCCGCCGAAGGAGCGAATCGAAGAATGCTCGAAACTCGAAATTCGAAGCTCAGTTCCACTCCGATTGTCGAATTTCGATTCTCGAATTTCCACTAGGAGAACCTTCAAATGAAAATAAAGGGAAATAGATATCCACGAGTTGGATTGTGCATGGTGGCATTGCTCTGGGTTTGCGCCAGCGCCGTTCCGGCGTGGAGCGGCTACCATCAGGTCAAGAAAGTGACGCTGGGCGGAGAAGGATTCTGGGACTACCTGTCTGTCGATGGCGCCAACCGCCATCTGTTTATCTCTCGGGGTACGCACGTGATGGTGGTCGACGCGGACAACTACACGGTAGTGGGCGATATTCCCGATACTCAAGGCGTTCACGGCATCGCCATCGCGTCAGACGTGGGCAAGGGATTCACGAGCAACGGCCGCACCAATACTGTGACCATTTTCGATCTCAAAACTCTCAAGGTTACCGGCTCCGCCCCCACTGACCAGGGGCCGGATGCGATCATTTACGATCCGGCTTCCAAGCGTGTCTTCACTTTCAACGGCCGGGGACAGAGCGCGACCGCCATCGACGCGGCCACCGGCAACGTGGCGGGCACGGTGAAGCTCGACGGACGCCCCGAGTTTGCCGTGGCGGACGGCAAGGGTCACATCTACAACAATCTTGAGGACAAGAGCACGCTGGTGGAAATAGACACCCAGGCGCTCACCGTCACCCATCGCTGGCCCCTCGCGCCTTGCGAAGAGCCCTCCGGCATTGCGATGGATACGGAGCACCGGCGAACCTTCAGCGGGTGCCACAACAAGATGATGGCGGTCATGGACGTCGACAGCGGGAAAATTATTGCCACCCCACCGATCGGCGAGGGCGTGGATGCGAATGGCTTTGACGCGGCAACCGGCACCGCCTTCAGTTCGAATGGTGATGGCACGTTGACTGTCGTGCATGAGGATTCGCCGGACAAGTTCACCGTCGTCGAAAATGTTCCAACCCAGCGCGGGGCGCGCACCATGGCTTTCGATCCCCAAACGCGGAACGTCTTCCTGGTGACGGCAGAGTTCGGGCCTCCTCCTGCTCCAACGCCCGAGCATCCTCGCCCCAGGCCGACGATGTTGCCGGGGACGTTCACTCTCCTCGTCTTCGCGCCGTAACGGCGGGAGCGGCGAATTGGGTGATGGAGTGATTTGGTGATTCTGTGTTTGCCAGCAAATAGAAATTGGAAACTGGAAAATGGAAACTGTGCCGTGGCTATTCCCGTCCACTTTCAAGTTTCGAATTTCCAGTTTCCGCTTTTCCCAATCACTCAATCACTCAATCGACTCGTCCAACCTCGTGCGCCTGAATGCATCCAATCGTACAGCCGCGCCGTGGCACGGCCATCCTGTCCCGGAGAGTGGGATGGCCACGGGCGAGCCCCAGACGGGTCCCCGTCCCGTGCCACAACGCGGAATTTTCTCTTTGACTGCCTTGGACGTTTGGTGGTGAAATAATTGGTTGCGGGTCTCGCGGTGCGGGACCGGCATTGGGGTTTCAAGCTGGGAGAGTAAAGTTAATGAAGCGAAAGTTTGTATTCGTCGTGGCGCTCGGCCTGCTTTCCATGGGCAACGCGCGATTGCTGCGCGCACAAGACGCGCCAGCTCAAGAGGAAGCCAACGCTGCCAACGAGTACGTCGTCCCCGAGGGCACAGAGTTCAAGCTCCAACTACACACCGCTCTCAGTTCCAAGACCTCCAAGGCGGGCGACCGCGTGATGACGACGCTCATCGACCCGGTCGCCGTGGAAGACCGCGATGTGCTGCCCAAGGGCATCCGCATTGATGGGCATATCGGCGAAGTCAAGGCCGCTGGCCGGCGCGGCAAAGGCGGATATTTGACCATTGTTTTCGATACCCTCGAAATGCCGAACGGCGAAAAGGTGGCTATCCTTGGGTCGCTGACCGAAGTGTTTTCGAGCGAGGGCAGCGGCGATCCCAACGTCGGACCGGAAGGCGACCTCAAAGGCCGTGGAGCCTCGAAGAAGAAACAGGCTGCCATGATCCTTGCTCCTTCCGCAGCCGGCGCCGCCGCGGGCGTTGGCCCGGGCATTGCCGCGGCGGGCGTCGGCGTGGCAGCAGCCCTCATTCTATTTCACGGCCAGCAGGCTGCGTTGCCCGCCGGCTCTTTAATCGGCATGCGCCTCGATCAGGACGTCACCCTCACCGCCGCCCCACCCACCGCTGAAAAGTAGCTCTCATTTTAGATTGCCGATTGTCGATTGCCGCGCTGGGGCGAGTCCGTCTTGGCAATCGGCAATCCTCAATCGAAGATCGGCAATTACTGGCCCTCCAGTTTCTGTCGGCCTGGAGGCTCAAGCCGCGCCGCCTCCGGCAAGCGAACGAGCTGAGACGCGGGGACCAATTGGATATCCGCCCGCTCGAATTCAGGGAGAAACTGCGCCAGCGCTTCGATCGTGGTGGCGTGCGGGTGGCCGATGGCCAGCGCTGTGCCTTGTTCTTCGACCGTGCGACGAAACAGGCGGAGTTGCTGAAGCGTGTAGGGAACGGTCTCCGTGTCGTCCAAGAATACTGAGCGATAGAATGCGGGAATCCCGATCCTGCGCGCTTGGTCGAGTGCCTCGGTCTCCGCTGTGGTGCGGCTATCCACGAAGAAGAGGCCTTGGACCGCCAAGACCTTCATCACTTCGCCCATCAGCGCCGCGTCAGACGTGGCGCGCGAGCCCATGTGATTGTTCGCGCCCGCGGCGAAAGGAACAGAGCTCAAGTCCTGGCGGATGGTCTCGGCCACTGTGTCGCCGCTCATGCCCATTCTGATTTCTCCAGGTCCGGGGCTTGCGCCGGAACCTGCCTCGGGCTCCATGGGCAGATGGAGCATCACATCGCGCCCGGCGCTGTGTGCTTCGCGCGCGGTCTCAGTGGAGTATCGGAGAGCGGGCAGAACGGAAAAGGTCAGAGGATAAGGCTGGCGGAGCAGCGCTCGGGCGGCCTCGAGGTCCTGGCCCAGGTCGTCAATGACGATCGCCGCGCGCCGCAGTTGCGGCACTTCCCGGACGCGCCACCGGCAGACAAGCTCGTTCCGCTGCCTCAAAACGATCTCGCTCGATCGCAAACCTTGCTTGAAATCCCGTCGCGAGACTTGCGCTTCGAGGTGAGCTGTCTCGGCATAGCGTTCGATCGCGCCGAGCACTTGGTCATAGCTATCCGGGAGCACGAGCACCTGAGAGCTGATCTCGCTGCCGGGCGCAGGTGCAGAGTGCGCCACGGTAGTCGGCGCGCCCTTTACCCAGACTCGAGAGCCGGCCGCGCTCTCGATGGCATTTTGGACGCGAAGAGCAGTCTCGCGCCGCAGGCTCTCCGTGACGTGCTTGCGGCCAAACCACGAGCAAGCGCTGGTGAATGTGCCGCAAACAATCACCAGAAGAAGCAGTCTCCAGGAGAAAAACGGGAGCGGGGCGCGCCGGGCCGCGGGCCTGGGAAAGGTGTCAGAGCGGAGAATGTGTTGGACTCGAATCAGATCAAGAGGCCTGAGTTGAGCGATGGCCCGGCGTGCCGAGCGATCGCATCGCCGCTCAGGCGGCCTTGGCCGGCGCATTTTGTTGTTTCAAGAGGTCGAGTGCTTTACGAAGTTGCAAATCGTCCTTATCGCCGAAGTGCTCGGGCTCTTCCGGGTTATTCTCTTCGTCCAAGCTCGCCGTCTCGGTGCCGCCCTGCTCGATGACGTTGGGCGTGACGCCGTTGCCGTTGATCGCCTTCCCGTCCAGTCCGTAGTACTTGGCCACTGAGAGCAGCAGGCCGGAGCCATCGCCGACCGGAATCATCTTCTGCACCACGCCCTCGCCGAAGCTCTGGACGCCGACCACGTCACCGCGATGATTGCCCAGCATCGCCGACGCGACCAGTTCGGACGGACCCGCAGTCGACTGGTTAATGAGGACGACCAGCGGAAATTTGATGACCGTTCCCTCGGGCTTCACCGGGAAATCCTGTCGCGGATAGCGCTGCCCCACCGCGTAGGTGACCAGGCCTTTATCGAGAAACAGGCTGGCCGTCTCGACGGCTTCTTCCACCTCGCCGCCGGCGCAGTTTCTGAGGTCAAGCACCAGCTTGTCGGCATGGTTAGTGGCGATCAGTTCCTTGAGCTTCTTGGAGATTTCCGCTGCTTTGCCTTTGCTGAATGTGGGGACGCGAATGTAAGCCGTGGTGCCCTCCGCCATCCTGGCGATGATGGGAGTATTGATAAGAACCTCGCGCGTCATCGAAACTTTCTGCGGCTCGCCGCGCGCTTCCTTCACCACGGCCAGGGTGAGCGTGGTTCCGGGCGCACCCGCCAGCAGCCGTTCGAGTTGAACTACGGAAAGCTCGCGGGTCGGTGTGTTTTCCACGCGGTCAATCAGGTCGCCGGCCTTGATTCCGGCCTTTTCAGCAGGGCTTCCCGGCAGCACTGAGACCACCGTCGTAAATCCCATCTTTTTAGAAGGGAAAATCCCCACCTCCGCGGGGCCCAGGTCGGGATGCGCCAGAAAATCCTGGAATTCCTGGGGAGTGAAGTATGTGCTATAGGGGTCGAGCGATTCCAAGAGACCGCGCACCGCCCCGCTCGTCACCTTCTTCAGGTTCGGCTCGGTCACGTAATCCTGCTTGATTCGGGACAGGACTTCTTCGTAGACGCCGAGGTCGCGATACGTCTTTTCGTTCGAGGAGTTGCCCTTGCCCAGCACTCCCCCTAGTGCGACGTAAAATACCAGAGCGCACGAAATTGAAATTAATAGGACGCGAATCCGTTTGGTCATCAAAGATTTTGCTCCTCAGGAATGCGATGAACAGCCTTGGCGAATTGGCATCGCAGCGTCAGTCAATGTCGGCCATCAACGCCTTTTTGTCCCGCCGCCGGCCTCTTCCCCAAAACTTAGTATAACACGCGCCATCCACCTCCGCCACGCTGTTCCCGCCTCAGTCATCGTAGCGGCGTTCTCCGACCGCCGTGTTTTCTCCGCCCAGAGAACCCTGCTACAGCCAAAGTCGTCACTCTTTTCTGCATCGCCCCACAGGGCCGTGCCCGGCTCCGGGTTCTATCGCGGCACCTTCAGTCCGATGCGGCAGGGCCAAAATGCGTTGTGTTACTCGCTCCGCAGGGTTATGGCGATGCGGAGGGATTTCGGTATTTCCCGGTGGCCCAGCGCCAGCGCAGCGCCGCCAAATCCAGGCAAGCGCGCACCGCATCGCGCAGCACGTGGACCTTGGTTGCAGGGTCATTGTCCCATCGCACCGGCACCTCCACCACCTTCCCGCCCAGGCGCTCCACCAGGAACAAGAGCTCGGGATCGAATCCGAAGCCTTCTACGCGTTGCAGCTCGAAGGCGTGGCGCGTGGTGGCGCGGCGAAACAGCTTCAGGCCGCATTGAGTGTCGTGGACTTTAAGTCCGGTGGCGAGGCGCACCAGCAGATTGAAGAGGCGCCCGCCGTATTCGCGAAAGAGCGGCTGATGAATCCCAACCAACTGTCGCTCCAGTGCCCGCGAGCCGACCGCGGCGTCCGCCTGACTGAGCTTGAGCTCGGCGAGCAGCTTGTCGGCTTCTTCGATGGGCGCGGAAAGGTCGGCGTCGGTGAAGAGAACAAACTCCCCTTCCGCTGCCAATACTCCGCGACGCACGCTGAAACCCTTGCCTCGGTTGCGCTCGTTGCGGATCACCCGGAGCGAAGGGCACCATCGTCTCGCGTCGCCCAAGACTTCTCCCTGCGCGTCGGTCGAGCCATCATCCACGACAATAATCTCCGAGTCGAAGGGTTTCGATCCCAAGTAATGCCGGATTTTTTCGAGCGAGCGTCCCAGGCGCTGTGATTCGTTGTAAGCGGGAATTACGATGCTCAGGAATGGCTCGGACATCTTGCCAGACTATACGAAAGCGGCGAGCCGTAGTCAAAGGCGGCCCGGCTTCAGAGTGCGCGACATAAAAGTGACAACCGCTGGTGGCAACGGAAGTAGCGCGGGCGTCCCGCCCGCTGTCGTGCGGGCATCTTGCCCGCGCAGGGCGATCCTTTTTTTCGTCCAGAAAGTAAAAGCCCCGCACTGGGCGGGGCGGGAGTGAAAAGCGCCGTGGGGACGCGGTGGCCCGCTATTTTGTTTCGTAAACCTTCAGGACCTCGTCCCCGTAATGGTTGATGACCTTGACGGCGATTTTGCCGGTTTTGGGCGGGTCGAAGGGGCGGCTGGTGGTGGAATAGAGCGCCGACCATGCAGCTTCGTCGATTTCGGCGCGGAGGGCGCGTTTCAGTTTGTCGTAGGGTTCCTCGGCGCCGGTGAAATAAGCGTGGCGAACGAAAAAGCTTTCGCCGTTGTAATTGGTATCAATAAACCAGCACGCTATATCGTCCGTTGAGTGGCTGCGAATCTGGCCGGTGGTCGGGTCGTAGACGTCGAGACCTTTGATCGTCACCGCACGCTTCCCGTCCTTCTGCTTTTTCACTTCGATATCCGGCTCGCCAAAATACATAAAGAGGTTGCCGGCGCCGGTTTTCTTCAACAGATCATCACCCATAGTGAGGTCGTAATTCATGCGCGTCGGCATCACCATAAGCTTGCCGTAGCGCTTGGCCTCTTCGGAAACGTGCGGGTCAAAAGCAAACCCGCAAACCACCAGGAGGTCAAAACCCACACCCTGCACTGCTTCCTTGGCGGCTTCTTTCACTTGCTCCGGGCCTACCGTCCCGTGTTCGGGCCCGATAGAGACGGCCACGCGGCGCGTCTTTGGAGTGCGGGAGCTTGCTCCCGCTTTGTCTTCCGCTTCTTTTTCCGTGTACTCGCCCGCGGCGTGAATCCAAGTCCCCGCGAATGGTTCAAGGCGGTTGAATCTAAGGCGCTCGTTCTTAAACGTGTTTTGTACGCCAGCCTTTTTCAGGTTCTCAATAATCATGGTCGGGAACTGGCCGTCGGAAGTCTGCTTGCGAGCTTCGGCCTCGCTTGTGGGCCGCTCCTCGTCGGTTGTGAGCAAGCGATAAGGCGAGAGGCTTTCGCAAGTGAATGGCCCGGTCACGCGGATGCGCCTGTTGTCTTCGTAAGGCTGATCGTACAGAAGCTCGGTTTCGGCATGGCGGGCGATGGCGGCGTCGATTTCCGTTCGCGTCATTCCTTCTTTGATCTCGGGATTGTTCGCAATGGATTTGAGCGTGACGTGCGGCACGCGCTTGTAAGCAAACCCCTTCTTAATGTCGTTGCTTGGAGTGCGGGAGCCGGGGGACCCCAGGCTTTGCCCTGGGGCTCCCGCTTTGGACTGCGCCAGCTTGCTGGCGCTTTCGGATGCTCCCTCGCCAGTTGCGGCGACAGAAAGCGGCGGCAAGCCACCGCACTCCAAAAGCTTGCGCTCGGCTTGGGGGGAATCGGCCAGAATGTAGTAAGGGAATCTGGCGGCCATCAGGCGCGTGCGGGCGAGGGCGAGAGCCACGCGGCTGGTGTCAATTGTGATCCAGCGCCGCCCCCACTGCTCCGCCACATAAGCCGTCGTGCCACTACCACACGTCGGGTCGAGCACCAAGTCGCCCGGGTCGGTCGTCATCAAAAGGCAACGCTCAACAATTTTTGTTCCGGTTTGAACAACATAAACTTTGTCTCCGCCTACGCTGCTTCCGAGGTCCGGCCAAAGATTTGTTATTGGGAACGCAGGGAAATCTTCAAGGTATCGAATGTAGTTAAGCGTATTCCCGCTCTGTTGAATTCTATTGCTTTGGATCAATCGCTCGAACCCTTCTGGGCCTGTTTTCCAATAACCAGTTGAGGGTCGGAATGTCGTTCCTTGGAATGTGACGGGAAAGTCCCCGGGCGGACGCTGACTCCTCATGTCGCTCAATCGGAAGTAGCGAAAGGTTTCGGGTGAGGCCCCGCCTCGAATTGCCGCGTCAGCCCGGACTCGCTTGCCGTCTTCAAATTCAGCCCATTCATAAGCCGACGCTCCTTCACCGCCGATCGCCTTTTCTTTTAGGAGCGCTCGGTATTTCACGCGGCCTTTTTCCTTTGCATAAAAAAGCAAGTAATCAGTTACTCCGGCAATTAATTCAGTCGTCGCACTGCTGGTCTTGGATACCGTAATGAGGGAAATAAAATTCTCGCTTCCGAAAACTTCATCGAGAACATTGCGCACGAGGTGCACATTTTCATCCCCGATTTGAACGAAGACGCTGCCGCTTTCGGTGAGCAATTCGCGGGCGGCGCTGAGGCGGTCGCGGAGGTAGGCGAGATAGGAATGGATGCCGAGTTTCCAGGTGTCGCGGAAGGCGCGGATTTGTTCGGGCTGGCGAGTCATGTCCTCGGCCTTGCCATCTTTCACATCGCGTTTGCGTGTTGACACCTGCCAGTTGGAGCCGAAGTTGATGCCGTAGGGCGGGTCGATGTAAATCATCTGAACTTTGCCCTTCAGCCCTTCCTTTTCGGCGAGCGACGCCATAACCAGCAGCGAATCGCCGAGAATCATGCGATTTTGCCAGTTCCCCTCGTAATGGTAGAAGTCCACGCGCTTGTCAAAGTCCTCCGGCAGTCCGTTGAAATCGGCAAACAGGTCTGCCTGAGCGGGCTGTCCTTCCCTTGCGGTTCGCCTGAAGTCTTCAATCAGCGCCTGGGGATGAATCTTTTCCTGGATGTAAACTGGGACGACAGGCACTTCCAAATCCTTCGAGTCTTGCTCGTCTTTGCCTTTCCACACCAGTTGCGGATCGAGGGAAGGGTCGCGGGGATACCGCATCGTCTTGGGCTTCTTTTCTTCTTCCGCCACAAAGTCGCGCAATTCCTCAGTAGGAATATTTGCGCGTTTGTCCTTGTGCTTGATTGAATGAAGCTTATCGGTCTGTGCTTTAGGTGCTGCCATGGGTCTATTATGTCCTCGGTTTCGGGCGATAGTCGCGCCGGTCCAAGCAGGCGTCGTAGGTAGTCCGGTCAATTCGAATCCAGTCCGTCTTCTGGATTCCTCTTCGATTGCGGGTGGTCGGGCTAAATGGAAAAGCAGATGCAATCTTTACCCAGCGTCCCTGTTCCCGCGCCATGGATCGAATTTCTTCCGCCACTTCGGACAGGTCCTGGTCCTGGCTCAATATCAGCGCGACATCGTAGGAGCGGTCATGCGCGAGACGGATCACGTCAAGGGCCAAGCGTACATCGATCCCTTTTTCTTCCCCGGTCAGGAAAGTGTGCAGTGTGCCGTCGGGGAGCTTCACGGTTTTGTTGCGGTAGCGAAGCGAGCGTGAGAAGACGTGAATGCCTTGACGGCCCATTACGGCGAGTTTTCCGGCCCAAAAGGTGTTCCAGAAAGGATCATCGGTCGCATCGGGCACGCCGGTGTAGAAACGCACTTGGGCGAGGTTCCATGATTGGGCGCCACATAGGGTCCGGGCGAGTGCCTGAACGTCGTAGTTCGGGAAGGTGTACCCGAACGACTCGCGGACGGAGTGAAAGAGGTTCTGGCCGTCCACGAATACGATGGTGCGCTTGGCGAGGGGTTCAGGAGGCACCGAAACCTCCTGAAATAAATAACCCCGCCCGAGGCCTTGCGGCATATCGAGCGGGGAGCAAGTTCATAGCTATCATAACACATGCCTCGGGATGGTCAAGCGTAATTTCGCTGGGGTGGCGCCCCAATGATGACTATGGTTTGGGCTTCGTACGCTTAATGGGTTCAGGCTTTTGGTCCCTTTCTTGAACCTTTCTTGCATCCCGGAACTTGCCGCTCTGCTGGTTGAGGCCGCGCAGGTACCATGGCAGCCTGCGCAGGAGGAACGCCTCAATGTCATGCCGAAGGCTCGGATCGGGAATGATGTACCAACTGAAATGGTCCCAAAACTGACCACGACGACTACTGCGCTTGGCTCCACGAAGCCGTCTGCGTATATTTCCCTTGCCGACGTAGACTGGCATGGAACCATCGTAGAGCACGTAAACACCTTGGCCGCCCCTCGTACTTGCCGGGACGGACATGAAGTTCGTCTCGTTTCGAGCCCACATTTCACCGTATTCTTTCACCAGGGCCGTCAGAGTGCCTCCGTTCTGCCGGACTTTGGCTTGAACGCGGGCTCGCAGGATGCTTCAAGGTGGCGGTGCTGATCAAGCAGCCTCCTGCTTCATCACCGCACGAATCGTGTTTGCAGCATCCCACGGGTCGGAAATTTCGATGAACTGCCAACGTCCAAATCCGCCGTGATTGTTCACGGCTTCAGTCCAAAGGTCACGCGCCGTTGAAACCTTCGCGGCTTTATCCTTGCGCGCCTCGCCGCTGACTTCCACAATGAGGTTCAGGGGATTGCCCCGTCCGTTGCCGTCATCCAAGCGGACGATGAAATCGGGAACATAGTTGTGCTCCTCGCCGTTGAGGGTATATGGAATCGTGAAGCCGAGGTTCTGATTTTTCACGTAGCAAATCACCTCGTCCATGTCCTCAAGGGTCTGCGCCATCTTCTGCTCCCATGACTCGGTGTCCGCGACGACATAGTTGACGTGGCATTTGTCCTCGCGCGTGGCGTATACGTTCCGCGTGGTGTCGAAGTCCACATAACGGGTTGAGCCAAGATGGTCGTATGGGCGAAGAATGGGCTTCAGGATTTTATCCTGATGCGTCGAGGCGACGATGGCCTTGTAGATTCGATCCACAGCGTCATGGGCCAGCTCGATCAGGAGCAGCATTTGGGGAAACGCGTTGTCCTTGCAGGTGACGCACTCGGCCAGCCAGCGCCGCGATATGTCGAGAATCTGAGGGAACATCCATTGCTTGATGTTGCCGTCATCGTCACGGAAATATTTTCCGAGCACCAGCTTCGCCAGAAGAAAAGCCACCTCCTGCTCGCGCTTCTTCTTGAGGTCATCGAGCGTGTGAATGCTGCTTTCCCCGACAATCGGCGCGTTCTCGGTCTTGGTAGGAATATCGGCAGTCGAGAGCGCCAGCTTGGAGGCTTCTGAAAAGACCGCCGACAGCCGCTCTGCGGTCCAGTCGAAGCGGTAGCCGATCAGGCGCGGGAAAGTGATTTCGCACTGAATCCGGTCCTCGAGCGCACGGACCCTTTTCGGCGGAGGGCCGGGCTTGGGATCGCGCGCTGAGCCCGCGGCGGGGATAAAAGAGAACGGCACGCCGTAAACCTCGGCGTATTCGGTGGGAAACACCTCAAACTCCTCTGGAGTGCGGGAGCGGGGGGACCCCACGCTTTGCCCTGGGGCTCCCGCTTTTGAAAGCGGCGGCAAGCCGCCGCACTCCAAACGGCGCAATTCGGCAACGTAACTTCTTCTGCGCAAACCCCGCCCGACGACCTGCTCGCAAAGAAGCTGCGTTCCAAAGGCGCGCACTCCCAGAATGTGCGTGACCGTGTTGGCGTCCCAGCCTTCTGTGAGCATGGAAACACTCACCACACATTTCACCTGCTCGCCCAGCTTGCCGGGTTTGCCCACGGTGTTCATGACCTCGCGCAGAAGGTCTTCGTCGGTTAGCTTTTCCACGTCGCGCCCTGGGAAGCGTATGCGATACTCGGCTTTGAACTCTTCGATTTGGACTTTGGCGATTTTCTTGAATTCCTCGCTCATTGCCTCGCCGCTTTCGAGTTGCTCGCTGTCAATGAGGATGGTGTTGGGACGGGTGGACCACTGGTCTCCTTCGACATTGCTGAATATCGAGAGCGCGCCCGGAACTAGAGCCTTCTTCCCATGGGGAAGTTCCTTCTCCCAGCCGGCGACATAGTCGAAGACAAGTTTCGAAACGTTCGTGTTGTTGCAAACTACGATGAAGACAGGCGGTGTTTGGCCGTCTGGAGTGCGGGAGCGGGGGGACCCCAGGCCTTGCCCTGGGGCTCCCGCTTTTTCCCATTGGCGGTAGTATTTCTCGTAGTTCCCGTAAAGGCTGTGGAGCGCGCCCTGCAATTCCTTGGGCAGCTTGGGCTCACCGGTTACAGCCTCGGTGCCTCGACCCTTGCGTGGGAGATGTTCGCGAATGCGCAGCCAGATGTCGCGATAGGTTGGTTGCTCGCCGACCATGCTGTCATCAGCGACAGGGACGCGCGGGACTTTGACGATGCCGCTCTCAATGGCATCAATCAGCGAGAAGTCTGAAACCACCCAGGGGAAGAGGGTTCCCTCGGAATAGCCCGAGCCGCGCAAGAAGAACGGCGTGGCCGAAAGGTCGTAGACCACCTTGATGCCGATCTTCGCCTTGACAGCCTCCAAACCTGAGATCCAGATTCGAGCTTCTTCTTCGCGCTTTTGGGCTTCCCTCCGGTCGTCTCCGGTGAGTTTTTCTTCCACCTCGCCAACGCGCCGGCGGTAACAGTGGTGCGCTTCGTCGTTTAGCACGATAATATTCTTCTTGTTGCCCAATTCGCGACAGGCGCGACGAACCATTTGATCGGGAGTTTCCTTAAAGGCGCTCGTGTCAGCGTCCTTGTTGATAATCTGCTTGGTCAGCTTGGCAGCCGGAGTGTGCTCGCGAAGAATGAAGGCGTGGAAGTTGGTGATGATGATCTTGGCCCTTTCGAGCTCTTGCCTCAAGTCTTCGGGAACGATGTCGCGTTCGCGATAGTAGTTCTGCGGATCGTTTGGCAACAGGACGCGCAGGCGGTCGCGAATGGTGATGCCTGGGGTCACGATCAGGAAGGCGTCGGAAAAACGGGCATCTTGTGGATTCGCCAGTTTGTTCAGGGTGTGCCACGCGATGATCATGCCCATAACCACGGTCTTGCCGCTGCCCGTGGCCATCTTGAAGGCGACGCGGAACAAGAGCGGGTTGGCGTCCTCGTTGGCGCGTCGCAGATCGTTTTCAATCCATGCATCGCCGTATTTGTTCGCAACCTCGCTGAGGTAAATGGCCGTCTCGAGCGCCTCGATCTGGCAGAAGAAGAGCTTCTTGTCACGTTGGGGATTGAGCCAGTATTCCAACAGGTGCGCGGTTGTCTTGGTGACTCCGACGTGGCCGCCCTCCCGCCACTTCTCAACCTTGGCGCGAACTTCATTGACGAATTTGTTTTCCTCGACACGGTCCTGAGTCCATTCGGTATCGAGAATGAGCTGCTTGCCTCTCTTCTTGGGCTTTGCAATTGGGACGAAGTAAGAGCTGATGCGTCGCCTCTCGACTATCTCATTTGTGATGCCCTCGTCCGTGAATTTGAAATGACGCTTCGGCTCTTCGAAAGGAGAATTGATAACCGGATTCTCGATGACGACTTGCCGCATTGGCATCCTCAGGAGCGAGATATAGTTAGTGGGATTGTACTCGTTCTCGGCATTGCATGCAAAGTATTGGGGAGGAGCCGGTGTAGGGGGTCGGCGGTGTACCTCAGCAGCGGTTCCCGGCAAACCATAGCTTGCCGGACTTTACCGTCAATCGGATGCACCGCCTGGATGACAACGCCTTCACCGTGCAGTCGATGGTGGTGCCCAAACACGCTTCGGTCAGCGTCGTGGTCTTCCTCTCGCGCGACGTGTCCCTTACACCGGAGCAGCAGAAAGCACTGAAGCTCTCGTTCCGGGGCGCGCGGAACAAAAAAGAAGGAGAACAGTTGCTGGGAATCCAGAAGAGACTCCTGGTGTAGGAAGCGCGGAGCAGTCCCGCCGCGCTCCACGGGCGAACGCGCGCGAGGCGTCGGCATGCCAGAGAAAGCGAGGCTCGAACAGGGAAGAGCCGGCCTGGCACCCCGGCGCACGAAGAGGACGGTGAGCGAGATTCCGTGATATCTGTGTGAAAGTTGCGAAAAAACGGCAGCGCAATGCGACATTCGAGCTAAACAACTCATTCTAAAGATGAATCTCCGGGAACAAACTCGATCAAAGGGCCGAAAAGCCCTGCCTCGTTGGTCGCAGAGCCGGCGCTAAGCAATTGATTGTAAACATTGTATACATATTATGTACAATTGACAAAGCCCCGAATTTCGCGAGAACGAGCTATCACAGAATGTGGGCTATGGCCGACGAGATCCCTCTTGACAGCGGGTTGATAATGCGGTCAGCGATACTGCACGCGGCGGAATATCCGGTGCGAAAGGATTGGCTGAATGGCAGGTTCAAAGCGGGTCGGTTACGCAGTGGTGGGCTTAGGTCACATCGCCGAAGCAGCGGTCTTGCCGGCGTTCCGCCATAGCAAGAAGTCGAAGCTCGTTGCCGTGGTGAGCGGCGACGAGAAGAAAGCGGCGAAGCTTGCGGCCAAGTTTGGCGCCAGTGACTATTATTCCTACGAGGACTTTCCTCTCTGCTTGAGTCACCCACTCGTGGAGTCGATTTTTGTTGCCACCCCCAACGGCACTCACGCTCAGTTTGCCGAGCGCGCCGCCGCGGCGGGCAAGCACGTGCTGTGCGAGAAGCCCATGGCGAATACCGTTGAAGAATGCCAGCGGATGATCGAGGCCTGCCGCGTGAACGACGTTCGGCTGATGATTGCCTACCGCAAATATTTTGAGCCCGCCAGCCTGGCCCTGAAAGCATTGGTCACCAGCGGGAAGTTGGGCCGGTTGAAATTCATCCATTCGGCCTTCACCTTTTTCTTGCCGGCGGGAAAGAAAGCGCCAAATTGGCACCTCAACAGGAAGCTGGCGGGAGGCGGGTCGCTGGTGGACGTTGGCGTCTACTGCGTGAATACGACTCGCTGGCTGACGGGCTCGGATCCCGTCGAGGCCATGGCCTATGCTTGGTCGAAGGACTCGACCCGCTTCTCTGAAGTGGAGGAAAGCATCGCTTTCCGGCTGACCTTTCCTGAGGGTCTCGTGCTTCAAGCCACCGCCAGCTTCGGGGCCGCGCAAGCATCGTTCCTTCACCTGCACGGCGAGAAAGGCTGGGCGGCGCTCGATCCCGCGTTTGCATACGACGAGGAGCGCCGCTTGTTCGGCAAGATCGGTGGCCGCTGGTTCGAGCAGAAGTTCAAAGCGATGGACGAGTTCGCTCTCGAGCTCGATGCCTTCGCCGATTGCATCCGTCGCCAGCGCGATCCCGAGCCTGACGGCAATGAGGGATTGCGCGATGTCGTGGTGATGCAGGCCATCTACCGCGCGGCCCGCGAGAACCGCCCCGTGCCCGTCAACGTACCCTACGCCTTGCCGGCGTAGGAATTAGAAAGCACCAGGCAGTAGGCAGAAAGCACTAGGCAGTCCGGCGCACAGAGGAAAATCAGCCACAACAGATCAGCGTCGAGCAAAATAGCGCCACCGAAGGAGAGTGCTTTCTGCCTTCTGCTTTCTGCTTTCTGATTTCTGCCTTCTGCCTACTTTGCTAAAGCGATGCCCAACTCGCGGGAGAGCTTAGTTGGATCATAGGGCGAGCAGTGGAAGGTGCGCCCATCCACCTCGAAAGTCGGAACGCGCCGCTTGCCTTGATTGACGTTCATCACGAATTCCGCGGCGCCGGGAGTGGTTTCCAGTGGAATCTCCTCGAAGGGGACCTGCTGCTGTTTCAAGAATGTCTTGGCGCGGAAACAATCTCCGCACCACTGGGTCGTGTACATGCGGACGCGGTGGTTCATGCGTTTTGACTCTTCTTTTTGTCCGAATTCTAAGTCGGAGTGATCACAGTTTTCAAACGGACAAAACGCCGCCCCGCGCTCTTTGCAATTCCCGGACTATTTCGCAGGGCTCAGTTAGTTTCTGATGCCTGGCAACGACCGTTCGTTTCAAGAAAGTTGCGCGCGCGGGTTGCTCCAACTCAAATCCCCATGGAGAAACCAGCATCGGCGCTAGATTCGCGTCCGATCGACGGTTTGAATCCGCGCCAGGGCTCGGGCCAGTGCGGCGCGCGCGCGTTCAAAGTCGATGTCGGCGGCGGTGACCTTGCCCAACCGTTCTTCGGCGCGTTGCTTGGCACGTTTGGCCCGTTCGACGTCGATTTCCTCGGCGCGCTCGGCGGTTTGGGCCAGGATAATCACGCGATCCGGCAAGACCTCGACGAAACCCCAGTTGACGGCCACGAAATGCGTCACGCTTTCTTTTGTGTAAGAAAGTTCGCCGACCTTGAGCAGCGAAAGCAGTGGCGCGTGGCCGGGCAGAATGCCCAAGTAGCCCTCTTGGCCCGGCACCGTCACGGCGGTCACCGAATCGTGGACCACGTGCCGGTCCGGCGTCACGATCTCGAGATGAATTGAAGTAGGAAGCGCTGCTACGTCCATTATGGCGCCGTCTTCAGTTTCTCCGCTTTTTGGCGGGCCTCTTCGATAGTGCCGACCATGTAAAACGCCTGCTCGGGCAGATCGTCGTGCTTGCCTTCCACCACTTCTTTGAAGCTGCGGATAGTGTCCTCAAGCTTCACATATTTACCCTCAAGTCCGGTGAATTGCTGAGCGACGAAGAATGGCTGCGAAAGGAAGCGCTGAATCCTGCGCGCCCGAGCCACGGTGAGCTTGTCTTCGTCCGAAAGCTCATCGATGCCGAGAATGGCGATGATATCCTGAAGGTCCTTGTATTTTTGCAGAATGGATTTGACGGATCGCGCCACGTTGTAATGTTCTTCACCCACGATGCGCGGGTCCAGCAAACGGGAGGTGGAAGCGAGCGGGTCGACCGCCGGGTAGATGCCGAGCTCGGAAATCTGGCGCGAAAGTACAGTCGTCGAGTCCAGGTGCGAGAATGTGGTGGCGGGCGCCGGATCCGTCAAGTCATCGGCGGGCACGTAAATCGCCTGCACGGAAGTGATGGAGCCCTTTTTGGTGGACGTGATCCGTTCCTGCAACTCGCCCATCTCGGAGGAAAGGTTAGGCTGGTAGCCTACTGCGGAGGGCATTCGGCCGAGTAGCGCTGACACTTCCGAGCCGGCTTGAGTGAATCTGAAAATGTTGTCGATGAAGAGTAGAACATCCTGGCCGGCGACGTCACGGAAATATTCGGCCACGGTGAGGCCGGTGAGGCCCACGCGAAGCCGGGCACCGGGCGGTTCGGTCATTTGGCCGTAGATGAGCGCCGCCTTTGACTTCTCGGGGTGCTCGGTGTCAATGACGCCGGATTCCTTGAATTCCAGCCACAGGTCGTTGCCCTCGCGCGTGCGCTCACCCACGCCCGAAAACACGGAAACGCCTCCGTGCTTCATGGCGACGTTGTTGATGAGCTCCATGATGATCACCGTCTTGCCGACGCCCGCGCCCCCAAAGAGGCCCGTCTTGCCGCCCTTCAGGTACGGTTCGAGCAAGTCCACCACCTTCAGCCCGGTCTCAAACATTTCCAGGTTGGTATTCTGATCTTCCAGTTCGGGAGCGTGCCGGTGGATCGGAAAGCGGGTTTCAGCATGGATGGGGCCGAGCTTGTCCACGGATTCCCCAATCACGTTCATCACGCGGCCGAGCGTGCCCTTGCCCACCGGCACGGTAATTGGCCCGCCCGTATCGATCACCTTCATGCCGCGCACCAAGCCCTCGGTGGGCTCCATGGCAACGGCTTTCACGCGTCCCTCGCCCAAGTGCTGCTCTACCTCAGCAATCACGTTCATGGGATTCGGAACGGTGAACCCGTCCGAAGTGATGCGCAGGGCGTTGTAAATAGGCGGCAGATGGCCGCCCTCGAATGCCGCCACCACCACCGGCCCAATCACTTCCACAATTCTTCCAGTGATTTCTGCCATTCGGATTCCTTTCGATTCAGTGGGTCAGTGAGTCAGTGCTTCAGTCAATCAGTCAGAAAACAGGGAGTAGGGAATAGGGAGTTGGAAGTAGCAGACCAACATGAAAGACCCCATCCATCCCCGCTCCCTTCTCTTTCTAACTGACGAACTGAAGTACTGACCGACTGACACACCCTACCCCTGCGCTCCTGCTCCGCTGACGATCTCGATAATCTCTTTCGTAATCGCGGCTTGGCGCACGCGATTCATGTGCAGAGTTAGCGAGTCGATCATTTCGCCGGCATTATTGGTGGCCGCATCCATCGCGGTCATGCGCGCCGCGAACTCCGCCGCTGCTGATTCGAGCAATGCCCGATAGACTTCAATCTCGATATATCGCTCCAGCAGAACTTTGAAGATCTCCGCTGGCGGCTGCTCGTAGATATAGTCGATCAGCACTTCGCCCTCTGTCGGCTTGATGGGCTTGATGGGGAGATATCGCTCCTCGGTCAATCGTTGAACCAGGATGGATTTGGACTCGTTGTAGATGAAGTCGACCGCGTCCACTTCCTCTCTGGTGTACAGGTCAACGATGACTCGCGCGATCTCTTGAGCGTGAGAAAACTCCAGGCGGCTGAAAATGTTGGCGTACTCACCCACCAGCGACCAGCCTCGCTTGGTGTAGAAATCGCGCCCTTTGCGCCCCACGGCAAGCATGCAAATCTTCTGGCCTTGGTGCTCGGCGATGTAATTCTGAGCGGCGCGGATCAGGTTCGTATTAAAGGCGCCGGCGAGTCCTTTGTCACCCGTCACCAGCACCAGCAAGATGGTCTTGATCTCTCGCTCAGCCAGCAAAGGGTGAACCCGCTGCTCGACGCGCGCCGCCAGGCTGCCGAGCACCGAGAGCATCTGGTTGGCGTAAGGGCGCGCGTTGATGACCCGGTCCTGTGCCCGCCGGAGCCGGGCGGCCGCTACCATCTTCATGGCCCGCGTGATCTGCTGGATGTTCTTTACGGTCCGGATGCGCCGACGGACCTCGAGTAGGTTGGCCATTTTTGAGTCGATAGTCGACGGTTGATAGTCGATAGTTAAAGAGCGACAGCAGGTTGCGCGTTCCCTCTACTATCGACTATCAACTCTTAACGGTACTTTGTGCTGCCTTCTTCTCGGCTACAAACTTCGCTTTACACTCTTCCAGCATTTTGCGAATTTCGTCCCTCAACGCCTCGTCCAGTTGTTTCTTCTCCAGGAGCTGCTTCCCCACTTGTGGATAAGAAGAGTCCATAAAGTTGTAGAGACCCTGCTCGAAGGGCAGACAGTCCTCTATCGCCAAATCGTCCAGGAAGCCATTAGTTCCGGCAAAGATAATTACAATCTGTTTTTCCACCGCAAGCGGTTTGTATTGGTCCTGCTTTAGAACTTCCGTCAAGCGTCTGCCGCGGTTGAGCTGTGCTTGCGTGGCCTTATCGAGATCGCTGCCGAACTGAGCGAACGCGGCCAGCTCGCGAAACTGGGCCAAGTCGAGGCGCAAAGTGCCGGCCACTTGCTTCATGGCCTTGACCTGAGCGTTACCGCCCACACGCGAAACCGAGATGCCGACGTTGATGGCCGGGCGAATGCCGGAGTGGAACAGGTCGGTCTCCAAGAAGATTTGCCCATCCGTAATTGAGATGACGTTAGTGGGGATGTAGGCGGAGACGTCTCCGGCCTGGGTCTCGATGATGGGCAGTGCGGTGAGCGATCCGCCGCCGGATTCAGCATTCAGCTTCGCAGCGCGCTCCAGCAGGCGAGAGTGAAGATAGAAAACGTCTCCCGGGTACGCCTCGCGTCCCGGAGGCCGTCGAAGCAACAGGGAAATTTCGCGGTAGGACACGGCGTGTTTTGAGAGGTCGTCGTAAATGCACAGGGCGTGGCGGCCGCTATCGCGGAAGTATTCCCCGATGGCGCACCCGGCATAAGGCGCAAGGTATTGCATCGGCGCCGGGTCCGACGATCCCGCTTCGACCACGATGCTGTACTTCATCGCGTCGTATTCTTCGAGCGTCTTAATCACTTGCGCGATGGTCGAGCGTTTTTGACCGATCGCCACGTAAATGCAAATCACATCCCCGCCTCTCTGATTCAAAATCGTATCGAGGACGATGGCGGTCTTTCCGGTTTGGCGGTCACCGATAATCAACTCGCGCTGGCCGCGCCCGATGGGAATCATGCCATCGATGGCTTTGAGCCCGGTCTGGAGCGGCTCGCGCACAGGTCGGCGGTCGACAACGCCGGGAGCGAGCCTCTCGATGGGATTGTAGTGGTCGGTCAGAATGGGGCCTTTTTCATCGGCCGGCCGGCCCAACGCATTCACCACGCGGCCAATCAGCGCTTCCCCCACCGGCACGGACATGATTCTTCCTGTCCGCTTGACCGTATCGCCTTCCTCAATTTGCGTGTAATCGCCCAGCAGCACGGAGCTCACCTGGTCTTCTTCCAAATTGAGCGCGAGCCCGGCGACTTCGTGGGGGAACTCGAGCAATTCGCCCGCCATGCAATTATCCAGGCCGTGGATGCGCGCCACGCCGTCGCCCACGGAGGTGACGGTGCCTACCTCGGTCACCGTGACGCCGCGGTCGTAGTTCTGAATCTGCTCGCGGATGATCTTGGTTATTTCATCGGCTCGTATCAGTGGCATGCGTTCTCCTGGTAGACGGCGACGTTCTAATTATAAATTATGAATTATAAATTATAAGAAACACGGAAGGTCTGAGCGCCGATAAACAGCGATCCACGAAAGCTGCTCCTCCTCCCGCCTTTCATAATTCATATTTTATCATTCATAATTATAGCCTATTTATTAACTAATTCCTCTCGAATCCGGTTGAGTTGCCCCCGCACCGATCCGTCGTACACAGTGCTCTGAATCTGCGCCCAGATTCCACCCAGCAGCGCTTCGTCCACGTGAAATTCCATCTCTACTTGCTTTCCGGTCACGTCGCCAAAGCGCGAGCGTAAGGCCTGCTGTTCGGCATCCGAAAGGCTTGCGACGGAGAAGACCTTCACCTGAACCACTCCCAGCCGCTCGTTGGCTATTTTGAGGAATGCCAAGCTGATTTCTTCCAGCGATCGAATTCGGTAGTTCCGGACCAAGACGCGCAGAAAATTCGCGGCCAGCTTCGCGGCGCCAAGGCGCGTCAAAACGGCATCCAGGACCTTAATTTTCTTCTCGAGAGGAATCGCCGGCGTCTCCAGCACCTCGCGAAGTTCGGGGCTCTGCCGATAGACAGCGAGGAAATTCTGTAGCTCGCCGAGGACGCCACGGTAGTCTGCGCCGCTCTCGCTCACCACGTCCGCCAGAGCGCGCGCGTATCGATTGGCAACAGCAATCGCCATAAAATTCAGGAATTAGGGATTAGGAGTTAGCTGTCACTTGTCCGTGGTCCGTGGCGAGTTGCAAGAGCGGACAGGCGCCGGGCTGGTGACGAAGTGGCTAGCTGGCCACCGCAACGGACCACTGACAACGGACGACGGACGTCTTCCCTAATTCCTAACTCCTAATTCCTAACTCCTAATTCCTGACTCCTAAACCCGCCACAAACTCCTCCACCAAGCGCCGGCGCGTGGCGTCGTCCATACGGCCACGAATCATTTGCTCGGCATGCGTCAACGCCTCTTCAGCAACGTATCGTTTCAAATCAAGTTTCGCAGCACGGGTGAGGGTCTCCATCCGTGAGCGCGCCGCGTCCAGGATCTTCTGGGATTCCGCTTCCGCCGCCTCCCGCAATCGCTGCCGTTCCGCGTCCATCTCGCGTTCCGCTGCGGCCTTGAACGCGGCAATTTCTTCGTCCAGCCGCCGCAGCTTTTCTTCCACCGCGCTCAGACGCGCCTGAGCTTCTGCCAGCGCTTTCCGGCCATTTTCAAGGGCGGAGCCAATTTCGGCAGAACGCTGAGTGAAGAAATCAGCCAGCGGCTTGCGCAACAGGTAAACGAGCGCGCCAGCGAGAATGAGGAAGTTGATTGTCTTGAAGATGAGCTCGCGGGTTTCGCCTTTGTCTTCTTCCGCCGTGCCCTCCGGCGGAGCCAGGAGAACGGCCGCAGCGGGAGCGCAGCGCATCGGCCGGTGCGGACTGGCCCTGAGCGTCCCCGCCCGCAGCAGAAGGCAGACCAAAAAGCCCGGCAGCAGAAAAAGGCGACGACCTCGTAGGTTCAAGCGCGAGCTCCTCCTGCGCTGCCAGCGTGCGGACCTTCGCCCAAAACGATTTGGACAATTTCGCGGGCCGTAGATTGAGAAGCGGCTGCAAGCTCTTCTTTCGCGGCTTCCACTTGCGCTGCCAAGTCTCGCTGCGCTTCTTGAATCCACTCTTCCGATTCCTGGCGAGCGCTTTGGAGCGCGGCTTCACGCACCTTGATAGCGGCTTGGCGGTCAGCTTCCCGATGGCGGTACACTTCGTGCCGGGCCGCCTGAAACGCTGATTCGTACTCCTGCGTCTTAGCCTCGGCCTGCGCGGTCTCTTCGCGCGCCCGATCGAGCGCGCCCGACGTCATTTCTTCCCGCTGCTTCAGGACCTTGATGATGGGCTTGAAGAATATCCGATTGAGAATAATCAAAAGGAGAAAAACAAAAATAACGGTCGGGGCGCTTTGGACAAAAAGTTGCCCAAGCTGGCTAAAGATTCCACCCATGTAAAGTGATCAGCCTTCTTCGTGAGTTTCGACAAGTTTTAGCAGCCGGATGAAAAAGCCGCCGGGCACGAGGCAGCAGCCGGTTCACCCCGTCAAGTCTCGAATCATTGCTGCGCTTGCTGGCCGCGCGAAGCCGCCTCTGCACCGTCTTTCATCAGCTTGTTAAAGACTAAGGAAAGTAGCACGGAGCTTCGACAGGTGTCAAGAACCGTTGAAACGAGGCAATCGTGGTATCATGGCCCAGTTTGCAGGGGTTGAAAAGGCAGCCCGTCTGTTGTCTCCGATGGAAATTAAATGATTGATGAACGCCGAAGAGTATCGGTTACCGAAGCGCTGGCTCGATTGCCGGGATCAGCGAATCAGCGGTTCGCCAAAGTTCTCGAGCACGGCAATCTCTCGGTGGAGATCTACGCGCCGCAAGGCTGTGACCCGCAGACGCCCCACACCCGGGACGAAGCTTACGTGGTGATTCAGGGGAGTGGAGAGTTCATTAACGGCGCCACGCGCGAGCACTTTGGCCCGGGCGATGTGCTTTTCGTCCCGGCCGGGGTCGAGCATCGGTTTGTCAATTTTTCCGACGGGCTGGCCGTGTGGGTGATCTTCTACGGCCCGGAAGGCGGCGAAGCTAATATCGCTCGAGGAGCGGCGTGAAGATGGATATCCGAACGATTCAAGCACTCTACGATTACAATCGCTGGGCGAACGAGCAGACTCTTGACGCCGCGGCAGCCCTGAACGAAGAGCAGTTCACCCGGGATCTCGGCAACAGTTTTCGCTCCGTGCGCGACACGCTCGCCCACATTCTCGCAGCGGAATGGATCTGGCTCGAGCGCTGGAAAGGAAATTCACCGAAGACCTTGCTGGAGGCCGCAGATTTCCCCGGTGTCGAAGCTCTCAAGACACGATGGGATGAAGTGGAAAGCGACCGGGCGGCATTCATCCGCACCGCCGCCGCGAGCCGTCTGGAAGAAGTGATCAGTTACGTCAATACCCGCGGCCAAACCTTCGCTTATCCGCTCTGGCAAATGATGATTCACGTGTTGAATCATTCTACCTATCATCGAGGGCAGATCACCACGCTTCTGCGCCAACTCGGCTCCAAGCCTGCTTCGACCGACCTGCTGCTCTTTTACGACAAGGTGAGCGATTAGCATGTTCATTTGCTTCAAGGTGGAGGACTCGTGCGAGCGTATATCCTGATCAATGTGCGACCGGGGAAAGTCCGCGACGTTGTCGGTGCGGTCAGTGAAATGCAAGGGGTGCGCCACGCGGACGCATGTTGGGGACTTCCGGATGTATTCGCTTACGTCGAAACGGCAGATGAGAAGACCCTGAACATGCTGGTGATGGACACGATTCAGCGCCTCGATGGCGTGGAGCGGACAGAGACCCACATCGTGGTGGAGTGAGCGAGATCGGCCGCCGTAGCGGCCCGGTGAGCGGGGTACCTTCCTACTTTGGGTAGCGCTTCAGGCCGCCGCGCCGGGTGGTTCGGCCCCCTGCATCCCGACTACGTCATCAAGACTCGCCAATTCGAGGCGATTTCGTCCCCGTTCCTTGGCCCGAGTCAGGGCCGCATTTGCGGCGAATATCACCGCGTTGGAGTCCAACCTCTTCTTGTGATCGGTCGTCACTACGCCCACGCTCAGGGTTAGTGGGATCATGCCATCGGCGTGGTCGATGGCCCTGCCGCCGATGGATGTCCTCAGCCTCTCACCTTGCTTCACCGCCTCGGGGGAGCGACAGCCGGGTGCGATGACGAGGAACTCCTCTCCACCGAAACGCCCAATCGAATCATAAAGCCGACTCGCGGACCGCATTCTTTGAGCTGTCTCGCGCAACACCGCGTCGCCCGCGGTGTGCCCGTAAGTTTCATTGGTGCGCCGGAAGTGGTCGAGGTCAGCCATGAAGACGGCCAGGGCAGATCCTTCGCGTTCGGCACGAACGAGTTCCCGCCTCAAGGTGGCCAGAATGGCGGTACGGTTCCAGACGCCAGTGAGCGGATCGAGAGTCGCGTGGAAGCGGAGCGCATCGCGCGCCGACAGGAGCGCTTCCTGAAGAGCGAGGATGCGCCTTCCGGCCCGCAGACGGGCCCTGAGCTCGAAAGGGTCGTAAGGCTTGGTCACGTAGTCGTCAGCGCCGGCGTCCAGTCCGCGCACGACGTCTTCCGTTTTGTCGCGGGCGGTGAGCATGATGATGTAAACATACGGGCCGCCTTTGACCCTCCTGACTTCTTCGCACACCTCAATGCCGTCTTTGCCCGGCATCATCCAGTCGAGGATCACCAACCGAGGGGGGTCTTCACCCTGGAGCGCTGCCGAGGCCTCATTCCCATCAGCGGCGACCACGACGTCATATCCCCAATTCTCGAGACAGGCTTCCAGCTCGCGCCTTGCGACTGAGTCATCTTCAGCAATCAGGATTTTCATCTTCAGCTCTCTCTTCCCGAGCTCGCTCAAGCGGTCTTGAGGAGCTCGATCCTTTCCTTTTTGAGTGATTTCGCCGAGATCTCTCGATTTCCGGCCGGCCTTGAGGGGAACAATTTCTCGATGTTGGCGAAGAGTTCGTCGGCTCGGACCGGCTTGGACACGTACCCGTCCATCCCCGCGGCCAGGCATCGTTCCTCATCACCCTTCATCGCGTGTGCGGTCATGGCAATGATCGGCAGGTGTTTCCCCAACGGCTTTTCTTTGGCGCGGATCGCAGCGGTAGCCTCAAAACCGTCCATTTCCGGCATTTGGACATCCATGAGCACGGCATCGAATCCGGAGAAAGCCGCCCCTTCCAAGATGGCCAGCGCCTCCCGGCCATTGTTCGCCACCGCCACGGAGTAGCCTCGCTTCTCCAGCAGGCGGACGGCGAGCATTTGATTGACCGCGTTGTCCTCCGCCAGAAGAATTCGCAGGCCCCGGCGCGCCTCGCGCAGTGAATGGCGTGTGACCAGCACGGGTCGATCAGCTTCCTTCTGCCGCTTGCCGAGCGCCGTCATGATCGCTTGCAATAACTCCGCTTTCCTAATGGGCTTGGTGAGGTATGCGGATATGCCCAGCTCGCGACAGCGGGCAGCATCACCGCGTGCACCGGCTGAAGTCAGCATCATGATCGTCGCCCCCGCCAGTGCCGGGTTCTCCCTAATCCGTTCGACAAGCGCAAATCCATCCATGTCGGGCATTTGCATATCCGTCAAGACCAGGGGGAAAGGCTGGCCGGCCTCTATCGCGAGTCGCAACGCAACCAGCGCTTCGCGCCCGCCCTCTACCAGCATTGGCTTCATTTGCCAGTCGATCAGCATTTCGTCCAGCATCCGACGGTTGCTGGCATTGTCGTCCACTACCAGGACGCGCAGGTCCCGAAGATCCACCGACCCCGCAACAATCAACTTGGCCGCCGGGGTTTTCCCCAGGCCAAAATTCGCCGTGAAGTGGAACGTGCTGCCTTTACCCGCTGCACTCTCCACCCAGATGCGCCCGCCCATCATTCTCACCAGTTTAGACGAGATCGTGAGGCCAAGCCCCGTTCCACCATACCGGCGCGTCATGGAGGTGTCGGCCTGAGTAAACGCTTCAAAGACGGCCCTTTGCCTTTCCTCAGGTATACCTATTCCAGTGTCGGTGATAGAAAAGTGCAGCTCGGTGGTGTTCTCAGTCAGAGTTTCTGTCGTAACTCGGAGGACCACCTCACCTTGCTGGGTAAACTTGATGGCGTTCCCGAGCAAATTGACGAGAATCTGCCGCAGACGGGCCGGATCACCGATCAGCGTCTCAGGCACGTTGGACGCGATATCCACGACCAATTCCAGTCCCTTCTGGTGCGCTCTAAGCGCCAGAGCTGTTGCGGTGTCTCCGAAGTTGTCGCGCGGGTCGAATTCGATCGGCTCGAGCTCCAGTTTGCCCGCCTCAATCTTGGAGAAGTCGAGGATGTCGTTGACCACAGTGAGAAGGGAATCGGCCGACGATCTGACAATCTCAAGGTACTCCCGCTGTTCGGAGTTGAGTTCAGTATCGAGAGCGAGCTCAGTCATGCCAATCACACCGTTCATCGGGGTGCGAATCTCGTGGCTCATGTTGGCGAGAAAATCGCTCTTGGCGCGGCTGGCGTCCTCTGCCCGATCCTTGGCTACCGTCAAATCCTCATTCACTCGGACGAGCTCGGCCGTGCGCGCGGCTACGTCCTCTTCCAGGTGTTCGCGATGGTGTTCGAGCTCCTGGTCGCGAAGTTGAATCTGGGATAGCATTTCATTGAACCCTTCAATGAGCAGGCCCAGTTCATCCTGGTTGTGCTTTACGGCGCGAACCGAATAATTCTTCTCCACTGAAACAACTCGGGCCGTCTCGGCCAAATGCAGGATCGGGTCGGAAATAACTCGTTGAAGCTTTGAGGCGAGCAGGAAGGCGAGGCTTGAAGATCCCAGCAGAATGAGGGTGACGATGCCGAGAAAGCGCTTGAAGCGAGAGTACATTTCCACCAGATCCGACTCCAGGTAGACCGTCCCGAGCGGCTGACCGTCGAGGATGATGCGATGGAATAAAATCAAATGCCCTTGGGTGAAGGCGCTGCCGTCCGGCTGCACGATGGGCGGGGAGAACCGGTCTTCCCCGCCGTCCCTTCGATAACTCGTGAAGACCTTTCCGTCCGCTGAGTAAATACACGCCGAGACGATGTGCGGCTGGGCCCTTAAGCCTTGCAAGATCTCTTTCGCGGAGTTCGGGTCGTTGAAGGTCAGGGTCGCAGTGCTATTTGAGCCGACGATGTCCGCCAGAATCGACAGGTTATTCCTCATCGCGCTCCGAAACGCCACATAGTCGTAAGCCAAGAACGCCGCGCAAGAGAGGAGCAACGCGGCCCCCGCGGCCGACAGGATGATCAACTGCAGTTTCCGTTTGATGGATAGATCCCGATACGCTGGCATCTCAAGTCTTCTTTCCGTGATCCTGCTCCCTGACTATCTTCGCCAAACTGAGGAGTTTCGAGCTGATCTTCAGCCCGGCGCGCTCGGCGGCTTCGACATTCACTTCAAAGTGGACCCTTTCTTGTTCGATGACGAAGTTGATCATCCCTCCCCGTTGGGCAAAGCCCTCCATCTCTCCCACGGTCAACACGCCCGAACCCTTCGAGCTTTCGAGGATGGAGGGCAGGTCTTTTCCTTCTGCGGAACTGATGAAAGCGATCTGGCATCCTGTCCAGCTTTGTCCCGGCTTCGATCGCCGGATGACCAGTCTGTGCCCGCTGACGGTTTTGCCTCGAACAGCCTCGTCGAGTACGGTTCCGAAGGGGTCGTGCCCGATGACACAGATGGTGATCGGATCGCTCAAATCGCTCGACGGGTCGGGTGGCCACTCGACAAATTTGGCGAAGTTGTACAGGAATGCCGCCTTGACTTGGTATTCACTCGCCTCCCGGCTCTGCGCCAGGGCGCCCGTCGTGCAGCTCGCGCCGACCCAGAGCGCGATAACGATCTCCAGGCCGAGAACCCTGCCGATTTGGAGCCGACAGCCGAGAATCCGCATTTCGTATTTCACCGTGTCGCCGACAGCCCTCAAAATCGCCAAGAAATCTTCCCGTAGACGCTGCGCTTCGCCTGACTGGGGTCGGTCTGCTCGACGTTGTCGTTAAATTCAAAATGGCGCTCGTCGAGGAGGTTCTGGCCCACCACGCTCAGTTCAATGGACTCGGTCGCGTGCCAGGCCAACCGCGCGTCAACCCGCGCGTAGGCCGGAGTGTTTAGGGCAGGAAGACGATCCACATAATAAAGTGAACTGTCGAAGTCAACTCCCCAAGGCAACGTGAGATAAGACCGAACCTGGAACTGGTTTCGGGGGCTATTGCCTGCTGCTGCGGTAGCGCCGGAGACGTCGAGGCTCGAGGGATCAAGCTGGAGGCGCATGTTCAGCCATGAATAGCTGCCAGTCAGCTTCCAGCGATTCATCACGTTCCAGTCCGCGGAGACTTCGGCGCCGTAGGTTCGCCCATGCATCCCGTTGCCGAACATCTGCGGAACAAGTACATGTGGGGGCAGCGGTGTGAACTCAAAAGACGGAGCCCCTGGCTCGACGGTTCGCAGGTCCTGGTAGACGTTGTAGAATGTCGCCAGGTCCAGCGAAACGCGGTTGATCGGCTCGACTCGATAGCCCAGCTCATAAGCGAGGAGCTCCTCTGATTTGAAATTGGGGTTGCCGAATGTGCTGACCAGGATGTTCACCCCTCCTGGCCCCGGGAATGCGTCCACGTTAACGCGGATATCTACATCGGTGCGCGAAGGCTGCCGAATCGCCCGTGAGACCGCCGCCCAGAGTGTCTGGCGCTCCGCCGGAGACCAGGCAAGCCGTACGCTGGGCTCCACCTCGAACCCGGTGTAGGTGTTGTGTTCTAATTTTGAACCGATCGTCAGTCTGAGGGAATCGGCAAGCTTAAACTCGTCCTGTGCGAAGGCGCTTGAAAGGTTCTCCGAACGACTGGATGGGTCAAGCGATATGGCGTAGCCCGGTAGGATGTTATCGGATGTATGCCGATATTCGAAGCCCCAAACTACATCCTGCCGGGACCCGAGCGCCAGATGATGCTGGAAGTCCAGATCAAAGGTATGCCAGAGTTGCCTCACGCCCGAGCTGGTCCGGTTGACCCCATCGAAATACACTTGCAGCGCCATATCCGAGCGGCCCGAGAAGGTGTGGCTCCAACGGCCGAGAATGTCGCCCGCGCCGGGGCGGATTGCATCGCTGAAGGTCCCGACCAGAGGAGGATCAAGGGAAACAAAGCTGGTGAGGGTTTGACGTTCTCTGCCTGTGATGATGTCGCCTTCCACGGTTAATGCGTCGCGCCCTGAAAGGTCCCAGTCCGACCGGAAACCGCCGTGGGTGAGGTGCCAGCCGTCCGCCGCAGGTTGGCCGACCTCGTCGACGAGTTGGTTGTAGTTGTCATATCCGCCGAAAATCCGATACGTCGCCTTGCGACCCATTTTGCCTCCGTACTGGATCAGTCCGTGCGCCTCGCTTGAACCCGCCCCGGCTGTCAACAGGCCGCCTTGAGTGTCTTTGGAACTCTTGGTAATAATATTGATCACCCCGTTCACGGCATTGGCGCCCCACACGGTTGCACCCGGACCTCGGATTACCTCGATCCGCCCGATGTCTTCCAATGGAACATTTTGCTCATCCCAAAAAACACCTGAGAACGAGGGATCGTAGACACTTCGGCCGTCGATCAAAACCAGCAGCTTGTTCGCGATTTGATCGTTGAAGCCGCGGGAACTGATGGCCCACGCGTTTGCATCGACCTGCGCCACATCCAGGCCCGGAACCATGCGCAACAGATCGGGAATGGTGGTAGCGCCAGAGCGCCGGATGTCTTCCTGCGTGATCACGTAGATGGCGGCTGCGACCTTGGATAGCTTTTGTTCTTTGCGCGAGACTGAAGTGACCCGAATGTTCATCAACTCCTCCAGGCTGACGGTCGAGAGGTCGCCGGGAGGAAGGGTCTGGGCCCAGGCGGTCGTCGCCAGGGCGACGAGCCCCAGCGAGAACAAGGCCGCACCTCGTGTGAACCAACGACAGGCACGGAAAGTCCCGTGTCTCGCAGGTCCGGTGTTGTCAAGAACCTTGACCGCACAAATGACTGAGACCCTCGTCTCTAGGTATCTTGAGAATTTCATCTCGTTACCTCCGCACTCACTGAACGCAAGATGGGTTCGACCTTGATTTCCACCTTCACGGGCAAAGGCGCCCCCAAGGCCAGGCACGCTCCCCGTCCGGTCTCCTCCCAGTCTTCTATCGGCAGAATCGCAGAGAACATTTAGGGTTCAGGCAATGTGAATGGGGTTTTGGGGACCCAACTCCAAGTTTGAGTATTGGGGGGGTTTTTGCAAAGAAATCCGAGCCGCGCGCCAGAGGCCGGGGCGGGACTTCGACAAACAAGAACCGGCTCGAATTCTTCACACGGCCTGGGCGGATACTTGAGCGTCGAGTAATTGAGGCTTATGCGTCACGACTTCGCCTAAGCGGCTATTTCCTTTCGCATTTCTTCCAGCGCAAAATTCAGGCTGGCCACTTCCTTTTCGAGCGCGGCTTGGACTTCGTCGATCTCGCTCAGGTCTCCACCGCGGCCCAGCATTTCCAATCGAAGCGCTAATCGGTACGGGCCGTCGGAGGTAAAGTTACCGATTGCCCCTTTGAGAGCGTGGGCCGAGCGCTCCACGGCCCTGGCATCGGAGCGCTCCACAGCCTCACGGATGTGCTTCAACAACCCAGGGCATTCCTGGAGAAACAGCTCGACCACCTCGGCCAGCAGGTCGGTGTTCCCGTCCAAGCGAGCCAGGATGGCGGGCCGGTCGATCAAATAGTCCGCCTCTCGCCCGGCAGCCCGGGGCTCCGCTTCCCCATGACTTGATGTGATCGTTTGCTCGATCGCCATAAAGAACTCCCCAGTTTGAATTGGCTTGGCAACATATCCGTCCATGCCCGCCCCCAAGCATCGTTCTTTGTCCCCGCGCATAGCGTTGGCGGTAATGGCCAAGATTGGGACATGTCTCCCCGTCGCTTTTTCCTTTTCTCGAATGGCTGCGGTGACCTCAAAACCGTCCATTTCGGGCATTTGCACGTCCAGTAGAATCAGGTCGAATTGACCGCGATCAGAATTCTCGAAGGCGGTAAGCGCCTCACGCCCGTTGTTGGCCAACACCACGGCATGCCCCCGCTTCTCAAGCAGGCGCAACGCGAACGTCCGATTCACGGCGTTGTCCTCCGCCAAGAGGATGTTGAGACCACGGCGGCTCTCGCGCAGTGAGTGGCGGGTGACGAGGGAAGGCCGCTTTGCGGCGCTGGGCGCCTTGCCTAGAACGGTGATGATGGCGTCGAGCAAGTCGGACTGGCGGATGGGTTTGGTCAAGTAGGCCGCAATCCCCAACTCTTGGCAGCGGGCGGCATCGCCTCGCCGGCCGGCGGAGGTCAACATCATGATGGTGGTGCCCGCGAGGTCGGGATTGTCTTTCACTTTCGCGGCCAAGGTGAATCCGTCCATGCCTGGCATATGAGCATCGAGTAGGACCAACGGAAACGGCTTGCCGCCGGAAAGGGCTTTTTCCAGCAGCGCCAGAGCTGCAATGCCGCCTTCGGCCAAAATGGGCGTCATGTGCCAGTTGGCGAGCATCTCCTGGAGCATGCGTCGATTGGTTGCGTTGTCGTCCACCACCAATACAGGCTGATCGTGCAGGCTGGCGGGCTCGGCGGGGGCTGAAGCCGAGACGGATTCTGCGGCCACGCCCAGACGCACCGTGAAGTGGAACGTACTCCCCTGGCCTGGCGCGCTCTCCACCCAAATGCGGCCGCCCATCATGTGCACGAGCCGCGCTGAGATGGCCAGGCCCAGCCCTGTGCCGCCGTATCTCCGTGTCGTCGAACTATCGGATTGTGTGAACGCCTCGAAGATGGACTGCAGCTTGTCGGCTGGGATACCGATGCCGGTGTCCGAGACTGAGAAATGCAGCACGACGGCGTCTTGGTCTCGCGACTCGAGCTCGACGCCGACGCTCACCTCGCCTTCCTCTGTAAACTTGATGGCGTTACCGACCAGGTTGATGACGACCTGCCGCAACCGGCCGGGATCGCCGAGCAGATTTCGCGGCACCTCGGGTCGGATACGGTAGGCCAGCTCTAAACCCTTCTCATGGGCCCGCAGGGCCAGGGTCTTCATCGTGTGGGCCAGCCCGCTGTGCAAATTGACATCAATCGTCTCCAGTTCCAGCCGACCCGCCTCGATCTTGGAAAAGTCCAAGATGTCGTTGATGACCGTCAGCAACGAATCCGCCGAAGACTTCACCATACCCAGATACTCGTGCTGCTCAGGCGTGAGAGGCGTATCGAGCGCCAGTTCCGTCATGCCGATGATCCCGTTCATTGGGGTGCGGATCTCGTGACTCATCATGGCCAGAAACTCGCTCTTGGCGCGGCTGGCTGCCTCCGCAGCTTCTTTGGCCTTTTGCAATTCAGCCTCGGCCAGCTTGCGCTCCGTGACGTCGATAACAGTGGTCTCGATGAGGTCGCCCGATCTCTCATCGCCATGGACCAGGCTCACGTTTTCCAGCACCCAAACCGGGGCTTCATCTTTTCGGCGCAGGCAGATTTCCTGATTGGTGAGGCGCCCTTGCGCCCGCAAGCGTGTGATGAGTGTTTGGCGGTCTTCGCTGCGGAGGTATAAATCTGCCGCATTTTGCGACGTGACTTCCTCACGGGAGTCGTACCCCAGGAGGCGGGCGAACGCCCCATTGCAATCCAGGAAGCATCCGTCAAGAGTGGCGGTGCATACCCCAGCCAAGTTGTTCTCGAAGAGCAAGCGATATCGTTCCTCGAGCTCGGCGATGCGCTGCAAACGATGCAGGAGCAGTCCAGTTTGATATTCCACGCGTCGTCTTAAAGCTGTCGCCCAGGCTAGCGCAGCCACTACCAGAACGCCCAGCAAGCCCGCCAAAGACAGCGCTCGAGCCGCGGTCAACCAAGGCGGCCGCGCCAGGACGACGATGTCCTGACTCGAACGAAGGTAAATCCGAAACGATGGGGAGACGCCATGTTGGTCTTTCTGTGCCACGCATATCCCGGTTAGCTGCAGGCGGCTGCCTGCGGGGAGCGACGCCAGCTTGTTGTCGTAGCGGAGGGCCGGCAAGGTAGCGGTGAACATCGTAGAACTTTCCTGCAAGGCCAGAATCTGCTCCCCGGCGACGTGCGTTCGATCCAGCAACCGCCCCTCGATGCGCACGACCTGGGCATCGAATTTCCCGGTGAGTGCTTGCTCTGCCGAAACCGATGCGGGCACTGGCGCCGGTTGCTGGCTGCGTGCCGACGTGGCACAAACCAGGAGCAGCGACAGCGCGACTGCCCGCCTTAGCGCCAGCGCCGAACTGCCGATTTGCGATTTGGCTAAACCCTCACTGGTTGTCATGGCGCTGCTCTGCCGCCCAACGACCTCGCCAACTCCGGCTTCACTAATTTCTCGTAGCACTCCGGGCAGACGCCGTGACTGAATTGCACTTCCGAATGCTCGGAGATGTATCCTTCCACCTGCCGCCAGTAGTTCCGGTCGTCGCGAATTTTCTTGCAGTAGCTGCAGATGGGCAGAAGCCCGCGGAGTTGCTTGACCTGGGCCAAAGCGAGTTCCAACTCCTTCACCCGGTCGCCCAGGCTCGTTTGGAGTTCTACTACGCGTTGCCCCACCGATACGCGGGCGCGCAATTCGTCCCGGCTGAATGGTTTCGTTACATAGTCGTCAGCCCCTGCGTTCAGACCTTCAACGACGTCCCGGTTGTCGCCGCGGGCGGTGAGCAGAATGAGATAAGCAGGCGAGCTTCGTGGTGTATCGCGAACCTTGCGGCAGACCTCGACGCCATCGATCACCGGCATCATCCAATCGAGAATGGCCAGGCTGGGGGGATCCTCGCTTCCGAGAATCTGCCACGCCTTAGCCCCATCGCTCACCGCCTCGACTGGATAGCCCCATTCCTCCAGGTAGACCTGAAGCATGCGGCGACAAACAGCGTCGTCCTCGGCAACGAGCACTCTCATTCGGTGACCTCCGTCCGGTGGAACCACTGCCTCAACGACATTTGGCACGCCACTTTGCCCGACGCACAACTCGGCTTTCGGCCAGCACGGCGCGACCCCGCACCGAGGACGGACTCATTCAACCTAACTGGGGCGGCGCGCCGGCGCCTCAGCAGAATCACCTGTCACTTAGGGTTTTCGGCATGTTTGAAAACAGACTTGAGTGGCAAACGAAGCGAAGAAGGAAGCAGGTGGGATTCCGGGGATCGTGCGATTGGGTGATTGTGTGATTGAAGAACCAGGGCCTCTTTGAATTCACCCCATCGCTCAATCGCCCAATTCCTCCGCCACGGAGGTTTACTTGACCTCGACGGCAGCGCCCAACTTGCGCAATTCTGCGGCTGCGAGCTCAGGATAGAGCGTGTTGTAGTAGACCTCTTTGAGGCTATAAGGCTTGGCCGTGGTGGGAATGACGGGCAGAATCTCGATGTGCCAGTGGTAGTCCCATGGCAGGGTCTTCCAATTATCGGTCTTTTCGAACTTGGCCTGCACGTTGGGCGCGGTGTGCAGCACCAAGTGATAAGTCGGCGTCATCCCCTCCAGACGCCGGAGAACGGATTTCAAGAACTTGGCGAAGCGGAGCTGGGTGTCCCACGAAGCAATGTCTTCTTCAAACGAACAATGGTGGTTGAGGGGGAGAATCCAAGTCTCATAGGGCACGCGCGAAGCGAACGGACAGAAGGCGACAAAGAAGTCATCCCACTCCACGGTCCGCACCTGCTGGCTCATTTCCTGCCGGAGCACATCGCAGAGCAAACACCGCTCCTTCACCTCGTAGTGCCGGCGGGAAGACCGCAGTTCATAACCGACCCGGCGCGGAATGAACGGCGTTGCCGTGATCTGGCAATGCGGGTGTTCCAGGTCCTGGCCCGCCTGCTTGCCCTGATTGCGAAACAAGGTGACGTACCGGAAGCGCCGGTCCTTTTTCAGATCTGCGATCCGGCTCACCGCCGCTCGTATCACTTGGGCCACGTTTTCGTCGCTCTGCTTGGTCAGCTGGGTATGATGATCGCGACCCTCGATCACAATCTCGTGCGCGCCCAGGTTCCGCATCTTGTCGTACAGCCCTTCGCCCCGACGCTGCGCCTCCCCTTCGATGCGGTAGAGAGGCCTCAGGTGCGGGACTACGCGGACCTGCCATTCCGCCTGGGCGAAGGGATACTCGTAAATCGTCTTCGGGCACATCGCTTCCTGGCCCGGACACAGCGGACACGCCTGGTCGCTGGGCCACGCGCCTTCTTCGTGTGCCTGAATGACCCAGCTCTGGGTGATCGGATCTTTCCTTAGCTCCATGGGTATGTCACCGGCGAAGGTCCCTGACCAAAAGCAGATTTCCTTCGCTTCGCTCAGGACAAGCTTTCGCTTCGCTGTCCGTCGGCCGCGAGGCCCGTCCAACGACAGGCGAACCGAGTCAGAATGACGCTTTGAAATCTCATACTCCAATTCCGGGATTTCAAACCGTCACCCTGAGCGAAGCGAGACCTGTCATCCCGATCCCGCGAAGCGGCAGAAGAATCTGATTTCGTCGCTCCGCTGTGTATTTCCCCGATGGCCCGATTCTGATGTCGAGCGCCGAGTTTTGTCAAGGCGCGACCGCAGCCGCCGATGGCAGTGGCAAGTGAAATGTGGCCAGCAAGTGCCATCAGCCATCAGCGCTCAGCCGTCAGCAAGAGCCCCGATGCCGATGGAAGCTCGCTGAAAGCTGATAGCTGACTGCTGAGAGCTACCGCTTCTTGCCACCGGCTCTTCGACAGCGACTCCATCACGAAAGCTCACGGATCTTGTCGAGACCGATGGCACGCGCTCCCCGGGCACGATGACGCCGATCAGATTCAGCGGATCAGCGGCGGAGAGAGTCACGGTCTCGCCCGATGGCTCGAACTTTCGCGCAGCGCGCAGAGAATCCACCGCTATCGGCAAGGCGAACTGTTCGCCGAGAAAGCCGCTCACGAAGCGTCCACCGCGCACTTCGCCACGGTCTTCCAGCCGACGAAAAGCGATCAGCAACTCGCGCCACTTGGGCAAAATGCTCTCCCGTGCCACCACCTCGCGAAAAACGACGCCGTAACGCCGGAGCAGCATCCAGCAAGTGGCCTCGATCACCCGCGAGTGCTCGACCGGGTCGCCCGCGTAAAGCAGCGACCACCGTCCGGCGCTGTGCCGCGGGCGCGAGGCGCGGCCTTTGCCCTGTCCGGCGCGGCGTTTGGGATCGATCAGGGCACGGAGGTTGTCAAAGCCATCGGCGGTGATAGTTCCCGCCGCCACCAATTCCCACAGCGCCGTCTCAACTTCCGCCTTCAGCCTCCCTGTGCCGCGCACAATGTCCGGAAAGAACGATGCTCCTCGCTGTCGAAGAAATTGCAGCACGTCGCGGGCCGCGGGGCTCAGCGCGCGATTTTCATATTCCCCATCAGGCGAGCGCCGGGGCTGCATCCAGTCCGCGTCCTCACGCACAAAGAACGTGATCGGCGCCACGCTGGACGGCACGATACGGCGCCCTTGCGATTCTCTGGGCGTGCGGGGTTCGGGGTTCGGGATTGGGGGTTCGGGACCCGAATCCCGAACCCCTAACCCCGAAACCCGTCCCGTCGCGGGATGCGGCGAAAGTCTTCCCCATCCCACCGCGCCGGTAAGGCAGAGTTGATCGAGCGTGTTGGGGTCATAGCCGGCGACGCGGCGCGCCAGAATCTGGCGCTCCCACGCATTGGCGGGCGCCTCGTACCCCTGCAATTGCCGCAGCGCCTCCAGTGTGCCACGCTCGCCCAGGAGCTGCGTTCCCGGCGCCACGTGCTGCCAGCGCAGCAGCCAGCGCATGAACTGCGCCGCCGCGACCGGCTCGATTTCCTTGCGCAGCGCGCCGAGCGTCAGGCGATGGATGCGCGCCAGCAGTCGCCGCTCGCACCACTCCGTTTCGCCCCGGGTTGTGAATTCTCCTCGCAGAATCGTGCCCGCTGCTTCGAGCTTGAGCAGCGCTTGGTCGATTTCTTCGGAGGCCACCAGAAGTGTGGCGCTCAGATGGCGCGCCGTGAGAGGGCCCGAGTGGCTCAGCCATCCGCGCACCATCGCCAGCACCGCGTCCTCGCGAGTGGGACTGGACTGATCGACCGCCGCAAGCTCTGACGCAAACACAGCCGACGGATACAGGGCGGCAACGCTCCTGGCCCTTGATGCCGTGACCCACAGAGTGTGGCCGCCCACGGTGGCGCGGGCCGCTCGCTTCTGAGCGATGAGTTCGTCAAAATAGTGAACCCATGCGGCCCTTTTATCGGTAGGGCCGACGCTTGCGGCGGCCTTGGCCGGGGTCCCCAGTCCGCTACGCGGACCCGGCGCTACAAGGAACGGCACCGCCCATTCCTCCGGCAGAGTGACCAGCGTCGCCAGCGCTTCTTCCAATTCATCCGCGTCGCGCACGTCAGGCCACGCTTCTTCGCGCACCTGCTGGATCGCGGCCGGATCGAGCCGCCCAACTTCCGAGAGCACTGCCTCGGGCAGTACGCGTCGCATCGAGACAGCGCGCGCCCGCCGCTCTTCGAGCGGAGCGTCATCGAGGAACGCGTAGGGATTGGCGTTCAGGATTTCGTGCGAGAACACCGAAGGCACCGGCGTATCTACGGCGAGGCACTGTATGCTGCCGTCATAAATTCCCCGCAGCACTTGTTTCAGGCCGTCGAGGTCCATGGCCTCGGTCAGCACGTCCTTCATCACCTCGCGGATCAACGGGTGATCCGGAATCTGAATATCGCCGACGATGTTTTCCTGGCACGCGGCGACGTCGGGAAACACCGAAGCCAGCAGGTCATCCGAGCGCATGCGTTGGATTTGCAGTGGCACTTTCTTTCCGTGGGCGAAACGAAGCAGAGCCAGAGCGCGGCCCGCGTCCCAGCGCCAGCGCGTGTTGAAGATGGGCGAGGCTAGCGCGGCCTGTTCCAGCACCGGGCCGACGGAATCGGGGTGGAGAAAGCGAAAGACCTCGGCGAGCGGGAAGCTGTGCTGCTCGGCGAGCGAGATGTTCAGGCCGTTGTCGGTGGCCGCGGCCTGCAACTCAAAATTGAATGAGCGGCAAAAGCGCTTGCGCAGCGCCAGGCCCCAAGCCTTGTTGATGCGCCCGCCGAAGGGCGCGTGAATCACAAGTTGCATCCCGCCGCCTTCGTCGAAGAAGCGCTCGGCGATCACCGTCGTTTGCGTCGGCACGCTGCCCAGCACCTGGCGGCCCTCCACGACGTACCCCACGGCTTGTTCGGCGCCTGCATCGTCAAGCCCACACTCGGATTTCAGCCAGGCGATTGCCGATTGTCGATTTTCGATTGCCGATTGTGACGAACCGAAATTCGAAACTCGAAAATCGAAACTCGCAGAAAAGCGCGCATCGCCGGGGGGTTCCGAGTTTCGATTTTCGAATTTCGATTTTCGTTCATTTGGCAATCGCCAATCGGCAATCGAAAATGAATCGATCTTCTCCCTTAACTTCGCCACCGCGAGTGACAGCTCCGCCGTCCGCGACGGCGCCTCGCCGCGCCAGAAGGGCACGTTAGGCGCGGCGCCATGCGCGTCTTCCACCAGCACGCGCCCGGCCGCGGTCTCGATCCGGCGAATCCGCCATGAGGTGTTGCCGAGCAGCAGAATATCGCCGCTCATACTCTCCGCGGCGAAGTCTTCGTCGACCGTTCCCACCATGATTCTCTCGGGCTCGGCGAGAACGGTGTACAGCGCCGTTTCGGGAATGGCGCCCCCGCTGGTGATGGCCGCTAACCGGCTGCCCCGCCGCCCGCGCAGACGGCCGTTGACGCGGTCGCGATAGAGATAAGCGCCATAACGCCCGCGCCGGGCCGCGATGCCTTCAGAAAGCATCTCCACCAACGCCTCAAACTCGGCGCGCGCCAGTTCGCGATAAGGATAAGCGCGACGGACCAAGGCGAAAAGATCTTCTTCTTTCCAGTCTTCCGCCGCGCAGGCTGCGACAATCTGTTGAGCCAGCACGTCGAGCGGCGCTTCAGGGATGGCGAGCTGATCGAGCTCGCCGTGCCGGATGGCGCGCACCAACGCCGCGCATTCCAGCAGCTCATCACGGGTAGTCGCGAAGAGCCGGCCCTTGGGGATCGCGCCGCGCCAATGACCTGAGCGGCCGATTCGCTGCACGGCCACGGCGATGGCGCGCGGTGAGCCAATCTGGCACACGAGATCGACCGTCCCAATATCTATGCCCAACTCGAGCGAAGCCGTCGCCACCAACAGGCGCAGCTCGCCAGCCTTCAGCTTGCGCTCCGCTGCGAGGCGCAGCTTCCTTGAGAGGCTGCCGTGGTGCGCCGCCACCAGCCCTTCGCCCAGAAGCTCACCCAGATGGAAGGCCACGCGCTCCGCCAAGCGCCGAGTGTTGACGAATACCAAGGTCGACCGATGCTGATTTGCCAGGTCTGCGATACGCCGGTAAACTTCATCCCACATTTCGTTACTCGCCACTGCGCCCAGCTCGCTCGCGGGCACTTCGACGGCCAAGTCGAGCTGCCGGTGCGACGGAATGTGAACGATCACCGGCTCAGGGCGCGCGCTGCCCGCCAGGAACCGCCCCACCAGCTCGATCGGCTTTTGCGTGGCCGAGAGGCCGATGCGAACCGGCGGACGCTCGGTCAAGGCCTCCAGCCGCTCGAGCGAGAGCACCAGGTGCGAGCCGCGCTTATCGTCGGCGACGGCGTGGATTTCATCCACGATCACCGTCTCGACGGTCCTCAGAGTCTCCCGGCTCCTCTCCGCCGTCAGCAGGATGTAAAGCGATTCGGGCGTGGTCACCAGGATGTGCGGCGGGCGTGCCAGCATGGCCCGCCGATCACGCATCAGCGTGTCGCCGGTGCGAACCGCAGCGCGGATTTCCGGCATCAATAGGCCGCGCTCCCCAGCCAGTTGCAGAATTTCGCCCAGAGGGATTTCGAGGTTCCGGTGAACATCATTCGAGAGGGCTTTCAGCGGCGAGACGTATAGGACTTCCATCCGGTTTTGGAGCTCGCCCGCCAGCGCCTTGCGCACCAGCCGATCGATGCAAGCCAGAAACGCGGCCAGCGTTTTGCCGGAACCGGTGGGGGCGGAAATCAACGTGGTCTTGCCGGACAGGATATGCGGCCAGCCTTGCTCCTGCGGCTCGGTCGGCGTGCCAAAGCGCTTGACGAACCATTCGCGGACAATCGGGTGCGCCCACCGAAGCCCGCCTGAAGACGGATCGGCGGCGCTTGTGTAATTGAGGGTTGCTGCCCCGCCACTGGGATCGGGTTTGGCTGGCAAATCACCCTGATTCATCGCCCTCATCCAGAATACCTCAGATCGCACGCGCTGGCGTTGCTTGTCACTCGTCACCCGCCGCTCGTCACTTCGTTCCCCTTGCCACTCGCCACAACTTCCGAAGAGTTGGTTTCGTTCCCAATTCTGTTGGGTTCGAACCCAAGCCCCACTGATTCTAAAGGACTTCTTGGGTTCGTCTTTTCCCTTTTTTGCACAATTCTCGGGTTCGTTCCTCGAGCTTTTGGTGATTCTAAAGAACTTCTTGGGTTCGTTCCTTCAAAAAACATAGGGGGGTACCCCCTTGTACGCCACGGATATTCAGTTTTGGTCAATTTTATACGATTTAGAAAGGCCCAGGCTTTATACGATTTGGTCATGGCGGCTATTTAACGGAAAAGCGCAAAGTTGCACCCCCAGCAACATTGCCAGTTTCGAGTTGTCAGTTTCCATTTTCCGCCGCTCCCTGTTTCCTCTCTCTCGAATCCTGAACTCTGGGATCTTGCTTCGGACTCCTGCCTTCTGAATTGGGACTTCTTCCTCCCCAGGCCGAGAGCGGAGAAGAACCCGGCTGCGCGTAGGAGTTACGCCTCAATCCAGTATACTCGACTGCTGCTGTCTGTCAAGTAAATTGCGGCTACTTCTTCCGCGTCCGAGCCGGGCCACCCGCCTTCTTCGTGAGTTTCTCCTGTGTCTTTCTGGGCAGCTTCGCGAAGATCAGGCTGTGCGCTTGGCGGAGGAGTCGCTGGACCTCGGCCGGCGGCAAGGCCGTGTTGCTGGTCAACGCGATCCACTTGGCGCGCGCGAGGTGAGGGGCGGGGATAACGTTTTCCCCATCGGCGAGGCCGTAGAAATCCTCGTCCGTGCATTTCAATGAGACCCACGTTTCTCCGGGCTCGAAGCTGGCGATCGCGTACATCTTCCCGCCGACCTTGAAGACAAGGTAGTCTTCCCATCTCAGGTGCTCGGTGGTGTGCGGCAAGGAGAGACATTCCTTCCGGAGCCATTCCAGATCCATGGCGGGATTATATCCGCGGCATACACCGATTTCACAATTCTCCGGGTCTTGGGGGCGGCGCCTGAAAATGCTGCAAGAAAATCGCTCGCTTGGCTTGACATTCATCGATCATCTTCTCTATTCTACCGTATAAGATTCTTACCATTGAAAAGGGGGACGAATGGACTTCCGCGTTGGGGAGAAGGTTGTCTATCCAAATCAAGGCGTAGGAATCGTGGAACAAATCTCCACACGAAACCTCACCGGTCAGCCAGAGATGTTTTACCTATTGAGGCTGAACTCGAGCAGCCTGCGCGTGATGGTGCCGACCACCAACGTTGGCAACGTAGGGCTGCGGCGGGTCGCAAAGAAGAACGAGATTGGCGAAATCCTCGACTATCTCCACAAAGGGCAGTGCAAGTCGCCGCAGGATTGGAAGTGGCGTTTCAAGGAAAACTCCGAGAAGATGAAGAACGGCTCCGTCCAGCAAGTGGCCGAGGTCTTGAAGAATCTGGTGGTGTTGAACCAGGTCAAACCGTTATCGTTCCGCGAGAAGAAGATGCTGGACCGCGCCTGGACGCTCCTGGCGGATGAGATATCCATTGGGCGCGGGATGTCCCGGGAGAATGCCGAGGCGCAACTCGCCAAGGCGCTCGGCACGTCCAATCCGAAAGCGTCTCTGCCTGCATAGACCAAGTTTCAACCTCTGTTTTGGAAATCGGGACTGTTGCCGCTCGCTAGGCTAGGGGCGGCAACGGAAGCCTGGTCTCGCCTCATCTAACCCATAGAATGCGAAGCGCGCCGTGTCGAAGAGCCATCGCGCTCAGAGAGTCGAAGAGAGGCGGACTCAAGCGACGCTCGTTTTCCACAAGATATTGGGGTAAGCGGAAAAAAATACCACCAGCGCTTGTATTTTTCACTTGACAGCCCAGCGTGCCTGGGCGTAGATTCTCCTTCGGCTCTGAGAGAAGAACATCTCCAGCGCTGCGCGAGTACTTGAATAGGAGAACTCATTCATAGTTCATTTCGAGCCGGCTTGGAGCGCCGAGGGGACGCTCCCGGACAGGCTCAAAGGCTCCCGTAGGTAGTCGGGCGTAAGACACACCGTAAAATTCAGGCACCCTGCGCCAATTATTCTTGGGGGAGGCTTTTTTATGGCGGAGCGGGATGGTGTTTCCATGGTGACGAAAAACGCGGCTCCTGCCACCGAAACCCCGAGCCGTCGCGCCGGGCAGGGCTTGACCATCAAGCGTCATTTTACCAAAGCTGGCATTCATCCTTTTGAAGAAGTCGAGTGGGAGACGCGCACCGCGTCCATCCAGAACGAAAAGGGCCAGACGATCTTCGAGCAGCGCAACGTGGAGGTGCCGAAAGACTGGTCCATGACGGCGACCAACATTGTCGCCTCAAAGTATTTTCACGGGAAGCCTGGCACCGCGGAGCGCGAGTCGAGCGTGCGGCAACTGATCAGCCGCGTGGCGGACACCATCGCCCAGTGGGGCATTGAGGGCAACTACTTCCGCACCGAAGAAGACGCCAAGAGTTTTCACGACGAGCTCCTCCATCTTCTGGTTCGTCAGAAAGGCTCGTTCAACTCACCGGTTTGGTTCAATTGCGGCCTGTGGCACAAGTATCGCCGCCCGTCGGAAGGCGGGGGATGGTTTTGGGATCCCGAGACGGGCGGCATCAAGAAGGAGACCGAGGCCTACCGGCACCCGCAGTGCTCTGCCTGCTTCATCAACTCCGTCCAGGATAACCTCGAAAGCATTCTGACCCTCGCCAAGACGGAAGGGATGCTCTTCAAATGGGGTTCGGGCACTGGCACGAACCTCTCGCCTCTCAGGTCTTCCCTGGAGTCACTGTCGGGCGGCGGTATGGCCTCCGGTCCCCTCTCCTTCATGCGAGGATATGACGCTTTTGCGGGTGTCATCAAGTCGGGCGGCAAAACGCGCCGCGCCGCCAAGATGGTGATCCTGAATATCGATCACCCGGACGTGGAGGAATTCATCGAGTGCAAGGCCAAAGAGGAGCGCAAAGCCTGGGCGCTGATCGAAGCCGGATACGACCCGTCCATCGACGGCGACGCCTATTCCTCCATCTTCTTCCAGAACGCCAACAACAGCGTGCGCGTCACCGACGAATTCATGAAGGCGGTCACCGAGGACGGCGACTGGGTGACTAAGCGCGTGACGGATGGCCAGCCGGTGAAGTCTTACCGGGCTCGCGACTTGATGCGCAAGATAGCGGAGGCCGCCTGGCAGTGCGGCGACCCGGGCATGCAGTTCGACACCACCATCAACAAGTGGCATACGTCGAGGGCGACGGCGACCATCAACGCTTCCAACCCGTGCAGTGAATACATGTTCCTGGACGATTCGGCCTGCAATCTGGCGTCGCTGAACTTGATGAAGTTCGTCACCCCGGACTTGAAGTTCGAGGTGGAGGCTTTCCGCCAGGCGGTGGACATTTTCATTGCCGCCCAGGAAATTCTGGTGGACAACGCGAGTTACCCCACGGATAGGATCGCGCGCAACTCCCACGATTTCCGGCCGCTCGGACTCGGCTATGCCAACCTGGGCGCGCTGCTGATGGCCAACGGCCTGCCGTACGACTCGGACGCCGGCCGCACTTTTGCCGCTGCCGTCACCGCCGTCATGCACGGCCAGGCGTACCTCACCTCGTCGCGCATCGCGGCCGAGATCGGCGCGTGCGAGGGATATGGCCTCAACCGCGACTCCTTCCTTGGCGTCATCGCCATGCACCGGCAAGCGGTGGGCGATATCAATGCGCGCAGCCTGCCGGAGAACTTGATGGACTCGGTCCGGAAGGTCTGGGATGAGTGCCTGGCCAGCGGCATGAAGTACGGTTACCGGAACTCCCAGGTGACGGTGCTCGCTCCCACGGGGACCATCGGCTTCATGATGGATTGCGACACCACGGGCGTGGAGCCGGACCTGGCTCTGGTGAAATACAAGAAGCTGGTGGGCGGCGGACTCATCAAGATTGTGAACAACGGAGTTCCGGCGTCACTTCTAAAACTGGGCTATTCGAATCAAGAAACCGATGAAATCGTGCATTACATCGACGAGAATGGCACCATCGAGGGCGCTCCACACCTCAAGCCTGAGCACCTGCCCGTTTTCGATTGCTCGCTCAAGCCCGCGAATGGCAAACGCTCTATCCATTATATGGGCCACGTGCGCATGATGGCGGCCGTGCAGCCGTTTATTTCCGGGGCGATTTCCAAGACCGTCAACCTTCCCGAAGAGGCCACCGTCGATGACATTGCCAACGCCTTCGTCGAGTCCTGGCGAATGGGGATTAAGGCGATTGCCATCTATCGCGACGGGTCGAAGAAAACCCAGCCGCTGAATACTTCCGACGCGAAACCAAATCAGAAATCAGAAGTCAGGCATATGCTGAGCGAAGCGAACGCAAGTCAGAAGTCAGAAGAAGAACAGGAAACCACGACACCCGACACCCGACTCCCAACTCCCACGGCCAAGCCTTTCCGCCGCAAATTGGAGGATGAGCGCCGCGCCTACACCCACAAATTCACCGTGGGCGGGCACGAGGGCTATTTGACCGTCGGCCTTTATAAAGACGGCCAGCCGGGCGAAATCTTCATCACCATGGCCAAGGAAGGCTCGACCATCTCCGGCTTGATGGATTCCTTCGCCACCGCCGTGTCGCTCGCCTTGCAATACGGCGTCCCGCTCAAAGTGCTGTGCGATAAATTCAGCCATTCGCGTTTTGAGCCCAGCGGCTGGACCCCGAATCCGCAGATTCGCTACGCCAAGTCCATCATGGACTATATCTTCCGCTGGATGGCGCTCAAGTTTCTGCCCAAAGACGCGCAGCCCCGCGAGGATTTGAGCTTGGCCGCGCCCAACGGCGTGGAGGCCGAGAAGGCGTCAAATCTGGCTTCGCAATTCACTCGCGCCGTCGGCTCGCCGCCCGTCGAAGGCTCGGCGTATGAGGCATCGGGACAACCTTCGCTCGCCGGGGTCGAGCATTCCGACGATGCCCCGAGTTGCTCCGATTGCGGGGCCATTATGGTCCGCAATGGGTCGTGCTATCGCTGCATGAATTGCGGGAGTACGAGCGGGTGCTCGTAGGAGCAAAGTAGGCAGAAAGCAGTAGGCAGTGGCCCTACGAGGGTAGATTCCTGAATATGGCAGACGGCTCTTGGGAGGATAAATAGCGGACGGCAACTGACCAAGGCATTCTCAGCGGAGGGAGAAATTAGCAAGGCAACGCCGAAGACTTGCAGAGTGTCGAAGGCAAAGATTGCACAGCCTGGAGGGGGCTGTCGCGGATCGCCGCGGTAGCCCCTTTTCTTTTTTCTGGAGGTCTCATGAACGTAAGCGAAGCATTGCGAGCCATTTCGACGACAGGTGAAGGATTTTGCTGGTATTGCGACAGGCACCTGCCCGGGGCGGACCAAGCCATCTCGACGGGCTGGGATGTCCGGCGCATCGCGGGCGAGCGCGTAGCCAGCATTATCCTGGTATGTCCCGAATGTCAGCGAGAGAAGTCGAAATTGGGAGAGGAAGGTTTTCTTCGCAGTTTTTCGGAGCGAGTTTGCAGTTCGATCTGTTAGCGCGGCCAGGGTTCAGATGGCCGCCATCCGCCAGGGCCGCGGGCGCGATTCTGGAGGGCGCCCGCGGCTGGCGCATCACGAAGTTAACTGCTGAGGCAGCGGCAGACGCTCCAAGCTCTATGACCTTCGCAAAACAACCAATAAGACTGAAGAAGGAGGACGCTATGGAGGTTGAAAGACAGATACGTTCCTACTTCAAGCAGCAAGTCCGGTCACTGATCGACCGCAGCACGCGCGACCCGGAAGGTTGTCTTTCCTATTTCGCGGACCACGAACCCAAGGACGAAGAGATCCTCGGCCTGCTGGCCGTCGCTACCCCGGTGACGTCGGACGCTCCCATCGCCGATATTTTCCCCACCACGTTTGAAGCCCTGGCCGCGCTCTCGCCCGCTCGCCAGTCCGAAATCTGCCGCGAGTTCCGCAAGGAACTCAAGCATTGCCTCCGCCAAATCAATGTCGCTTGAAGAACAGGTTACAGGTTACAGGTCACAGGTGACAGGCCCACGTTGCCCTGCACAGGTTCCAAGTGATAGCTTGCAGGTAGCAGGTGCCAAGTGGCAATCGACACGAAGTGGACAGGCGAAAAGGAAAGAATTGAATCACATCGCGATCTTATCGTTTGGCAAAAGGCAATGGATCTTGCCGTGCTTATTTATCAGCTTGCACAAAAATTTCCCTCCAACGAAAGTTACCGGCTCGTATCGCAAGTGACGCGAGCCGCAGCTTCGGTTCCGGCAAACATCGCTGAGGGTCATGCCCGCTCCACTCGAAAGGACTATGCCAATTTCCTGGCGACAGCCAAAGGTTCATTGATGGAAACCGAAACGCTTGTCATGCTGGCTGTGAGGCTCAAGTATTTAACTACGGAGGAAGCCAAGCCGACTCTCAACCTGATTACTGAGGTGAGCAAAATGCTGACGGTACTCAGAGGTCGCCTGCTGTAATCTGTAACCCATTGCCTGCGCCCTATCACCTGTCACCTGTGACCTGTAACCTATACCCGATGCCCTCTCCCGTCCACCGTCGTCGCCAGTTCTGCGCGCGCTGCGGTCAATTGATGTTTGAGTATTTCCGCTCGCCCGACGGGCATTTCGGAATGGTGGATTGGCCCAGGCAAAACCAAGCGGGCCGCAGCTCGAGCGAAGTTCGTTGCCCCACCTGTGGCGCGCCATACCGTCTGCTCGAGCGGCTGAACGCCACGGGACAGCCCGTGGAAAGAAAGTAGGCAGTCGGCAGAAGGCAGTAGGCAGTATCGGGAGCAGAGTAATCTGAAAAGGCGTCTCCGGGGCGGAAAGAAACCCGGCCACGATCTACACCGCTTTGAATCGTTACATCCTGTTGTACCCGATAACGAAAAAACCCCTTGCACGGTGTCCGAGAGGGTGTTAACGTCCTACTGCTCAGCGGCTTCCGGCCTGATTTCAGAAAAGGGCGGCGAGTGTCGGCTTACGCAGGGACTTGAGCGAAAGAAGCAAGGCGGTTTCGAGGTGGTGAGCGCTCCTTGGACCGAACTCAATCCGCAAGGCAAGTCGCCTTCCTTTTCAGGCCGAGCCGGATGGACGGCCTGTGCCACGGCAGTTTCCCGAAACGTCTTGGCCTGAGGCCAAAACGAATCCGATGCATGGCACGGCGCACCTAACCCAGTGAGTTATGATGTGTGCAATTCTGAACACCTAGGGATGCACTTTTGACCAGACAGCTCAACTCTGACATGTTACGTTCTTTTGGGAAATCTCTGAGTACCCAGAATTTAAAAAATGGAAGCGCGCTCATCGACGAAGGGCTATTCAAAAGTGATGAAGCAAAACCGCCCGACCTCGCAATGATTGTGGTAAGTTCGTGGTCATCATCCAAAGCCGCGCCAAGCTTCTAAATGGCGAATGGAGATTTGACGATATTCAATAGTTTCAATCATGCGCACGGCGTTACGATCCGAGCCGCGGATGGGCAGATGGGGAAGGCGGATCAGTTTTATTTCGACGATGCGGCATGAACAGATGAATCACAAGGAGGTATTCTCAATGCACACGCGACAGTACAGGTCAGGGTTTCAACACAAGGGGTGGATAGCAACTATTCTTGCTCTCTCCATATTCACTTTTCTGGTTTCCACCGCAGCCGCCAAGGGTGGTTTATCGAAGCTGAGGATCCGGGTACGGCCGGTGGAGGCGGAGATATTCATCGACGGCGAGCACATGGGGGACGCGAGCTGGGATGGGAGTCTGGAGGTGCCGGACATCGGGCCGGGCGAACACACGGTGGGGGTCTACAACTACGGTTACACGCCGCAGACCTTCAAGCTGAATTTCGAAGCGGGGCACGCTCAATACTTGGAGGTGGTGCTGGAGCCGCTCCCAGGGACGGTGTCGGGGTCGTGGGGGCAAATTGATGTACACGGCGCGCATCGGGCGGCAATTCTGCTGAACGGAAAAACGATGGAATATGAGGTAGCGCACGGCGGTGAGTCGCACGGGAGGTTTAGTTCGAGGCTGATAGTGCCGCCGGGAACTTATCAGTTGTCGCTGGTGCACGGGGACAAAACGATCTGGTCAGGGCCAGTGACGGTGGAGGCCGGGAAGCGGACGGTCGTGCACGCCGAGAAAGGGACGACGGAGACACAGAATTGGCACGGACATGAACCGGGGAACGACGTGCCGCGATTCCATGCGGCAACGACCAGGACCACGGTGGCGGTGGAGCCGGTGAAGGCGAATTTTTCCTCCACCTCGGCGACGATTGCTTGCGGGGACTCCGCGCAGTTGACATGGAGTTCAACGGGGGCGGTGCACGACGAGATCAGCGGGGTGGGGCCGGTGGCGGCGTCGGGGACACAGACGGTGAATCCGGCCGCGACCACCACGTACACGCTGACGGCAACGGGGCCGGGTGGGGTGGCAACACCCACGGCGACGGTGACGGTGAACAATAACATCGACGCCTCGCTGACGGTTTCGCCGGCAGAGGTGACCTACGAGCGAGTGGGGAACAAAGTGACGCAGCAGGGGACGGCGACGGTGAGCTGGTCGGCGACGGACGGGCATCCCTTGACGGTGACGGTGGACCCGTTCGGGAGCAACGACGCGACGGGCAGCCGGCAAGTGACGCCGGAGCCGACGCAGACCGGGAACGGCCCGGTGGATCAGACGATCACTTACACGCTGCACGCCACCAACCCGTGCGGCGGGGACGTGACGCGGACCGCGACGCTGCACGTGACGGGGGTGATCAAGCCGGGCGGGGTGACGGAGACGTTTGAGGAGTTCACGGAAGTCTCGCTGGTGAGCTTGTACTACCCGACGAATTGGCCGACGAAAGAACATCCGGAGGGCGGCCTGCTGAAGAGCCAGCAGGAGGCGCTGATGACCATCGCTAAATCGTTTAAGGATTTCCAGCAGCAGGACCCGAATGCGCGGCTGGTGCTGGAAGCGCACGCCGACATCCGAGGCTCGGGCGACCACAACAAGGACCTGACGGAGCGGCGGGCGGCGCGAGTGAAGGACTTCCTGGTGGCGCAGGGGATCGCAGCCAGCTCCATTGACTCGGTGGCTGTAGGCAAGGAAAGCCAGCTCGGGAAGGACGAAGTGAAAGACCTGGAAGCCAAGAATCCACACACCCCGCCCCCGGCGCGACTGAAGGCGGCGGACGATGATTGGATGGCGTATAACCGGCGGGTGGATGTGCTGGTGCAGCCGCTGGGGTTGCACTCATCGCGGTACTATCCGCACCAGGCGCCGGACTCCTCGGTGCTGTGGTTGAAGCAATCGCCGACTTGGAAAGTGATCCAGAAGAACCAGTAGTCCGTCAGTTGACGGACGCAGTCTGTCGGCGGGAAGGCCCGTCTACTGACGGGCTGACGGATACTCTTCGAGACCGGCGGCGAGCCCTCGCCCTGGAGGGCGCGACCGCCGGTCTGTCCGTATTCGAGGCAGACTCGTAACATCGCGGTAGAATCCCTCGCGTGTACTGTTCCCCGCTCCATCCGTCGGCTCGCGGATTTCGGTTTCGAATTTCGACTTTCGTCTTTACCTTCTGACTCCTGAATCCTTACTCCCGACCCCTGACTCCTGGCTTGCGATGTGAGAGAATGTCTCCATCGGAGGTTCCTGTGAAACCAAGAAATCTATTCATCCCAATTCTGGTGATGGCCTTTGTTGCGGCGCTGGCGGCCGCGGCGAGCGAGAACATCTTTGACGAAAAGGCGGACGCTCATCAGCAGATTGCCGCGGCCATCGCGGCGGCCTCGAAGTCAGGGAAAAACGTCATTCTCGATTTCGGCGCCAACTGGTGCGGGGACTGTCACGCCCTGGAAGCGCAGATGCACAAGCCGGAGCTCGCGGCGATCATCGAGAAGAATTTCGTCGTGGTCAGTGTGGACGTCGGGAAGATGGACAAGAACGTGGACCTGGCGGAGAAATACCACGTGCCTCTCAAGAAGGGCATTCCCGCTCTCGCCGTGCTCGACCCGCACGGGACGCTGCTCTTTGCGCAGGACCAGGGCCAGTTCGAGGACGCCCGCCACATGACCTATGAGTCGATCAAAGCGTTCTTTGAGCAGTGGCAACCCAAAAAGCAGTAGGCTGAAGACATTGGGTGGCAGACGTCCTTGGTCAGTGGACCGTTTTCTGTGGCCAGTTCCTCAGTTGGTCAGTATTTCAGTGGGTCAGTCACTGAAGAGCAGAAGCCATGCCCGGCTGAGACGCCGAACATAACGACGGACGACCGAAAACTGCCAAACTCTAGCGCAAGGCTCGCTCTCTAGCCTTGCGGCTTTTCGCTTTCGTGTTTCGATAGGACTTTGAAATGCCGCAGAGCCTGCCCTGAGCAACCGAAGGGACCAAGAAGCGGGCCCGGCGCCACCACCTACCTAATCTCGAGGTGTTCCTCTTCCACCAGAGAGCCGATCCGGGGCTCATCTTTAACGATGGTCTTGTAGATCCAAAGATAGTGAGGCTTATGCTCGATGACGGCTTTGGTCCTCTTCTCCCCCATTAGCTGCCGGTCGGCTTGCATTTCCAGATAGCAATCAATCAGGTGACCGTAGGTGCTGTACTCGGTATCCGCGCCCTCGGGGAGCCCGACCGGGACATGGGGATAGTACCCGCGAAGCTGACGAATGCCATCCCGGGTTTGCGGCAAGTGGGCGCGCAAATACCAGTGCAGTTGCTCATGGATGAAGCTGGATAGCAATTCGTCATCAGAGCCCAGGAAACGGCAATTCAACGTGAGCACCGGAAAGGCGTGATTCATGGCCCCCTCTTCGATCACCACCTGGTCAGTGAACGTGTATTTGCTCAAATCATACTCGCTCAGGATGCTCGCCAGCTCCGCCTTGGTCTGGAGCTCGCGGCTGGTTTCATGCGCCGTCCGAATCTGCACCGGGGCGGCCGCGAAGCCGGTGGCCGACACGAGCAGCGCGATGGCCAATGCCCGGATAGTCTCTCCCATCGTTCCCTCCCTGCGAGCCCGTAGCGACCGTCGAGTCGGATCTTAACTGAGTGTGGATTTGTGCGCTCGTGAAAAGCTGTAGCGCGGGGCCAACTCTCCGGAATCCAGCCGGAGCGCTACGCCTACTGTTCTTCCTCTGCCGGAATCACGTCCAGTTGCACGTTCTGCCCCTGCTTTTCCTGGATGTGGACTGTGGTCCCGCTCTTCTCGTAGGTCTTGATATAGTCCGGGTCTCGCGCGTCGCCCTGTGGCGTTTCCCAAGCGAACAGTTTGAAATCACCGGCAGGCAGGCCGAGCATTCTAAACCTGCCAAAGTCGTCAGTCATCTTGCTGCTATACATTTCGAACCGGTCGCGGTTCGGGGGATCGGGCACGAGCTCTACCAGGGCGCCGGGAACCGGGTTTCCGTCGTGCACCACGGTTCCTGACACGCTTCCGCCGTTCAGGGTCAGATCGAGCTCAAGCGCGCCCGCGGCTTGAGTGTGGCTGATGGTAAATCCTGAGGCGAGCACTTCCGCGCCACCCAGTCTGGCCGAGCGGAGGTAATACTCTTCCGGATGGCCGGCGACAATCACCCGGTAGTGCCCGTCAAACACGTTGTGAATGACGAACGATCCGTCGCTCGTGATCTCCGCCGGGCTGACGCCGTTCATCTGGTTCTCCGTGGGTTGCAGCCAGATGTTGAGCCGGCCGAAATCCAACTGCGCTCCGGGGTCGGTGCGCACGCGTCCACGCAATTCAAGGGGGGGACTCAAGACGAGGGTGACCCCGTCGATATCCGTGTTGCTCACTTCCAGTGACACTCGCCCTGAAAAACTCCTCTTCTCGTCATTCCAGTAGCTGAAGAGCACGTAGGAGCCGGGGGGCACGCCGCGAATATCGAAGCTCCCTCGTTCGTCCTGCGTGGGCGCGCCGAAACTCCGGAAACCGAAATGAGCTTCCCTGGTCGATGCGGGTACGAGCTGAACGTACATCCCCTGCTGCTTGGAACTAAACTCGTTCATGACTCGCCCGCGGACGTGTACGCCGTGAACGCGCGTCAGGGAGAGATCGATGGCGCTGGTCTCGTTGCCGGGGTGAACTTCCACGGTTGTGGCCTGGCTCGAGTCGGCCGTGCCGGGATAGTAGGTGGGTGGGTACACTTCATCCGTCGTCTCGCCATTCCGGTTATCATAGTTGGCCAGCAAGTAGTAATGCCCGCTCTCCAGACCGAAAATCCGATACTCGCCCCGATCGTTGGTTTGTCCTCCGCCGGTTGGCCCCCTCATGCTCACGCCGCTAACCCGCACCGCTTGCACGTTGGCACCGACGATGGGATCGCCTTCCTCATCGTAAATCGTGCCGGTGATCACTCCACCCGGCGCTAACCGGAAGACAATGTCCTTGGTGTGGCTGGCGCGCTCGAGCGTGAAGACCTTGCCGCGCCCGCGGGATTGGCTCCGGCCGTAGACGTCGTGCGGATAGCCGTTCCCGCCGGCGCTCAAGACATACTTGCCCGGCTCAATACTTGCGATCACGAACCGGCCGGCGGCATCCGTTGTCGCCGAATACTGTTCCTGCCTGCGCCCGCCCGCGGGGAAGAGCATCACTGATACTTTTTTTGCCGGCTCGCCCGTGCTCGATTTCAGCACCACGCCTTCAAGCGTGCAGAGGTCGGCGGGATTCGACTTGGGCAGTGAGGAATCATCCGCCGATTCGCCCGGCTGGGTTATCAGGACCTGAGCGGATGTCCAAGCGGGCAGAGCCGCGGAAAAAACCAAAGTGAGGAGAACAACGGCAACGCGCGTCGGGTTTTGAATTCCCTTTTCTTGAACCTTGAATCCGGAATCCAAGATCGTCGCCTCCTGCTTTGTATGATGCTCTATGATGCGCCGAACTGTGCGGCGGATGGCCGTCGCGGGATTTTGCGATTGAGTGATTTTATGATTGGGTGATTGAAAAAACGCCGCTCTCTCTTCAATCGCTCAATCACTCAATCGCACAATCGCTCAATTCTCGACTCGACTTCCCTGCTCCCTCTTTGAGACTTCCACCGCCTGGCTCGTCATTTCCTGGGGCGGCTCGCCACTCCACATTCCCTGTGCGACGATAAGCTGGTGCGCTTCGCCTCGCAACTGCGGCCATCGCGACTGAAAAATGAGTGAGCCCGCGATGCACATCGATCCGCCCAGGGCCACCGTTATTGGAGCGCCAAGGTGGTTGGCGATGGCGCCGGCGATCAGCGCGCCGAACGGCGCCATGCCCATGAACATCATGGAGTAGACGGCCATCACTCGCCCGCGCAGCGCGTCTGGCACCATGGTTTGGATCAGCGTATTCGAAGAGGACATCTGCAACATCATCGAGAAGCCCACCGGCATCAGAAGCACAATCGAGAGCGGGTAGGAGCGTGACGACCCAAACAGAATCATGCTGGCCCCAAAGCCAAAGGACGCGAAAGCAATCCATCGGCCCAACCCGCGGGCTTCGCGCTTGGCGGCGAGCGCCAGTGTGCCCGCCAGCGCCCCCACACCCGATGCGCCCATCAGCATCCCAAGCCCGCGCGCGCCGCCGTGCAGGATCTGGTCGGCAAAGATCGGCATCAACACCGCGTAAGGCATTCCGGTGAGGCTGACGAGACCGAGCAAAAGCAACACGGCGCGAATCGGTCCCGTGCGCGCCACAAAACGGAAGCCCTCGGCAATACGCTCGAGGCCCGAGGCTCCGTCATGCCTGAGCTCGCGCGACGGAACCACCATCAGCAGCAGGCCGATGATCACAGCGATGTAGCTCGCGCCGTTGGCGAGGAAGCACCAGCCCTCGCCGATCGCGGCCACCGTCACGCCGGCGATGGCCGGTCCCAAAACGCGCGCGCCGTTCACCATCGACGAGTTCAGCGCGATGGCGTTGATCAAATCTTCGGAGCGCACCATGTCCACGATGAAAGCCTGGCGCGCCGGAATGTCAAACGAGTTGACGATGCCCATTAGCGATGCCAGCACCATGATCTGCCAAACCTGGATGTGCCCGAGCAGCGTCAGCGCGGCGAGGATGAAAGCGAGCACCATCGCCGACGTTTGCGTGGCGATGACGATGCGATGCCGGCTCTTGCGGTCCGCGACCACGCCACCCACCGGCGCCAGTAGGAAAACCGGAAACTGCCCGGCGAAGCCGACGATGCCAAGCAACAGCGAAGAACCGGTGAGGCGATACACCAACCACGATTGAGCCACCGACTGCATCCAGGTGCCGACCAATGAAATGATCTGACCGCTGAAGAACAGACGATAGTTGCGGTGGCGCAGCGCGCGAAACATCACCGGCAGGCGCGAAGAGGAGCTTGTGGATGCCGTGGCCATGGCTTAGGAATTGTACACGTTTTTTGCGCCTACAAGAAATGGAATCGGTGGGGCAAAATGCCACACTTTTCCCAAAATCGCAAATTTCTGCAAATTTTATTTCTGCGCAAGCCCATTATTTCCAACAGATGGAAAAATTAGTTTCAAAAGTTTCAATAGTTTCAATAGTTTCATTTGGCCGCCGGACGCTGGCCGTAGATTATTATAGTGTTAATATATCATGAGTATAATTCTGACGGCAATCTCTTGCCTTCGCTGGCGGTCTTGCCGTCTGGTCCGAGCGCGGGAAGTCTGGCCCACCTTGCGGTTTTACCCAGTCTTGGGTCAGCAAGGCGCGGTGGGGAATTGCAGGCCTCCAGACCGGCTTCGCCGCCGTCCTGGCGCCCCTGCAGATTTTCGCCCGAGGATTCTTCATCCGCAAAGGGGCCAAGTCACGCGCCCGTGCTGATTTTCGCCCGCCGATTGTTCATCCGCAAAGGGGCCAAGTCACGGACCACTCACTGCCAACCCTGCAAGACGGTCTGGGCGGGTTTTTGCCAGGGTGTGTAGTCGGTATCGCCCGTGGTGGGCAGCGGAACGCTCCAAGCCCACCAAAAGTTACCCCTCATGGTCGAATTCCGCACGCTCCAGACCTCATACATGGCCTCGTAGCAGTTCTGCTGCTCGATATTGTCGGCCGTAGCGGAGAAGCTCCAATCGTACGGCCGGCTATTGGTTCCGGACGCGCTCCTATACCCAATCTCGGTAAAGATCACTGGCTGTCCGGGGTGAGAAGCTGTGAAAAAATCAACAGCCTCTCGCAAAGACGCTAAGGCGCAACGGCTCGCAAAGAAGAACTCCTGTGTTTGCTTAGCGTACTCTGCGGCATCGCGCCTCTGCGTGAGGCCCTTTCGCTTTCAACCCGATTCCTTCACAGCTTCTTCGGAATGGGAGGGAGCGTTCGGCCGCCGCAAGTCAGGATCGAACGGTCGCCAACACTCCAGAGCTTTGCCGACGGAGCGCGTTCCGCCCAACAGGCCATCCGCGCTTGCCACATACCACTCGTCACTTGCCACTGTCTTCGTGTGCCATTTTCGAATTTCGATTTTCGAGCTTCGGCTTTTGTGCTGACTCCTGACTCCTGGCTCCTGACTCCTGTTTCTCGCCCCTTGCCACATGCCACTGTTTTCATGTGCCAGCTTCGAACATCGATTCTCGATTTTCCGTCTTCTTTAATTCCTCTTGACCCGTGCATGGAATTAGCGTATATACAGAAATTATGTTCTCCTGGGATGCCGGAAAGGCCCTGAAGAACAGTACGAAGCATGGCGTCCCTTTTGAGGAGGCATCGACGATCTTTAGTGATCCGGATGGTTTGGACTGGGAGGACAGCCAAACACAAGACGTTCACCACAAAGGGCACGGAGGGCACTGAGTCCCCGCCCCTTCGTGTTCTTTGTGATCTCTGTGGTTAGTCCTCTTTTGCCGCTGTAGGGAGGCTGAAAAATGGCACCGAAACGATTCGCATCATCAGCGCGCGGCAGGCAAGCCGTAAGGAACGCAAAGCATATGCCGGATAGCGGGATTGATTTTTCCGACATCCCGGAGTCGACAGACGCCGAACTCAAGCGCGCCCGGCGCGTCGGCCGCCCGAAGACCGGCCAAGCCAAACAACTCATCGCCATCCGCATTTCGCCACGCTTGCTCGCGCAGCTCCGCCGCCGCGCCGCCAAATTGTCCAAACCCTATCAGACCCTCATTCATGAATTGCTGGAAAAGGCGGCCGCGCGGGCAGCCTGATAGTCGTTGTAGCTTGCCAGTTTCGATTTTCCAATTTCGAGCTTCTGTCTTCTGGCGTGAACGAGCCGCACAGTTAAGGAACAACTGTGCACCGCTCGGGAGAGCGCGACCGAGGGGAGTGCGGCTATCGGTGGGTCAGGAAAACTACCTTCGATTTTTCTTCACCTGTTATACAATTCTGGCCGATGATAAGAACTGCAGGAGAGAGATGATGCTTGGGCTCAAAGGAAAAGCTGCCGACAGGATGATCGCTCACGTCAACCGAAAGCTCTGGTGGCATTGTCCCCCGCAGGACCCGAGAGCGTACGAGGAGCGCGGGAAGTTTTACGCTTCGAGCTTTCAAGAGGCGGAGTTCTGGGGAAGGCCGTTGGATATCCCCGAAAGGGTCGAAGTCAAAAATCCTTTAGTCGGTGACGAGAAAACGATCATGACGCGACTGCGCCTTCCCTTGCCGAAAGAGAGCTCGCTGCCGCTAGAACAGAGGTTCGCGATAGACCGGCGTATGAAGAGTGCAGCCCTCAAGCTCGGCTACGATTCAATCCTGCTAATGAGCTCAAGGGGCTTTGCACGATATAAGTCGAGTCGAAAGATTCCACGCAGCTTGGAGCTAAACGTCCTTGAACCATAATTACTACATATTGGGCTCGAAATCTCCATCTACTCAAGTCCTTGTGGTTTTTTCGCTTGACTCGGGTCGCCTGCTCGGAATAAATTGCAAAGCGTCAGTGGGGCTTTCCCGCGCTATGGAGGGGAGATGAAAGGCCTTCTTCAGTCTGTGACAGGCCGATACGGAACCATCCTAGTCGACCCGCCTTGGCGGTTCGCGAACCGCACTGGCAAGATGGCTCCAGAGCACAAGCGGCTTCATCGCTATCCAACGATGTCATTCGAGGAAATTGCTAATCTTCCGGTCGGGGAGATTGCCGCCGAGAAAGGTCATTTGTACTTGTGGTGCCCCAATGCGCTCGTGGCCGAAGCGCTGGGCATCATGAAGGTTTGGGGCTTCACTTACAAGACCAACATCGTTTGGTATAAGGTTCGCAAAGACGGAGGCCCCGATGGGCGCGGGGTCGGCTTCTACTTCCGCAACGTTACGGAACTCGTACTGTTTGGGATAAAGGGCAGGGTGCGGACTTTGGCCCCTGGCCGCAGCCAAGTAAACGTGATCGTCACTCGCAAGCAAGAGCACTCGAAGAAACCGGATCAGCTCTACGACATCATCGAGCGGTGCAGCCCCGGGCCGTACTGCGAGCTTTTCAGCAGGCACCGAGTTCCCGGCTGGACCCAGTGGGGTAACGAAGTGGACAGCTACGAGCCGCCCCCGTACAAGGCTTACTCGTGGGCGAGGAATGGGAATCGTGATGGAGCGTCGGGATCTCGCTTGGAATTAGAGGCCGACGGACAGCACTCACTCAGTTTCCGCCTGGACTGATTCTCGCGAGGCCACTCCGAAGTCATTCTTCTTAACCTTTGGAATCAAGCCGCCAAGAAGTTCTTTCGTAAAACCAGTGCAGTTCAATCGCTCGTCCGCATCGTTCTTCCAGATCAAGCCCATTCCAAGGTGCGCCAGGTACCCCAAGAGCCATTCCGCGGACTTCCGAGGGCGACGCTCAATGACGGCGCACAGCCTGACGTCTTTGCCTAGCTTCGTTTGATATAGATATCTGTATTCGAGCAGCTGGCTGACGGCCCGCCTCACCTGTGACCTCGTTCCAGCTTCCGTGCAGCTTTTCATTTCGAACAGGACGGACGTAGCGCCAAGAGTTGCTATGAGGTCTATGTGGCGGTTAGTCTGCACGACCATCTTACGTTCTTTGCACAGACCCGCGACGATGCTCTCCAACACATAGTGTTGGTAGTTTGCTCGCTCAAGCACTGCAGGGTCGCTGGTTATCTGATACTTGTCTTGGCCTCTTCGCTGGGCCGGAGGAATCCTGTCCCAGTCCCTGAAATCGGAGGTGTCGACGTCCCCAGCGTCCCCCTCCACTTCAATCGGCGGCAGCTGATCTTCTGCTTCTTCGAATGGCACGTCGATTTCCAACCCAGCCAATTCATCTGGGGTCGCGTTCAGTAGTGCGTTAATTCGGCGGCGAACCAGGAAGCTATAGGGGCTCGCGAGGAAACCCTTTCGGGCAACAGTGTCACTTATCGACTGAGCCGAGACCTCCACTGCTGCCGGGAACCACCCGCTGAGATCCGGCATGTACACCGTTAGATCCGTTTCGCGTAGGACGCCAGCCTGAAAGAGGAACTGCCGCAAATTGGTGAAGGCTTTGTGGCCGCCGGCGTGACGAAAATAGCTGGTGTGATGCTTACGGAAGACATCGGTGTCCCACTTGCCGTCCTTTCGGCCGACGATGTTGCACAGAAAGTCGCGATACCGCTTATCGCGAAACATAAAGAGAAAGTACATCACAAATTTCACGCGCTCGGTGAGCTTGCCCTCCTCGTGGATCAAATCGATGAGCTTATCGCGCACGACAACACCGTTCTTCGTGATCAGGTATCTTCCTTGCGCGGTCTGAAAGAGTATGTTCCCGAACTTCTTGCGGATTTCGGACTCCGGTGTGTCGTGGCGAATGTCGGCAAGCAGTGGATAGTGATGTTCCACTCGAAAATACTTACTCAGCGAAGAGACGAAGTTGGGAAGCGGATCGCCAGGCACCTGTCAGGCTCCCTCGTCATGGAGCCGCATACTATCACAAAAAGGGGCAACGGGTAGCGCGGCCCCCGTCCTTGGGGGTCCGCCGATCCCCGTGATGGGGAGCAACGGTATTCTCCCGCCGAAGTTGTGGACGCCGTGCCTGTCCCGCAATGGGGCGAACCAGAGCCTCGAATCCTAACAAATATATACAACCACGATCAATCTATGGCATTCTATGCCCAATATATAGCCTTTAAGGGGATTCTATATGGCAGTTCAGGTTAACCCTTTTACGCCGCACCAGCCAATTGACCCCGAGTTCTTCGCCGGACGAATAGACGAAGTTCGGAAAATAAGGTCTGCGCTCAACCAAACAAGGCACGGTAAAACGCAGCATGTTATGTTAACGGGGGAAAGGGGGATCGGAAAGACCTCTTTAGCTCTTTATGGTTGCTATTTAGCCGAAAAACCCAACGAGCTTGTCAAAACAGATTTCCAGTTCGCGACCGCCTACCATACGGTCGAGAAAAACCAAAGCTTAGTGGATGTTTGCCGGGGCCTTACATCAGCTCTCTTAGATGGTATTGATCGAGGATTGGCCAGGCAGTGCTTTGAACAGATAAAGAGACTTGGGCTTCACTTCTCCCTACACGTTCCGGGTTTCGGAGAGGTTAGCACTTCGACGTCCCATACGGAACAAACGGAAGGATATCTGCAGGCCGATTTTATAAAGACCGTAAAGGAGCTTTGGAACGAAATTGAAGCAACCCATAACGGCATACTTCTAATCGTGGACGAGATTCACAATTTGAGCGACCTTTCCGGATTAGGATCGTTTTTGAAGGTAGTCTCGGAAGCCTGGGCAATATCGGATTATCGACACTTAATGTTTATCCTAGTCGGACTACCACATATTCCAGACAGAATCTCAGAGGATGACAAATCAGCACCTCGAATCTTTAGTTATGTCGAACTCAAGAAGTTGACTCAAAAGGAATCGCTCGCCATTCTGCACCGATGTCTTGAAAATACCGGAAAGCGGATCGAAGACGATGCTGCAAAGCAAATTGCTGTGCGTTCTGGAGGATTTCCATACTTCTTGCACCAACTTGGTTACGATGCATTTCAAGCGGATACCGACAACGTAATCGACATGAACGATGCTGGAAAGGGATTCGTAAGCAGCTTGATTCAGCTTGAGAGAATGTTCTTTGGAAAAATGTATAAATCCGTCGAAGGTAAACAGAAACAGAAGATTGTTGACGAGTTAGCAAGGAGATGGAATTTCCCTATGAAAGCCACAGAGTTGGGAAGCACTTTACACATTAAGAATATCCATCAGTACCTTAAACCACTTGAAAAGGACGGGATACTTACCAAAGTTATAGGGAGATTCCGGCTATCCACAGACCTGTTGGCTACCTACATAAGACTCTTTAAAGCTGTCCCTTCAGGGGATCTACCTCCATCGTCAGAGCCAGGAGACGTGGAACCATTAGAAGAAACTGAAGAACCAGAATTTCCAGAAGAAACTAAACCGTAGCAACACACTTTTAGGACACCACCGAAAATGCCGGTAGCGCAGCCTTGTTCTTGAAGGCTGCGGCTTGTGATTGCGGACAACGCGGGAGGCGCGGAGTTACAGAACAATTCTACGCCTTCAGGTCACACACCTTGTTCTCGCGCCCACGTTCCGAGGAGGCCATCAGGCGTGGACTTCCTCGCGTGGCTTCACCGGCACGATCCTCTGGATTTTAGATGCGTTCGCTTCGCTCAGCACATGTTTTCGATTGTCCCGAGACCCCGTCGGGAGGGGGCCGATTTTGGATTGCCGGAACGGTGGTAAGGGGCGAGCGGCAGGGCGGAAACTGCTTTTCGAAACTCGAAACTAGAAAATCGAAAATGGACTGAATAAGAGTGGAAAGGGGCAGCTTGGTGTCTCTGTGGCTTGGTGGTGAAGTGGATTCCCGCCGGCGCGGGAATGACAGCCCAAACCACCAAGGCACCAGGACACAGTTTGCCTCCGCGATGACTCATGGCAAAAAATGCCTTGGCGTCTCCGTGGCTTGGTGGTGAAGTGGATTCCCGCCGGCGCGAGTCTGGGCTACCTGCTACCTACCACATGCTACCTACCGGTTCCTCGTCTCCTGTCTCCTGACTCCTCTTTCTCGCCCCTTGCCACTTGCCACTGTTCCTCATCGTTTCCCCTAACTCCTAAATCCTAATTCCTAACTCCTGCCTTTGCATTTTCGCGTTTCCAGACGCCTGGCCCGGCATCTTCCGGGCATAAGGTTGGCATCTAACACGTTCGGGGATGGCTGAATCCTCGACGTCGAGCGGAAATAATCGTGAGGTGATCGGTGACCAAAGGACCCGTGACGAAAAATTTCTTTCAAGCCGCGGCTATTTTGTTCTTAAGCGCGGCCGCGCTGATGGGCGCGTCAGCCGAGCGTTGGATTCACGTGCGCGTCCAGAGCACGAGAGGGGTGAGCGGGAACGTGAGCATCAACGTGCCCATTGCGATGGCGGCGGCGGTTTTGCCTTCGATCCCGGCGGGTGAGCACCACCAGGGCAAGTTTAATTTGCAGGCCTCAGTGAATGGCATCGATCTGCGGGCCATGCTGGACGCGGTTCGCAATTCGCCCGACAACGTTTTCGTGACTCTGGAGCGGCATGATAAGGAAGTGAGCGTGGCGAAGTCCGGCCGATATTTGCTGATCAGAGTTGCCGAGAAACCAAGCGCCGAACATCATCTCGGCAAAACGGTTGCGATTAAGGTTCCGATGGCGGTGGTTCGGGCGATGCTGGCCGACAATTCGGACGAGGTCGACATCGGCGCCGGCATCCGCGCGCTGACCCGCGAGGGCGACCTGGACGTGACAGTGAATGATGAGAAAGAAACCGTACGAGTCTGGACGGACACGCGCACTAGCTCCGATTAGCCGCCCGGCATTATCCTCCGGGAACTGCCCGTGCGTGGGGTAGTTCTTCATTAGGAACTCGCCACTGCTTTCGGCCCATTGGGGCGTTTCCTGGAAGCGAAAACCTGCGCTATTCGGCCGCGCTTCCTGACCCACCGAAACGCCGACCTACTGCCTCACCGGGACAATGTCGCTCACGCGGCCCACTTCCAGGCGCAGGTCGCCGTTGGCATCGATTTCAAACGCCGGCGTGTATTTTGCGCCCCAAACGATCTCGTCGTAGCGATATGAATATCGGGCGTGGACCGTCTGGCTGAACCGGTCGTCGACGCCCTTGATGAGAATCAGCACCTCGGCCTGCAATCGCTCCAGGTCGGCGGCGGTTTTGCCCAACAGCGGGCTGGCGGCGTCGATGGCGTGAACGATCGTCCAGGTGAGCGGCAGGAACAGAACCCCGCGGCGCTCCAGCTCCAGCAATTCATACTTACGCTCGAGGCGGCCATTGGCGTTCTCAACCGTCATCAACATCACTCGGGCCTCGAGTTCCATCAGGTTGCTCACGCTGCGGTTGACGACGCGAAACTGAAGGCTCGTGCCGTCCTGGTAGGGCGCGACGATCATCGAGTTGCTGAATCCGAGTCGCGCCGTGGGACGTGAGAGTCGGCCCACCAGAAATCCCGTGGCCACCGCAAAGCCCAGCAGGCCGACCATCGCTTCGAGCGAGGCGATCACATTCGCCGCGACGCTCTGTGGCCAGATCGTGCCGTAGCCCACCGTGGTCAAGGTCTGAGAGCTGAAGAAGAATGCATCGAGGAAGCGCCCCAATGCCGTCGCGCCTTCGCGATGCACCTGCCCGATGCCGCCCACCCAGTAGTAAGTGAGCGCGAAAACCAGGTTGGCCGTGACAAATCCGGCGAAGAGCAGCGCCAGAAAGGCCGGCCACGGCGTGTTGATCAGGTAGAGATAGGGGTGAATGTCCTGCCAGGTTCTGCCCCCGCGACGAACGTTGAACTCGCCGTCCTTGCGGATGACGCGGCGGAGCTTGGCACTATACTGCTGGGTGAGTCCGGGATCGAAACTTGGCTTTTTCATGTGACCTCAGCATAGGGGTTAGGAATTAGGGATTAGGAATTAGGGCTCGGAGTCGGCGATAGGACGCGACAGGCCATCTCAACCACTAATCCCATCCCGTTCTTCTCAACGCGCAACGATGCTAGCACGCTTTTCCGTAGCGGCGATCTCTGGCCGCCTGGGGCTTTTACACCTCGCTGGGCGGGCAGAGCCTCCTCAAGGAAGACCTTTTTCAGTAGGCTGGATTCCCCGAAGCCTGCCACAACCGTGTGTGATCACCATTACAGGCGTCTGTGATGAAGGTTACTGAGCCTCACTGGGGATTGCGTTTATCTTGCGTCTGCATCTGTCACGCAGTGCCGCCCTTTAGAGCCTGCCCTGAGCGTAACGAAGGGGCGGCCGGTGCCAGGCTAAAGCCCGGCGTTACGAGGATGCCCGTAAGGAGGCACAATGCGAACTCATTTAGGCTGCACGGGAAGAATCGATCTCGGCGACCTTAGCCGGGAAACACAACGGAGGCTAGAGGAAGTCAACGCGACGTGGCTGGAGTTCTCGCCTGATCCGCCCTCGCTGGTGGTCCGGCACGTCCAGCCCGACGCCATTTCTGCTCCCCGCGAGATCGCGGGTGAGTTGCTGGAGTTCCTCAGTCAGTTGCCGGAGCAGGAACGAAGGGCGGCCGCCGGCGGAGCTCTGTATTATCTCGACGAGCAAAGCGGGCAATATCTTCGGCTGCGGGTCTGGCGCGGTGGCAACCTGACCGTCTCGTGGGCGCACCCCAACTATGCCGAAGCCCAACGCGTGTTATACGACGGCCAGCTTGCGCCCGTGGTGTTCGAGCCGTACCAATGTCTGAACGGCTCGGTGAGCATGAAGGCGCGGCCCGGCGCAGTGGAAGAAATTCGCTCCGCCATCGAGCGGCCGGCTGGTCTCTGCCCGCAGGGTGAATACGAACTCCACACGATTGGCGACGTCGTGGGGCTCCAACTGCGTGATGTCAACTCGAGCGTGGTGCCCCTGATCGAAACTCTGCGTAAAGTGTCCTTGCCCGGGTCGCTCGACGGAATGATCGCAGTCAGTTCGTTCCGGGCTGGGGACTTGGATGATTACTGCCGGTTCGTGTTCAAGGACGGCGAGACTTGGGTGGTCAGGCCGTCCTTGTGGAGCGACGCGCCGGCGGAGCAGGTAGCGGCAAGAGCCTAGCCCGACTTGAAGATTTGTGATTTGCGATTGCTCCTGACAAGGATAGGGTCATCACCAGTCCGGAACAATTGCGGCAGCGGACGAAGCGGTTTGCCTTGCGGATTATTAGGCTGTTTCGGGCATTGCCGAAGGCGGAGGAAGCTCGCATCCTCGGAAGGCAGTTTCTACGCTCGGGGACCGGAGTAGCTGCCAACTATCGAAGCGCCTGCAGGGCGAGGTCAGGGGCTGATTTTGTTTCAAAGATCGGAATAGCCCTGGAGGAAGCCGATGAGACGGCGTTCTGGTTGGAGCTGCTCATCGAGGCTGAGATCATTTCAGAACAGCGATTGAAGGCGTTGCTGGCTGAGGCGGACGAGTTGGTGAGGATATTCTCTGCAACGAGGACAACAGCAAAAAAGCGGAGAGCAATCACAAATCACAAATCAGAAATCACAAATACTTGACGGAGCCTGAACATGATGGACTACGGTTTCACCGAATATCAGACCGCAATTCGCGACCTCGCCCGTGAGATTGCCGACAAGGAAATCCGGCCCGTGGCGGCGGAATACGATCGAGAAGGAAAGTTTCCGTGGCCCATCGTGAAGGTGCTGGCCGAGACCGATCTCTTCCGGGTTTTCCTCGATGACCAATTCGGCGGGCTGACCGAGGGCACGCCCATCATGAATATGGTCATCGTGACGGAGGAGCTCTCGAAGGCGTGCGGCGGCATCGCCTTGAGTTTTGCCGGCACGGCACTCGGCGCCATTCCCATCGTCCTGGCCGGCAGCGCCGAACAAAAGCAGCGATGGCTGCCCGACATTGCCGCGGGGAAGAAACTCGCCGCCTTCGCTCTCACCGAGCCGCAAGCGGGCTCGGACGCTGCCGCGGTCCGGACGACCGCGCTCCGCGACGGCGACCATTACGTCTTGAACGGCACCAAGCAGTGGATCACCAACGGCGGCGAAGCCGAGATTTACAGCGTCATCGCCCTCACCAATCCGGCCAAAGGGCCGCGCGGCGCGTCATGCCTTGTGGTGGAGAAAGGAACTCCGGGATTCACTTTCGGTAAGAAGGAAGACAAGCTCGGCATTCGCGCTTCAGCCACGCGCGAACTGGTCTTCCAGGATTGCCGCGTGCCGGTGGAAAATTGCCTGGGACGCGAGGGCACCGGCTTCATCACCACCATGAAGACGTTCGACGTCTCCCGGCCCGGCGTGGGCGCGCAGGCAGTGGGGATTGCTCAGGGTGCGCTCGATTTGGCGATCGAGTACGCCTGCACCCGGCGACAATTTGACGCGCCCATCAGCTCGTTCCAGGGCCTGCGCTTTCTGCTCGCTGACATGGCCATGAAAGTGGAGGCGGCGCGCGCCCTGGTTTATGCCACGGCGCGCCACATTGACAAGCAGCCCAAGGAACGGCCAACACTCTACTCCGCCATGTCAAAGTGCTTTGCGTCCGATGTGGCCATGGAAGTGACCACCGATGCCGTGCAGGTCTTCGGCGGCTACGGCTACATGCACGACTATCCGATTGAAAAGTACATGCGCGACGCCAAGATCACCCAGATCTACGAAGGCACGAATCAGATCCAACGCGAAGAGATGTCGAGGGTCTTGATCAGCAGCTTCCGGCCGCGGGCAATACATACGGCCGCCAAGGTGGCGTGAGTTCCAGAACATCCGCTCCTACGCTTGTCATTCTGGTCCCGCAGATCCTACGCTTGTCATTCTGATCCCGCAGAGCGGGAGAAGAATCTCGATTCGCTCACTTCCATTGCCAGGATCTGAGCGTTAGTCCGCGGCCCTTCACGGCGACGGCCCCCACGTAGCCGGGCGCAGGCGAGAGGTTCTTGATGGTCCAGCGCGACGCTTCCTGCGGATCATCCGCCACACTCAGCAGCGCGGCTTCCTCGTCAGGAGCCAGCGAGACCTCAAAGCGATCGAGGGCGACGAGCAGCCCTTCTCCTATGGCCTTGATATAGGCCTCCTTGCGGGTCCAGCAATTGAAGAACGCCTCATATCTCACCGAGCCTGGCAGCGAACGGAGCTTGGAGACTTCCACGGGCGAGAAAAAGCGTTCCGCGATGCGTTCGCAAGGAAAATCGGCGCGCACGCGCTCCACGTCAACGCCAATCTCGCGATTGCGCGTCAGCGCGTAGAGCGCGATCCCCTGCGAGTGCGACAAATTAAAACAGAGTCCACTGGATTCCGAGTCCGCGGCCAGGGAGGGTTTTCCCCTGGCACTGTACGCGAACTGCAACACTGCGGGCGGTCGATCCAAATAGGCGCCAAGGATATTCCTGAGAATCCCGCGCGCCGCCAAGTAATGCTTCCTATCGCGCTCGAACCGAAATCTCATCGCTCGAGAGCGCTCGTCCGGGGAAAGCACTTCCAAGAACTCGTCGAGCTCAGCCGGTCCCCACTCGAGCCCGGCCGTCCATACATGCGCCTCATCGTCTGCCAACCTTGGCGGACTGAGTGAACGATTAGAAGATCGCGGCACTATCATATCGAACTCGCGCGGCGTCACCGGCGCCTTCGCGGCAGAGCCGGGCCACGAACACGATTCACACTCACCGGGCGTGCGCCCATCCCGGTCGTACGCAGAACCAACTTCCGGCCCCCCGGCGCGGGCAGGGGAGGATGGCCGGCTTCTCTCTAAGGAGGAAGCATCATCCGAAAGATAGCGTAATGGTAGCGTCTGGAACGAGCCACTACCTCGGGATTGACAACAGCCAGAATAGCGTCCACGTGGGCCGGGTTGATATATACAATGAGTACGTCCCGCGGACAAATCTTCATCGATTCCCGGACCTTTTCAAGCACCCTGCACAAAACCACCGCCCCAAAAGGGTTGTAGAAAAACAACACGCAGGGTTCCAATGGGATTTCGAACTCGAGGGCATCGGCCCAGGCGAACTCCACGGAGCCGGATTTTATCGCCGGCCGCCACAACTTCAGGTTGTTCTGCGCCGTCTCGTGCAGTTCTCTTGCGAACTCAACTCCAATGACCCTCTTGAAAGGGTATTGGGAGGCCATGAGAACGGCGACGCCTTTGCCAGAGCCGAAATCGATGAAAACGTACCGAGAGTAGTCAATAGCCAGGGAAGAGAGGGCTCGGCTGAGCCATTTGGGATGGACTGATGCGTATTCGTTTGCGTCCACCGCGTTCGGGCCCCGGATGGTAAGGCTGCCCGGCTCTCGCCGGTAGATGTCGCTTCCTAAGCCAGTTTTGACCAGGAAAAACCAGCCACCTACCCAATAAAAGGGGAAGTAGATTGCGCGCTGGAATTGTCGGAGGGTTTTCAACAGGAATAACAAGATCGGACGCGCGTAGATGTGCGTCTTGACGGCCGCCCTCAGCGATTCAACGCTCTCTTGGAGCCCGCGGTTCTGGGCCATTCGTAATTCCTCAGCCCTTCCCTCTCGCAGTTTTGACCGATGAGACTAGGAGCCGCGAGTCAGCAGGCCAACGGAAAACAAAAAGGGCCAAGAGAGTTGCAGGTCAGCAGCGGGTGGTTTGCATTCTGAGTTCCGACTCCTCACTTCTGACTGGTAACAGCCTCAAACTCTGTTCACTGGCCCGCCGACCGCCAGGGCTTCTTGGGCCTTGAGAAGAATTTCCCTCAATTTCATTGCCGTTATCCCGACATTCGGCTCTTTCAGAATCTCTTCAACATCGCCCGGAACCAACTGAACTTCGACCCCGCCCTTTGCGAGGTCGCTCCATCCCAGATCATCTGGCATGTATTTGAATTCCTCGGGAGGCAGCTCGGACCGAATCAGGGCGATTTTTCCCGAAAACGGCTGAGGGCGGTAACTGGGGACAGCGAACTCCCCGGCCTCCTGTCGCGCCAAGCTTCCAATGGGAACTCCTGCCAAGGCATGGAGCTTATAGCGCAAGCGAAATCTGAAGAAGTAGTAAATCATCCACAATTTCGCATGAATGTGTACACGGATGTAGGCCGCAGCGCTCCGGAGTGTTCCACGGCTCCGAACCCTGGAGATAAAAACGCTAATCTTTCGGCCGTACCACGAAACCCGGGCCGCAGAGCCCTTCTTGGGAATGTAGGCGTGCTTGGGATCACCGAACACCACCAACAGAACCTCTTCTCCCTGAGCCCGAAGTTGCTGTGCCATCTCATAGGCAATTAAAGCAGGCGCGCACCCACTCCCGACGAAATAAGGTCCCTTGGGTTGCAGGAGCCGAATCTTCTCGACGAAGAACGCGGCAAAGTCTTCGGCTCGATAGGGAGCACGCAACGCGGCCAGTTCTTCTTCTTCAAAAACCAAGCCCACGAATGGCTGGTCGGGGCCCATTCGATTGGCTAGAGCCCGGAAATTTCTTGCCCCGCCCAGACAAAAGAAAGGCGGGCGCGAGCCCGAAGGCTGAAGACGCAGGACGCCCGGTATGGCTTGTGAAGGCTGTGGTTGGGAGAGGACTGCGGCGAGTTCTCGGACGGTGGGCGCTGAAAACAACGTAGCCAGCGTGACCTTCCGCCCCAGGGCCTTTTCGACCTCGAGGCCTAGTTTGCCTGCAAGAAGGGAACTACCACCGGCATCAAAGAAGTCTTCGTCGCTGCCGACCCAATCGAGCCCCAGGATGCTGGCAAATATCCGCTCCAGCTTCTTCTCCACCTCGGTCAGAGGCGCCGAGTCGAGGCTAGCCAAAGCCTCTCTGGACCTTCCCGGGGCGGGGAGGGCGAGGCGGTCGACCTTGCCGCTGGGCGTCAGCGGCAGGGCGGGCAGGAATTCGAATCTCGCCGGCAACATCCACTCCGGCAGCTTCTTCTTCAGATATCCCCGCAGCTCTTCGCTGCTCGGCGGGGGGCTGCTGCGCGCCACCACATACGCCACCAACCGCGTCTGGCCGCGCTCCCCCTCTTGCGATGTCATCACCGCAGCTTCAATACCCGGATGTTCTCCAAGCACGCCCTCGATTTCCCCGAGTTCGACTCTGAATCCCCGCACTTTAACCTGATTATCGACTCGGCCCACAAACTCAAGAGCCCCGTCGAGTCTGTAACGAGCCAAGTCTCCGCTCTTGTACATTCGTGCCCCGGGTCGGTCACAGAAGGGATCGGGGATGAACCTCTGGGCTGTCAATTCCGGCCTGTTTAAATACCCTCGCGCTACACCTGCTCCACCGATATAGATCTCTCCCATCTCGCCGCCGGCAACCGGACGCAGATGATCGTCGAGGAGGTACACGGTAGTGTTCGAAATGGGTTTGCCGATGCTCGGGTCCTGATCCTCGTGAGCGCCAACGGGCACAAGCCCGGAAGTGGTCACCACGGTCGCCTCGGTCGGACCGTAGTTGTTCACCAAAACAAACGGCAGGGTAGGAGGTGGATCGGATCGAAGTTTGTCGCCTCCCGTCAGCATGAACCGAAGGCAAACCTTCCCTGGCCATTCCAATGCCAGCAATTGTTCGGCGAGCGCAGTTGGGGCAAACGTGATGGAGATGCGTTTCTCCACTAACCAGTCTCGGAGCACCGCTGCCGAAAGGCGGACTGTCTCATCCGGAATATGAATACTTGCCCCGGCTGTCAGGTAGGGCCACAACTCCCAAACCGCGGCGTCGAAGGCGGGACTGGCGAGTTGAGTAGCCCGGTCTGCGGGGGCCACGGTGAAGGCATGCTGGTGCCAGAGCACCAGATTGAGCAAGCTTCGGTGCGTAATCTCTACACCCTTGGGTTGTCCCGTCGAACCCGAGGTGTAAATCACGTAAGCCAGGTTATCAAGCGTGGCGCCGCTGGCTATTGGTTCGGCTTCGTGGCAGTCGATCTCGGAGCTTTCTTTGTCCAGCGTAACGAGTTTCCAAGGTCCAGACGGCAACTCCTGCGAAATGCGGCGTTCGGTGAGCACGACAGGGACATTGGCGTCATTCAGCATGAAGTCCAGACGATCCCGCGGCGTCTCCGGATCGAGTGGCAGGTAAGCCGCTCCTGCCTTAAGAGTCGCGAGTGCCCCGGCCACAAAGGCGACGGACCGATTCAGGCAAAGTGCCACCAGCTTCTCAGGCCCGGCGCCCAGGGAAAGTAGATGACGTGCCAGCCGATTGGCCCGCACATCCAGCTCCCTGTAGGTCAGTTGTTGCCGGGAGTCGGCCACGGCGAGCAAGTCCGGCGTCTGCTTCGCTTGCGCCTCAAATAACTCATGCAGACAAACTTGAGAAAAGTCTCTCCTGGTGGCGTTCCATTCCACTGGGACGCACCGCTCAGTCTCTTCCGGGTGAGCTGGAGAACCTTCTCCAGTCATGCCGATTGCAGGAGAGGTTGTCTGGAGGTCTTTCGCAGAGCCCATATGCTTTGAGATTATCGCCTACGAGCGGCCATTTTAGCACTCTTGCGAGGTGTGCACTATTTGAACTTGTAGCGGCAAGTTGCGGATAACCCCAGGTTGTGCTTTGGGGCTAGCCACATGGGGTCTCCAAGCGGCCTCTTCATCAGCCGGGTGGTCTCATGCGGTAGGCAGCGTAACGGTAGCGCTTGGAGCGGGACAGAACCTCTGCATCGAAGAGAGCAAGGATGGCTTCGTGATGTTCGGGATTGAGGTAGAGGATAATCATGTCGCGCGGGCAAGTCTTCAGTGTTTCCCGCGCTTTCTCAAGCACTCTCGACAGCATCACGGCCCCAAAAGGGTGGCCAAAATACAGCACGCAGGGATTCTCAGGGATTTCGAACTCCAGCGCGTCTGCCCACAGGAATTCGATCGAGCCGCATTTCTTCTCCGGCCGCCACAAGCTAAGGTTCTTTAACGCCGCTTCGATCAATTCCTTGGCGAATTCAACCCCAATGATTCTTTTGAAGGGATAGCGTGAGGCCATGAGAACGGCTCTGCCTTTGCCGGAGCCAAAATCGACAAAGACATACTCAGTGTGGTCTATGGGCAAGGTGGAGAGAGCGCGGCTCAGAAATTTCGGATGGACCGGCCCATAGGACGTTGCGTCCAACTTATTTGGGCCGCGGATTGTGAGGTTGTCCAGCGATTGCCCGGGGTCTCGTTGCAGCCCGGTTCTCCAGCAGAAGAACCACTCGTCCGCGACCCAGAAAGGGTAGCGAAGCAGGAGCCATTGGAGGAATCGGAAGGTCCTATACAGGGAAAGCAGAATAGGGTGGCCGTAAATGAAGGTCTTCAGTGGCGCTTTCCAAGACTTAAACCGCTCGCCTCGCGCTTGGTCCCCAACCATCTGATTTTGCCTCAGCCCCGCCATGCTAACAGTCTCGCTTTTGTCGGAGGGTGCGTTCGAGACGCAGCGGCGATTAGCGTCCGCGAATTCAGCGTTGAAAGAGTTCCTCTCGACCGCACAAAAACAACAGAGAGGCTGGCCGAACTACGCCATCGGCTTGAGACCTGCGTTCTCGGCAGCGAGACGAGCGAAGGATGCCCAATCCGCATCCTGCATTCCCCGCGCCATGGCCGCGAGCAACCGATCGCGAATCAAGCTGGCCACCGGCATGGGCACGGCAGCGGCTTCAGCAGCCGCGAGAGCCAGGCGCGCATCCTTCAATCCCAGGGCCAGCCGGAAGCCGACCGGCTGGTATTTGTCTTCCGCGACCAGCGTGGCGTAAGTCTTGTAGACGGGCGCAGCAAAAAGCGAAGTCGTTACAAACTCCAGGAACTTTCCCGGCTCAATGCCGTACTTGCGAACCAAAGCGAAAGCTTCCCCTAAGGTCTCAATCACCGAGGCAATCATAAAGTTGCCCGCCAGCTTCACCACATGCGCGGCTGGCGCGTCTTCGCCAATCGCATAGGTCTTTTGGCCCATGGCGTCGAAGAGCGGCTGGCATCGTTCGACCGCCTCTCGCGGCCCGGCGGCAACAATGAAGAGCTTGGCCGCAGCCGCCGCCTCGGGCCGGCCAAAGACCGGCGCGGCGACGTAAGCCTGTCCCTTCTTCCCATGGGCCTCGGCCAGCCGCTTCGACAGCGAGGCGCTGATCGTGCTCATGGCAATGTGAATGTTCCCCTCGCGCAGAGCTTTCAAGACCTTACCGGAACCGAAGATTACATCTTCGACTGCTGCATCGTCAGCCAGCATGGTGACCACGACTGGCGCCGTCGCGGCCTCCGCCGGCGAATCCGCGAGTCGTGCGCCTTCCGCTTCGAGTTCTACAGCGCGGCTGCGCGTTCGGTTGTAGACCAGCAGCTCATGCCCTGCTTTGATTAAATTGCGGGCCATCGCCTGGCCCATGTTGCCCAGCCCGATCCAGCCCACTCTCATGCGTCACCTCAGGAATTAGGAGTTAGGAATTAGGTGCTGAAGAGCCTGACCACGGACGTGTTGTAAATCCAAAATCCAAAATCTAAGATCCAAAATTCTAGACCCAGATCAGGATCACACCCGTCACATACCCGAGTGCCCCACCGAAGATGAACAGCGGTTCCAGCCAGGTCCTGAGCAGAGCGAGCGTGGGATTATCGATGACCGGCCACGGCCCATAGCCGCCCCAGTAGACCTTGATGAGAAGGCCAAGGACGATGAAAGAGAGTGCTTTGCTCCGAATTTCGCGGGCCTTAACCGCCCCGACCATCTTCGGCCTGTAGACGCGGTCTGACCCTCCGGAGACGAGCGAAGCCTGGCACTTCCGACACTCGGCCGCTTGATCGTAATTGGAATACCCGCAGTAGGGGCATTGTTTCATAAGGGCAGGATTTGGGAATTAGGAGTTAGGAATTAGGGCAAACCACGTCGGTTGTCCGTGGTCGGGTGTGCTTTCGAAACTCGAAAATCGCCACGGACCAAAGCCTAATTCCTAAATCCTAATTCCTGTCCTTCTATCCCTCGGGCGGGGAAGCCTCCAGGAAGGCGCGCAGCTTGCGGCTACGCGAGGGGTGGCGCAGTTTTCTGAGCGCCTTCGCTTCGATCTGCCGGATGCGCTCGCGCGTGACCGCGAAACTCTGTCCCACTTCTTCGAGGGTATGCTCGCTGCCATCGTCCAAGCCGAAGCGCATCTTAATCACCTTTTCTTCGCGAGGCGTCAAGGTCTTCAACACGGACTCGGTCTGTTCCTTGAGGTTGATGTTGATCACGGCTTCGGCGGGCGAGATCACGCCGCGGTCCTCGATGAAATCGCCCAGGTGCGAATCTTCCTCTTCACCGATGGGTGTTTCGAGCGAGATGGGTTCCTGCGCGATCTTCATCACCTTGCGCACTTTCACCACAGGAATATCCATGCGCTTGGCGATTTCTTCCGAAGTCGGCTCGCGCCCGTATTCCTGCACCAACTGCCGCGAAGTGCGGATCAGCTTGTTGATGGTCTCGATCATGTGCACGGGAATGCGGATGGTGCGGGCCTGGTCGGCGATGGCGCGCGTGATCGCCTGGCGGATCCACCACGTGGCATAGGTCGAGAACTTGTAGCCCCGGCGGTATTCGAATTTGTCCACCGCCTTCATCAGGCCAATGTTGCCTTCCTGGATGAGATCCAGGAACTGAAGCCCGCGATTGGTATATTTCTTGGCGATCGAAACCACCAGGCGGAGATTGGCCTCAATCAGCTCGCGCTTGGCCGCGTCGGCTTCTCTCTCGCCGCTCAGGATGGTTTGATAAGTCCGCCGCAGCTCGGGCGCCGTGGTCTGCATCCGCTCTTCGAGTTCGGAGAGTTCCTCCCGGCGAGTCCGCAGTTCCCGGCGAAGGTCTTTCAGGCCGTTGCCCCGCGCGCTGTCCACGCGCTTTTCCAGCTTGGTGACCTCGCGCTCGACCGGCTTCATTTCTTCGACGGTCTGGCGGATTCTGTCGAACAAGCGCTTGCGCTCGACGTGCGTGAACTCGATGGAACGAATCAGTTTGGAGATGATGATGCGATGCCGTGCCACGGCAACGGCGTATCGCCGGTAGTCGCGCGGCCGCTTGCTGCGGGAGATCGAATCGCGCTTGGCGGTGAGCTGGTTCAACTTTTTGTTGAGCCGCTCGATCTCGTCCACGGCTTCGATCACGTCCCGCAAGCGCTCGGCCACCCGGTCGTCGGTCAGCTCATCGTCGTTGAATACGACGACTTCCTTGATCGACCTCTCGCCCTGCTTTAGTGCTTCGCGCAGGGCAAACATTTCCTGAATGACGATGGGAGAGCGCGACTGCGTCTTCAGCACGTTGAGTTGGCCGCGCTCGATTCGCTTGGCGATTTCCACTTCGCCCTCGCGGGTCAAGAGAGGTACGGTGCCCATCTCGCGCAAGTACATGCGGACTGGGTCGTTGGTCTTGTCCATCGCTCCGGGCGTGAGATCCAGCTCGACGTCTTCAACACCTTCTTCGGCTTTCAACTCATCCGGCTTATCGAGGGCGAGCTTGTCCGCCGCCTTGGCCCGTGGCGATTCCAGGACCTCAATCCCGGCGTCGTCGAACATGGAGAGCAAGCCTTCCAGATCTTCGGCCGAGTGGACGTCGGAGGGAAGAAGGTCGTTCACCTCGTCATAGAGCAGGTATCCCTTCTCTTTGCCGAGCGTGATTAACTTATTCACTTGGTCGTACTTCTCGTCAAACGCCAACGTCTTGGCCCCCCCTGTGGGAGAAAAAGATACCATTGATCACCTTGATTCCAAAAATGACACAACCTCGTCCCCGACCGCTCGAGGTTACCTCCGGCGTGCTTGTTGCAAGCTTGAGGAAAACCGCCAATGGCCCCAGACTCCTGTATTTAGATGTAATACTACCGCATTTTGTTTCTTTTGGAGGTAATTTTTTCACGCTCCGGCTAATTTGGCTAACTCCTTGGCGAGGTTGGCCTTGTCTCCCAACAACTTCGCCAGGCGCGGAGTGTCTTTATCGCGCTCGGCTGCCTGGATTTCGCTCTGCAACACGTGCCGCTCCCGTTCCAGCCGTCTCCGCCGTAACGCTCGGACACAATTTGAAACGTCGCCACGACTGGAAGATTCGCTCGATTGAAGCAACGCCTCATAGGCTAGCCGATGCTCCTCGGGATTGAGCGACTCTTCTATCTGATTTAGTTCGAGCTTCTCCCCCGCAGACCGCGCCGAAAGAATACGGCGAAACAGACCTTCTGTCACTAGTCCGGCAGTATCGCCGTCTTCGATCAACTTCGGCAGAAACTCATCAGCCAGCTCTTCGCTATCCAAGAAAGCTTTAAGGAGCTGCTTCTCCGCTGGCGTCGCTTGGGTGGGAGGCAGCGCCGCGGTGGCGCGGATTTCTCTCCGCCCTTCGCTCGCCGCGCGCCTCAACTCCTCGCGCAGCAGGCGCTCATCCAGGCGCAACCTCTCCGCCACACGCGTCGCGAGTTCGGAGCGAAGCAAGGGGCTCGGCACTCGGGCCAGATAAGGCAGCACCGCATTGGCGGCGGCCACTTTGCCTTCCGGCTTGCTCAAATCGTGCTGAGCGGCGGCGCGCTCCGTGAGATAGTCGATATAGGTGGGCGCCGCGGACAATCGCCCGCGATATTCCGCCGCGCCGCGCTGCCTGACGAACGAATCCGGATCCAACCCACCGGGCAGCGCCAGTACTTTCACCTCGAAACCTTCCTCGAGGAGCAGCGCCAGGGAGCGCTCGGTCGCGGCCATGCCCGCCGAATCCGGGTCGTAATTCACCACGACGCGTTTCGAATAGCGCCCCAGCAAACGAATCTGGCTTTCCGTCAGGCTCGTCCCGCAGCTCGCCACGACGTTTTCGACGCCGGCGGAGGCCACCGCGATGCAATCCATATAGCCTTCCACCAAGACCGCGTAATCGAGTTTGCGGATGGTGCTTCCGGCGCGGTCGAGATGGTAGAGCACGCGGCTTTTGGTGTAAATTGGGGTTTCCGGCGAATTCAAATACTTCGGCTGATCGTCACCCAGCGCGCGCCCGCCAAACGCCACGACTTTGCCGCTGTCGTTGTGAATGGGAAAAATCACGCGCCGGCGGAATCGGTCGTAGCGGTCCCGCCCTGCGGGACTCTCCGCATCGCGCAACACGAGCCCGCTCTTCTCCAGCATTTCGGGAGCGAATTCCAACTCCGCGAGGCGTGCTGTGAGCGCCCTGCCACCGCCCGGGGCGTAGCCGAGGCGGAATTGCGCCACCACTTCGTCGGTGAGCCCGCGGTCTGCAAGATAGGCGCGCGCCGCCCGGCCCTCCGTTGTGGCGCCCAATTGCTGGGCATAAAACTTTGCCGCCAGTTCGTGGATCTTCAAGAGCGCGGCGCGCTCGCGCGCGTTCGCATCATAAGTCTCGTCGCCCACCGTTTCGCGCAGCGCGACTCCCACCTTCTCCGCCACGCGGCGCAGGGCCTCCGGAAACGAGAGATTCTCAATCCGCATCACGAACTTGAAAACGTCTCCGCCCACACCGCAGCCAAAACAATGAAAGATCTGCCGGCCGGGATGCACCATGAAGGACGGCGTCTTTTCCTGATGAAACGGGCACAGTCCCTTCATGTTGGCGCCGGATTTGCGCAGCTTGACGTAATCGCCCACAATCTTGACGATATCCGCCGCCGCTCGCACTTCGTCAACCTGGCTCATGGGAATTTGGAATTATGAATTCTGAATTATAGATGATTTGCGGCGGGATTCCACCCAGATGGTGGCACAATGTCTCCTCGGGCGCGACATTGTTCTCGTCATCGATAGTCGATTCGCCAGAGGTCTAGTTGACTTGTCACTCGTCACTCGCCACTCGTCACTTCTATTGATCTACTTTGCCGCCTCTCTGCGCTCGCTCGGCGTCGGCCTGACCGGCGTAATCCTTGGCGTTTATGTGGCGCGCGCCGGCTTCTCGCCTGCCGTCATTGGCGTGGTGATCAGCGCTGGACTGGCGGGCTCGGCGGTGGCCACCTTGCTCGTGAGTCTGCGCGCCGACACTCTCGGACGCCGCTTCACCATGACCGGGTTGTCGGTGGTGAGCGCGATGGGAGGGCTCGGCTTCGCGCTGACGGGCAGCTTGGCGGGCATCGTCCTTCTCGCTTTCGTCGGGATGTTGAACGGTATGGGGACGGATCGCGGTCCCGTGTTTTCCATCGAGCAGGCGATGATCCCGCAGATGGTCACGGCGGAGCGTCGCACGCTGGCCCTCTCGTGGTACGCCGTCGTGACCGAAACGGCCCAAGCGCTGGGCGCCTTGGCGGCGGGCCTTCCACTCGCCCTCCAGCACTGGTTCGGCTTCGATCTGCTCCGCGCTTATCAAGTGACGTTCGGCCTCTACGCGGCGCTCAATTTGGCGAGCGCCGTTCCTTACTTGCTTCTTTCCTCCGCCATCGAATTGCCTGCCTCGCCGCTCGGCGCCCAACCGGCGAAGGCCACCATCTCACCCCAATCCAAACGAGTGATCACCAAGCTGGCGGCGCTTTCCTCTGTCGACAGCCTGGGGGGCGGCCTGATGACCGACGCTCTCATTGCCTTCTGGTTCTTCCAACGGTTCGGAGTGGCGGAAGCGAAACTGGGCGCCGTGTTCTTCGCCGGGCACGTGTTGAACTCGCTCTCTTATCTGGTGGCGGCGTGGCTGGCCAAGCGCATCGGATTGCTGAACACCATGATCTTCACCCACATTCCAAGCAGCCTGTTCCTGATGTCGATGCCGCTCGCGCCCTCGTCCGGATGGGCCATCGTGCTGCTGCTGGCCCGCGAGGCGCTGGTGGAAATGGACCTCCCGACGCGACAGTCCTACACCGTGGCCGTGGTTCAACCCAACGAGCGAACCTTCGCCAGTGGCATCTCAAATCTCACTCGAGCGGTGGCGCGGTCGATCACACCCTCGTTCGCCGGCCTTCTGATGCAGCGGGTCGCCATGGGAACGCCGCTGGTGGTGGGCAGCGGGATGAAGATCTTGTACGACATCCTGCTTTTCGCGGCTTTTCGCCGACTCAAACCCCCTGAAGAGAGAGACGAAACGACAGGGCCGGCGCCAGCGTGATCCGCAGACGATTCAGCCGGTCCACGCTGTTGTCGGCCTGGGCGATCGAGCCGTGAACAGGCCGACCCGATCAAGGCAGGGCGATGGCGGGCGCGGGCTGGCGCCGGAAATTCTGCGGCGTGGTCCCCTCGCTGCGGCCAAACGTCCGGTTAAACGTCTTCAGGCTGCCGAACCCGGACTCCGCCGCGATGTTGTGACATGGGAGGTCGGTCTCCAGCAGCAATCGCTTTGCCCTCTCCAGGCGGCGGCGCATGATTTCGGAGAGCACGGTGCGGTTGACGGCGCGGGAGAACCGCCGCTCCAAGGTGCGGCGGGAAACGCCCACGGCCTCGCAGACGTCAATCACATCCAGGTTGTGCTTGGCGCGGTCGCGGATAACTTGCAGGGCCCGGGCGACCACGGAGTCTTCCTGGGCCACCACGTCACTCGACTGGCGGATGGCAACATAAGTCGGGTGTACCCAGATCACCTGTCCGTCCGCGATGTGCCCCTTCATCAGGCGATCGAGCAGGAGGGCAGCCTCGTAGCCCGCTTTCTCCACGTCCAGGGCAACGCTCGAAAGCTGCGGGCTGGAGAGCTCGCACATCACCTCGTCATTGTCCACGCCGACCACCGCCACCTCGTCCGGAACCGTCAAACCCGCGGCCGCGCACGCTTGCAGAACTTCTCTTCCGCAGGCGTCGTTGCACGCCATCAATCCCACCGGCTTCGGCAACGACTTGACCCATCGAATCATCAGGGGCTGCTCTTGCTGCCAACTCTCCATCCAATTCGGCCGCTGCATCCAGTTGGCGAGGGCGATTCGATGCGCCGAGCAAGAGAAGCCGTGGTCTCTCGCAAACTGGAGAAACGCCCGCTCCCGAACCGCGGACCAGTGGCAATTGACGAATCCGCAGAAGGCGAAGCGGCGGAATCCGGCTTCGAGCAGGTGCACCGCGCCCATCCGGGCAATGGCCTCGGAATCAGTCCGAATCTCGCCGAATCGCGTGAGGGCCAGCGGCGAAGGCGATTCGTCCAGGCTCGAGACCACGCAGGGAAGCCGCAGCGAGCGGATCCGTCGCTCCGTTTCCCGCGAGCCGATGCGGGCAATAATTCCGGTCCCCTTCCACCTCAAGCCCTTGGGCAAAGCTTGGTGCAGGTGTCCGGGCGCAACGTTCAGGGACCACGGACCGTGCAGGCGGGAGTAGCGCAAGATGCCGCGCAGGAGCCCGCGGCCGTATTCGGTCGAGGTCTCGAGCAGCACGGCCACCTGAGGCGTGTGCGGGGCACGGAGGTCGATCCTCGCAACCTTGCTGAGGCCTGCCGGTTTTTGCCCATTACGGCCGTTTGCCCCCGGTGCGGGCGGTGGGAGGTTCGCCATTGGTTCTCCGGCGGCTTAGTCAATTGTGTGTGGCGCAGCGTCTATACTCGGCGGTTGGTATCCTTATATACCGACGGGCGGGGATTTTCAAGCTCGATCTTTCAAGAAGAAAAGCCACGCCCGGGTGTGACGCAAAATGACCAGAAGATCGCGCCAGCGGGATCTTCAGAGGGCCGATGGGCGGGCTTATCCTTTGTGACACTGGGTGGGTGCGGCTGACGCATGCGTTCCGTTTTCGAACGCCTCGCTCCCAAATGCGGACAGCCATGTCCACGCCCTTCCAGGCGGAGGCTGGATTATCAGCTTCTCTCGCTTGCCACTGTCCTCATGTCGAGTTTCGAATATCGACCTTTCCCGCCGGCTGTTGATCGGACTGGGTGAGCCGATGCGCCACGAACGTTCGCTTCGCGAACTCGCAGACGCCCAAAAGCGGGCGTCTGCGCCAGCCCGCCGAAAGTCTGCGGTTGTATCGACCCGCTGTCTGGCATAATGCGCTATGCGGTGCGAATATGACGAACGGAGGACTTTATGACTATCAGCGAAGCGCTTCTGCCGGAGTTCGATCGAGAGATGTTGAGTACGCGCCGGACGTTGGAGCGTATTCCGGCCGGCAAGCCTGAGTTCGCGCCTCATCCCAGCTCGATGCCGCTCGGCAGGCTGGCGCCCCACGTAGCGCAACTTGCAGGGTTCGGTCTGAGTGTGTTGACGACTCCGCAGGTAGACTTTTCCACGGGCAGCTACAGGCCTTTGCCGCTTGAATCCGCCGCGCAGCTTGTCAGAGTTTTGGATGAGGGCGCCGCCAAGGTGCGCAAAGCCCTCATCGAGATGCCGGATGAAGCCTGGAGCGAGAACTGGAAGCTGCTGCTCGAGGGTCGGACGCTCTTTGACGGGACTCGCTTTCTAGCCTACCGCCAGATGTTCCTCAACCACCTCATCCATCATCGCGCCCAGCTTGGCGTCTACCTGCGGTTGAATGGGGTTCCCGTGCCCGCTATCTACGGTCCGTCAGCGGACGAACGGTGAACTCCGCGAGGAGGGCCTGCGGAATCCGCAGATCGCGCAGATTTTCAAGATTCCCTCTGCGTTAATCTGCGCCATCTGTGGATTCTCCCCGAGGTCGTCATTCCCGCGCAGGCGGGAATCCAGTTTCGAATTTCGATTTTCGAGTTTCGGGTCGGCAGGATTGTGCCGGTGAAGCCACACGCAGAAGTCCACGCCTGACGGACTATTTTATTAGTGTGCCCGAGTAACCGCGGATCAGCCACTGGCGATTGCGCTTCACCCAGAACTCTCCCACGGCCATATGATGCTCAACGTCGTCGGGGGTTTTGACGTCGGCGAAGTAGGTGACGAGCGCCGCATCCGCTCCAACCGGCACGACGCGGAATTCTGACAGCTTGTACCCTGTAATGGGCTGCTCGGCCATCTGCTGTGCCGTGGGCTTTCCTACGTGGCGGGTGCCATCGGGCCAGAAAGAATCGAAGTCATCGGCTATGACCGCATCATTGGATGCCGCATCCCGGTTCTTCCAGGCCTCCCACTGGGTGAGGAGCCGCGCTGAGATCGCTTCCGTCCATTCCGGTATCGAAACGTTGTGCGCCATCTCCATGTCTGTTCCTTTCGCTCGCACTTTCTGGGCCGCCATCCAACGCTGGCTTCTGAGACGCCCGCGCTTCCACGATCACTTCACGCCCACGTCGGCCATTTGGACGAACCTGGTCGAACGCTGGTTTGCTGCCCTCAGGGAAAAACAAATCCGTCGAGACAGCTTCCCCCTACTCGAGAACTGGAAATTGCCATTCGCACCTTTCTCGATCACAACAATATGCAGCCAAAACCGTACCACGAAAGTTGAGGCAATAACACAAATGGGGTAAAATCCAAGCAGTGAAAGTACGAGGATACCTACTCATGAATGAAAAGCTGCTTGGCCGCTATATTGTAACCGATCCTCAGATTTGCCACGGGCAACCCACTTTTCGTGGGACGCGTATTATGGTTACGCAGGTGCTGGAGCAAGTCTCGAGCGGCATGGCCTGGGAGGCAATTTCCGAGGAATGGCGCGGCAGCGTGTCCAAAGAAGCGATCGCCGAAGCGGTGCAGTTGGCCATGCAGGCATTCGTTGACCACGCGGACGAGTACAAGCTCGAATTGACCTCGGCATGATCATCCTCGATGAGAATTTTCCCGAAAGTCAGCGGCAATTGTTACCTGTCAGGAAAGCCCGCACACGTTCTATGCAAATCAGGCTAAACGCGTGGTAGACCTTGAGCGGCTCCAAGCTTAGAATTGGGGTGTGCATTTTGTATGGGACCCTGCAAAGGCGTCGAAAAACCTCCGCAAGCACGGGGTTTCGTTCAAGGAGGCTTCGAGCGTCTTCTATGACCCATTGGCGGCGACGGGCGACGACCCCGATCATTCCGAAGATGAGAAGCGGATGGTAACCTTTGGTATGTCGTCGGCACGCAGGCTTCTGGTAGTATTTCATGCTGAGCGCGGCGAAGCGATCCGCATCATTAGCGCGCGTCTCATGACTCACAGTGAAAGGTACATTTATGAGGAGGGCTAAAACCGCATCTGATGAGCTTCGCGCCGAGTACAAGCGGTCCGACTTCGGGAAACTGGAGCGCGGCAAGTACTACGAACGGATCAAAGCAAGCTCTAACGTCATCGTGCTCGATCCGGAAGTGTTGGACGTCTTTCCGAATAGTGCGACGGTGAACCGCACGCTGCGCGCGCTTGCGCCTGTTCTTCGGCGGCAACATCGGCCTACAGCCAAGCGGAAGACCGCCTGACGGTCTTTACTGAGGACTGACAGCTGACTACTGAAGACTTCCTTCGCGACCGCCGGCGACGGCCAAATGCAAGAAAGGCCCACGGACAGAAGGGCACTGTCTGTGGCTACCGCTACAGCGTCGGTTGACTTGCCGAGCCGTAGAGATTTATTATTACGGCTACCTGAGAAACAAGTACTTTTGGGCGAAGGATAGGCACATGCACGTTCCTCGTCGAGGGGGAGAGGGATAGAGTAGCTATGGGTTGTGCATCCTGCGGAACCCCCGTCCCAGTAGCGAGCCGCAACTGCCCGGTTTGCCAGACCGACGTTGGCTTCCCGAATGTCCGCGCGGCACAGGAAACAAAGGAAAGGGCCGCCCTTGGCGAACGTGTCGAGGACGCAAGGGTCTCCGCCCGCGCGCGAAAGTGCGAAGCTGTGCTTGACGATTTCAGCAACGCCGTCTTAAGGTCAAAGGCGGTGACTTGCCGGAGTTTGAGCACTCTCTTGGGTCTAGTTTCCAGCGACAACGCACTCTATAACTCGTTTTACAGGCAAATTGAGTCCGGCGCTCGCCTACCCGAGGATAGTCCTTGGGACCGGGGGAGAACGGCTGTCGACGGAACTCTGTTCCCCAACTATCATACGGACATTGTGTTTGCTGCCCTATCCCTCGACAATCGTGGGCTGGCAAATTTCGGTAAGTATACAATCGTTTTGAAAGAAGATATGATCGCCCACCGGGCCACGGTGTTCGAAGAAAACTCGTTCATTTTTTGTCAGAAGAAGCATCATATAGTGGTTGGTGATTCTATCCCACCAGGCTACAGAGCCCTGTGGCTGGAGCGTGCACGGCTTGCGATGGCCAAACTGCACAGCAGGCTCGATGCTAAAACAAGTCCGGACATCTATAGCCAGATTCTTATGAAACAGGGGCACGATCCTGCGGAAGATGACTTCATAGAGGTGCACATTTTTGGACCAATACATCGAAGAGCCATCGAACGAGTTATTGGGCCGAAACCAATAGGACGGGAAGAGCGGGCGTTGTGGCAAAGCCTGAAAAGAAAGCTCGATGAAGTTGGTGTTCCCCTAGAGGTCCTCTGATGGACGCCTTAATATCCGGTCAGGCCGGCATCGCAATTCTTTTGCATGGCAACACCGCGTCAGTCGTGGAAGCGGGAAGGCCGGAGATTGAGTTCTCCCGACACCAAGGGTCAATACCGTATTTGTTCGCTGGAGCTAGCGACGTCATCGAGCTTAAGTCCGTGACAAGGGCGAAGACTGCTGAACAACTCAAACTCGCGTCGAGCCGTGATCAGGCTTTACATCTGGCGCTTATCCTTCTCGATAAGGATGAGACCGAAGAGACCAGAGGGTTGGCAGTTGAGAGTTTGGGAGAACTACTCGCCGAGCGGGATATCTTCGACTTCATTGCCAGCCGACTCTACTCTGCACCTGCTCCTCCCAACTCGAGTTTGAAAGACGCTCAGCATATGGCTCGGGAGGCTGAGCCCTTGTCTGGATTTCTTGATCGACTTGAACGAGACCAGGCGCAAATTCGTCTTTATCGCCAGGCCTGGGACAATCTGCCTCTTGAGTTCTTTGGGAGCCTAGCAAGCAAGATGAAGTTTGAGCATTGTGTAGTGGATTCGGGAGCGTTCCGAAGGCTCGTCGAGGCGCAAGGCGAGCCTGAGCGATTTGGTCTTGCAAGATTCCAGTGCCTTAGTGACCTTAAGAATCTGCCGAACTCTCGCGCAGCCTTGGATGCTTGGTTAAGGCCATTCCAACCATCAAAGCCCAAGCGAACAGTAAGCGATCTTGCGGAAGAACCTGTCAACGCACCCGGAAAGATCAGTGATGGGCGGCGGCCTTCGGGAAGTAGGGTCAGCGCGCGTGAGGCCTTCGAGAATGTAAGCAAGCAAAAAGAGGCAATCGTGGCGCTCTTTGGAAAGGGGGAGTTACATAGAGCACGGACTTATATCGACCAACTTGTGGAGACACAAATGAAGGTAGGAGGTCCAAAGTATTTGTCGATGTCTCTTTGCGATCTTGCACAAAAGGCGAAAATGATATTCGACCACTCACTTCAACTGGAGCTGGCGAGGAGGGCTGTTGAAGTTGAGCCGGACGACGGTTGGGCTCATGGGCAAGTCGCGGACGCTTACTTCTGTCTGGGCCAATTTGACAATGCATGGCAAGCATTTGACACTGCTGGCAAAATGGGGGAGCCGGCCTTCGGCAGATCCGGCCAAGCGCGCATCCTTAGGGCACAGGGCAATTTGAAAGGAGCGCTTGCTGCGTATGAGCAGCTCATTGGAGAGTTCCCAGAGGAAGTGGTCGTTTGGAATGGCCGGGCCGAAGTTCTGCGTGAGATGTGGCGGCTCAATGAGGCGTTGGTGGCTTACGAAGAGGCAATCGAACGATTTCCGGCTGAGGTGGTACCTCGCTGCGGCAGAGCAGCAGTGCTAAAAGACTTAGGGCGGCTCAACGAGGCACTAATGGCGTACGAGCAGGCTATCGACGAATTCGGAGACGATGCTGTTCCGTACGCTGGTCGCGCTGATGTGCTTAAGGAAATGGGCCTGCTCGACGATTCAGAAAAAGAGTACACGGACGCCATAGGAAAATTCCCGAAGGAGCCGGTTCCGAGGTGCGGAATTGCCGAAGTATTTAGAGAAAGAGGGCAATTCGGGGTAGCCCTCAAGTACTACGAAGAGACGACGCGTCTTTTCCCGTTTAACCCGGTACCGTGGAGCGGTCGCGCTGAGGTTTTAAAGGAAATGGGCCAACTGGACGAAGCACTTGCTGGATACAATGAGGCAATCGAGAAGTTCCCGTTTGACCCTAGGATGCACAACGGCAAGGCGAGCGTTCTGAAGAAAATGGCAAGGCTGGAGGAAGCTCTCCAAGCTTACGAGCAGAATACGACCAGATTCCCATATGACATCTACGCTCGTAGTGGTCGTGCTGATCTTCTGAAAGAATTGGGGTACTTGAAAGAGGCAGTTGATGCGTACGATATACTGATGGAACGTAATCCGAATAAGGAAGGCCTTCAGTACTCGAAAGCGGCAATCCTAGCGGCCCTAGGCCGTTATGAGGAGGCTTCAAGGCTTCTTCCCTCCGGGGAACCCCGCACACATGACGAGTGGGTAGCGTACCATATTCAGGGTATGATTTTGTTGAAGACAAACAAGCTAGACTTGGCAATCGCGCACTTGCAAAGGGGATTGCGGCTAAATCCGTTTGCGAGAGGACGCAGGTATTTTGAAAACGCTCTCGCGGTGGCAACCGTCCGCCGGAAGCGCGCGCATGAGGCTGTTAACTTTCTGGGCAAGGACCAGGAACCTTTGACAGATGTTTTAAGAATGCATGTGTTTGGCGAATTGAGTCGATTCGAAGATGCTCATGAGGCTTATCATCGCATCAAATCGGTATGTCCGCCGAAGCTCGTCCCGCTCCGCGACGAAGTCGCTGCTCGTTATCGCCTACAACAGGCTGCACCCGCATATCAGCCGGAATGGCTTTTCGAAGAGGAGTGCCGATTCGTCCTTCTAGAAGCCGCGTGAGCCGCCGGTGTCCCGAAACGACCCTCAGGGGGCTGGCGCAGACCTTTCCAGAGGTCTCCGCGCCTCAGGCGCAATTAGTACAAGGATCGCAGAGCCTCTCCGTCACGAACCGTCAGCACAGCAATGGTATGTTCGTGTAAGGTAACAGGCAAGAGCCTTCGAGAACAGCCAGTCGTCGATCTTCATCGGGAGAATCCCTGCTGATTTTCAACAATGCGAAAGGATGTGAAGGCCAACCGGGCTTTGATCACACGAATGTGATAGTCGTAACCCCTGAGTGCCGCGTGGATGGTCGCTTGATGCGTGTCGCACAATGGCCCAGCAATCACCTCACGTAGTTGCACCTTTTCGTCGAAGCTGCAAAAATAGAGACCAGTTGAGGCGTCGCGTTCTTCGAGGCTGACCCACCCGCGCAATTCCTCTTCATAGGACCAGCCACCGTACTTTGTGAAATTGAGTTGCTCCATGGTCTCGGGCGTGGGTGGAAGCTGGAGCGGCCTGCGCGCCGTCACATAGGTAACAGCTTTGAGGAGCCCCTCGTCGACCACTTCAAATCCAAGACAGATGCCTCGGTGACTGTCGGCGTAATGGCTCCATAGCACGGGGTTGTGCCAACCTCGGCTAAAACACAGCAGCCCGAAACGCTGGGCCATTTCTGTCTTATATGCGCGTAAGGCCGCGCGAATTTTCCGATCCCCGTGCGCCACGCACCAGAGTTCGAAGGGGTCGTTGAGCTTGTCGATCTCGGACAGCTTGATCCGCTTACGCTGGAGGTCGTCCAGGGCATGTTCTGCGGAAAGGAAATGATAGACGCGCATCGGCGTAGAAATTGTATCCGACACCAAGAGTCGTTTCCAGCAAGTAGCGCAGGGCCCGTGGTGCGGCCCTGCGGGGTTCATTGTCCTGGCCCGAAAAACATCAATGACCGCCAGGCCAAGAAAATGGAAAAGCCGCAACGCTAGAGAGCGAGCATTGCGCTACTGTTTGCCTTGACCGCTCGTCACCCGTCACTTACCCATCGCCACTGTCTTTTCCGCCTTGAGGTCGCGCAGCAGGCGGTCAAAGGCTGAGAGCGGTAGGTAGTGGGTGGCATGTGGTAGGTGGGGAAAGACTGGAGGCGGAAGTCGCCGAATATGAATTATGAATGAAGAATTATGAATGATGAACCGAACACAGGAGCGGACCAACAAGTCAAGAGCGGTAGGTCGTAGGTTGTAGGTAGCAGAAGGGAAAGAGCACCAGCTTGTTTTCTTTCCGTGCTTTTTCCAGCGCCCCTTCCTGCGCACGATAAGACGAAGAGCCAACCGGGCTTACGCAGGTTTCCCCATTCTCGACGCGACCCAGGCGAAGAGACGCTCAACCTGCTTTGCCAGGTTCGCCGCCTCCGCCTGTGAGAACATGCGCTCCTCATATTCCACCTGATTCTTCTTTCCCAGGATAATTCCCAGGCGGTTCGCCTGACGTCGAGTTTCCTCGTCGGTGAAAAGTTCGGCCAGCAGCCGGACGGCATCGCCGTGATCCTTGCCGGAACTGCGTTTCCCGTGAAAACGAACACAGAGGCTGTCGGCGGCCGATATAGCGCAGTGAATTCCATTCAAGGCGGCGGCATTGGGGCGGCCGTCAGCCAGAGCCTGGTTCATCGAATCGCGGTACTCACCTGCTTTCCTGAAGTAGTTCTCCGCCAACGAGGAATGAACCGCCGAGGTTTTCGACTTGGCCGTCATTTTACCAGGTCTCCTATGGAGTCACCCCGAAGTACCCAACCCTCGCTGGCGATCCTGCGAATCAGTGGATCGGCTCTTCGGTAACGCGCGGCAAAAGTGGAGGCGGAGATCAGGTAGGGCGAAAAACGGTTGCCCGTACGGAGGTAGAATTCGGCTTGCGCTTCCTCAAGCCTGCGCACAACGCGGCTGCGACTGGATGAGTCTCGGGTTACAAAGCACAGATCCACATCGCTTGAAACTTCCTCCTCGTCCCGGGCCACGCTGCCGTAACAGATCAAGCTCCGCATGTCGCTGGGCCAGTTGAGAGGAATCTCGTCGGTCACATAGTTCAGGTTGCCGAGCTCTTTCTCAAACAGGTCACGCAGCAACCTTTCACAAAGGATGTGCCGGGTATTCAGCCGGTAGAGTAAGGAACGCCCTTTGGCCACGGAGTCGAGTACGCCGATCTCTTCCAGCTTAGCAAGAGCGAGGCTCACATTGCTGTTGGCCACACCAATGTTGCGCGCGATCTCCCGGCCCGTAAAAACCATATCCGGGTTTCGGGCTAAAAGGCGAAGAATCTTAACCCGGGTGGCGGTGCGGAACAGGTCGTCAAGTGGTCGCCGGAAACGCATGTCTCGATTATAGGCCACATGCTCGAAAATCGAAACATATGATTCGTTTTCAGAGCATGGCGGCGCTTCTCCTTTGCCGCAAGGGGTAGAGGAACCCACAGTTAGGGCTGCACTCACTGTGGCGAGCCGCCCGCCACTGTCTTTTCCGCCTTGAGGTCGCGCAACAAGCGGTCATAGGCTTCCCTGTAGGCATCGTGGTCCTTCCAGTTGCGGAAGTCGCCGATGTGGCGAGTGCGGCGGAGACTGGCGGCCCAGGCTTGCTGAGTGTCCATCACCGCGTCGTCCAGCCGAATGGGAAAGAGCACGAGCTTGTGTTCTTTCCGTTCTTTTTCGAGCGCCGCCTCGACTTCCTCTTCCACCCACGGGCTTTGAATAGAGTTCGCGGAGAGGACCACCATGAGCTTGTCATAAATGCGAATGGACTCGTCAATGCGCGGTCGGAATTTGTCGCCGATCTTCAAGTCTTCGGGCGCGAACCAGACGCGAACGTTGCTTTGCTGAAGGTCGGCGTGGAGGCGCCGCGCAAAATCGTCGTCCTTGCTCGAATAGCTGATGAAGCAAGAGTAGAACTCGATGGGTTTTCCGACCAGCGACTTCATGTAGACGATGAAGTCCTCGGGCACGCCCGCCCCGCGCAGAAAGACTTCAGGGATGTTGCCCTTGGATTTGTAGATGGTGTCAATGCCGATCGTGGATGGGCCGAAGTGCCGCATAGAGCCCAATCCCTTTACCGAGCTGAGGTCGCTATTCGCAAACATTGTGGCCCCGACGAAAGCATTGCTCAGGTCCGCCCCGTCGAGTTCCGCCTGGGTGAGGTTTGCTCCAATGAGGTCTGTCCAACCGAGGTTTGCGCCGTTGAGCCGCGATAGGGCAAGGTTCGTGTTGCTGAGGAACGCGCGCCCGAGGTCCGCTCCGGTGAGGTTCGCCAAGCGGAAGTCCGCTCCCATGAGGTTCGCCCCGCTGAGGTCCGCCGCGGCGAGGTCCGCCCCGCCCAGGTTCGCCTCGGAGAGCTTCGCCTCGTGCAGATCCGCGTCGCTCAAGTCTGGCCTTACCTCGGGGTTGTCCCGCCTCCATTGATTCCAAGCTTCGACGCCTTGCTCCAGAATTTTCACGTGTTCCTCGTTGGCCATAGCGTGACCTCGCTGGGAGATGAAAACAAATTATAAATGATGAACTGTGAATGATGAATTAAAGAAAAGGGCGCACCAACTCGTGTCCTTTCCCGTCCAGCGAAGGGCCGCGGACCGCAAAGTCGGCGGTCCGCGGTACTTCCTCGCATTAATAGTGGATGAGGGAGCTTCCGCGCTTCAGTGCTGCGGGGGCTCCCCGTTGCCGCAATTGGGAGGCGCCTGGGCAATTTCAAAGTCAGTCCACTGGCTGGCCACTCGGTTCTTTCCTTTGGCAAGCTTGTCTGCGATCGTGGCTTCGAGCACGTACGCACCGGGTTCCATGGAGCAACTGAGCTGAAGCCCTCCGGCAATGGAGGGAATTTTCCGATCGCGCCGCGCTTTCGAGCTCAGGACCTCGGGCTGGAAGGCTGCTACTTTCCGCTGGTCGTAAAAGATCCGTATAAGCCCCTCAAGCTGAGCTTGATTGGTGGCGGGATCGAACTCCGCGTTGTAGACTTCGAAGCCGTAGGAAATTCGGTCGCCGGGCTGGAATCGCCGCACGGCCGGCCCCTTCTCTCCCCGGCCCGCAGCATTATCGACAAACTCCTTCAGAGCTCGGCGGACGTAGACCGTGCTCTCAAACGACAAGCCGAGATCGTCTACGACGAGCGCGATGGTGCGGCGCACGTCCTGCGGGCGGAGCAGCGCCGGCGGGACTGCTGGGGTGACGGTTGGCGCCGCTAGAGCAGGCTTGGCCTCACCCCCCGGCGACGCCGTGAAAACATAAGAGAAGTTGGTGATCGGCTGCGGACGACCGTCTTCGAGGATTTCGAAGTCACTGGGCTTGAGGTTCGTGACTTGACGGCCCTTGGAGTCGGTCACCACCGCATCCACCTGCACCAGGTTGACCGTAATGCGGATGACCCCGCTCGGGCTCTCTTGCTGGGGGGCTTGCCCAGAGGCGGGCGCCAAACCTGCGATCAGAAGAAGCAAACCGATCCGCATGGCGCTTGGGATGGTCAAGATCGATTCTACATCCGACAGCGTTCGTCGGAGCCAGCTCCTTTCAACCTTGCTGACCCGAGCAGAGAGAGCAGCTCAGTCGCCTCTATTCCCCGAACAGGCGTCGCCACCGCGAATGTGGGGCCGGGGCCGGGGGACCCCAGGTCTTGCAATGCGGCCCCGCCTCCGAACTACCCGAGGGTCTGCCCTACGTTTTCATGCCCGGCAGCGAGTCTCCTTCATGTCCAAAAACCGCAAATCCAGAATCGAAGATGGCCAGGCACGCCCCGCTGAGCTTCTTCAGGATGCAGGAGCGCGAAGGCGTCTTGCCGGTGAAGCTGGAGTGGTGCATTTATGCTGCGAATTTGAGGTGCGGCTAATACCGATGGCAAAGTGCTCCCTCGCGGAGGCGGAGGGGGAACCTTGGACGCCACAACCCGCGACGGCGGCCGGTGATGCGGCGGTTCGAGCTGAGACGCGATCCTTGGCGTGCTAGGGGGGAACGCGGCTCGGTTTGAGTACTTTGTATATATTAACTGCAAGATAATATACGAGGCTTTTCGGCTCCTGAATGAAACTATTGGAACTATTGAAACTATTGAAACTTTATTTTCTATCTGTGAGAAATAATGGACTTGCGCGAAAAATAAATTTGCAGAAATTTGCGATTTTGGGAAAAGTGTGGCATTTTGCCCCACCGCTTCCATTTTTTGTAGACGATGCTTTCACTCATATCGCAGTGCCACGATGGGGTCAAGTCGCGCGGCTTTCATGGCGGGCCAAATGCCGAAGAAGAGTCCAATGCTGGTGGCCACCACGAACCCAGCAATCACAGACCAGAGTGGCACCGTGGAAGGGAGACTGGGAAATAAGATCCGAATGGTAAGACTCAGCAGCCAGCCGGCGGCGATGCCGATGACTCCACCCGAGCCGGTGAGCGTCATGGCTTCCAGCAGAAACTGCCAGCCAATGTCGCTGCGGCGAGCGCCGATCGCTTTGCGCACGCCGATCTCGCGAGTGCGCTCGGTGACCGACACCAGCATGATGTTCATCACGCCGATGCCGCCCACCAGCAACCCGATCGACGAGATCACCACCATGACGATCACCACCGTCCCGATGACTTGCTGGAAATCGGAGATAAGAGATTGCGAGGTAGCGATGCCGAAGTTGTCCGGGTCGGCCGGCTTCACATGCCGGCGACGCCTGAGCACGCCGCGGACCTCGTCGATCAGCTCGTCAAGTTGGCCGCGCTTCGCAACCACGCTGATGAAGTTGTCTTTGGCATCGGGGTAATATTTTTTGTACGTCCAATAAGGTATTAACGCGTCACGGTCGTCCGGATTGTCGCCGACAAACGCCTTGAACTTGCTCAGCGTTCCAACCACCTCAAAGCCGTGCCCATCGATCAAAATAGTCTTACCCACGGGATCTTCGCTGGGGAAGAGCCTGTCGGTCACGTCTTTGGCGATCACGCACACGTCACGGCGGTGAAGATCATCTGTCTCAGTGAAGAAGCGCCCGTCGGCGAGCGGGGCATTCTGATCTTCCAGATAGCTGTAAGTCACGCCACAGAATTGTGCATCGAGCATATTGCGGCCCTTGTAGCGCACGGACGTGGGAGGGAGGCCGAATTCTGCAGCCTGGTTAAAGAGAGCGACAGATACATCCTCAGCAGCCGGGCATTGCTCCTTGATCGCCATCGCGTCCTCGTAGGTCAGCGGCTTGCGCAGCCGCTCCTCTTTCGTCAGCCGCAGGCGGAAGCTAAACTGCAATTTGTAGACCAACAGCGTGCGCGTCCCGAATTGTTCCGCCGTGTCGACCAGCCGCGCATTGAGACCGGCGATGATGGAGGCTACAGAGATCACCGTCATGGTGCCGATCAGCACGCCCAGGACGGTAAGGAATGACCGGAACTTGTGGGTGCGCAAAGTGTCGAGCGCCAGCCACAAGTTTTCGCGCCAAGCGTATCGTTGAGCAATCATGCTAGTGCTCCGCCCGCAGAGCCTCGATGGGATCGAGGCGCGCCGCTTGGCTGGCGGGATAAATGCCGAAGAACAGGCCCACCCCCGTGGAGAGTGTGATTCCGATCAAGACGGCGCTGAGGGGAACGTTGGCCGTGAAGACAATCGCAATCAGGCGCGCGATCACGAAAGCCAAGATCACCCCAATGGTGCCTCCCGTAGCCGCCATCACACCGGACTCGATGACGAACTGCCAGAGAATATCCCGCCGGCGCGCGCCCAGCGACTTGCGGATGCCGATCTCGTGCGTGCGCTCAGTGACGCTGGCGAGCATGATGTTCATGATGACGATTCCGCCCACCACCATAAAGACCGCCACCACGCCGATGGTGACGGCAAAAATGGTGCTCGTCAGGTTCTTCCACGCGTCCATCAGCGTCTCAGAGGCGTTGATGCCGAACGTGTCGTCCTCGCTATAGGGAACGTGCCGGCGGGCGCGCATCAGCACTCGGACCTCGTCCTCGAGCTCCAGCATGTGTTGCGAATCCGGTGCTTTAATGAACACAAAAATCTCCGGACGACTCATGAACATAACCCTGAAAGTGCTGAGCGGAATAAAAACAAATTGGTCCTGGCTGATGCCGAAAGTCGATCCCACCTTGTCCGCTACGCCCACCACCCGAAGCGGTTGGCCGCTGACAAAGATCTCCTTATCGAGGGGATCTGAGTTGCCAAAGAATTTATCCACCAGGTCCTGGCCGATGAAGCACACATGCGCGTTGTGCTCGTAGTCCTGGTCCGTGATGTACCGCCCATAAAGGACCTTTTCCCTGCCGATGTCCAGGTGGCTGGGAGTGAGGCCAATCAGGTTCACCTCATCGAGGGACTGATTCCTGTAATGCGCTTCGGGCTGAGGCGCGAGTGGCGAAATGGCGCTGATGTACTCGTAGCCCGCCAGACTATCCCTGAGGAATTCATATTCGTCGATGCGGATGGGCTTGTTCCTCCGGCGCGCCTTCAAAAACTCGTCGAAACCCTGCGCCCATTTGAATTGATGAAGGACGAAAGTATTCGTACCCAGGTTGGCGATCTTAGTGGCGATGTACACGTTCATGCCGTTGACAATGGCCATCACCACAATCAGCGTAGTGGTGGCGATCACCACGCCGAGAAGGGTGAGGAAAGAGCGCATCTTGTGGGTGCGGAGAGCTTCCAGGGCAATCCAAAAAGCCTCGCGTGCCGTGACCCAGACACCCGCACCCCGGCTGCGTTGGCCGGACGGAGTGGCGATCGCTCGGTTCATGGCATTGTGAGCTTGTGTCATGACGGCCACGCACGCTTCTCCTTGGCAGTAGCGGCGGGTTCACCCCGCCACCTCTCAGATGACCGCCTCACCAAGTGGCGGCGTAAAGCCGCCTCTACATCAAACCGACCCGCTATGTTCGAGCGCGGGGGACAATCCCTCTCGATCGTACGAATCTACGCCTTCGGCCGCTCGCGAGTGTGCCTTCCACTGTGCGGGTCAGTCGGGCACGGCCCAACCCGTCGCGTTCCTGCACTAGTGCTTATTTTACCACTAAGCGCACGATGCGGGCGAAATTGCGTGAACGGGTTTTTCAGGACTAGGCCGCAGATTACAGCAGGACGCAGGGCTGACTCACATCGCTCTACTCATACCGCAGCGCGACGATGGGATCGAGTCGGGCGGCTTTCATGGCGGGCCACATACCGAAGAAAAGTCCGATGCCGACGGCGACCACAAAGCCTGAGACGACTGACCACAAGGGGACGCTCGAAGGCCAGTCGATGGCGTGCAGGGCGAAGCTGAAAAGGTAGCCAAACATGATCCCGAGAGATCCGCCGCCTCCGGTCAGGGTCATTGCTTCGAGCAAGAACTGCCAACTGATATCGCTGCGCCGCGCGCCCACGGCTTTGCGCACGCCGATTTCGCGCGTCCTTTCCGTGACGGAGACCAGCATGATGTTCATCACGCCAATGCCGCCGACCACGAGCCCGATGGACGAGATCACCACCATCACCAGCACGATCATGAACATGATTTGTCGAAATTGCTCGATGATGGCTTCGACGGACGAGACGCCGAAGTTATCCTTGTCGCCCGGCTTCACGTGCCGGCGCCGCCGCAGGACGTTGCCGATTTCTTCCTTGGCTTGGCCGAGCTTTCCCGGGTAGGCCATGGCCAGAAGAAAATTTTCCTTCTGGTTAGGGTACATTTTCTTAAAGGTAAAGTAAGGAATTTTCACCGTCGTGTCGCCGCTGGTATCGCCCGGAAAGGCTTTGCGCGGTGCCATGGTCCCAATCACTTCGTAGGCATCGCCACCCACGGTGATGGTCTTGCCCACGGCGTCCTCGTGCTCGAAGAAACGCTTGACGACGGCGTCCCCGATCACGGCGACGTTGCGCCGGTGCAAGTCGTCGACATTGGTGAAGAAGCGCCCGTCTGCCAAGGTGTCATTGACCACGCGGAAATCGTCGGCGGTGGCGCCGAGGAAGTTGGCATCCACAATCTCCTTGGCCTTGTATTTCACGACGGGGTTCGGCCCCCAAACGAAAATCTCCGCCGCCGAGAACTCAACGGAAGGGCATTCCGCCTGGATGGCCAGGCTGTCTTCGAGGGTCAGCGGCTTGCGCATCCGTTCTTCCTTGGAGAGGCGCCCGAAGTGAATTCCGGGTTCCCATTTGAAGATGAAGAGGGTACGCGTCCCGAAATCCCGGGCCGCGTCCGTAAATTCCTGGTCGAGACCCGCGAAGACCGAGGCTACGACAATCACACAAAAGGTGCCGATGAGAACTCCGAGGATGGTGAGAAAAGAGCGAAACTTGTGGCTGCGGATGGTATCCAGCGCCAGCAGGAGATTCTCGCGAACGTTTTGGCGGTTAGCAGTCATCTCTACGTCTCCGTACGCAAGGCTTCAATCGGGTCGAGCTTCGAGGCCTTGCTGGCTGGATAAATACCAAAGAACAGACCGACCATCGTGGAGAGCCCCAGACCTACCACAATCGCACTGGTAGGGACGTTCGAAGGCCACCAAAGCCAATCGACGAGCTTGCTGATCCCAGACGCGAAAAGAACTCCGAGCAGTCCACCCACCGCTGCCATGACGGCGGACTCCACCACAAACTGCGTCATAATGTCCCGGCGGCGTGCACCCAATGACTTGCGGATGCCGATCTCATGCGTACGTTCAGTGACGCTAGCCAGCATGATATTCATGATCACAATGCCGCCCACCACCATAAAAACCGCCACGATCCCAATGGTGGCGCCAAAAATCTTGCCAGTAAGCTGATTCCAGGAGGCCATGATCGTATCGGCGGCGTTGATGCCGAAGGTGTCGCTCTCCTTGTAAGGAGTATGCCGGCGAGCGCGCATCAAGGCGCGCACCTCGTCTTCCAGCTCCATCATTTGGCCGGAATTCCACGCCTGCACACTGACGGCTAATTGCGGTCTCGCCTGGAAAACTTTGCCAAAGGTCGTCAACGGAATCTGGAGAAAGTTGTCCTGGCTCTGTCCGAACGTGGTGCCGATTTTCTCCGCAACTCCGACGATACGGAAGGGCTGGCCGCCAACCGTGACCTCCTTGCCGATCGGATCGACGCTCGGGAAGAATTCGTTCACCAGGTCCTGGCCGATGAAGCACACCGGTGCGCTGTGCTCGTAGTCGGATTCGGTGATATACCGGCCGTACCCGACCTTGGCCTGCCCAATACTAATCATGCTGGGCGTCACACCGCTCATGTTCGTATCTTCAATACTGTGCCCGTTGTAGCGGACGTCAGGGGGATTGCGCATCCAGGAGTCGGCGCCAATCAACTTATAATCCCGGACGTTTTCTTTCAGGAATTCATAATCTTCCATCCGGATGGGTTGATTGCGCCGCCGCGCCTTCAGCCATTCTTCATCGCTTTGCGTCCATAGAAATTGGTGGACGATGAAAACGTTCGCGCCCAGGTTGGCCACGTGGTCGGCAATGTAGAGGTTCATGCCGTTCACCACGGACATCACCACAATCAGCGTCATGGTGGAAATCACCACGCCCAGCAGAGTGAGGAAGGTGCGCAACTTGTGAGCGCCAAGCGTGTCGAGCGCGATCCAGAACGCTTCGCGTGCCGTAACCCACAAACCGCCGTGCACTTTGGCCTTGACTGCTCGTTCGGCGACTAGCAGCTGAGATTGAGAGAAGGCGGCCACAAAAAAGTCTCCTGAGCGTGTCAGCGGACGCGCTCGTCGCGATCCACCTTGCCGTCTCGAACGTGGATAATGCGATGGGCGCGGGCGGCGATGTCGTGTTCGTGAGTGACCAGCACGATGGTATTGCCGGCCTCTTGCAGGCGATCAAAGACATTCATAATTTCAATTCCGGTGGCCGTATCCAGGTTGCCGGTGGGCTCGTCCGCCAAAATGATGGAGGGATGATTCACCAGCGCGCGCGCGATGGCCACGCGCTGCCGCTGGCCGCCGGAAAGCTCGTTCGGTTTGTGGTGCATACGGTCGATGAGGTCAACCTTTCGCATCGCTTCTTCGGCGAGTTCTTTCCTTTCGACGGCCGGCGTGCCATTGTAAATGAGCGGCAGCTCAACATTGTGCAGCGCGGTGGCCCGAGCCAGGAGATTGAAGGTCTGAAAAACGAAACCGATCTCCTTGTTGCGGATGTAGGCCAGCTCATCGTCGGAGAGATCGCTCACCAGGCGGCCGTTGAGCCAGTAGCTGCCCGAGGTGGGCGTGTCGAGGCAGCCGATCAGGTTCATCAGGGTCGACTTCCCCGATCCCGACGGACCCATGATGGCTACATATTCTCCGCGATGAATCTCGAAAGAAACTCCGCAGAGGGCGTTCACTTGGACAGCGCCCATATCGTAAGTCTTCCAGAGATTCTCCGTACGAATCATGACGCCATCGGGCGGCATCACGTTTTCGTGGACGGACGATGCAACAGCTTGTGATCCCATGAGTGCTCCATTTGTAGGGCCGAACGGTCCCGCGATGCGGGAGCAGATTGGGGCGAGCGCCGCTCGCCCCTACCATTATGACGAGGACGAAGAGCCGGGGTTAGCTCCGGCCGCGGGCGCTTTCTCCACTTGTACCTTGGTATTGGTCTTCAGCGTCCGCAAAACCTGGTAGCTGCCCGTCACGATCTCGTCACCCGCCTGAACGCCTTTCGTGATTTCGACGTCCGTGGATCCCATGATCCCGGTCTCCACTGGCACAAATTTGGCCAAATGATTCTTATCGACAACGAAGAGGCCTTGCAGCTCTTCCTTCTCTTTCTCCTTGTCCTTGGCGGAGGCAGGCGCTTTCTCCGCCGCCAGGGCCGTGCCTTTTCCACCTTTCGCAGCTTTTTCCGCCTCTTCCAGTTCTTTCCGAGTACGGATCGTCAACGCCTGAATGGGGACGGTCACCGTGTCTTTCCGCGTCGCGGTGGTGATCTTCGCGGTCGAGGAAAGTCCGGGACGCAAGCCGGGCGGCGGATTATCCAGGGTCACCACGACTTTGAAATCCTTCGCTTCTTCGTTGCTGGTGGTGCTGGTAGTGGCCGTCTGGCCGGTCGAGCGGCTGACGGCGCTTTGCCCGATTTCCGTCACCTTACCCTTGAAAGTCTTGTTGGGAATCGCGTCGATGGTCACTTCCGCCGGCTGGTTCAGCTTAATGCTGATGACGTCGGTTTCGTCCACCATCACTTCGGCGGTGACCACGGACATGTCCGCGACCTGGAAGAGGACGCTGCCCGCCGAGTTCTGAATTCCAGTCACGACGTTTTCTCCCAAATGTACGGGCAGCGAAGTGATGACCCCATTCAGGGGAGAGGTATAGACGGTCTGGGCGAGCTGATTGTCATAGCTCATCAATTGGGCTTTGGCCTGCGCCACGCGAGCCTTTGTCAAGTCGCGATTCGAGACGGCCTGCTGGGCTTGCGCCCTGGCTTGGGCGAGCTGCGACTCGGCGGACTCAACCGTCGCTTTGGCCACTTCGTAATCACTCAGGCGAGTCTCGAAATCTTGTGGAGCCAGCAACTGGTCTTTCAAGAGTTGCTGGCCGCGCGTGTACGTGTCCGTGGCCTGTTTGAGCTTCACCTGGGCCTGCGAGAGATTCGCCTGGGCCGTGTTCAGGGCTGCCCTCGTGGATTCGACATTGGCCTGATTTGCGGCCAAGTCTGCTTCTTCCATTGTGATTGCGGCGCGTTGGCTTTGCACGCCGGCTGTCTGCTGCACATCCTCCGTTCTCAGAAGGAGCTGGCCCTTCTTCACCGAGTCGCCTTCGTGGACGAGCAACTCGATGACCCTGCCGAAGGAATTCGAAGTGACGTTAGCCAGATCCTCCGGCGGCGGCTTGATTTGGCCCGACGCGGTCACGATGGAAGCGATATCCTGCTTCCCGACCTTGGCCGTTTGGACCGAGACCGTTCCGCGCTTGCTCCATTCGATAGCAAAGATCACCAGACCGACGAGCACGACTCCGGCTACACAAAGGAGGATGATCTTGGTCCTGGATTTTATGCCTTTTCCGTTTCGAGGCGGAGGCGGCGTGCGCACTTCGCGCACCCCGAGGTCTTCAGCCGATGTAATCTCAGTCTTGCCCGTTTGTAGCTCTGTCGCTTGACTCATGTATTGCTCCTGATGCTCCACTTGTTCGGTCAGATGCGCGCGCCAAGCTCAGTGTCGCCGCACCACCGGGGGATTTTCTTGCGCCTGCCCAAAGCCGAATCCTCAGCCACCCGTTCGGTACCTGGAAACTCGCTTCCAAACCCCTCCATGCACTAATACGACAGCCGCTGCCTAAAAGTTTCGTTCAAAATGTCAACCGAAGAACAGAGTCAGTATGCTGCCCAGCGGCGGGATACAACTGACTGCGAGCCTCCTCACGTGGCGGCCAGACTGGCAGAAACTCGGCCTCACCAGAGACTTTGAGCTGAAACGTGCATCTCTTGTGTGGCCGTAGGATAATATTAGCCGGTTATGATTCGAATGACAAGCGGATTGCTTGCAGATTCTGGCTGGTACCTGAAGTTAGCCTTTGGATTGAGTCCATGAGTGAAAACGCCGAAATAGTGTTGCGAAAGACGCCGCTCTTCGCTGGGCTGACCGACCAAGAGATGCACGCGCTGGCGGCGCGCGTCGTGACCAAACGCTTCCGACGAGGCGAGTTGCTGTTTGGCGAAGGCGACCCTTGTCGAGGGCTCTTCATTGTCGCCTCGGGCAAGATTCGCATCTTCAAGTTATCTGCCGCGGGCCGCGAGCAGGTGCTGTCCATCGAGGGGCCAGGCAGCTCTTTCGCGGAGGTACCGGTGTTCGACGGCGGCAATTATCCGGCCGCGGCATCGGCGTTGGAAGATGCGGACGTCCTCTTCATCTCGCGCAAAGATTTCCAGGACTTCTGCCGCCAGCATCCCGACGTGGCGCTGAAGGTGATTGCCGTGGTCGGATCGAGACTGCGGCGGCTGGTGGGGATCATCGAGGAGCTTTCGTTTACCACGGTGCGCCAGCGGCTGATCGCGCTGATCCTGCGGCTGGCTGAGACAACGGGCACGCCCTCGAAAGACGGGTTAAAGTTCGAATTGACCAAGAGCCACCAGGATCTGGCGGCGGAGTTGGGCACGGTACGCGAACTCGTCTCGCGCAATCTCAGCCGTCTCCAAGCCGAGGGATTCTTGGAAGTCGAAGGCCGCAAGATCGTCGTGAAAGACCTGGGTGGCCTAAAGCAGACGCGGAGTTCCGAAACGTAACACCCCCAGACAAGATTGCACGATCTCGTGCGCCCGTGACTTTAGTCACTGCGCCCTGGCCGGCGCCCGTCCAGAATCGCAACATTGAGGAGGCAGACATGAATTTCAACGACGAAACCACAGTGAAGGAAATCGCGGTCACGAGCCCCGCCGCGGCTCAGGTTCTGGAGAAGGCGGGAGTCGACTACTGTTGCGGGGGAAGCCGATCGCTCGTCGATGCCTGCGCGGAAGCGGGAGTCTCCGCGGAGGAGATTCTGGAGCGACTCCGCGCCAGCGCCGAGCAGGCGGGGCCGGAAGACGCCAATTGGGTATCGGCGCCGCTGGGCGAGCTCACGGAGCACATTCGACAAAAGCATCACGGGTACGTTCGTGAGGCTATTCCGCGCATTCGCGCCCTGCTCGAAAAAGTGAAGGCGAAACACGGCGTGAATCATCCCGAGATTGCAGACATCGAGAACTTCTTTTCCGAGGTGGGTCAGGAAATGATCGCGCACATGCAGAAAGAGGAAATGATCTTGTTTCCCTACATCGAAAAACTGGAGTGCTCGGCGAAGAAGGGCGGAACGCCGGAGCGGCCCTTCTTTCAGACCGTGCGCAATCCGATTCAGATGATGATGAAGGAGCACGATGCCGCCGGCGACCTGGTGAAACGGATCCGCAAAGCCAGCGTGGAGTACGCACCTCCGGCCGACGCTTGCGCGAGCTACGAGCGGCTCTACGGAGAACTGCGCGAGTTCGAAGCGGACCTTCATCAGCACGTGCATCTCGAAAACAACATCCTCTTTCCGCGGGCGGTGGAGATGGAAGGGGAGGCGGCTTGACGCGACTTTCGACCGGCAGGTCCGTCCCTTGACGGATTGCCGATTTTCGGCTGCCGATTGAAGGAGACGAGCAGAAGATCATGTCAAATTCATTTCCAGCAAATGCCCTCGCGCCGGACCGCCCACAAAAATCTCCGGCAGAAATCTTTGGGGCAGTCCGCGCCCGCGAGGCGACGCTCTCGCGCCTGCTGATGGCCTACATCAGCTCGGGGCTGGTGTTCATGCTGTTCCCCGGGACGTTTCTGGGCGTATGGAATCTCATGCAAATCAGCGGCCGCGAGAGCGTTGCATCCGTTTCACCAGCGTGGATTCAGGCGCACGGTCACGCCCAGGTTTTTGGCTGGATCGGGAGTTTCATCTTTGGGATTGGTTTCTACTCGATTCCCAAATTGCGCGGCGAGGAGAAGGGAGCCTTCGGAGCCGCGTGGCTGTGCTGGGTCATGTGGACGCTCGGTGTGGCTTTGCGCTGGCTGGCGAACGTGTACGCGTGGGAGTGGCGTCTGTTGCTGCCCGTTTCAGGTGCGCTCGAGCTGGCGGCGTTCACTATCTTCTTTCGCACCGTCTCGCAGCACCGTCCGGAGGTGGGCGGCAAGCGCCGGGTGGAACCGTGGATCTGGGTAGTGATCAGCGCCAGCCTCGGTCTTTTGTTGGCGCTCCTCGGGAATTTCGCATTCGGCTTCTACCTGGCGGCATATGGCCGAAGCCCTGAGATTCCCCACGTCCTGGACCAGCGCTATCTGGCGCTGATCGGCTGGGGATTCCTCGCGCCGTTTGTCTGGGGATTCAGCGCCAAGTGGATGACGGTGTTTTTGGGTTTGAAGCCAGCCCGCCCAAGACTTCTTCTCGGTGCCGTGGGCGTGAGCTTTTTGGGCGTGACACTTGCTTTTGCGGCGCACATCAGGCTGGCAACGGTATTCTTCGTCGTGGCCGCAAGCCTGGCGGTTGCGGCGCTGCGCATGTTTGAACGAGCGGAACGGACAGCTAAAACGCGCGGCGTACATCCGAGCTTTCCTTTCTTTGTCCGGATGGCCTACGGCTGGCTTCTCGCTGCGGCGCTGCTCGGTGTCAGCGCGGCTTTGTGGGATTCGTCGGGAGGCATTTGGGGCGCCTCGCGCCACGCATTGACTGTAGGATTTGTTGCCATCATGGTGCTGTCGGTAGGGCAACGCGTTTTGCCGGCTTTTGCGGGAATGCGCCTGCTGTGGAGTACGCGCCTGATGTTTTCCGCACTCGCGCTGCTGACGCTCGGCTGCACCTTGCGCGTTTCCTGCGAGGTCCTCGCCTATCAGGGCTATGCGGAGTGGGCGTGGCCAGTGCTACCATTCTCAGCGGTGCTTGAGCTGGCAGGAATCACGGCGTTCGCGATCAATATTCTCGGCACCTTCATTCTCGAACCCAGCCACGCGGTGAAACAACCCATCACGGTTAGCATTAAACAGAAAACCTGACCGGGATCGGCCTCGCGCAAATATTTCGCTGCGGTGTCGTCCACGGCGCGCCGCTCGGCCCGAGGCTTTGCGTGTCTGTGGCTAGTTTCGCGCCCCCCTGCAAGAGTCCCACTCCGGTCTCTTCTGGATGGCGCCCTGGTTTCCTGCGGGTGCCTTCGCAAAGCACCTACCCAGCCGGCCACGGGACTAGCCACTCGCCACTTTTCCCGAGGCCACCTTTGGACGCGTGCGCGCATCGCAACATGCGTCGGGCCAGGGTCTACAGTGACCAGCGTTTCGAGGCGAGTCAGTTATCGCTTGGGGCGAACGAACTTGACTTTTCGGACCTTGAAACCTAGAATCCAAAATATCGGCCGCATACTCCCATACGTGAAGTGTGTGGCGGGACGGTGCCATGTCGCAGACCTATAGGTTCGAACGACTGGGCTTGATCATTCTGGCAGTTGCGTTCGGGAGCCTGATCAGCGGGTCCCTCCGGGCAAGTCCTCCCAAGGAGAAACTCGATAAGGAAGAAAAACGCCGGCAGAAAGCTGCCGCGAAGGAAAACGAGAGCGCTTACAAGCACTGGCTCAGCGATGAAGTTCCGTACATCATTACGGAGGAGGAGAAGTCGGCGTTCAAGAAACTGAGCACGGACGATGAAAGGGAATCGTTCATCGAGACTTTCTGGGAGCGCCGCAACCCCAATCCGGGCAGTCCCGAAAACGAATTTAAAGAGGAATACTACCGGCGCATCGCTTACGCCAACGAGCACTACGCTTCCGGCATTCCGGGCTGGAGAACGGACCGCGGCCGCATCTACATCATGTACGGCCCGGCTGACGAAATTGACTCTCATCCCAGCGGGGGAACCTACGAGCGGCCCCCGGAAGAGGGTGGCGGCGAAACCTCGACCTACCCGTTTGAGACCTGGCGGTATCGCTATATCGACGGCATCGGCAACAACATCATTCTTGAATTCGTGGACCCATCCATGTCAGGCGAGTATCACCTGACGATGGACCCGGGCGAAAAGGATGCGCTCCTCCATGTCCCCAACGCCGGTCTGACATTGATGGAACAGATGGGGATGGCCTCCAAAACGGACCGCTTCACCCGCACCGACGGCATGACCACTGGAACGGCGATGGGCGGAACGCCAGAAAGCATGAACGAGTTCACACGCCTCGACCTCTACTCCAAAATCTGGAAGCCACCCGAGGTCAAATTCAAAGACCTGAAGGCCGCTGTCACCACCAAACTCTCGACGAACCTGCTGCCCTTCGACGTTCGGACGGACTTCATTCGAGTCACGAATGATACCGTCCTGACGCCCGTGACCGTGCAGGTGGCCAACAAGGACCTCCAGTTCCAGAACAAGAATGGCGTCATGCACGCCGTGCTTGACATCTATGGCCAGGTGGTGCAGGTCAGCGGCAAGTTCGTCACCTCTTTCGAGGACAGCGTGGTGCTCGACGTGCCGGAGGACCAGTTCGAGCATTACTCGGAACGCAAGTCGGTATACCAGAAAGTTCTGCCGCTGTCCCCAAAACGGTATAAAGTGAGCGTGGTCGTGAAGGACGATATCAACGGCCGCTTGGGATCGATCGATTTAGGGGTTCAGGTTCCGCAATACCAGGACAACACCCTCTCGAACAGCTCGCTCATCCTGGCCGACCTCGTCCAGCCGCTGCCCACGAGCCAAGTGGGCACGGGGCCGTTCGTGATTGGAGGGACCAAGGTCCGGCCCAGCGTCAATCAGACGTTCAATCGCGACCAAACCATGGGGATATTTCTCCAGGTCTACAACTTGGGGCTTGACTCGCAGACGCATCGGCCATCGGTGAACGTTCAGTACAATATTTCAAAGGACGGAAAAACGCTGATCGACCAGCCGGAAGACACATCGAAGTGGGCAAATGCGGGATCGCAAGTCACATTGGAGAAGAATCTGAACTTGAAGCCGCTTGAGCCCGGCAAGTACAATGTATCAATCAAGATCACGGACAACGTGACGAAACAAACGGTTTCTCCGAGTACGACGTTTGAGGTACACTAGGAACGGAATGCTGTCAGCTTTCAGCGGTCAGCAAGAAGCAAGTCATCGCAACTGGCTCGCCGAATGCTTACGGCTGATGGCTGACCGCTCAAATCTATGCGGGTTGAAGTGAGAACAAATCAACCTTTTGCCTCACGAAATCGCCTGTGGGGAGCGCTGGGGACTTGCTTCCTAGCCGCTTTCTTCCTTCTCGGTGGAACTGTCCAGGGAGCCGACTACGGGCGGGTTTCCGGAAGTGTTTCGGACCCGCACGGCAATCCGCTGGCAGGAGCCGCGGTTCTGATTTCGGGCCCCACTCTCCCAGGCGTAGGTTCCCTTGCGCCCCAGGTGGAACGTATCCTCACCGACGCCAACGGTAAATTCACGGCCGAGCATCTTCTACCTGGCTGGTATTCCCTTCGCGTCACATCATCGACCCGCGTCCCCGAGGTGCGTAGTGGGGTTCACGTGGTCGCGGGCGAAACGGTCCAGGAAAAATTCGTATTGAGCGACATCTTCGCCTCTATCCGGTTTCAGGCGCCTCCCGCTCACCTGTCTACCTGGGGCGACGATTGGAAATGGGTGTTGCGTGCGTCCGCGGCCACGCGCCCCGTCCTTCGTTTCAAGGACGAAAAGAAAGCCAGCGCCGACGCTTGGAAACCGCCCTTGCCACCTGCTGAGCGGTTGATTGGCCTGAGCCCGGGCTCGGTCGGCCGGGCGGCAGTGGATGGCGACCAAGGGATGGGCGGCGTACTGGCTTATCTAAGGCCACTCTCTCCAGATTCCGATCTGCTGGTGGCGAGCACGATGCCCGCGGACGGCTCACCAGCGACTTCAATCGCGACATCGTACCGCCGGAACCTGACGACCGGTGAACCGCAGGAACTCACGCTGGTTGTCCACCAATTGAGCTTCGGCGATGGTGCGATGCTGCTCGCCAGCGGCCTCCGGGCGCCATGGAATCAGGCACGGGCCATGACCGCCAGCTATCAACGTACTCGCCGCATGTCCAGCACCTTGGTGGTGACGAGCGGCATCGAAATTGATTATCTGAATGCTGCTTCGAGCGTAGCAACGGCGCGACCGCACGTCACCGCGGAGTATCGGAGGGATTCCTCGAACACTATTACGGTCCGTTTCGGGACTTTGAGCGCGGAGCGCGACAGTACGTTGCTCGAGCGCGTAGGGCTGCTCAGCGCCTTCCCCCAAGTGACGTTAGGCGGAACTCGTGCCCAACTGGAAGCGGTCAACCATTCCGAAGTGAGCTTCGATCACAAGCTGGGTAGCTCCTCCCGGGCCGAAATCGCCGCTTACCGGGACGGCTTCGGAAATACTGCGGTGCGGGGATTCGGAGGGCCTCGGGCGCTGGCTTGGCTGGCCGGAAGCATGCTGCCCGACCCCGCTTACAAGGGCGTCACCATCAACGCCGGCGACTACCACTCCACCGGGGTCCGCGCCACTTTCACGACGAATATCGGAAACCGAGTGGAGACGGCGATCTCTTACACTACGGGCGCGGCCCTCGCGGCCAAGCCCGCAGAAGCATTGGACCATGCACTGCCTGGGAACCTGCGCGAAGCTCTTTCCACGGATCGGAGCGAGTCCGTCGCAGCAAAGGTTACGGCTCGGCTCCCGGTGAGCAAGACCCAAATTACGACGTCATACGAGTGGATGCAGCGTGGTCGAGTCACCAGCCTCGACCCTTACGAACAAGCTAGCCTGCAAGTGGATCCCTTCCTGGGAATCCAGATTCGGCAACCTCTTCCCACCTTGGCGTTCCTCCCGGCGCACATCGAGGCGCTGGCAGACTTCCGTAACCTGCTGGCCCAGGGCTATGTGCCCGTCTCACGGGGGGGTGAGCAATTTACACTCACTCCGGCCTACCGCAGCTTCCGGGGCGGATTCTCGGTAGAGTTTTGAAAAAATCAGCGGCCAGAGGATAGTGGCGAGTGGCTAGTGGTTAATGGCTGGTGATTGGTTCGGGTTGCGCGAGTTGGCCGGCTTGCGTCAGCTTACTGGAGGTTCGTGAGAATGCGAACGTGGCACTCGAGACGATCAAAGGGTGCCGATGTAACGGTTACATCTGCCGCGTTTCGGCCCTATAAGGGCGTCATAACAGCGCGAAAAGACAGTCTTTTTCATGCGTTGAAGCCACCATGTTGTTGATAAAAAGGAAAGGGTCGAAGAACGAAAGCCGCCGAAAGCTGATCAAAGCCAAGCTTTGGAGTCCGAAACCCAGGTGTGGCGGTTCAGCGGATGAGACGAGGGCCGCGAACCGGAAGGCGATGGAATCCTCATGAGGCTTCAGACTAAGCGAGCTTAGGTAGGTGGCCGCTATGAAATCCTATAGGCCGTATCCACATTTTCATATCGGCAGCGACCTTGAATCATCCATCGGTTGTAAGCGTCTGTGAAACATAGTGTTATGCTGCGACCGATAAACAAGAAATGGAATTAAACTTGCCTGCACTACAAGACGGTAGTGTGTGCGCTCCAAAAGTTCGGAGATAGTCGAAAATGACAGGCATTCTCCGAGTCCGATTCACCCCCATCCTGCTGGCGATACTGAGCATTGCTCTGGCCGTGCTGGCTGCCATCAATTTCCAGCAGCGTAGCCAGTATCAAGTGCCGGACGACGGCGTGACTTGGGACGATTCCGATCATGGTGTGAGGGCATGGATCATTGACCCCGGGGGGCCTGCCGAACGAGTTGGCATCCGCGAAGGTGACATCCTTCAAGTGATCAACGGCGTTCCCGTGGAGCGCGCCGAGGATGTTCATCGCATCGTTTTTTCCAGCGGAGTCTGGACTGAACTTGGCTACGACTTGAATCGCCAGGGTAAACCGTTTCACACTCAGCTCATCACCGTACCCCAGGACAATTCCAGATCCATCCACCAATATCTTGAAGTCGTGGGCTTGCTCTATCTGTTCATTGGAGCCTTCATTTTGGTTCGCCGTTGGACTGCTCCCAGGTCGCTGCATTTCTATGGCTTCTGTCTCGCGTCCTTTGTGCTCTACACGTTCTCATATACCGGCAAGCTGAACGGATTTGATTCCACGATTTATTGGCTGAACGTCGCCGCGTGGATGGTGCAACCGGCGCTGTTCCTTCATTTCTGTTTGCGCTTTCCGCAGAAGGGCTCATCCGGCAACGATCGCCTGGGATTCCTTTCAGCGGTGTATCTGCCCGGCATGTTATTGCTTGCGTTTCATGCCTTGGTGATTACGCGTATCTTGATTCTGCCGCTTTCGCCGTTGCAGGCGCGATGGCTCGTGGACCGCATCGAAGTGGTTTACTTGGCGGGGTACTTCCTGATGGGCGCCATTTACCTGGCGCGCGCCTTCCGCCGTGTCCGGGTGCCGCTCGTCAAGCAACAGCTTAAATGGGCGGCGCGGGGGACGTTTGTGGCCATCGTTCCCTTTGCGGCATTCTATCTCCTGCCTTACTTTTTCGGTTTCATCCCGACGGGCTGGATGAAGCTTTCCACGCTCTCGCTGGGATTTCTGCCTCTGACTTTCGGTTACGCCATCATGCGCTACCGGCTGATGGACGTTGACATCATTTTCCGGCGTGGCCTCGCTTACACGCTGGCTACGGCGACGATCGTAGGCTTGTACTTGGCTCTCATCGCGATGTCGGCGGATTTTCTCCACAATTTGATCCCGATGAGCGGGCATGGCGCCTGGATACTCGCCGTTATTGTTACCGCTTTATTGTTCCAGCCTCTGGTGAACTGGATCCAGTCGCACTTGGACAGGTTTTTCAACCGCGAGCGATACGATTACCGAAGAACTCTCCTGGACTTCGCGCGCGAGTTGACCTCAGAGCTTCACGTCGGCCGGCTGCTGGACCGCGTGGCCGACCACTTGGCGGAGACCCTCCAGGTGGACCGTCTGGCCGTGTTCACGGCATCCGAATCCGACGGATTTGTTCTCACCAAGTCGCGCGGACTGGAATACGACGGCCCGCTCGACTTGAGCTTCCTGGATCCGCAACGGCCCGAGATTCAGAAGGGTTATCTCTTTTTTGACAGCGTGAAGCGGCCCTTCGGTTTTTCGCCCCGTGTCCAGGAAACGATTGAGCGGCTGGACCTCCACTATTACATTCCCTTGAAAGTGAAGGACCGAACGCTAGGCTATTTGGGTTTGGGTAAGACGCGCGAGGGCGATTATCTTTCGAGCGAGGACGTCGACTTGCTGAGCACCATCGCCGGCACCGTGACCATCGCGATGGAAAACGCGCGCCTTTACGAGTCGCTGGAATACCGGGCCGTACAGTATCAGAACCTGCGCGAATTCAGCGACAACATCATTGAGTCGATCAACGTGGGCGTCCTGGCTTGCGACCTCGAGCAAGGGATCGAGATGTGGAACTCCTCGATGGAGGCGATGTACGGTCTGAAGCGGTCGGAGGTGATCGGGAAAAAACTCGACGAGATCTTCCCGCCTGAATTGCTGGCCGCATTTTCGGAGAGTTCCGATTCACGCCAGGTGGTCAGCCTCTACAAGGTTCCCCTCCGGACCGGAGATGGCAGGCAATTGATTGTCAATTTGTCCCTGGCGCCGTTGTGGGGCAAGGACGCTCAGGTGGTGGGCCGCCTGCTCATCCTGAATGACCTCACCGAGCGCGTGACTCTCGAAGGCCAGTTAGTGCAGGCGGAAAAACTCTCTTCCATCGGTCTGCTGGCCGCCGGCGTAGCGCACGAGGTGAATACGCCGCTGGCCGTGATCACCTCTCAAGCGCAGATGCTGGCGAAGCAGGTCCCGCCGGAGGATCCTCGGTCGCGTATCTTGGAGAAAATCATCAAGCAGTCGTTCCGCGCCTCGGAAATCGTCAACAGCCTTTTGAAATTCTCTCGCGTTAGCGGCAGCGAACTTGTCGAGTTGGACCTGAACAAGTTGATCCGCGAGACCCTGTCGCTGGTGGAACCGATGCTGAAGGCTTCGAAGATTACTCTGAACGCCCAGCTCGGCGCCAGGGTACCGCCGGTCTACGGAAATTACGGAAAGCTTCAACAGGTATTCATGAACCTCATCATGAACGCGCGCGACGCGATGCCGCGCGGCGGCGAGTTGACTCTCGCCACCGAAAGCGAGAATGGCACGGTGAACGTGGAAGTGGCCGACAGCGGCGTCGGCATTCCAGCCGACCAACTCGATAAAATCTTCGACCCCTTCTTCACTACCAAAGCCAACAGCCGCGGCACGGGCCTGGGCCTCGCCGTGACTTACGGAATCATGCGCGAGCACGCTGGCAAAATCAGGGTGAACAGCACGGTCGGGCACGGCAGCTCATTCCGCTTGGAATTCCCAACCGCGAGGAAAGCCGTCAATGTCAGCTAAGGGTTCTGTCCTCATCATCGACGACGAGCAGGAAATCCGCGAGAGCTTGGAGCAACTCCTGGGCCTCGAAGGCTACTCCGCAGCGACGGCCTCGACGGGCGGCGAGGGGCTCAAGAAGCTCGAAGAGAATTTCTATGACCTGGCGCTCTTGGACATCACCTTGCCTGACATGAACGGCTTGGAGGTTCTGAAGGCGATCAAACGCGATAACGCCGACACGGGCGTCATCATGATTACGGCGTATGACTCGAGCCAACTCGCTTTTAAGGCCTCGAAAGAAGGGGCCGAGAGTTACGTCACCAAACCCTGGGATAACGACAAGCTGCTGCTCGAAATTCGCAACACGCTCGCCAAGTCGAAGCTGCAAGCGGAGAACGTCCAACTGCGGCGCGCTTTGAAGCGCTTCGGCTTGCCGAATATTGTCGGCAAGAGCGACCGCATGCAGAAGGTCTTCGACCTGATCACGCAGGTAGCGCCGAGCCGCGCCACGGTGTTGATTGTGGGCGAGAGCGGGACGGGCAAGGAACTGGTGGCAAAAACAATTCACGCCACGAGCCCGCGCTCGGACCGGCCCTTCGTTCCCGTCAACACTGGCTCCATGCCGGTCGACTTGCTCGAAAGCACGCTCTTCGGCCACGTGAAAGGCGCCTTCACCTCCGCCATCGCGACCAAGCGCGGCCTCTTCGAGGTGGCCGACCAGGGCACCATCTTTTTTGACGAGATCGGCACCGTCGGGGTCGAAACCCAGACCAAACTTCTGCGAGTGATTCAGGAGCGCGAGTTCATGCGCTTGGGCGGGACGGAGAATATCAAGGTCGATGTCCGGATTCTCGCCGCTACCAACGTGGATTTGAGAAAGCTCGTGCAGGAAAACAAATTTCGCGAGGACCTCTACTACCGGTTAAATGTCATCACCGTGCCGTTGCCGCTGCTGCGGGACCGTATGGAGGATATCCCGCTGTTGGTCGAACATTTTCTGAATAAATATTCGGAAGAGAACAAGCGCTCCGGGCTGCACTTCTCGGCGGCCGCCATGAAGGCGCTGATGGATTACGATTGGCCGGGCAACGTCCGCGAGTTGGAAAATGTCGTGGAGCGCGCCGTCGTCCTCTCGTCGAGCCCGGAAATCACACCCGAGCTTCTGCCCGAACCGCTGACCCAAGGCGGCTCGCGCGAGTCCCCCGGTTTCGCGCCGGTGAGCATGGACGGACACTCACTGTTCGAAATCGTGGAAGACTGCGAGCGGCAAATCATCCTCGACATGCTGGCTCGCACCGGTTGGAGCCAGACCGAGGCCGCCGAACGCTTCAAGATCCCGCTCTCCACCCTCAACCAGAAAGTCAAGCGCCTCAACATAGACATCAAACGCCGGCGCCAGGCGTAGCCTCCCGTCCGTCAGCCGACAGACAGATGCGAAGAGGGCTGCTGATGTTTCAGCGCGCGACAATAAATCCCAGGTTGCGGAAGTGCTGAGTCGCGAAGAACAAGCCTGTCATCAGGGTGAGGTTGTATGCGGAGTGAAGGACAATGCTGGGCGCCAGCGACCCCGTCAGGCCACGCGTCAGCGAGAAGACGAGCCCCGCCAGAAATACCAGGAGCAGATGGTTCCACGCGCCCCGATACTCGGGTATGTGCGGTAGGGCAAACAGGACTGCCGTTGCGATGACCGCGACGAGCAGTCCCACTTGACGCTCGAAGATGGAAAACAAAAAGCCCCTGAATATCAATTCCTCCATGAAGGGAGCGATCAGCGTCGCGAACACTCCCAGCGCCAGCGCCACCTGCGGCGAAGTGAACATTTGCTCCAGCGGGAAGTCCTGCTTGTCCGGAAGAAGAGTTGGGGCGAACTGCACGCCGACGGCCACGAAAAATCCGCCGGCGATGTAACCCAGAACTTGGCGCCTGGTGAGCTTCCGCAACTTGAACGAGGACCAGAACGGCTGGCGGTGATAGACGGCGACCAACAAATAGAGGAAGCCAAACAGGAGCCCATAAAGGACAATTTGAAAGGCGATATTCAGCACCGTGTCGTGCTGAAGAGCGTTGGGATCGACTCGGCCGCCGATAAGACTCTCCAGGGCAGCGTAGCCGACGATGACGAGAACATAGGTGAGCACGAAGGCCACAAGCGCAAACCCCAAGAACAAAACCAGATCAGGCCAACACCACAGACTCGAAGCGCGCATCACCTCGACGTCGGGAGAGGGCGCAGTAGGCGTGCTGTCGTCTCGCGGGATTTGGAATTCGGGCATCTCTTCCAACATTAGCCATTCCGCCTTTTCCCGGAAAGCGCAGCGGACAGAAGCGGGATCATCAGCTCGTGATGTCCGGTGAGGGCGTAGCCGTGGCTCACCGAGCCTTTGGCCTTTGCGCTTGCTGCCGGCGGCCTGATGACAACGTTTTGCATCGGCCTGTAGTGCTGGATGAAATCCAGGTTAGCAGTGGTGATGCCGCGCGGGGCGCGATCCAGATTGGCGGCCAGCCCGAAACATTTCAGAAAAACCTCCGGCAGAATCACAGCCGATCCCACGTTCAGGTAAACCCCGCCGTCCATTTTTTTCACCAGCGCGGCGAGCAACAGAAAATCTCGATGGCTCGCAGCCCCGAGCGCGCGCGCGTCCATCGCGGGATGAACGTGGATGATATCGGTGCCGATGGCCTGGTGTACGGTCACTGGGATGCGATGCCGATAGGCGGCGGCCAGCAGGCTGTAACGCCGGAAGCGCGTTTCCTTGCGTCGAGCCAGGAATCGCCCAACGGCTTCGCCAATGCCCAGTCCGTCCCGGTCGCCCTCCGTTATGGCCTGGTGAATGTATCGTCCGGTCTCTTCCGCCATCCCGAACTGCCCGCGGCCGAGCACGGCAGGAACGTCTTCGGAGGTCGCGCCCACCAGCGCAATTTCAAAATCGTGAATCAGCGCGGCGCCGTTCATGGCCACGGCGGTCAGGTAGCTGCGCTCCATGAGGTCGATCAGAATTGGACTTAGCCCGCACTTGAAGACGTGGCCGCCCAAACCCCAGATGATCGGCTTGCGCTTCCGCCGCGCGCGTTCGAGCGCATCGACAACACCGCGAAAACTCTGCCCGGCCAGAATTCGCGGCAGACATTCCACCCAGCGCTTGACGGAGGCGCCGGACCGGGCCACGCGCCCAAAATCCGCAACCGTGACTTTGCTGGGACGAGATTTCAGCGGATAGGTGCGGACGCGGTCGAGGTGTAGAGGTGAAGTGCGATAAATGCTCATATACGCTCGGTATCCTGCAACATTGCTTCGACGGCGCGTTTCAACGGGGGAACATCGCGTTGGACAATGTCCCAAACCCTTTCGAGGTCAACCCCGAGGTAATTGTGCACCAGCAGGTTTCGGAAGGCTGCGATTCGTCTCCACTCAATCTCGGGGTGAGTCGCTTTCAGAGAGTCCGAAAGGAGCTGAGTGGACTCGCTCATGGTTTGGAGGTTTCTCAGAACCGCGTCCTGGAGCGTATGAGCGTGCATAAACCTCTCGCGTCCGTCGACGACATCCTCCGCAATGCGACGGATGCATTCCATGATGTGGCGAAGGTAGGCGGCATCGTCTTTCACAGCGGGACAGCCTCGCTCAGGACGTGTTCGCGAATGTAGGGGTTGAGGCCTTTTTCCGTGACTACCTCGACCCGGCATCCCAAGAGTTCTTCGAGATCGAGGATGAGGCCTGCGGGAAACCACGAGCTGGTCTGAGGGCCGGCTTCGACGAGGAAATCGATGTCGCTATCGGCCATGGCCTCGCCGCGGGCCACTGACCCGAAGACGCGTATATTAGACGCCCCGTGCTTGTTAGCGATGCGACGAACTTCGTCGCGCCTCTCGCGAAGGAGTTCCTCGAGAGTCATCAGCTTATCCCCTCTGCCCATTTATATCACTTTGACTGGAGGTCTGTCCTTCCCGTCCCATTATTCAAAACACGGCCCAGCGCCTGACCCGTGTAGGACTTCTTGCACGCCGCCACTTCTTCCGGACTGCCTTGGGCGACGATGCGGCCACCTGCCTCGCCGCCTTCCGGCCCCAGGTCAATGATCCAGTCCGCCTGCTTCACCACATCGAGGTTATGCTCGATGATGATGACCGTGTTGCCGAGGTCCGTCAAGCGATTGAGGACGGCAAGGAGCATCTTCACGTCGTCGAAGTGAAGGCCAGTGGTCGGCTCGTCGAGAATGTACAGAGTCCGTCCGGTCTGGCGGCGGCTCAATTCTTTGGCAAGCTTGATGCGCTGAGCTTCACCGCCCGAGAGCGTTGTCGCAGGCTGCCCCAGGTGGACGTATCCCAGGCCGACATCCATCAGCGTCTGGAGCTTCTGCTTGATCTGAGGAATGTTCTCGAGAAGCGGCAGCGCGTCCTTCACCGTCGCGTCCAGAAGGTCCGCGATGTTCGCACCCTTGTACTTCACCGCCAGCGTTTCGGAATTGTAGCGGCGCCCGCGGCACACGTCGCACGTCACAAAAACATCGGGCAGAAAACTCATCTCGATGCGGCGCAGGCCGTCGCCATGGCAAGCTTCGCATCGGCCGCCCTTCACATTGAAGCTGAACCGCCCGGCGCGATAGCCTCGCTGGCGCGATTCCGGCAGCATGGCAAAGAGCTCGCGGATGAGCGTGAAGAGACCGGTGTAAGTCGCGGGGTTCGACCGCGGCGTGCGCCCAATCGGGGCCTGGTCAATCTCGATGACCTTATCGATGTGCTCCATGCCCTGAAGGGCGCGATGAGCTCCGGGCTCTTCGATGGCGCGATAGATTTTCTTGGCGATGGCCCGATACAAAATGTCGTTAACCAGGGTGGATTTGCCCGAGCCGGAGACTCCGGTGACCACCGTGATAAGCCCAAGCGGAAACGCGACGTCGATGTTTTTCAGGTTGTTGGCGCTCGCGCCGAGCACTCGAAGAAATTTGCTGTTGGGAGAACGCCGCATTTCGGGAACGTGAATGCTGAGTTGCCCGGAGAGGTAGCGGCCGGTCAGCGAATCCGCGGTTTGCGCAATGCGTTCCGGGGAGCCGCTGGCCACCAGATACCCGCCCTGCTTGCCGGCGCCCGGCCCCAGGTCGATCACATAGTTGGCGCGCCGAATGGTTTCCTCGTCGTGCTCGACGACCAGGACGGTGTTCCCCAAATCGCGCAAATGCTCCAGCGTCTGGAGCAATCGCTCGTTGTCGCGCGGATGGAGGCCGATGCTCGGCTCGTCCAGCACGTACAAGACGCCGCGCAACTTGGAGCCGATTTGGGTGGCCAGCCGGATGCGCTGGCTCTCGCCGCTGGAAAGCGTGGCGGCGGAGCGCGCCAGGCTCAGGTATTCCAAGCCCACGGCGCGGAGAAATTCCAGACGCTCGCAAATTTCGTTGAGAATTCGCCGCGCCAGCAGCTCCTGGCGCGGGTTCAATTTGATGTCGTGGGCTGCTTCGAGCGCGCGGCCGATGGGCAAAGCGGTGAAATCGGCGATCGAGAGCCCCGCCACCGTGGCGGCCAGGCTTTCCGGCTTGAGGCGCTTGCCTCCACACGTCGGGCAGACGGTCGCGGACATGTACCGCTCGAACCATTCGCGATAACTCTCCGACGTCGATTCGGAGTACCACCGGTCCAGCAGCGGAATGACGCCACGGAAGGAGAGCTCAGCCCGCGATCCTTCGCGGCCTTTTCCGAACAGGATCAAGTTTTGAACGGTGCGGGGAAATTTGTTGAACGGAGTCTTCAGGTCAAACTGAAACTGCTCGGCGGCGCGCGCCAGGCTGCGCTGCATGAACGCCGAGCCGGCTCCGGGCCCCAGGCCGCCGTCGAGCAGGGGCCGCGCCCAGTCCACAATGACTTTGGCGGGGTCGAACGCGAACTGGCTGCCCAGTCCCTTGCAGGCGGGGCAGGCACCATAAACGCTGTTGAACGAAAACGAGCGCGGCTCCAGCGCCGGCACGCTCACGCCGCAATCCACGCAAGCCCGCTCTTGCGAGTAGAGGTGCTCCTCGCCGCCGACCACGGCGACCAGGACAATGCCTTTCGCCAGCTTGATGGCGGTCTCGATGCTCGCGGCCACGCGGCTCTCGATGCCAGGTTTCACCAGCAGGCGGTCGATGACAACCTCGACAGTGTGATTGCGCCTTCGATCCAGCGGAATGTCGTCTTCTAACTGCCGCAGTTGCCCGTCGACGCGCACTCGGACAAACCCGGCCTCCGCCAACTGCTCGAACAACTTCCTGAACTCGCCTTTGCGCCCGCGCACGATCGGCGCCAGAATCATCACCCGTGAACCGCCATTCGCCGCCGGGGATTCGGCATTTTGGATTTTAGATTTTGGATTTTGGATTAGGTTAGGTGAATTCCCGGCGGTCTTCGCCGGCTCGCTGATCGTTTCTCGGTTTTCTGATTTCTGATTTCTGATTTCTGATTTCTTCTCACCTGGCTCCTGACTCCTGTCTCCTGACCCCTGCTTCGTCAGCGCCATGATCGAGGAAACAATATGGTCCGTGGTCTGGCGAGAGATCAACCGGCCGCAGCGGTGGCAGTGTTGAACGCCAATGGAGGAGTAGAGCAAGCGCAGATAGTCGTAGATCTCCGTAATCGTGCCCACCGTGGAGCGCGGGCTGCGGCTGGTGGTTTTTTGTTCGATGGAGATGGCGGGACTGAGGCCCTCGATCGAATCCACTTCCGGCCGCTCCATCTGGTCCAGGAATTGGCGGGCATAGGCGGAGAGTGTCTGGACGTAACGGCGCTGCCCTTCCGCGTAAATGATGTCAAACGCCAGACTCGATTTGCCCGAGCCGCTCAAACCCGTCACCACGCTCAGCGCATTGCGGGGCAGGTCAACGTTGATGTTCTTCAGGTTGTGCTGGCGGGCTCCGCGAACCGTGATTCGATCGATCATCGACACCCTGCGGCTTACAGCGATGAGTTTCGGCAATAAGCCAATCTTTCATCGTAGAAGACGCCTGGGCGAGCCGTCAAGAGCTTGCGGCTTCTCACATCGCAGAGGCAAAATCCGGATGTTTTGCCGCTCTCAGGATCACCAGCCTGGCAGGAGTTGACGCTAACTGGGCTGGCGGCGTTCCGCCACGATGGTGACTTGCATGTCGCGAGCTTGGCGGACGATATCCTGGACGATGTCTCGCTCCAGAAATCTCTGGGCAAACCGCTTTTGTGGCCGAAGGACGAAGATATGGGTAACCTGCCGTGCGCGGGCAAATTCGACCAGCGTTCGCGCCACGTCCTGGCCCTCCAGAGTGTGGGTCTGGATGTGTAGGGCGCGCGCATAATTCAAGTGCTTGTCGATCGAGGCGCGCTGCTCCGGCGGAAGGCCTTTGCGGTCGCCGTCGTTCAGGATGGCAACGGCAAAGCAATCGGCTTTCAAGTGATCCGCCACTCGCCTGCCGCGCCTTATCAGCATGTCCGTGAAAATGTCAGGAGTAACGAGAATCAGGATTCGGTCGCGCGGCTGGCCGTCGCGGCCTGCCGCGGTCTCCTGATCGGAACCGGCCTGCGGCCGCGGCACCATGTCCTCTTCCAAGAGCCCGGAGCGAATCTCCACCTCATGCGCAGTCTGCCGAAGCGTCAACTCGCGCAACACGACCAGCGTTGATTCCTTGAAAAAATTCTCCATCGCCTGCTTGGCTTTTTCCGGGTCGTACACCACACCGCGCCGCAGCCGGTTGAGCAAAGCCTCTGGCGGCAAGTCGATCATCACCACTTCGTCGGCTCGCTGCACGACCCAGTCCGGGATCGTCTCCCGCACACGGACGCCCGCCAGCCGCCGGACCTGATCGTTCAGGCTCTCGATGTGTTGCACGTTCATGGTGGTGATGACGTTGATGCCCGCGTTGAGCAACACCTCCACATCTTCCCAGCGCTTGCCCCGCGCTGAGCCCGGGACGCTGGTGTGGGGGAATTCGTCAACCGCGCACGTTTGCGGGTGGCGGCGGAGGATGGCCTCGGTGTCCATCTCTTCGAATCGGCTTCCCCGATACTCGACTCTCTTGCGCGGGATGATCTCCAGCCCCTCGACCAGGGCGATCGTAGCCTTACGGCCGTGCGGCTCGAAGTAACCGACCGCCACGTCCACGCCCTGGCGCTTCAGCTCGCGGAGCTCCAGCAACATTTGATAGGTCTTGCCCACCCCGGCGGCGTAGCCGAGATAAACTTTCAGACGCCCGCGATGGGAGGGATTCCCGTTCGTCATGCATCGACCTCGATCATCGCCGCGTGGAGCCCAACTGCGGGGATCCTTCGCTCCGCCCTGCACCGTCCGGCGCCGGGCTTCGCTCAGAGCCCGCCCTGAGCATCGCGACGGGACAACATCGTCGAAACATTTTTTCTTTGGCCTGCTAAAGAGCCTCGGTCGGACTCAGTGTGGAAAAACGCGGACGTCAATTCCTTCGGCCGCGCGAATCAGCCGGTCGAGCCTGCCGCCCCAGGTCCGGTGCCACCAGCTCTCATGCGTACTGTGGCCGACAAAAATCTGGGTGATGCCGTGGGCGCGGGCAAAATCCATGATGGCGCTCACCGGATCTTCTGCGGAGATGTGTTCGAGGCGGGCGTTCAACTCATTCGCCACCGCCAGATCAGCTTCCAGTGCCTGTTGGTGCTGTGGAGATAGACCGTCGCTGGTGACGTAGACGACGAAGAGCTCGCCGTGGAAGCGATCGGCATTGCGGCGTCCGCTCTCGATCATCCCTCGCGCATTGACGCCCGGCTTGATGGCGACCAGGATTCTTTCTTGGGCGCCGGAGACCTGGTCGATTCCCTTGCGTTTGAGGTAGCGCTCGAGCTGGCGATCCACCACATCCGCGGCCAGCAGGAGCGCGATTTCCCGAAGCTCGGACATTTGTTGTGGACTCAGCTTGCGGACTCCGCCGCCGTCCGCGGCGTCGGCCTTTTCCCTTTCCACACAGAGTTCCGGCGGCGCATCCACAATCTCAATTTCATCCGCGAGATTCACGAAGCTGAGTGGGATGGTCTCGGTCACTTTCTTGCCGGTAATCTCTTCTACCTGAGGCTTGCATTCTTCGATGTACTGGAGGTTGACCGAACCGATGACGGAGATGCCGGCCGCCAAAAGCTGCTCCGCATCCTGCCAGCGCTTGGCATTCACACTACCGGGAGGATTGTCGTAAGCGAGCCCATCGATGAGACAAACCTGGGGGCGTCGCCGCAAGATCGCTTGGACGTCTATCGCTGTCGAGCCATCGATCCGCTTGAGGGGAATGACCTCCATCTTCTTCAGAAGCTGTTCGACTTGGGCAAAGTTCACCGGCTGGACTGCGCCCACCACGACGTCTTCACCTCGCTCGCGCCGCCGCCGCGCCTCATCCAGCATTCGAAATGATTTGCCCACCCCGGACATGTATCCCAGAAAAATCTTCAGCCGGCCGCGCCTGTGGAACTCCTCTTCCGCTTCCACCTGCCGCAACAGCGCTTCGGGATCGGGACGGGTCTTCGGGATAGTTCCCACATTATCCATTTTACTCCATGCCACCAATTTTTCCGCGGAGACAGCCGGAAAGAGGAAGAGTTCGGAGAAGAGAATCGGACCCCGGGTTCGCGCATTTCTGAGTGTTCGGGACGGGGTGACCTCCCTTGTGTGCGCTCCAAGCCTAAGCGCCGAGGCACGGAGCGTTTCCGCGTTGAGGACGATCCGGGAGTTGGAGTTCACCGGTCTACACTACGGCGTTACAGAGGAGCTATCCGCCGTCAAGACCGGCACATATAGACACTTCCTCGAATGGGCCTTCAGGGAAGTCAGGGGCGTTTCACTTATAGGCGTTGGGGCGTTTTGAAATCTAGTGACGGTGCCGCATCCCAGAGAGCCATCTCCAAACCCTTCCCAACTGATGAAGTGCGATTTGAAGTGGCTGCGGAAGGAGTTTGCAGACGGCTGAGATAGTCATCATTCGTGCATTTGAAGTTCCAAAGATGGTATTCGCCTCCGCTCCCTCTAGTCTTTGGATTCGCGCCTTAGTGTGGTCTGCGGGTATAATGCAGCGCACCAATGGCCCTGACCTCCGGCACAAAACTGGGTCCCTACGAAATCGTCGCGCCGCTCGGCGCGGGCGGGATGGGCGAGGTCTATCGCGCGCGTGACACGCGGCTAGGGCGCGACCTGGCGATTAAGCTTCTGCCCGCCGCATTCTCCGCCAACAGTGACCGCTTGCACCGCTTCGAGCAGGAAGCGCGTTCGGCATCTGCCCTCAACCACCCCAACATCGTCACCATCTACGAACTCGGGCAGGACGGCTCCAGTCACTACATCGCAATGGAGCTGGTGGAGGGTAAGACACTGCGCGATTTGCTTGTCTCCGGCTTGTTGCCCATGCGAAAGACAATTGACATCGCAGCGCAGGTTGCGGAGGGTCTGACCAAGGCTCATGAAGCGGGCATCACGCACCGGGATATCAAGCCCGCGAACCTGATGGTTTCTCAAGATGGATTCGTAAAAATCCTTGACTTTGGCCTGGCAAAGCTCATGCCCACCCGGGAAGAGCTTTCGGATATGTGCACACTTTCCTCCCCACCGACTCAACCGGGTCTGGTTCTAGGCACCCTGGGATACATGTCGCCGGAGCAGGCCAGGTGTGAGCGGCTGGATTTTCGGTCAGACCAGTTCTCGTTGGGCTTGGTACTCTACGAGATGGTGACCGGAAAGCGCCCCTTTCAGAGAAGCACAGCAGCGGAGACCCTGGTGGCCGTTCTCCGGGAACAGGCTGAACCGATTGGAGTGCAAAACCGCGCCGCCCCGGCTCCGCTGTGCTGGGCTATCGAGAGGTGTCTGGCGAAAGAGCCCGATAAGCGTTATGCCTCTACCCGAGATCTCGCACGGGAGCTTGCCGCCATACTAGACGGCTTCTCGGAGAAACCGGTTCAGCAGGTGGAGACACGCCCGACGAGTCTTCCTGTGCCGAGGACCGGATTTGTGGGGCGAGAGAAGGAAGTAGCCGCCGTAAAGGAACTCCTGCGACGTCAGGATGTCCGCTTGGTCACGATCACGGGCCCAGGCGGGATCGGCAAAACGCGTTTCGCGGTGGAAGTGGCCAGCGGCCTTATCGAGCGGTTTCCAGGGGGGATCCATTTTGTCCCGCTCTCCCCGCTAAGCAATCCGGACCTGATTGCTTCCGCGATCGTTCAGACCTTGGGGATCCGGGAGGCGGGAGGTCAATCGCCGCTCGAAATCCTCAAGGAGAATTTAAGGGATTCATTGCGCGTACCCATGCTGCTCCTGCTGGACAATTTCGAGCACCTGATCCAAGCGGCGTCTATCGTGGCAGAGCTTCTCGTCATGGGTCCCAATCTTAAAATCATGGTGACGAGTCGCGCCGCGCTGCACGTCTATGGAGAATATGAGTTTCCGGTGCCGCCGCTGGCGCTGCCGGATCCGCGGTCAATGCCTACTGTGGAGGTTCTGTCACAATCTCCCGCCGTCGCGCTGTTCGTACAACGCGCCGCCGCTGCCAAGCCAGGTTTTGAACTTAACCGGGAAAACGCGCCCGCCGTCACCGAAATATGCGCCCGATTGGATGGCCTGCCTCTCGCCATCGAGCTCGCAGCCGCCCGCGTAAAAGTTCTCTCGCCCGCATCCATGCTGAAACGCCTGGCAAGCCGGTTGCAGTTGTTAACGGGCGGTGCAAGGGACCTGCCCCTGAGGCAGCAGACGCTTCGCGCTGCCATGGATTGGAGCTACGATCTGTTGAACGCTGCCGAGCAGATGCTTTTCCGAAGATTATCGGTGTTCGTGGGGGGATGCAATCTGGAAGGCGTGGAAGCGGTGTGCGACACGAAAGGTAATCTCGAATTGGACCTTCTCGACGGCATGGCATCCTTGATGGACAAAAGCCTGGTGCAGCAGGTCGAACCAGCGAAGGGTGAATCGCGGTTCGTGATGCTGGAAACGATTCGCGAGTACGCGCTGGAAAAACTGGAGGTAAGCGGGGAGAAGGCTTTGACGAAACGCGCCCATGCCGCCTACTGCCTGGTGCTGGCGGAAGAGGCTTCGGAGCAGAGCGGCGCGGAAGGCGCGGAGTGGCTGGAACGATTCACGCTTGAACATGACAATTTTCGCGCGGGCCTTGAGTGGCTGACAGAAACCGGAGATGCGGAGTGGGGCCTGCGTCTCGGCGCGGCCTTGTTTCGCTTCTGGGATGCGCGAGAGTATCTCGCCGAAGGCAGAGCCAAGCTGGGCAAGCTGCTGGAGCTCTCAGGAGCCGCAGCTCCCACCAAGGTCCGAGCGCGCGCCCTGATTGCCGCCGGCGTACTCGCCGGTGCGCAGGCAGACTTCACCACGGCAGAAGCGCTCGTCGGGGAAAGTCTGGACATGACACGTCAGTTGCACGACCAGCAGGGCGTCGCCGTCTCACTCAACGCTTTGGCGGTCTTTGCGCAGAACCGGGGTGACTTAGCAGTCGCGCACTCGCTGTTCGAAGAAAGCCTGGCGGTGTGGAGAGAATTGGGCGACCGGAAAGCGGTTGCTCGTGCTCTCAGCAACCTGGCGAATGTGGTCACATTGCAGAGTGACTATGCGCGCGCGCGCGCGCTGCATGCGGAATGTCTCTCCATCTTCCAGGGACTGGGAGATCGGGGAGGCGTCGCCTGGTCGCTAAACCACCAGGGGGACGTCGCTCGCGATCAGGGTGACACCTTCGCCGCGCGGACATTGTATGAACGTGGCCTGGCTATTTTTCGGGAACTCGGTGACCGCTGGGGCATCGCCGGCACACTGGCTGATCTGGGAACCTTGGCCAGGGAACAGCAGAATTGTGAAGCAGCACATTCTCTGTACGGGGATAGCCTCAGAATTTTTCAGAAACTGGATCACAAGCGTGGAATTGCCCGCCTGCTGGAGTGTCTCGCGTGCTTGGCGGCGGCTCAATTCCGAGCAGAACGTTCCCTGCGGCTGGCAGGCGCAGCGGCTGCGCTGCGGCAAAATATTGGTGCGCCGCTCACCACCGCGGAACAGCACAAACTGGATGCCATTCTAGGTCCGGCACGGAAGGCATTGACCAACACGGCAGGTGCGACGGCTTGGTTGGAAGGTTGGGCTTTGCCAGTCGAAAAAGCTATTGAGGAGGTGCTGATGCCGGAGGCGGTATCTCCTTCGGGTTAGCGCCGGGACAGTTTAACGCTCATAGTTAGGGAAATCCGCATGCCACCGGAAGATTCAGTCCGCACTTACTCCGCGCTTGACGGGTCGATGAGCCGGCGCACGGCGGAGACGCGATTGGCAGGAAGGCCAACACGCTTGGCGTGTTCGTGAATGATCGCTTCGTTTGCCGCGATGTAAACGCAGTACACCTTGTCGCCGGTCACATAGCTATGGAGCCATTGAATTTCGGGACCTAGACCCTTCAGAACATTGACGGACTTTTGCAAGATTTCCCGCAATTGGGCGTCGGTAAGACTGCCGGCTCCCGGGATTTCGCGTTCGATGACAAATTTGGGCATGGGTATTCCCCTAATGAGCCTCGATTCTAACATGCAACGGGAACGGTTTCAAGGGCGGCTGGGCCGAAGCTGCTCGAGTCAGCGAAAAACTGCCAAGAACAAAGGAATGAGGTTGCCATGGATCTTCGATCGCTACAGAAGCCGCTGAAGGAGCAATACCGCCGGGACCCGACGGCGTCGCGAATCACCCTTCGGGCGAAAGGCGGGCAGACGGATGTTCCGGTGTCATGCTCTGTCGATCTGGGGCGTGCCATCTACGCTGCCGAGGCGCACAAGGGGGTTGGAGGCGCCGGGGCAGGCGCATGTTCCGGTGACCTTTTACTTGGAGCGCTGGCGGCTTGCGCGCAGATCACCTGTCAGATGGTAGCCGCCGCCATGGGCGTACCCACCGAGCGCATTGCAGTGTCCGTGGAGGGAGACTTGGACCTTCGAGGCACCCTTGGAATATCAAAAGAGGTGCCCGTCGGCTTTGAAGGCATTCGTCTCCATTTTGATGTTGCTGCGCCGAAGGCAACCCCGGAACAAATGAGCGCATTGCGGGAGAAAACAGAACAGTACTGCGTGGTGATGCAAACCTTGACGCGGCCACCGAAACTGCAAACCGAGTGGGTTGGTCACTACTGAACGCGTAGCCGCGATAAGCGCGGCGTTATCTCGCCAGAGCGGAATTGCCCCGCGGCTCTTCATTCTCCATCTTAATAATCGGGCGGACATTTTTCGGATGCAGCGCCGCGGAGTAGTGCGCCGCTCGCCATACTCCGCGCTTTCCCAAACGCCGGATTAGGCGTGTACCGTCGCAAACCTCGCGCCAGCGCGAACGGACCCGCAGTCGGCCAACCGGACAAATAGCCCTCAAGGTCAGATCCCGCGAACGGGGTTCGAAGAAATAGGTCCTCGGTAGTCGCCAAGGGTTTACCGACGATCCGACGGGCCGCCACTGCTCGTTCTGGTCGAGCGACGGCCCGTACGCAAACTGCCACGACCGTCGAACGTCCGCCTCGACCGAACGCGCTCGGGTAGGATTGTTTCAACAAAAGTGACAAATCCGGAAGATATTTTCATTAAGCGTGGCAAGAATTATCACGAACGTGGTAGCGAACTGCGGCTCTCCCTTTGCTACCGATAGCGGGCCTTTCACTTACTCTAACAACCTAGCTAGACCGGTCAAGGATTGATGATGATGGTCGGGAGATGACAATTGGACTGCGGTTGGCGAGGAGTCCCAGATGGCGGGTCGGTTGCCGCTGGCCCTTCCGTGCTGGCCGCTGCCGTGGTTAAGTCGGCGTTGCCCACCGAAGGTAGAAGACCAGAAAGAGACACACTACGGCTCGGCAGCAGCAGATTCCAACCCCCGAATCGCGCCGCCTCAAGCTGTTGGGCAAAACCGATGCTCCCCGCTTCGGTTGACGACGCAGACGAACTCGCGGCGGCGTCTTCGTCCGTCTGCCCGACCGCGGAGTCGGCCGGGTCAGGCGGCGAATGCACTTGTGCAACGATCGTATCCGCGTGTTCCTGTTCCTGCCCGCAAGCATCTGCGGTCGAGTTCGGCGGCGGATGCTCTCGCCGTTCGACCTCGGCAGCTTCAATGATGTGGGCAGATTTCTCCGACGACGGCACCACCGATTCGGGTGCCGTCGGTCCCGGCGCGCTGGCTTCGAGGACCGGCAGGTTCACAAAACCCGGAGGCGCGAAGGGCAACTCGGCAATCTCAACGGCTTCTTGATAGACCTTGACTACCCGGAAGCGCTCATCGACGACTTCTCCCTCTTGAACAAGGCGCACTCCACCGTGGCCATCATCGACGATGGCTAAAGTGCGTCCATCTTGCCATTCCGCGTAGCCGTAAGACCTGACGACCAGAGGGTCGCCTGAGCCATTTGCCGGAGGGCCACGCTCGTCGGCTACTGGTGCTCGTGGTGGGTCGAGTCCGGAAGAAGCCACGCTCGCCAATCCGTCGCCGCCGGGCCGCCATACGGGGACCGGCTCTCCGGCGGGGCCAGGCTCACGAGAGAGTGCCGGAGGCTTGACAAGAAGCTGCCTGGGATCGGCGCCGCGGCTGATGGCCGACGAGTCTTCCTTTCGGGCCAAGCCCTCACGCGGAACACCGTCGAACTGGACGCGTTCAGCGCCGCGGCCCGTGCGCTGAACCGTCGCAAGTTCGCTGTTCGCACTTTCAACGGATCCCAAGGGCTTCGGAGAAGATGGTCGCCGCTCGGCAAGTGACACGCCGACACTGGGAGAAGACGACGGAGCTGTCGGCTTGGGGAGTAGCGTTTGACTAGCTGGAGCTGCGCTGGGCGTTGCATCGCGATCTGCGGCAGAGTGAAAGGTACGGGCCTGGCTTAACTCATCAATGAGCGGCTGAGGAGTCGAGGGCTTGGGTTTGTTCGCAGCCACGACCGCGGTAGGTGCGGGCTCCGCTTGGTGCGAAATTGCCACTAGCTCTACGGCGTCGCTCGCAATGCTGGAAACCGTGAACTTCTGTTTGTAGACGTCGCCCACATGCACCAATTGCACGCCGTATTCGTCACTGACGACGGCCTCGACCGAGCCGTCGGCCTTCTCAACGTAGCCGAGCGGCTTCACGATCTTTCGCTCCGGCTCTGCGGGAGGGGCGGACTGGGCTAGGGTGCGCTGTGGCTCAGGCCCAGTGGGTGCGGCGGCAGTTACGGTTTGGGTGCCCTGTGGATGGGCGGGACGTGTTGCGCGTTCTTGCGCAGGTTTCGAGGAGGCGGCCCTTGGCAGAGAATCAGCAATACCATTCCGGGCCGATTTACTTCTTTTCGAATCACCCTGAGCCCATTCGCTCCGCTCAGAGTAAACGGCGCGAAGGGGCGCATCATGAACTCCGCGAAGATTCGCGGTGCTGGGTTGGATCAGAACTGCTCGAGTGGCTTTTCCTTTGGGTGAACCATCAACGCCACGAGCCGAGGCAAGAGCAGCCTGGGGCTTGGGTGCGGGCTGACGCTCGAAACTGAGCGGGTCGACCAAGCCGAGCAGCACGGCCATGCCGCCGAGGCACAACAAGGAGATTAGCGAGGTCAGAACCCCAATAACCCAGACATCGAACTCGGGTCTGCTTCTCATCGCGTTAAGACCGGCAGCGTCCGAGCGCCCACCGAGCCTAGCCAAACAATTATACTGTTCTCGCCGTCGCTATTCAGAAATTCTTGCCGGCGCAATGGGCGGATTGTGCCATTTGTCGATTGCGAGATCAGGTAACTGAGCAATTGCATCCTGCGTCCGCGGCGAGGAATGCTCGGGACAGCAGATGCGTCTCGCAAGTCCATTCACTCAATCGCCCAATCACCTGATCGTCCAATCGCTCAATGCTCGGTCGTGACGGTCTCTGCCGTCTCAAACTGTTTTGGCGCGCCCGCTCTGGCCCTGGCGCCGCGCTTTTGATAGAGCTCAATTGCGAGACGATAGCCGAGGAGCAAGGCCACGACAATGCCGTAGCGAACCGGCCTTCGCACGTCTGACTTCACCAGCCAGTAGTAATGCGCAACGCCCGCCACGGCGCTGGCGTAAACCAGACGATGCAGCGTCCGCCAGCGCTTCCCGCCCAACCGGCGAATCCAGCCCGCTGTGGACGTCACGGCCAAAGGAATCATCAGCACGAAACCCGTGAAGCCGACGGTGATGAATCGGCGCTTGTTGATGTCCTTGAGCATCTCCGAGAGGTCGAAGAATTTGTCGAGCCAGATGTAGGTGGTGAAGTGCAGGCAGCCGTAGAAGAACGCGAAGAGCCCGAGCATGCGGCGAAAGCGAATCAGGTCCGGCAGCCGAAGCAGCTTCCGCGCCGGCGTGATGGCGAGCGTGATGACCAGGAAGCGCAGCGTCCAATCGCCTGTGGCGTGAGTGATGAACTCAATCGGATTAGCGCCCAAGTCGTTGTGAAAGCCCGCCCAAACAAGCTGCGCCAGCGGCACCAGGCACAGCGCGAAGACCAGAACTTTCGTGGGTTTGGCTGACAGGATTGTCTTCAAGACTTCTCTTTCATTCTCGCTTCTAACTTCTCGCTGCTGACTTCGGGCTTCTTCTTCCCTCAGAAATTCTTTCGCAGATCCATACCCGAATAGAGCTGTGCCACTTGATCGCCATAACCGTTGAACATCAGCGTGGGCCGCTTGAAGAATTCGCCCAAGCGGCGCTCTTTGGCCTGGCTCCAACGAGGATGATCGACGCTCGGGTTCACGTTGGAATAGAAACCGTACTCGTTAGGCGCGGACATATTCCAGGTGGTCGGCGGCTGACCACCCACCAGCTTGATCTTCACAATCGACTTGATGCTCTTGAAGCCATACTTCCACGGCAGCACAAGGCGGACGGGCGCGCCGTCCTGGGGCGGCAGCGATTCGCCGTACATGCCGAAGCACAGCAGCGCGAGCGGGTGCATCGCTTCATCGAGGCGCAGCCCTTCGACATAAGGAAACTGAATGCCAGCCCAGCGGGCTTGCGGCATTTGCCCGGGATCGTAGAGGCTCTCGAAGGCGACGTACTTTGCTTTTGACGTCGGCTCCACTTGCTTGAGCAGCAGGCTGAGCGGATAGCCGATCCACGGTACCACGATCGACCACGCCTCTACACAACGGTGGCGATAGACGCGCTCCTCGAGCGGCGCGAGCTTGAGAAGCGCATCGATGTCGAACTTCTGCGGCTTGCTCACATCGCCGCTGACGCTCACAGTCCAAGGGGAGGTTCTGAAATTCTTGGCCTTCTCTGCCGGATCGGTTTTATCGGTGCCAAACTCGTAGAAGTTGTTGTAGTGGGTCACATCGTTATAAGGCGTCACCTGCTCGGTGGAGCTGAACGGACTCCGGCTCGCGACGTTGAGTTTGCTTGCGGCGAATGCCGTGACGCGCGGAGAAATCACGTCGATGAGTTTGCGCCCAACAGCCAAGCTCGCGCCGACCGCAGACCCCCCAGCGAGAAACTTGCGCCGGTTCATGTAGACACTCTTCGGAGTGATCTCCGACCACGAAATGTCAGAACCCCTCTTGATCAACATGCGCCCTCCTGAAACGGTCCCAGCGCCAACGAATATAGGATAGCAGTTCCGACGGAAATGTTGGCTGGCGGTTTTTCGATTTTGAATTTGGCACGCAAAATTCTGGGCCTATGAAAAATGGAATCGGTGGGGCAAAATGCCACACTTTTCCCAAAATCGCAAAATTCTGCAAATTTTATTTTCGCGCAAGTTCTTTAATTGCGTCAGTTAGAAAAATTAGTTTCAAAAGTTTCAAAAGTTTCAATAGTTTCATTTCAGAGGATGCCTCAAGGCATGTAGTAATCAGTAGTTATTATATTGACAGTAATTTGAGGCCGCCCGTGTCCCCCTGGAGGACTGGCAGGCGCTCTCCAGAAACTTCCTTTGCCCAGGAAGGCTCGGGGAATCCTTTTTCTAAGCCGTGGGCAGGAGTTTCATTCCGAAGCCTCAGGGGGTGCAATTTGCGCCAAGGGCTTTTGGTTTCGGGCCGCCTCAGGGGGTGCAATTTGCGCCAAGGGCTTTTGGTTTTGGGCGGCCTTCCTTGTCGCGACGAGCATATCCTGCACGGTACTTCGGGCCAGCCGCTCGACGAACGGTTTCACGATCCAGCGCAGCAGCCTGGGAATGTCGCGAGACAGCATGATGGCCTCCCATTCTGCCGCCACGCCGCCCGGTCGCGCTTCCAGCCGCCAATAGGTTTCGAACCGCCAAAGGTAGCCGCTATCGTGGCCCGGCGCGAATTCGTGCTCATGCGGAGTATCGGCAGCCTCCACCTGGGCGATGCGTGTGGAGTGGCTCCGCAGGGAGGCGCGCCCGCCGTCCAACGGCGTGCCCAATGTTTCCGAATTGATGTTCAGCGTCACAGTCACCCAGGGCGTTTTCTTGCGCAGGCGCAGGAAGGTTTTGAAATCATTCCCCTCGCGACTCACCAGCCGGGAACGCACGAATTGCGGCTTATAGATGTCCTGGTAATGATCGTAGTCTTCGAGCACGGCGAGGACCTGCGCCAGCGACACGCCCGGGATAAACGCCGCACCCACCCAATGGTTGATGAGTCCGCCGGGCGCGCGCAGGCTCCTGGCCGCCGCATCGCGAGTGTTCGGCGAGTCCACCCAAACCTCGCCCCGCTCGATCGTGGCCCAGGCCAGGCGGCGGTCGGATTCCGGGAGCGTGTCGATATAGAGGAAGTGCCCTGGGTCGTCCTGTTGCCGCGCCGCACGGGCATCTACGGCATGCACGTAGCGCTCAAAGGCTTCCAGAGTCCGGGGTTCGAGGTCGGTGGCCCTGAGAGCGCAGGGTCGGGCCAGAATGCCGAGAAGAGCGGCAAAGGCGAGCGGAAATACCTGCCGCAAAGGGCGCGCCATTCCCTGTCCAGCTTTCAGGCGGAAACTGGAAAATGGAAACTGGAAACTAACGAGACGCCGCCCCGCTCCCACCATTCCCCGCCGCACTTCCAACCCCTCAGCGCCCTCGACCATGTACTCATGCTACCACCGGCCGCCTGTCATCGGACAGGGGCGATGTATTAGGGGCTAGGGGCTGGGTGTTAGGGGCTAGCAGGCCGATGAAAAACGCTCCCGGGCGCTGTCATTCCGAGCCCTTCGCCTGTCATTCCAAGCCCTTCGCTGTCATTCTGTGCCCTTCGCTGTCATTCCGAGCGAAGCGAGGAATCTGGCTCTGACGCTCAGGGTAAACTTCGCGAGGAATCTCGCCCTGAAAACAAGGCGCTTACGAGATTCTGGGCCATTTCTTCATCAGCCTGTTTAGGGGCTGGGGATTAGCGACTTCGGACTTTCGATTGCCGATCGTCGATTGTTACTTGCGCTTCTCACTCCTAGTGCCGTTCCAACTTGTTAGACCTATGTTCAACACGCGCGTTCCGTTTGGCCCCATAATCGGGACGGCCCCGAGAAGCTAGGTCGAAATAGTTGGAACGGCACTAGCTTCCAGCTTTTCCCTTCCGGCTCCCGACTCCTGGCTCCTGAATTCCACTTGCCACTCGTCACTTGCCACTTGCCACTGCAGTTCAAGCCGCCACTTGCCACTGTCCTATTCTGTCTCCCGTCCCCTCGCTTCCGCCTTCCGCCCCTAACCCCTAACACCTAATCCCTAGCCCTTGCTTTCCTGCTCGCCACTGCCTTTCTGCATTCCGACTTCTGACTTCTAACTTCTAAATTCCATTTGCCACTCGCCACTAACCTAGCCACTTGCCACTGTTCTTAGCGCCACTTGCCATTGGTATTGAAAAGCCCCCGCCGCCACAATCGCGCCGAAGCTACCTGCTCTATGGGCCTTGCGTTGGAATCTTATTTGATATATCATTTAAGAAATGGCATGGCCTGTCGAATTTTACGAGGACGAGAGCGGAGGCCGTCCGGTCGAGAAGTTCCTTGAGGCACTGCCCGCTGGTCATGTGGGTAAGGTCTTGCAGGTTCTTCAAATGCTCGAGGAGAGAGGACCGCATCTGCCCTTTCCTTACTCGAGTCAGGTCGAGGGGAAGCTTCGTGAGCTGCGGGTTCATTACGGTCGCACGTTGTACCGCATCCTCTACTACGGCGACCCGCAGCGGACCTTTGTCCTGCTTCACGCCTTTGAAAAACGAACTCAGGCGCTGCCGACAGAGGATGTGGAGCTGGCCAGGAAGCGCATGACCAAAGATCAGGAAATGAAAGGGAGGTAAGCATGAAGCGAGGAAGCCGTTACCAGCAATTCAAGGCGCGAGCTCTGAGCAAGCCTGAAATTCGGAAGGCCTACGAAGAGGGTCTGGACGATCTTCGGGTCGCCGTTCGTGTGGCGGAACTGCGCGAGAAGCGGGGAATGACGCAGACGGAGCTGGCGGCCAAAATCCACACCAGCGCGGCGGTGATCTCGCGTTTGGAGCGGGGCAGGAATGTGGAGCTGAAAACACTCCGAAAGGTAGCCGCGGCGCTCGACGCCCGCCTCACCGTCGAGCCTCTGGCTTCCTGACAGGGCAGGCTCCTGTCTTCTGACTTCTGGCTTCTGTCTTCCCGTCCCACCTAGCACCCAGCCCCTAGCCCCTCTTTCCTGCTTGCCACTAATCACTTGCCACTGCCCTTCACGCCACTTGCCACTGCCCTTCTGCATTCCGACTTCTGACTTCTGCCTTCCGCCCCTAACCCCTAAACCCTAACACCTAACCCCTGCCCTTACGTCCGAGAAGCCCAGGGCACGGAAACCGTGCCGAGGCTACCAGCTTGAAAACCAATTAGGTGTATACTGTCAGCTACGTTGATGCACAGGAGGTGCGATTAACTCATGAGGCCCTCCGGAAAGTCGTCGAACGGTCACGTAGAAATTCTCATCGCCCAGGATAGCTCCTCCCAAGCCGAGCAACTGAAGCAAGTGCTCGAAGAGCGCGGACACGCAGTAACGGTGGCCGCTAACGGCAAGCAGGCTTTCGAGGCGGCCCGCACTCGCAAGCCTGCGCTCATCGTCAGCGACATTGTGATGCCGGAAATGGATGGCTACGCCCTTTGCAAGAGCATCAAATCGGAGAAGGAGCTGAAGGACGTCCCGGTTATCCTCATGACCACGCTCTCCAGCCCGGAAGACGTGGTCAGGGGTTTAGAGTGCGGCGCGGACATTTTCATTAGGAAGCCGTACGACAAAGCAGCCTTTCTCTCACGGATCGACTACGCCCTGTCCAATCGGACGCTGCGCGAGCGCGCGAAATTGGATGTGTCATTGCCGATTCAGCTGGGTGGCAAAACTCATTACATTACCTCTGGGCCGCAACAGATTCTCGATTTGCTGATTTCGACTTACGAGGATGCGATCCGAATTAACGGAGAGCTGAGCGAGAAGCAGGCGGAGCTCACGCGGCTGGCTGAAGGACTGGAAAGAAAGGTGGAGGAGAGAACGGCTGCCCTTCGGGCGGAAATCGCTGAGCGCAAGATGGCGGAAGAGCAGCTTCGCGAGAGTGAGGAGCAGTTTCGACTCATCGCGGAGAACATTGCCGATCTCATTGCCGTCCTCGACTTGGAAGGCAAGCGATTGTATAACAGCCCTTCCTACAAAGAGATACTGGGCGATCCAGCAGCGTTGCGCGGGTCTGTCTCGTTCGATGAAATTCATCCCGAGGATAGGGAAAGGATCAGGAAGATTTTCCAGGAAACGGTCAAGACCGGCCGCGGGCAGAGAACCGAGTATCGATTCTTGCTTAGAGACGGGAGTGTCCGCTATATCGAGTCGCAGGGGAGCGTCATTCGGGATGAAGAAGGAAAAACCGCGAGGGTCATCGTCGTCTCTCGCGACGTGACCGAACGCAGACGGGGCGAAGAGGCTCTATCGTTCAAGACGGCGCTTCTGGAGGCACAGTCGGAGACCACGATTGACGGAATCCTTGTTGTTGATTTGACGGGTCAAGTACTTCTGGCCAATAGACAATTTGCAAGAATGTTGAGCGTTCCCGAGGAGGCAATCGGCACAAAGGATGACAAGAAGTTGATTGAGCACGCCCTGACGCAACTTAAGGACCCGGATGCCTTCCTGGAAAGAATGAACTATCTTCACACCCACGAGACTGAGAAGACGAGGGATGAAATTGAGTTCAAAGATGGGAGGGTTTTTGACCGGTACTCTTCCCCCATGCAGGGTTCCACAGGGAAGCTTCATGGCAGAATCTGGTACTTTCGCGACATCACCGAGCGCAAGCGGGCGGAGGAGGCGCTGCGCGAGAGTGAAGAACTGTACCGGTCCGTTGTCACGTCCGTGGCCGAAGGAATCATGCTCCAAGATCGTGGCGGAGCTATCGTCGCCTGCAACCGAAGCGCGGAGCGGATTCTCGGCCTCACTACGGAAGAGCTCATGGGGCGGACAGCGGCCGATCCGCGTTGGCAGACAATTCACGAGGATGGATCGCCATTCCCCGGGGAGAACTTTCCGCACATGGCCGCCTTGCGAACCGGGAAGCCGCAGCCGAATGTGTACATGGGTGTCCATAAATCCGACGGGACCCTTGCCTGGATCATCGCTAATTCAGCGCCCATTTTCCACGCGGGCGACAGTGCTCCGTATGTTGTGGTGACGAGCTTTGCCGATATCACCGAGCGCAAGCGGGCGGAAGAGGAACTGTACCAGTCGCGGCAGATGCTTCAATCCATCCTGGATACGATTCCCCAACGCGTTTTCTGGAAGGACAGGAACATTTCGTATTTAGGCTGTAACCAGGCCTTCGCGATTGATGCGGGATTGAAAGACCCGGCGGAAATTATCGGCAAGAATGATTATGAGCTTGCTTGGAGAGAAACGGCTGAACTTTACCGCGCTGATGACAAGCTGGTGATGGAGCACGAGACGCCCCGGCTCAACTTTGAGGAACCACAAAACAGGCCGGACGGAAGCCTGCTTTGGCTCCGCAGCAACAAATTGCCGCTGCGTGACCGAGAAGGCAAAGTAATCGGGGTCATAGGAACTTACGAAGACATCACCGAACGCAAGCAGGATGAGGCCGAACGCATGCGCCTGATGACAGCCATCGAGCAGGCCGCTGAAAGCGTGGTGATCACAGGCGCGGAAGGGGAAATTCAGTACGTCAACCCGGCGTTTTCAGCCATGACGGGTTATAGCCGTGAGGAGGCTCTCGGCAAGAATCCCCGCATCCTCAAGTCCGGCAAACAGGACGCCGCGTTTTACGCAAGCCTGTGGGCCACCATCCTTGCCGGTCAGGTATGGAATGGGGAAATGATCAACCGTCGCAAGGATGGGAGCCTCTATACAGAAAAGATGTCCATCACTCCCGTTCACAACGAGCATGGAAAAATGACGCACATCATCGCCATGAAGGAGGACATCACAGCTCGAAAGCTTTTGGAAGACCAATTCCGCCAGGCACAGAAGATGGAGGCAGTGGGACGCTTGGCCGCCGGGGTGGCTCACGATTTCAACAACCTGCTCACGATCATCATCGGCTACAGCGATGTGATGCTCGATCGGTTTGCCTCCGGTGATCCCATGCGGGCCTACACTACCGAGATCAAGGGCGCCGGGGGACGCGCGGTGGGCTTGACGCGACAACTGCTGGCTTTCAGCCGGCAACAAGTGCTGGCCCCACAGGTTCTTGACTTGAACACTTTGATCACCAACCTAACCAAGTTGCTGAATCGATTGATCGGCGAGGACATCGACTTGGTCTTCAACGCAGGGCCTCTGCCAGCCACGGTCAAGGCTGATCCGGGGCATATCGAACAGGTTCTGATGAACCTGGCCGTCAACTCTCGCGACGCCATGCCGCGGGGAGGTAAACTGACCATCGAAACTTCCCATGTCCAGGTGGACGAGGCCTATGGCAGCACCCATTACTCCATGCCCGCCGGTTCTTATGTCATGCTGGCGGTGAGTGATACCGGATGCGGGATGGACAAGGATATCCAAGCCCACATTTTCGAGCCCTTCTTCACGACGAAGGAGATGGGAAAAGGCACGGGCTTGGGTTTGGCCACGGTCTATGGAATCGTGAAACAGAGCGGGGGCAGTATCTGGGTTTACAGCGAGCCGGGAGCGGGTACAACTTTCAAAATATATCTACCGGCGGTCAAGGGCGCCCCCCACGCAGCCAAGGAGAGTGCGGTTCCGGCGGGCGGCTCGGAAACCGTCCTGCTGGTCGAAGATGATGCCGGTCTTCGCGGACTGGCACGGATGGTCCTGGAAGCCCAGGGGGGTTACAAGGTCTTGGAATCGCCCGGCGGCAAAGAGGCGCGGCTGTTCGCGGGACAGCATAAGGGACCAATCCATCTGTTGCTGACCGACGTGGTGATGCCAGGGATGAGCGGGCGTGAACTCAGCGAAGAATTAGCGACCCTCCGCCCGGAGATGAAGATTCTCTATATGTCAGGCTACACGGATGACACCGTGGTACGCCATGGCGTGCTGGAGGAGGGAATGGCATTCCTCCAGAAGCCCTTCACGGCTGAGTCGCTGCTTCGCAAGGTGCGTGAGCTGTTGGATACCCGGCCGCAGGGCTGAAGATCTCGCGAACCGATGCCCAGGGAACGATTTGCCCGGTTGCAGGGCGGCGCATTGATTCCGGATTGGTTCCCGTCCGTGAGGTGAGGGGAAGGCGTGAAAATCAGAATCATGGCCGTTGATGACGAACCGGTAGTCTTGGATCCGCTGAAGACCACGCTGGAAACCTATGGATACGAGGTTCTGGCGATCGGGGATAGCCGCGAGGCCTTGAGGCGATTGGAAGTTGAAAAAGTCGATGGTTTGTTCCTGGATGTTAACATGCCCCACCTGGATGGCTTTGAGCTTACCGGGGCGGTGCGAACATTGAAGCTCAACGGGCAGGTTCCCATCGTGATGCTCACCGGGTTAGATGACGCGGAAACCATGCGGAAAGGCTTCGACATGGGCATCAGCTTCTTCCTGGGCAAGCCTTTCACTCGTGAGCGTGTGCACAATTTGCTGGGAGCCACCAAAGGCCCCATGACGCGGGAGCACCTACGCTACATTCGGGTCCCACTTCAGACGACGGTGGGCTGCAGTTGGGGATATCACAGCGCGGGTCAGTTCAAGTCTGACAGTCAGGATATCAGTGAGGGCGGAATGCGTCTCAGCGCCTTGGGTGGACTGGGCGTGGGCGAGGCGGTGGGCTTGGCTTTCGCCCTCCCAGGCAGCTCGCAGAGATTAAGCGTGGACGCCCAAGTGGTTCGAAAAGTGCCGAATGACGGCATCGGAATGAAGTTCATTGCCCTCCCCGACCGGGAAAAGGCATCCATTCAGCAATACATCAGTACGTGCGTCAAGGATTGATGGTGCGTCGCAGGCGGGCGGCCCACTTCCCGCCGACCGGGTTTTGCTCCCGGACGACCAGCGAACGGGAATCTGGCGAAGAAGCGCAGAGTTTCTGAGAAGCAAAGCTCTACGGAACCGGCTTGACTTTCGCTTTTTATTCACTTATACCTAAATAGTTGGTCCCCTGAGATGGAGGCTTGAATTGTCCTCTGGACTGGAAATACGAGATCCCATACATGGGTTTATCCACAGGGACCCGCACGAACTGAAGGTTATTGACACTTTTCTATTCCAGCGACTGAGGAGAATAAAGCAGTTGGCCCTAGCCTGTTACGTTTATCCCGGAGCACTGCACACGAGGTTCGAACACTCGATGGGGGCAATGCACGTAGCGGGTCGAGTCGCGACGGAGTTGCAGTTAAAGCCGCACGAGTGCCGTATTTTGCGCCTCGCGGCGCTATTGCACGACATCGGCCATGGCCCCTTCTCCCACGGCTCAGAGGAAGTAATATGGGGCGTTACAGGAAACAAGCAAGCGCACGAGGAGATTACCGCTCAGATTATTTTGAAATCGCCAGAACTTGACGACCCGTTGAGTGGAGACGAACGAAAGGAGATCGTCGGCCTCCTCAAGGACGAACGCGGCGATGCTCTCATGCGATCGATACTGTCTGGCCCACTTGACGTGGACAAGCAGGACTACCTGCTCCGCGACAGCTACTTCTGCGGAGTTAAGTACGGCGTTTACGATATTGATCGGCTGATCGAAACGCTGTGCATTTGTGAGGACCGAGGACAGCGCGAGCTAGCAATCACAGAGGACGGCATTCACACGCTGGAGCAGTTTGTTATCGCACGGTATCACATGACGGTACAGGTTTATCGTCACCGAATTCGGCTAATCACCGATTCTATGATCGTTCGAGGGATAGAGCTGGGCATTCAAAAGGATGGCCTAAGCTGGCTGAAGGAATTATATGCTTACGATGGTTCGGAAGCTTTTATACGGAATTATCTGGACTGGGACGATGATAAGATGGTGAGAAGGATTCTCGGCGGCGGAGACGTTAAAGGTTACGCTCACAGAATGTTCGACCGACTCGTGAACCGGCGACTCTTCAAAAGAGTGCTGAGGGTAAATTTCAACGACATTGATCCGCCGGGGAGAAGGTTGCTTTTGCAGGAGGATCCCGGCAAAATGCGAGAGGTCCAAAAGGAAGTCGAATGTGAAGTGGCGAAGCATCTCACGGGCGTGGACGAAAGTCTTGTAATCGCGAGGATCGTAAAACAAAAATCGGCGGCAAAGACAGAAGCCGCGATCTTGGTCGTTCGCACCGATGGTGCACCGCGAGAATTTCGTCAGGAATCGACCCTCTTTAATTCAATTGACGCTGCCATTCAGGAGCAATACCTGGATGTGTATGCGCCAGTGAGCTGGGCAGATATTCATGATAAGAAGGAAAAGCTTGCCTCGTATAGGCGCGAAATTCTGCCGGCTGTCAATGAGATGCTTAAAGCAAAGTCGCTATCGATTCGGGAGGCCGCTGGGGGCATAGCATCGGGAGGAGGTACTGTAGATGGAGATCGGTGATTTTATACTATGCGTGATTGACGCGTGGGACGGTGTCGCTCGGGGGCGCACGCTGTTGCAGAAGCGCTGTTACTTCGTTGCACTGCTTTCTCATATGGAGAAACAGTGCGGCTTCCAGGCGCACTATTACGGGCCTTACTCATCCCTCATCGACGGTGCGTTGAGCCGGCTGGTGGCGGTGGGGTTCGTGGATGAGAGCAGGATCGGCTTCGGTGCAGCGGACAGTTCCGGATTCGAGATAAGAAGACACGACTACACGCTGACCCCTGACGGCAGGGAGATGGTCGAGCTGCTTCAATACGAAGACGATCCGACCCTTGCTCGTGTCCATGATTCGATCAGCAGGCTTAAGGAGGCTGGCAACCCCAACTATGTTGAGCTCTCAATCGCCGCAAAAGCATATTTCATCATTAACCAGAGGAATGGCCCAGTGACTAGGGGGGAGATCAGGAAGGAAGCCGAAGGATTTGGCTGGAACATCGAACCCGGTGCGCTGGACAAGGCAATCGATTTCTTAGAGAGGATTCCGCTCGTACAGACTAAGAAACGGAGCCACCCAGCACACTGATCAGTGGGCACCGCACAGTTTCGGCCGTTTGAACCTCTGCGCCTTTTCTGTTCGGAAGGGGTGCGGGCGGTTATGATTCGCGTCGGAAGCGGGCGGCGACATTAGAGCAGTGGCGAGTGGCAAGTGGCAAGTGGCGAGTGGGAAAGCGGGGGTTAGGGATTAGGGTTTAGGGATTAGGGGCGGAAGACAGAAGTCAGAAGACGGTGAGTGCCCTCAGCGGTAGGCTTCCCGCCGATGTTTCGCGGCGAGCCTTTCGATGGCAGGCGGCCCTTGCCGCTTTGGGCGGGGCCCCGAGCACCGGGGGCGGCAACTTGTTGCCGCTCTGGGTCGGGCTAGCTTGCTAGCCCTTGCTGGACGCAGGCGCAACAGGCCTTGGGCCCGCCCAAGGCATCAGAAAAGCGGCAGCCCCAGAGCAAAACTTGGGGTCCCCGTGCTGCCGCACTCCACACCTCGGCGCGGCGGACGAGCTTTCTTAACATCGCCGACGCCGGCGGTCAGATAATCATCAACGGCGTGCGAGATCCTGTAGCGCTGAGGTTCGGCTGTTTGAAACTCTGCGGCTTTTCTCGCATGGGGTGGGCGCGGTTATAATTCGCGTCGGAAGCGGGCGGCGGCTTGAGAAAAGTGACAAGTGACGAGTGACCGGCGAAAGGCAGCCAAAGTGGCAAGTGGCGAGCGACCAAGAATGGCTGACGGACGATGAGCGAGTGGGAATCGGGCGAAGAACCTCTGCGTTACGTGCTCAGCCACGGTCTTTCGCGGTGACGACGATGATGACGGTCCCGCCGAACCCTCGCCCGCAACAGTTCCTACGCGCCGCCCTTCCAAGGATCGCCTGGCAGCCGTTCAATCAGCCGCGAAGAGACGATCGGCGCTTCCGCCTCAGGGTCCCATTTGTAATCGTCCACGAGTAGCGGGCTGATGTCCGCCAGGAATGCAGGGTCTTGCATTTTCAGGGCGAAGTTCTCCTCGAACAGCGCGTGTGTGATTTTGTGGCCCTCGTGGTCCATGTACCGGAGGAACGCACTCACAATCCGTTCAGGGTCCGCTTTGCTGCCGGTGAGAGCGATCGCCAGATCGAACAAGTCGCGCCCGGCCTTCCGCTGGTACAACGCGCGCAGCTTGGTGCCGAGCAATTCATCCAGCTCGTAGCTTTGAATCTCGCACGCGCCCTCAAACCAGCGCGACGAAACGCGGAACGGGACCTTCTTCAACCCGTAAACGGAGAAGTGCTCGCGCGTATTCGTCTCGACCTTCAGCTTGAGCCCGATCGGCGGCACGTCCTCGGAATCGAACCGGTAAACGAGCGTGCCGCGGCCCTCGCTCTGTTTCCATTTCGGCTTGCCGAGCCACGGGTCGAGAACGCCGCGGAGCGCGTCCATCATCGGGCCTGCCGGTTCCGCTTTCGTCTGAACGAGGTCAATGTCTTCGGAATACCGGGCGGGAGGTTTGAGGTGAAGCTTGTACAGCGCCGTTCCGCCGCGGAGGGCGAGAGCCTCTTGGAGCACGGAATGCGAGAATATCTCGACCAGCGCACGACTGATGACGAGGTCCTGCTCGACCTGGAAGTCCTGAACCCACGGGGCTTCCGCCCGCCATTCGGTGATGTAGTCGCGCGGGATCACAGGTCCAGTTCCACTTCCGCATTGATGTAGAGCTTCCAGTCCTCGTTACGCAGCGCCTTCTGGCGCCGCGCGCCGCTTGGTTTCGGCGCGTTCGGCAGGAGCGGCGCCGATTCGTGCGCGCGCGCGCGCACGTATTCCTTCAGGGGTGCGACCTTTTCGCCGGCGCCTACGCGCTCGAGCAGGTAACCCAGACGCTGGGCCCAGGGGACAGCGGCGGTGGCGGCGGCGGCGGCGAGCTTCTCGGGATCGATCCTGTCGGCGAGTTCGGAAAGCACCGTCGCAACCTGATCGATCCCGCCCGCCCGATGCTGGTAACCGACGAGGTCAACCGCCGTCGCCTCCGGCGTCGAGACGAGCAGGGTGCCGCGCGGCGTGTTGAGGCTCTGAACGGGAACCTCTGGCAGTCGCTTGCGGATCATGAACGCGACGCGCACCTTTCCGCAGGCGATGGGAAGACGTCTCTTCTCCAGAAAGACCTGAAATTCCTGCGGGCGCTGATGGGCCGCACCGTAGTACTGCGCGGCAGTGAGAAGGCCCGCATAGTAGGGCAGATCGAGGCTCTTCATCAGCGCCGGGATAAACTGGTCGGCTGGAAGACAGCCGAGCGATCGATATTCTGGCGGAACGATTACGTAGAAGCCGCGAGCCGGAGAGGCAATCGCGCCCTGTTTGGCCAGCCGGTTCAGCGCAACCTTTGCTGCCGCAGCGGAAATGCCGAGTGCCGCCTGAGCTTGGTTCGAGCCGAAATGGTAGCGGCCCGTTGCGGCTAGGTTCTCAACGTAGTGCCGGGCTTTCGGAGGTCGTCCTGCCGGTTCCATGCTCGCAAAGTAACATTTTTCGTTACTTTATGCCACTGAATCCGGAGGAATAGGGCAGAGTTTCGTCTGTTTGAAACTCTGCGGCTTTTCTCGCATGGGGTGCGCGCGGTTAAGATTCGCGCCGGGAGCGGGCGGCCCAACACGGTAGGTGGTAGGCGGTAGGTAGTAGGTGGGAGCGGGGGCGACTAAAAGAAGACTGTAGACAGAAGACGGTAGGCGGCACCAGGTCTTGCTGCCGGACGAGGAGCGAGAGTAATCGGGCGAAGAACCGCGGAGATTCGGAGACCGAAACTCCGCGCTACTCAGTTCTTGGTGTCTTAGTGCCTTGGTCTTGAAGACGGGCGCGCGGATTCGGACTGCTTGGCGTATGATATCCTGTTGAGGCGAAGTTGCACTTAGGGTAGTGACGCATTTTGGTTTTGTAGCGCCGGGCTTTAGCCCGGCATCTGCCGCCCTGAAGGGCGGCGCTACATCAAAATGAGTCACTGCCACACTTAGGGATGACGTGTAAGAAGTATGCCCACAAAAGAAGGACGGAAACCTGCTCGGCGCATCATCGCATCTTTGACCGTCGCCATGTCGGAAGGGCCGGCTCACTACGTCGTGGACACTGAAAACTTGAGCGAAGCGGGGCTCTGCCTCCTTTCGAAGAAGGTGTTCCCTGTCGGCACTCAACTTCACTTGGTCTTTGGTCGGCCGCCCGATTTGCCCGCCATCACTGCGCAAGGAATCGTGAGGTGGTCTGAAAGTGGAAAGGGAGTCGGGGTGGAGTTCACATCAATCAGTGCGGATGACCGCCAGGCGCTCCAGAGATTCGTGAACTCGCAGTCCCGCCGTGAGCAAGCTTAGGCGATTGCTCCGCCTCGCCAGCACGGCCTCCGAGTGATCCTGCCTTTGGCAAGTGAACCGCCGCACGCCGAAAGGCTCATCGAGATCAGCGCAGCTTTTCCGCGGGTGGTGCATGCGTCCCGCCGCTGTTTGGCATGATGTATGCGTTCACAACATTCGGTCCACCGGCAGCATGGAAGCATCATTCAGAAAATAAAACCTCCAACTTGACCACGGCCGACAAAGCCGTGGGGAGCGATCAGCCGGCAGCCACGGCATGGATTTTGTGCCGTGAGCGTTTCCGCGGTCACAGCGCCTCGAACCCACGGCATACAAATCTAGTTCCCCTTTGTCACCCTGGCGCCGCCGCGTCGCGGTACAATAGGGCGCACTGGCCACAGGAGGTGCGCATGTCCGAAATGATCATCCGTCCGACGATGAAATTCATATACATGGGATACGTGGTGGTGGTGGTGATCGTGGTGGCTTTGGTCGTGGCGATGATGCGCGTGCAATGGCCGCCCTGGATTCCGTTGCCTTGGCGACCTTGGATTCCTTGGTTGCCCGCGCTTCTTCTGCTCTGGCCGCTGAAACGCCATTTCCGCAACCGCCTGACCAAGATGACCATCCTCGATGACCGACTGCGGTACGAAACGGGCCTTCTGAGCAGGACCGCGCGCACCATCCTGATCTCGCGAGTGCAGGATGTGACGGTGCATCAGCGGGTCGGCCAAAGAATTTTCGGATTGGGCGATCTTTCGATTGAGACCGCGGGCGAGGCCAGCCGGCTGACCATTTCCCAAATCGACCGGCCGCAGGAAATCGCGGACCTCATCAACCAACACTCCCAGAGGGGACATTCAAAAGACCAACTTACCTGACAGCGCGTAACCACGCCACGGATTCTGTGCCGTGGGCTTTCCCGGGGTCACAGCGTCCCGAACCCACGGCATGCAGATCTAGTTCCCCTTTGTCACCCAGGCGCCAGCGGCACTATTAGTGCTTGACAATAATAAAAAAGGGGGAATAGACTATCCGAAATCGGATAATCAATCGAACGCGGAGGATACCATGAGGCGCCTAGGCTTGTTTTTCGTCAAGGCTGTGCTCGTGCTTGCGGTAGTCGTGTTCAGTATGCCGTTAAACCTTTCCGGTGACTCTGTACCCACACTCATTATTACGGGCGGGTCTGCGAGCTTTGCGCAGGATAGTGAGGGTAATGTTTGGGGTAATTTCGATTTGTTTGGGCCTCACTTTGACATCGGTGGAGACAACTATTTACCGCCGGGACCGTGTGGGGGTGGCATTTGTGGCTACGCGGGAGACTCAGTCGATCCGTACTTCAATCTTGAGGCTCCCGATGATGGTTGGGGCTACGCGTATGGTAGCACCTTCAATTCTCTTGGCGGCGGTTTCGACATGACGGGCGCAGACCTGACCATTCCGAACACCACCAATCCAGTCCTCACGGAGCGCATCTTCTTTGCAGGGGAGCTGTGGGGCTACCCGTGCGATATTCACTACCAGGAATGCGATCTGACGTACTATTTCGATTTTTCCAAGCACGCGCAAGGGATCGTCAATATCTACCTCAACGGTCCCGATTCCAGCGGCTTATACTATTTGAGCAGCGCCGACTATCAGACCACGACGCCGGAGCCGGCCAGTCTCGGCCTGTTGGGTACTGGGCTGGCTGGCATTGCAGGCTTGCTGCGTCGCAGTCGGAGAGCAAGCAAGTAGTGCGCCTGACCTGTGGCAGGTAGCGCAGGGTCCGCCCTCGAACCCCTTCGTTTTGCTCGGGGCTTGCCGTGAGCGCAGCGAATCGGGCGGGCTCTGCGGCATTTCCACATCGTTCCCACAAAACAACGTGGTGGCCGCAGAGTTCGGCGAGCGCGAACTCTCCGCCACGCGCCGGCCTCATCGGACTTCATTTGATTCCGGCTCAGTTCTCTCGCCCCGCCGGATCGCCATAAACGATTCCGCGTCCGTGCGTGCCGACATAGACGCGGCCGTACAGCTTGGGATCACCGGTGATGTGCAGCAGCAGTCCCCACTGGTGCTGATCGTCATTGATGCGGACCCAGCTCCGGGCCGTATCGTCAGAACGGAAAACTCCACGCACGCCGTCGACCACGCCGATCAGATAGAGCGCGGGGTAATCGGCTCCTGGCGCCGCCTTCCCGAAGCCGAAGGCGTGAATCTGTTCGACACCATCGAGATGGAGGAACGTCTTGCCGGCGTCAGTGGAGTGATAGAGGCCATCGAAGGCAGCGAGCCACAGTTCTCCCTCCCTGCCCGGAGTCGCATAAATGCGATCCTGTCCGCCGCGGTCGTCGCCGCGGTTTCGACCGCGTTGCGGCAACCCCGCCGGCAGCGCGAGTGGCTGCGCCGTAAAGGTCGCCGCTCCGTCGGTACTGACAAACAGCTTGCCATCGAACAGCGCCAGCGCATAGAACTTCTGCGGATTCACGCGGTCCGCAATCACCCGCGTATTCACGGAAAGGCCTTGTGACTCGGTCCAGGTGGCGCCGCGGTCTCGCGTGAAGTAGGCGGGGCTCCGTTCCGGCGCCCACACCCAGGTGCCGCCATCGGAAGAAACCGCGATATGCCCCAGACTGCTGTTGGGCTGCGGCGTTGATGCCGCAGGCTGCCACGACTTGCCGCCATCCAGCGAATAACCGATGTTGCGGCCGGGGTGATGGCTCGAAGCTCGACCCACGCGGACAATCACATCCGGGTTTTTCTCGGCACACGCCACGCCATTGGTGTTGCCAAACACCGGTGGTTGAGAACTGCGCTCCAGCGCAGGCTTGTCGAGGTCCCAGTGGACGAATCCGCCGTAGTCGCCAATGGCAGAAATCAGGTGCGCGCCTTTGGGCGGGCTGAGCAGTTCCAGCGCCACCGTCTCTTCGATCCCCGTGCTCATCACGCTCCATCCGGTCGGTTGGCCGGCGTCCAGGGCGGTGAGATTGAACGTTTCCCACCCGCCGTAGCCGGTGGTAAAGGTGGCGTGATCGGGATTGAAGGGATCAATCTCGATGTCGAAGAGCCAGTGAATCGGCGTGTCGGCTACGTAGGGCGCAAGGGAGTAATCGAACGTGCCCCCGTTCCCGAAAACCGCTTTCCAGGTCTTGCCGCCATCCGTGCTGCGGAAGATGTCATCGTTCCCTCTGCCGCTATGCCAGCGATCAAACGAACTGGCAATCACCACCTCGGGATGGTGAGCATCAACCGAAACCCCAACGTAGCCGAAGCCGGCGTCTCCAGGAACAGGCTTATCGGGCGTGATATCGGTCCACTGGCCTGATTTCGTGTTGAACTTCCAGACCGCGCCATCCGTCATTCTCCAAGGGCCCGGCACCGTGCCGTAGGCGACGTAGAGAACGCCGTCCGACGCCAGTGCGGCGCGGTGTGGGCGATACTGAGTCGGCTGGCCGGGGACGGGTTGCCAAGTCTTGCCCCCGTCAGTCGAGCGGAAGAGGTTGTCCCTCCCCAGGAGCGAAACGCCAACATAAATAATGGAGCTGGGTTTTCCCTTTGCTGCGCCACTTCGGGCCTTAGCTTCGCTGCCTAGCCTCTTGGAGCCGCTGTTGGGGTCGAAGATGACGAACACGATCCCGGCGCCGCGGCGGGCCGCAGCTATCCACGGGTTCGGGTCAGGCGAAGCGTCAGGCGGCTCGGTGATGTCGGGAAAACTCTCCACTCGATTCCAAGTCGCTCCAGCGTCAATGCTCTTCCACAGCCCGTCGTGGCGCGTGCCCAGGAAGAGAATGTTCCCGTCATTGGGATCGACCGCCAGACGTTCGCCGTTGCCGCGACCGTTCTCGTTGCCGCCGAATTTGAACGGCACGTCGGTGACTTGGAAGGTGTTGCCACGGTCATGGGAACTCAAAATCGCTCCATTCGGTGTAGCTGGGTTGGTGTAAGTGCCGCAGGCGAGATAGACGCGATCAGGATCGGAGGGATCAACCGCAATGCTTTCCACGCCCATCAAGTTCCGGTCGGGGTAGGAAACCCAGTCCAACAGCGGCTCCCATTGTTTGCTCCCATCATTCCAGCGATAAGCGCCGCCCATATCCGTGCGCGCGTAGCGCAGGCCTTTCTCGGCGGGATGAAAAACGATCCCGTCGACGAACCCGCCACCCACAATCTGCACGCTCTTCCATGTGTACGGCACCGACCTAGGCTGGCCCTGGGGAGATTGAGCGGCTGCCCTGAGGTGCAGAGCGAGCGCCGACAGTGTGAGTGCCAGAATTACTCCTGGATTTCGTTTCATAGGGGTTCCTTTGCCGGATAGGCCGCTTAGTTGGGCCAAAAGGCGGAAGGTTGCATCTAAGATTCAGGCATTATTTATGAAAATTCCCTTGACAAGTGTGAGAGGGTGTGAGACCCTTTTCACGGAGCGACTTGAGCTGCCGGACGATTTTGTTACCCGGGCTTGTCGCTCGGGATTGAATGAAAAGGCCACCCTAATGGGTGGCCTTTTCATTTTGTAGGCTTAATGTTATCGCCTTTGGGTATCACAGAAAAGAGTTCTGGACGAGGGTGCCGTGTAGAACACTCAAAGACGGCTCGGTCTTTCACTAAGTTTCCGTAACAATCCGGTCTAGGGTTTGGGTTTTCTGTCGTGGTCATGGGAGTTCCATCAAGCACTATTGCAGTACAATCCATGGCGCTGGAAATCTGGTCAATTACGTCTTCAATTGTATAGCCATCTCCGATTATTCGGCTTTTATAGATGTGGCCACCAACAAAAACCACCTCTTTATCAATTGGGCAAAGTCCTCGTTTCAGGCGATTTGCATTGATAGTTGTCAGTTGCACGACGGTCAGTGTCCCTATCGGAACGATGTGCACCTTATTCTTATTTCTAATTCGGCCCAGGTTTGTACGTATAACATCCCGTGCATTCGGGTAAAGGGGCACCGCGATAGCATCCGCAGGCAGGACTTGCTAGTCAAGTACAATCTCATCGGAATCACAAAATACCGCAAGAGGGGATTCAGGGTATAATTCCTGCATGGTCAGATCTGCTAAGTATATTATTGCCCTTATTTGAGCTTCACGACGACCTTGTCTCCGCTGTAGTGCACCGTGCGATCGGCCTGGGGGCTGAACGAAAATGAGACAGGTTTTTGTTTCGAGACAAGCACGAGATTGAAAGTACGCTCGGACAACGCGCCATCGAACGAGCCCTGCCGTTTTCCGATCGAGAGTGTCCGCGCGGTGTCGTCCCAGTGGACCGGGATACGGCTGAACATGCCTTTCTCGTAATTGTACGTAAGCCCGTCATCCTCATAGAGAGTGAAGGCGCCATCCGAACCCTGGTAAATGAACAACGTGATGGGGTCCGATTTTTTCTCGGTGGTGTACTGAATCTCCGGGCCAAAAGGAACAATCGAACCTGCTCGGATGTGGAGCGGCATGGAATCGTAAGGCGCAGGCGCTTCGACCGTCTGGCCTCCCGAACGTAAAGCACCACTCCAGAAGTCATACCAGTTCGCTCCGCTGGGCAGATAGACCGGCCGGCTCCGAGCTTTGTAGGTGGCGACCGGGCTCACCAGAAACGCCGGTCCGAACATGTACTCGTCGGTCGCCTCGCGGGCCTTTCGATCGGCGGGAAAGTCCATCACCAGGGCGCGCATCATCGTGCCTGCGCTGCGCGTCACATCGCCGGCCAGGGAGTAAACGTAAGGCAGCAAACGATACCGCAACCGGTCGAACTTGAGCTGAGCCTGATAGGCGGGATCCGATTCGCCTCCGAAGAACCACATTTCGCGGTTGGGGAATTCGCCATGGGAGCGCAGCAGCGGCGTGAACGCGCCGAACTCAAACCAGCGTGTGTGCAATTCGCGCCATTCTTCCACATCCTCGGGCTTCGGATGCTCGGCCGAGAAGCGCGCGGGAACCGAAAATCCTCCGATATCCATCGTCCAATAGGGAATTCCCGAAATGCAAAAGCTAAGCCCGGCGGGAATTTGCGCCCGCATTGCCGTCCAGGTTGACGAGGTGTCGCCGGACCAAGTGGCTGCCGCGTATCGCTGCTGGCCGGCGAACGCCGACCGAGTGAGGATGAACACACGTTGCTGCGGCGCCGCTTCGCGCTGCCCGCTGTAGATGCCCTCGCTGTTCACCAGAGGATAGCCATTCAGCATGCGCGCGCCCGTGCCGAGCGCGGTGGGATTCATATGGGTCTGCTGGCCCTCGAGCGTGGGCGTTGGAAGCATGTCCGGCTCGGTCGCATCCATCCACCAGGCATCCACGTTCTTGCGGAACAGTTCGTGGTTGATCTGGGACCAGAACAATTTGCGCGCTTCAGGATTGAAAGCATCGTAAAACGTATCCGGATAGCCCACCCAGTCCCGTATTCCCTCGCGCAGGTTCGGTTCGTAAAGAAAGCCGCGTGAGTGCATGGCTTCAAAGTTGTCGGTGCCGGGATAGAACTTCCCCCAAACGGAAATCATCAATCGCGCATGCTTCTGGTGAATGCTGCGAATCCAGCCTTCGGGATCGGGAAAGCGGGCGGGATCGAACTGATGCGAGCCCCACGCGTTCTCTTTCCAGTAGAACCAGTCCTGCACGATATTGTCAAAAGGAATGCCGCGCGAGCGGAATTCATCGATGACATCCAAACTCTCCTGCGCCGTTTTGTACCGTTGCCGGCTCTGCCACAAGCCGAACGCCCACACCGGCATCATGGGCGCCGCTCCCGTGATTTGCCGGTATCCGGCAATGACCCGGTCGAGTTCCGGCCCGTGAACGAAATAATAATCGATCCCGTCGCCGACCTCGGACCAGAGCGAGGTTGCCGGTTTAGGCGCGGGAGTTTTCCAGGATAGATTCAGCGCCGTCAGTTCGCCCTGGTCTTTTGTCCACTCCACGCGCAGGCGGTAGCGGCGCTTGGCTTCGAGGTGGACTCGCGCCAAGTCCTTCCAAGGCAGCCAGAACTGGCGCCAGTGGTTCACGACGAGGTGATCGCCGATCCAGAGTCTGATGCCGTTGTTGGAGAAAGTCTGGAAAAGATAATCGCCCGTTACTGCGGGTTCGAGTTCGCCTTCCCATCGGACGCTCACGTCGCCGTCAGGCAGATCGGGGTGGATGATCCGATTAGAGTGCGGATTACCACCGGGAAAGTAGATGTCGATCTTGGCGTCAGTCCTCTGAGCGATGAATTGATCGAAGTGCGCGCCAGCGTAATAAGAACCGGTCAGGCCCCCGGGTTTTCCCTCCCGGTCGAAAAGCTGAGCGGCGGGAATTGCCTCAAACGGTCGCAAATCGCCAAATCGCGTCAATGAGGTATTGTCCCAAAGGATGCCGTAACCGCGGCTCGAAACCAACAGAGGTATGACGGCTGAGCCATTGTGCTGCCACAGATCGAGATCGTAGCCCTTGATATCCACAAGTCCGAGCTGGTTTTCGCCCAAGCCGTAAAGCGACTCGTCCGCGTTGGGCGCCCATTGCTGCTGCACATGGAAGGTCTTTTCTCCCAGCACCTCAGCCGGCGCGATCGAATGGCCATCGTCCCTTTCCGCCAGGATTGGCTTGAGCCGCCGATCCAGGAACGTCACAGCACCCGATGCAAGATTCACGCGAACTGTGAGTTTTGCTGTTGTAAGGGTTACTTGATTTCCGCTGCTGCTCGTGCGCCAAGCAGGGATCGAACCTTGGCGCGGCAAGACAGCCAAGCTCTGGCGGGCGAAGAAAGAACGGTCTTTGGAATATGTCACGCGAATGATGTTGTCCGCGCGGACTTGCACGTTCAGGAATCCATCATGAATGGGAACGATAATCCCGTCAGCCTGCTTTTCCGGGACCGCCGCTCGACCCGGAGTCGCGGAGACAAAAGTCAACAAACCAGCGCCTAACAGAACACTGCGAAAGCATCGACGCATGATTCCTCCCGGAAGAATGCGCATATGCTACTTCAAAGATAGTGCGTCATCAACCGCTGATGCACATACTCTCTCAGGCTGCGCTTCGATGGGAGATGGTAGAACGGAAGCCGGTCGACCCTGTGCGGCAGTCAAGCAAGCGGCTTAAGAGACCACGTGTTCTGACACTGGCAAGATTAAAGGCGCTACTGCGGCAGCTTAGGGAACCCTGCCGGACGATGTTGATAACTGTCGCCTGCCTCGAGCTCCGGGTCTCGGAGCCGGCAGCAGGTGGCGCGGACTCGCGCAGCGAGTGTGCGGCTCCTCAAGCATGCGCCGTGGCAGCCGCACACAGCGGCCAGAGGGGGTAGCGCAGGGTCCGCATCCCGACCCTGCGGCATTGGCAAATGTTTTCGCAAACGATCAGGAGTCAGAAGCCAGAAGCATCAACCAAGCAGTGAGGAGTGACAAATGGCGAGTGGCAAGCCATGAAGTCAGTGACGAGTGGCGAGGGCCCGCTGCTTGGCTGCGTCCCGTGCCACTCGCGGCTCGCCACTTGCCAGTGTTCCTCCCTACGCGCGCGCCGCTTTGCTTTCGCCCTTCTCGATGGGCGCGTCGACCAGGTTGCCCCATTCCGTCCAGCTTCCGTCGTAATTACGCACCTTATCGAAGCCGAGCAGGTATTTCAGCACGAACCAGGTGTGCGAACTGCGCTCGCCGATGCGGCAATAAGCGATGGCTTCGCGGTCGGGCCGCACACCTGCGCCTTCGTAGAGCTTGACCAATTCGTCGTAGGACTTGAACGTGCCGTCTTCGTTGGCCGCCTTCGCCCACGGCACGCTGGCCGCGCCCGGGATGTGCCCGCCGCGCTGCGCCGTCTCCGACATTCCCGGAGGCGCAATGACCTTGCCCGTGAACTCGTCCGGCGAACGAACATCGACGAGATAGCGGTTGTGTTTGTCGAGCGTATCGAAGATCAGTTCGCGGCGCGCGCGCACGCTTTCGTCCGGCGCGCTGGCTTGATATGCGGTCGGCGTCACCTTGGGCACGTCGATGGTGAGGGGCCGGCCTTCCAGTTCCCACTTCTTGCGCCCGCCGTTCATGAGGCGAACGTCGCGGTGGCCAAAGTACTTCAACTGCCAGAGCGCGTAAGCGGCGAACCAGTTGTTGTTGTCGCCGTAGAGCACTACGGTGGTGTCCTTGCCGATGCCGGATTTGCCGCAAAGCTCTTCAAAATCTCTCTGGCCCAGCAGGTCGCGCCGAACGTTGTCTTGAAGTTGCGATTGCCAGTTCCAGCCCACCGCGTTCTTGATGTGGCCCTTGTCGTAAGAGCTGGTGTCAACATCCACCTCCACCAATCGCACCTGCGGATCGTCAGCGTGCCGGGCCACCCAATCGGTGCTTACCAAAACCTCGGAATGCTTGTAATTAGCCATGCGTGAAAACCTCCTCTCAAGGGAATCTCAATTTTATCGGGGTCAGAGTCCAGACGTGGACGTGAACGTCGGAGACGTCAACAACAACAGCAACAACAGAAGTGCCGAGATGTGGTTGGAGCGGGCTGCATTGCTTTCATACCGACGCCGTACAACATAATAGATAGCACGAATCGGGGCGGGTTGACAACCGGGAATTAGCCGCACGAAGGACTGGCCCGGATGTGCCGGAGGTGAGCAGGCTCGAGCGAATGTTGTGACCTTGGTCACAGCAAAGGGTGAGGTTTCGTGACATAATAACACGATGGGCGTCTCCTGGAAGCAGACCCGCGCAGAAAGACTCGCAGCCGGCGCCCTCATCGTTGGTGTTATGGCCTTGGCGGCCGGTCTGCCGCTTCAGGGGCTCGCGGCAAGTCCAGAGGCTTCCCGCGCCGCAGCCGGGCACGGGAATGACAGCAGGCGGCTGGCCCCGATCACAGTTGATTATCCGGAAGACGGTTCGATATTCCCCCCTGAGATCACCGCCCCGACCTTTCTCTGGCGCGACTCAGGACAAGGCGCGAAAGAGTGGCGGATTGAGGTCAGCTTTGCCGACGGCCTGCCTGGGATCGAGGTGAAAGCGCGCGGCGAGCGGTTGAGCATTGGCCAGATCGATCCGCGTTGCGTAGCCACCACCAACGAACCGCCTAAACTTACACCCCAGCAAGCTGCGGCGCGGACTTGGATCCCGGATGCTGCCACATGGGTGGCGATCAAGAAACGCTCGACGGAACACCCAGCCACCGTGACGATCACCGGCCTGGGAGACAAGGAGCAAGCCGTTTCCCGCGGCCAGGTGACACTCCAAACCTCGAAAGATCCAGTTGGCGCGCCGATCTTCTACCGTGATGTGCCCCTGATGCCTTCCGACCTGGAAAAGGGAGTCATCAAGCCTTTGGCCCCCACCGCCATGCACCTGATTGCCTGGCGGTTGCGCAACGTCGGCGAGCCTCGCAGCCGACTGCTTCTGGAAGGCATGCATACCTGCGCCAACTGCCACTCCTTTTCTCGCGATGGCAAGACGCTGGGGATGGACCTGGACGGTCCGGGCAACGACAAGGGCTTGTATGCGATCGCCGACATCAGGCCGCAGATGTCCATCCGCAACGAAGACGTGATCTCATGGGCTTCCTTCCGCGACGCCGAGCCCGCGGCACAAATGCGGCTCGGGTTCATGTCGCAGGTTTCGCCGGACGGAAAGTATGTGGTCACCACGTTCCGGGGCAGTTACTACGTGGTGAATTTCAAGGACTACCGCTTCCTCCAGGTCTTCTATCCGACCCGCGGCATCCTGGCTTGGTACGATCGGGCGACGGGCCAGCGCCATCCCCTGCCAGGCGCCGACGATCCACGCTACGTGCAGACGGATGCCGTCTGGAGTCCCGACGGCAAGTACATCGTTTTTGCCCGGGCCGAAGCCAGGGACCCGTATCCCAACAGCTCGAAATTGGCGCAGCGCGCCAATGATCCGGAAGAAACGCAAGTCCAGTACGATCTCTACCGGATTCCTTTCAACAGCGGCCAAGGCGGACAGCCGGAACCGATCTCTGGCGCCTCGCACAATGGCATGAGCAATACCTTCCCCAAAGTCTCGCCCGATGGCCGCTGGATCGTCTTCGTGAAGTGCCGCAATGGCCAGTTGATGCGTCCTGACAGCCAGCTTTATGTCGTCCCGGCGGAGGGCGGCCAGGCGCGCCGCCTGAGTGCGAACACGCCGCTGATGAACTCCTGGCACAGCTTTTCGCCCAACGGTCGCTGGTTGGTTTTCTCCTCGAAAGCTCGCTCGCCCTATACGCAGATGTACCTCACGCATTTGGACGAAGATGGCAACAGCAGTCCCGCGATCCTCATCGAGAACGCAACAGCGGCCAATCGCGCCGTGAACATTCCCGAGTTTGTGAATGTCCCGCCGAACGGCTTGGCCAGGATTGACGTGCCCGCCGCAGAGTTCTACCGGCTGTATGACGTCGCCAAGGAGTTGGATGAGAAAGGCCAGGACGAAGCGGCCATCGCCGCCTGGAGGAAGGCCTTGGCACTCGATCCCGCCGACGCCAAGGCCCAATACCAACTCGGGCTCGACTTACTGAAAAAAGGAGGGCTCGACGAGGCCATCGCGCATTTCCAGAAGGCAGTGGACGCCAAACCGGAGTTTGCCCTGGCTCAGAGCAATCTCGGAGCGGCTTTGTTGCAGAAAGGGCAGGCTGAGGAAGCGGTCATTCATCTTCAGAACGCCGTGGATGTTAACCCCAGAAACGGCGATGCCCAACTTAATTTTGGGGCTGCCCTGTTGCAGAAAGGAAGGGTCGAGGAGGCCATCACCCACCTTCGGAAGGCCGTGGAGATCAGCCCTGGCAACGCGGGGGCCCGCCTCGATCTGGGGAATGCCCTTTACCTGCAAGGTCGTATTCCCGAGGCACTTGCCGAATGGCGCGAAGGACTTCGCGCCGACCCGCGGCATCTGCCTCTTCTGAGTCAAACGGCGTGGGTGTTGGCGACTAGCCCGGAGGAATCGGTCCGAAACGGCGCTGAGGCTGTTGAATTGGCGCAGCGGGCAGTCAAGCTATCTGAGGGAAAAGACCCGACCATTCTCGATACCCTCGCCGCTGCCTACGCCGAGCTGGGTCGGTTTCCTGAAGCCGTCGATACCGCCCGCCGAGCTTTGGCCCTCGCCACCCAACCCAACGCGCAGTCCTTGGCCCAAGAGATCAACGCCAGGATGGCACTTTACGAAGCTAGGTCTCCGTTCCGGGAAGTGCGATAGGGAGTACATTCCCGACGCCATAGGCGTCGTGGGCACCAACCTGCTCACTTGAGCCGTCGCAGCACGGCCTTCTGGGCGCCGGTCAGGGCCGAGAAGACGGCGCCGTAGGTTTGCGCTTTGTCTTCGAGGGCGCTGATCTTGATGGGGGGCGCGAGGTTTTTGAGAATTCTGCGGACAACCCGGTCCAGTGTGGCCAGGAGAAGTTCCGGCGCGCCTTTCACCACGCCTCCCCCGAGCACGATCAAATCCGGATCCAGGACCGACACGACATTGGCGATCCCGACGCCCAACAGGGTGAACACCTTGGTGAGCGCCACGCGCGCCTGGGGGTTGCCCTGCCGCAACGCTTCGAACACAAAGTAGGCGTCGCGCTCGGCGGCGAGGTCAGAGGGTTGCCCGGCGCGGGGCGGCCCCAAGAGCGTGCGCCCTTCGGCAGCAATGCCCATGCCGGAAACGTGAGTCTCGAAATAGCCGGTGTCAGCGAAATCCTCGTCCCAACGCTGCCATTCCACGTTCATCCGAAATAATTCGCCCGCCGAGCCGGTGCGGCCGCGCACCAGCTTGCCATCCACAAAAACGCCGGCGCCGATGCCCGTGCCCAAGGCGATGAAGACGAAGTTCCGCACGTCGCGCGCCACGCCGCGCCAATGCTCGCCGATGGCCGCCATGTTGGCATCATTTTCGACGCTGACTGGCACGCGAAACTCTTTTTCGAGAGCATGCGCGAGATCGATGTTTCTCCACCCGTACAGATTATTGGCCAGCGACACCACGCCCGTCACCGGGTCCACCGGGCTAGGCACGCCGATGGCCATGCCTCGCACGGCAAAAGGATGCTGCGCGTGCTTTCGCGCTGGCCGGAGGCTCTTGGCCGCCGAGTGCTGGTGGCTTATCGCCGCCACCTGTCGGCGGATGCCCTCCTTAATCTGGGCAATCAGTTTTGCGGGTCCGGCTTCGGGCCGAATCTTCTCCGTGGCGTCATTCAGGATTTCGCCGCCAAAATCCGCCAGCGCGAAATGCAAGTGGCTCGCGCCCATGTCGATGCCCACCACGCAACCAAAGCTCGGGTTAAGCGCTAAGGCGTCTTTGTCTTCGCGAAGTTGAAGCAGGTCTGCGCGGAGAAGTGGGCGCACTTTTTGCCCGATACTCGCCAGCGGAACGCTCAATGCATGCGCCAGGCCGCGCCGCGAAATCTCGCCGGCGCGCGCCACTTCCTCCAGAATTCGTTCGAGCGGAGTTTCGCTATTCTCGCGCTTCTTCATAGGCAGGTTCGCGTGTCCAGTAACCGGAATTTTATCGCGGAATGAAGGCGGCGCGAAAAGAAAGTTCGGCGGAACAGAAGTCAATAGTCGAGAGTCGAGAGTTCAGAGTTGGCGGTATTCTGCTTTGACTCTCAACTCTGAACCCTCAACTCTTGACCGGTTTCGATAACCAAGTCCGAGTACGACTGAGGAACAATATCCTCGCCGGCGATTCCGAAGAGTTTCTGAAACTGGAGGGCTTGCTGCCGGACCTTGCTGAGGCCGCCGCCGCGCGAGATGGCTTCCACCTCTACAAACTTGCCCAGACCACGGACGCGGTCCAAGTGGACTTTCACGTTTCCGACAAAATAGATTTCACGGCGCTTGTCAACGACCGTCAACACGCCGAGCGCGGCGGTCAGAATGGCGCGAATGGAATTCCGCCGCGGGAGGTGCATGAGTTCGATCCTGGAACGCCGCGCGCGCGCCGCGTTCGAGCGCTCGTAATACACCAGGGCATTTTCGATCTTGCCTTCCCGGATCTTCAGCCGCCCGCGCGGGACGCGGAAATACGTGTCCACTTGATGGTCTGTGCCAATCCGCCGCGCGCGCAGCCTCTTGAGCGCCGCCCTCACGTGAGATTCGTTCTTCAACCGCGCCTTGAATTCGTAGTTGACCAGCTTCATGGGGTTCGCTTCGACCGGGACCCATCCGTCTGATTTGGGTTAATGCCGAGGCTCACTGTTTCTTCAAGGTGGCATGGCTCTTCGCGATCCATCCCTCCACCAACTCAAGAAACTCCTTGGTCTTTGCAACAATTTCCTGCGCCTCGGTTTCAGTAGCCACATGCGATTGCATATAGTCGATCTTATTTCGCTTCCTCCGGCAACTCTCGAAGTAGTCCAAGAGCTTATCGGCAGCACGGCCGATGGCGAGCCCCGCCCCCTCGAGTGTAATTCTGTGGTGCCCGACTCTGGCTGTAATTCGATAGCCCGCGCAGGCAACGGCCATGTTCGCCGCTTGCAGGGCCGCATTATAAGCAGTAGCGAAACGGCGATCGGCTGAAAGCCCGGCGAGGGCGGCGTCCGCGAGGTCGCGAGCGATCAACTCCCGCATCGCGTCCAGCTCGTTCTTGGAAGTCGCGTGCCGATGGGCTTCCTTGTTAGCGAGTAAGCTCTTCCAACTCAAGACTACTTCCCTTCACGAACTGCTTGGGCATTTTCAAGACTTCGGTCAGGAAGTGGTTATCCCGTCCAACTTGCTTGCGAAGCTCCCCGACCGAGTACACAGTTGCGTTCACCTCTCTTCCGAGGTGTTTCTCGGCTGCACGAAGGGCGGGCGTTAGTTCAGACAGACCCACGGCTCCGATTACCATCAGGTCAATGTCGCTGAGGGCGTGCTCTTCGGCCCGTGCCACCGACCCATAGATGAAGGCAACTACTATACTCTTCCCGAAATGATTCAGCAGTTCCCGGAGTATCGGAACAGCACCCGCCGTCTTCTCAAATATTCGGCGAAGCTCGCGAAAAATGGGGAAGCGCTTTGCGGCCCTGAAATAGGTCCGTCTTCCATCGCGACGTTGTTCCAGCATGCCGATATCTACCAGCGAGGCGAGCTCGCGCTGGAGGCTGGAGGGACTCGTCTCCAGAATCTTGGCCAATTCCGACAGATACCACCACTTTTCGGGCTGGCCGAGGGCCCACGCCAGAATGCCTTGGCGGACGCCTGGGAACAAAGCGTTCAGCGTCGCTGATTTACGCATATTGCGTAGATTATTACGCAAAAAGCGTAACGAGTCAAGTACCCCGCGCCCGCGCTCTTCGCGCTACAATTCCAACGCCGATGAAGCCCAAGCTGCGTTGCCGATGGAATCTGACCCCGCGCCAAGCGATGCGCTTGCAGGAGCGGCTCCGCGACAGAGTTGTGCTCGAAGACAGCTTCGAGTCCATTCGCTATGTGGCCGGCGCTGACCTGGCGTTTGATCCCGAAACCAATCTGGCTTTCGCGGGCGTGATCGTCTATCGCTTTCCGGAGCTCGAGGAAGTGGAGCGCCAAGGGGCGCGGCTCAAGCTTCGCTTCCCCTACATTCCCGGGCTTCTTTCGTTTCGCGAAAGCCCCGCGCTCATCGCCGCTTTCGCCCGCCTTCGCATCGAGCCCGATTTGATTCTGATTGACGGCCACGGCCGCGCTCATCCCCGGCTGTTTGGCATTGCCTGCCACATCGGCGTTCTTTTTGACAAGCCGGCCATCGGGTGCGCAAAGTCGCTGCTGGTGGGCGAGCACCAGGAACCTGACTTACGGGCAGGATCCACGGCGCCGCTGATGTTTCGCGGCGAGCGAGTCGGCATGGTGCTTCGCACGCGAGAAAATGTAAAGCCTATCTTCGTCACGCAGGGTCACCGCGTTTCGCTGGAATCGGCGGTCCGCTTGGTGCAGCAGGCCGTCGATGGTTTTCGCATTCCGAAACCGACGCGCGAAGCTGACCATTTCGTTCGCGACCTGAAGAGGGCATGGCTGAGGGAGAGGAGACAGGAGTCAGGAGTCAGAAGTCAGAATAAGACAGCCGCGAACGGCAAATAGTGTTTTCACTGTTTGTCTCAGCGCAGGGGATAACTGCACTTCCTTGATTCCGACTCCTGGCTCCTGTCTCCTGACTCCTGCCGGGGTGCTATAATGCCCCGCCGGGGGGACCTATGGAGAATTCTGAAACCGCCGCTCAAAGTGCCAAAGCTCGAGTCCACGAAAAAAGCCAGTTGATGTCATCCTCAGAGATCGATCGCACGCTCCTTCGCCTAGCGCACGAGATCGTCGAGCGCAATAACGGCGGGGAAGGTGTGGTCTTTGTGGGGATTCGTCGGCGCGGAGTGCCGCTGGCTTCGCGACTCGCGCAGAAAATTTCCGAAATCGAGAAGATCGCCACGCCCGTCGGAATCCTCGACATCACTTTTTATCGCGACGATCTTTCCAAGGTCGACCAAAAGCCGGTTGTCCAGCGTGGCACTTTGCCGTTCTCCGTCGAGGACAAGACCGTCATTCTGGTGGACGATGTTCTTTACACCGGAAGAACCACCCGCGCGGCCCTTGACGCGCTGGTCGATCTCGGACGGGCCCGCCGCGTCGAGCTCTGCGTGCTGATCGATCGAGGCCACCGCGAGCTCCCCATTCAGGCGAATTACGTGGGCCGCGTCGTGCAAACTGCGGATAACGAGGTGATCGAGGTCCGCTTGAAGGAAGTGGATCAGGAAGAGCGGGTGATGATGTGTGAAAGAGTGCAGTAGGTGGTAGGTGGCATGTGGTAGGTCGGAAGATCGAAAGTAGGGCAGGTGGCAATTAGTATGTGGCCCGTGGGAACGACCCAAATAGTAGGTCATAGGTTGCATGTGGTAGTAGGTGGGAAGGGCTGAAGATTACTATGCCGTTGGAAAAGTTTGAGCAACTCGACGTTTGGCAGGCTGCCCACAAGTTAGTCGTACAGGTTTACAAAACCACGGAAGGTCTGCCTTCTTCTCAGCGCTTCGGCCTGATTTCCCAAATGCAGGGCTCCGCAATTTCTGTTCCCGCGAATATCGCAGAGGGCTTCAAACGCCGAACTCTCCCTGACAAATGTCACTTCTACAATATGGCACAGGGTTCCCTTGAGGAACTCCGCTACTATTTCATTCTCTGCCGGGACTTGGGATATAAGTTGGAATATGAATCGGTGGCTTCTCAGGCCGATCAAATCGGCCGTATGCTGACGGGGCTGGTAAAATCTCTGAGGAAGTGACGTTCCGGCCTTCGACCTGGCACCTACCCTACTTTTGACCTTCCAGCCTACGATATGCTACCTACGACCTACCACTTGACCCGTTCCCACCTACCACATGCTACCTACCACCTACCTTTCTAGTCCCAATTTCGAGAGCACCTCGGCCGGGCAGCCGTCCCAGCCCGCGAGCATCTGATTGCCCAGATACGGCAAGTCTTTCACGCCCATCTTGCTGGAAAAGAATCCGCTCACCACCAAGTCCCGCAATTGATTGAAGAACGCGACGCCGGCGGTGTGCTCAGGCGCCGCGCGTCTCGGATAAGCGATGCGGTCGAGGATTTGTTTTTGCTGCGCCTGAGTGCAATCCAGGAAATCGTGCCCGTATTGGCGGTTGCATTCGAGATCGAGCCAAGTGATCCCGCCCCGAATGCCGTCGAGAAGACGGCCGCCTCCGAACTCCAGCCAATCGTCAACGAATTCCGGCACGCCCGCCTGGGTGGCGCTGCCGCTACGCTCGTCGGCGGTAATAATCCAATCGCTTAGGACACGAATCGTTTTGTACTCGTGCTCGGTCAGGATCTTCCGCTTGTACTCGGCGGCGGCCTCGGCGGAGGCGGGTGTGGTCGGCTTAACGCTCGGCGGCGGCCCCGAGCTGATTTTCTGCGCCGCAACGCTCGGCAACAGCGCAGCCGCGGGTGCCGCGCCGAGTACCTTGAGCACCTGGCGTCGCCCAAGTCCGGCTCGGGATTCGGGGTTCGGGGTTTGGGGTTCGGTACTCCTCACCCGCGCGTCCCGAAGTGACCTCAATGAATCCACCCTGTTTTCGCCTTGACTCATTGCTTCTCTCTTTCATTTATAATTCAGAATTCATAATTCATAATTTCAAACGTTTCTCTTCTTCACTTGATCCGCAATGTACTCGGACGTTCGCCACGCCAGCGCCATGATCGTTAGCGTCGGGTTTTTGTCGGCGTTCGAGACGAACGGCGCGCCATCGGTTACGAAGAGGTTCTCGCAATCCCAAGCCTGGCAGTACTCGTTGAGCGCCGATCGCCTTCGGTCGTCGCCCATCTGCGTGGTGCCCACCTCATGGATGATTTCGCCACCTTGGGAAATGCCCCATTGGCTTTCCGGCCCCGATGAGTCGGTGACCTCGCCTCCCGCCGTCAAGATGATTTCTCGAAAAGTCTCCTGTCCGTGGCGGGCTTGCTGGATCTCATCGTCGCTCCACTTAAAGTGGAACTTCAGCACCGGTATGCCCCACTGGTCCACCACGTCCCTGTCGATCTCGCAGTAGCTGTCCCTGTTCGGGATCATTTCGCCGCGCACCGCAAATCCGATGAAGGCGCCATAAAGCTTGCGGCATCCGCGTTTCAGCTCCAAGCCGTAGCCTCCGCCCAGGAATCTCTCCGTCCCCTGGAAAGCGCCGCCGCCCGGCATCCCGCGGCCGCCGCCAAACTCAATGTGATAGCCGCGCGCAAAGTTCAACTCGCCGCGCAATTGTTTCTGGTAATTCCACCACGGCATGTAGAGGTGCATGCCGCCCACGCCGTCGCAGTTGTGCGGTGGAAGGTCCATCAAGACGGGCAGGAAGCCGCCCACGTCCGTGCCCACAGTGTCCATCAAGTATTTGCCGACGAACCCGGACGAGTTGGCGAGGCCGTTCGGATGAATCCGGCTGCGCGAGTTCAAGAGTAGCCGCGCCGTTTCGCACGCGCTCGCCGCCAGCACCACGATCTTGCCCCGCGCCTGGACTTCCTTACGAGTCTTCTTGTCGATATACGAAACGCCGGTGGCAAGCCCGTCCGAGTCCGTCAGAACCTCGCGCACCATGACGTCGCAGCGAATCTCGAGATTCCCCGTTTCCTGCGCGGGCGGCAGCAAGACAGTCGGCGAAGAAAAATTGGAAGAGGTGGCGCAGCTTCGCCCGCACTGCCCGCAATAGTGGCACGCCGGACGGCCGTGATGCGGACGCGTGAGGATCGAAAGGCGCGAAGGGACGCAGGGAATCCCCAGTTTCTGGCAGGCTTTTTGGATCACTAATTCATAACAGCGCGGCTTGGGCGGCGGCAGAAACTTTCCGTCCGGAGTATTTTCCAGACGCTCCTCGGAGCCAAACACTCCGATGAGTTCTTCCGTCTTGTCATAGTAAGGGGCGAGATCCTGATAAGTGATCGGCCAGTCAAAACCCTTGCCGTCGCGGCTGTAGGGCTTGAAGTCATAGGGCCCCATGCGCAGGGAAATCCTTCCCCAGTGATTCGTCCGCCCGCCCAGCATCCGCGAGCGCCACCACTTCCATTCATTGCCCGGAGCGCTCGTGTAAGGCTCGCCGTCCACCTCCCAGCCGCCGACCGAGGCATCGAAGTAGCCGAAGGGCTTTTGCGGCGTCCCCGCGCCACGGTGAGGAGCATTGTAGGGCCACTCCAACATTCTCGATTCCTTGGCCGTGTCGTACCAGCTTCCCGCCTCGAGCATCAGGCACTTGGCGCCCGCCTGGGTGAGCACGTACGCCGCCATGCCGCCTCCGGCCCCCGAACCAACTATGATGACGTCATAAGTATTCGATGTTGGTGCGATTTGCGCCATGAGAGTTCTAACCTTTGTGGTCAAACTTCGTGATCTGCGAAGCGCAGTCTATCACAAACCGACTGTGGAGAGGGACGGCTCGAAGCACGCAATATCAGAAAAAGCGCAGGCTCAGAGCCAGAAGCAGGGCGAGGGCGCCGGCGAAGGCGGTGCCGGCGAAGTTCACGATCTCGTTCGTGACCAAGCCGCGGCGTTCGACCGTGGCGGCGAGCACGCTGTCAAACAAGTTGCCGGCTTCGGCCGCGGCGAGGGCCAGGATAGCGCCGACGACGGGCCGCGGCCCGCACAGGCCCAACGCGTAGCCGAGCGCCACGAGGAAAGCCGACGCAATCAGTCCTGCCACGAGGCCGCTCACCGAGACGCCGCCACCCTCGCCGGGAGCGACGCGCCGAAGCGTGGTGATCAGATAGGCGCGGCCGCCGAGCCACTTGCCGATTTCGCTTGACGTGGTGTCACCCGCGGCCTCCGCCAGCGCCGCGAGGAGCGCCAGGCGAAACGCCGCCTGCGGAAATGTCGTGAACGCGAGGACCGAAAAGAATGCCGCGGGCAACAGGTTGGCCACTGCTTCTCGCCAGCTTCGTTTTCCGCCCCGAGCTTCGGCGATGCCGTGCGCCGCCTTTTTCTTGTATCCGATGCGGGTAACCACCGAGCCCACCACCACGAACGCCAGGAGAACGATAAAACTCTTGTAGCCGTAACCCAAGTAAATCGCCACGCCGAGAACGAAGCCAACGGCGGCGCCCGACCGATTCACCCATTTGATCAAGAGCGCCATAAGCGTGAAGAAGAGATTAACGGCGACGGCCATCCCAAGCCGTCGCCCCAGGTAAGGCCAATTGCTCCAGAACGCCGAACGCTCGATGAAATAAGCGCAGTACATGAACGCGCCGCAGACCAGCGGCACCGAAATATTGTCGTCGAGCCGAATGGGCAGGCTTTCGACCGCGGCGCCGACGATGGCCGCCGCGAACGAGACGGCAAGAACATTTTGAACATCCATTTCCGGCGCGGTCCAGCGCGCGAGGGCGTAGGCCCCGATCGTTGCCGCCACCACGAAACCGAACAATCCCGACCACGATTTCTCGCGGTTCCATGCCAGCGCGGGGCCCCGCACTGTCTGGCCCACAACGGTGGCGAAGCCGTCGCCCAGCGCCATGATGGCCCACGCCGCGGCCGCAATGTGCATTTGATGACGGTAAAAAAGGACCAGCAGGAGGACCGAGCTGGGATAAATCACAATGCCGGTCCAGATGCTCGAGTCCCTCGCGTCGGTGGGACGCTTGCGGAAATCCGCTCCGAGGCGAGGCAGGATAAAAATATTGAACAGCAGCGCCATCAGCGCGAGGCCTGCGGCTTCCTGCCATGTGATGAACGGGAGCAGGAACGCAAAAATCAGCATCGACATGTGAACGAGCTTGCGAGTGCTCATCAGTCGGCGAGAGATGGAATGGTTCATGCGGCAGATTGGGTCAGTGGGCCATTGGGCCATTGAGCCATTGAAGAAGCCGGGGCTTTTATAAATGGCTCGTTGGCCCAATCCCTCAATGGCTCAATGTTCTTCTGAGTCCTTCCTCCAGCGGCGTCACCCGATAGCCTAGTTCTCTAGTGGCCTTGGCACTGGAGTAGACCCAGTCGTGCTTGAAAATCTCGACCACGCCGGGCGTGAGCTGCGGCAGGCGGCCCGTCAGATTCGCCTTGGCCACTTCGAGCGCGCCCACGAGTTTGCCCAAAAGGAACGGCAGATGCCGAACCGGCCGCCGGACGTTGGTCTGCTCCGCCAGCAGTCGGAAGAAGTCGTTGAGCGAGCGATTGTCGCCGCCCAGTACGTACTCCTCGCCCGACCGACCGCGCTCGAGCGCCGCGAGATGGGCATCAACGACATCGGCATTGTAGGCAAAACTCCAGCGCTGATTGCCGTCGCCCAGCAGTCCAGGAAACTTTCCAGCCCGGTACTGCTCGATCATGCTGCCGACGAGGTTTCCTTCCGTCTGCGGCCCCGGGCCATAGATCACGCCCGGGAACAACGCCACGACCGGGAACTTGCGAAAGCCTTCCTGGCGCAGCCATTCGAGGGCTCGCGCTTTGGTCGCTTCGTATTCGTTGGAATATTTCCCTGCGTTTCGCAGGCCTTCTCCGGCGTTGGTGTCGGCAGAAGGTCCGAGGGCGATGAACGACGAGGTGTAAACCACTCGCTTGACGCCCGCAGCCTCGGCGGCGCGCAACACGTTTTGCAGGCCGCCGACGTTGACGCGCTGGAACTCTTTGCGATCGCGCACCCACATCTTCACCAGGGCCGCAGTGTGAATCACGTGGGTTACGCCGCGCATCGCCTCCCCGAGGCTGTGGGGCCCATCCAGGTCACCGATGGCGATTTCGCACGGCGCCGCGCCCGGATTGAAATCGAGCCGCCGCGGCTCGCGCACGTAGACGCGGAAGTTCATGTTCCGCTCGATCATGACGCGCGCGATTTGGGAACCCAGGTAGCCTGTGGCTCCGGTTAGTAAAATCATCGGCCTTGTCCTTAGTCCTTTGTCCCTTGTCAATTGTCGGTCTGTCAGTCGGTGAGTATTTCAGTTCTGCAGGACTGACAGACTGAAATACTGACAAACTGAAGAACTGGCCACGCACAACCGACAGCATCACTCAATCACCAAATCCCTCAATGGCTCAATAAGTAGGCTCCTGCCAACCCGAGGTGTCCGACCATCATCATCCAGTACATGTGATGCCAGGCGGGATGATTCTCGCCCTCGGTCACCAGCCGGTGCGGATCGGCGTTGATAAGGTAAATCACATACGAGCCCCACAGCAACATCACCGCGCTCAAAACGAGGATGGCGATAGGATTTCCGCTCAAAACGCGAAGATACAATCCCAGCGGCAGCATAAGCCACGGCACGATGAACGAAGGACTGATGGCGCGCGCGCTTGTGGTGGCGCCGTATTTGACGGGCAGCGTGATGCAGCCGGCGGCGCGGTCGCCTTCCATATCGGCAAAATCTTTCGTCGTGGTCGCGCCCAGCAAAAAGACGAAGTAAATGAATCCGATGTACCAGGGCTCGATGGAAGTGAGGACGGTGGCCACAGCCGCCCAGCCCGCCACCTTCAGCAGCTCGCCGCGAATCAGGGCGATGATCAGGTTGGAGCCTATTGGATCTTTTTTCAGACGGACCGGAGGAGCGGAGTAGGCGACAGTCGCGAGCGCGGCAATCACATAGATCACAAACACCTCGCGGTTCACCCAAGCCACCAGGGCCAACGCCACAAAGTAAGTTACACCGACAAAAATCCAGGCCTGCTTCAGGCTCAACTGGCCCGAGGGCAGCGGCCGATGCGGCTTGTTGATGCGGTCGTTGGCCAGGTCACAAATCTGGTTCAGGCCGTTCGACGCGGCGTTCAGCACCCCGGCGGCGAGCACCGCCGAGGCGACGGCCAGCACCCGAAATGGCGCGTGCGACGCCCCGTAACCGATGAGCGAGCCGGAAAAAATGCCGATCATAGGCGGGACCAGAGTGAAGGGCCTCGAAAAATTCCAGTAAAGCTGGAGCGACTTCATGCGCTAGGTATTTTGCGGCTTCGCACCCAGACTAACAAGCCGAAAAACGAAAGAAGGACGTTCTTTTTCCTTGGTCCGTTGCCTGCCGTCGATGTCCGGTTGGGGATGGCGAACGCGGCTGATTACGGGAAAAGGACATCGGCCCGAGCAACAGAGCCACGGCTTGGCAATGCTCTGACCGCTTTATTCAGACAAGATCTACCGGTCGGACGGATCAGCCAACAATAGCGAGGGAAACATCGACCGGTAGAAGCCGCGGTCGCGAGTCAGCAGGCGCGAAGCCTGGAGCTGGGCGTGGGCGCCGATGAGAAAATCAGGGAGAATCCGAGCGCGTTGTCCGCCCCGCTTGCGGTAGGTTCTCCAGGCTCGGCTTGCTAAAAAGCTGGCAGCACGGCTCAATGCCTCGAGGCGGATTTCGTTGTCTTCCAGGAACTCATCGCACTCGCTCTGGTGATCAAAATGAACGCACAACTCGGCGTACACTGGATCGCAAATCACCAGCGATCCGGATGCCGCGTCTTCCAAGGCAAGACTCGATTGGGAAACGAACCGCGGGTTAGGCAAGAGTATATCGAGCAAAACGTTGGTGTCGATAGCAGTGATCATCGGCCGCGGACATCTTCAATGAATTCGTCCACTGTCGTGTATCCCAATCGGGCAAAGTTCTTCGCGCAATGCCCTCGCCACTTGTCGAGTTTCAACTTGGTCGGCTTTTTCTGTAGAACCAGCGAGTCTTTTTCAACGCGAAACTCGACCTCGGTCGCCGGTTTCAATCCAAAACGCTCCCGAATTTCCTTAGGAATCGTTACTTGCCCTCGTTCTCCAATTCTCATGATTTTAAGTATGATTCATATTTAGAAATTTGACAAGCTCCTCGGTCGAGAGGGGTATTCGACCTACAATTTAGGGTCCCGCCCGACGAGCCTTCTAATAGTCCCTGAAATAGTGGGTGAGCTGGCAGCAGCACAGGCCCATTCCGGCTGGAAGCCTGCGACGTCCCCGGTTCGCGCTATAATTTCGATGCATCGTTGTGCCCTCGTCATCCACGAGGCAAGGGAGACCGCGTGGCCAAGAGCGTAGAGAAAGAAATCGAGAAGCTGCGGGACGAGATTCGCTACCACGAGCATCGCTACTACGTGCTGGACAACCCCAAGATTTCGGACTTCGAATTTGACAAGCTGATGCGCCGGCTCCAGGACCTCGAACGCGAGCATCTAGAGTTGGTGACGCCGGACTCGCCCACCCAGCGCGTGGGCGGCAAACCGTCGGACGAATTCCCCAAAGTCCGCCACTCTTCGCCCATGATTTCGCTCGACAACACCTATTCCGTAGACGAGCTGCGGGATTTTGACCGCCGCGTCCGCGAGCTCTCGGGCCGCGCGCAAGTGGAATACGTGGCGGAGCTGAAATTGGACGGACTCTCAATGGCCCTCACTTACGAGAACGGCAGGCTCACCCACGGCGTGACGCGCGGCGATGGCGAGACCGGCGAGGACGTCACACCCAACGTGAAGACCATCCGATCGGTGCCTCTGCGCGTCGAGCCGAAAAAACTTGCCGTGATTGGCCGCCCGGACCGCTTTGAGGTGCGCGGGGAAGTGATTATGTCGCGCCAGGCTTTTGAGCAATTGAACGCACAGCGCGAGAAGGAGGGCGCGCCAAGGTTTGCCAACCCGCGGAACTCCGCCGCCGGCAGCATGCGCTTGCTCGATTCGAGCCTTGTGGCCACACGCAAGCTCGATATGTTCCTCTACTATCTCTTGGAGAACGGAGCGGAGCCCTTTCCACAACACTCGAAAGCGCTGGACGCGCTCGCGAAGCTCGGATTCAAGGTGAATCCAAATTGGCGAGTCTGCGCCTCGTTTGACGAGCTGCTCAGTTACATTCAAGAGTGGGAGACCAAGCGCGAAAAACTGGACTACGACACGGATGGCGTGGTGGTGAAAGTGAACGACACCCACCTATGGGAAGAGTTGGGCAGAACGGCCAAGTCACCGCGCTGGGCAGTCGCCTACAAATACGCCGCGCGCCAAGCCACCACCGAGGTCGTGGACATTCGTGCCCAAGTAGGGCGCACCGGAACGCTGACTCCGGTGGCCGACTTGAAGCCCGTGGACGTGGGCGGCGTCACCGTGAGCCACGCCACGCTCCATAACATGGACGAAATCGAGCGATTGGGCGTCAAGATCGGCGACACCGTGCTTCTCCAGCGCGCCGGCGACGTGATCCCGCAGGTCCTTAAAGTGGTGAAGCACTCGCCCGAGGGCCGGGAATTCCGCATGCCCAGGAAGTGTCCGGTGTGCGGCGAGAATGTGGCCCGCGCCGAGGGCGAAGTTGCTTACCGCTGTGTGAATGTGGCGTGTCCCGCTCAACTGAAAGAATCACTGCTTCACTTCGCTTCGCGCCGTGCCATGAATATCGACGGGCTGGGCGACGCACTGGTCGATCAACTGGTGGATAAGAAATTAGTCCGCGACCCGGCCGACCTTTACTCGCTAACGCAGGAGCAATTGGCCAACCTGGAGCGCATGGGAGAGAAGTCCGCTTCCAATCTGCTTAAGGAAATTGACAACAGCAAGAACGTCGAGCTCGAGCGGTTGATCTATGCTATCGGCATCCGCTTTGTCGGCGAACGCACCGCGCAATTCTTAGCGGACCACTTTGGCTCCCTCGACAAACTCCAAGAAGCAAATCTGGATGAGCTTCTTGAGGTCGAAGAGGTCGGACCCAAGATCGCCGAAAGCATTGCCGCGTTTTTCGCCGAAAAACGCAACCGGGAAGTGCTCGAGAAACTGCGAGACTCGGGCCTGAAGTTCGAGAAGAAAGTAGCGGCACGGCGCGGAAACTTGCCACTCGAAGGGAAACAGTTTGTGCTCACCGGCACCTTGCCCAACTATTCTCGCGATGAGGCGCAGAAAATGATCGAGGACGCGGGCGGCCGCGTCACCGGCTCAGTGAGCAAGAAAACCGATTACGTCGTGGTGGGCGCCGAGCCCGGATCGAAACTGGACAAAGCGAAATCGCTAGCCATTAAGACCATTGACGAAGGGGAGCTTTTGAAGCTATTAAAGTAAGTCAACGCCCGCACGTTGCCACGATGGCTCGAAGAACGGCTGCACCGAATACGATTTCCTTTCCAATTACAATAGAGTTGATCGCGTTGCGCACAGGTCTGTGGAGCGGTGGATCATGGCAAAACCATTTTGCGTATTGATGATACTTCTCGCTTCGAGTTGCGGCGACGGTGGTGGAAGCTCGCCGTCTCCATCGCCTTCGCCTCCGCCTCCGGCCGCCGCATCGCCGAGCTTTTGGCCTGTACCGGGCGCCTACAGTCCGACCCAGATGGTGTCGCTGACGGATTCAACGGCCGGAGCCACAATCTACTACACCACCAACGGCGCGGCGCCGACGACTTCTTCCGCGTCGTACGCAGGCCCGATCGCGGTGTCGTCAACCGTCACGATCCAGGCGATCGCGACGGCGCCTGGATATTCACAGAGTACGGTCGCATCGGGCACGTATACCGTCCCGCCTCAGAACAGTGTCGGGCCGGCCGTTTCGGTTGTCTTAACCACGGACGATCAAACCCGCTTAATGCAAGCCCAGGCGAGCTTCAGCTTCACCACCGCAAGCGGCGGCAGCAATCCGATCTTCGTCGATGAAACTGAGGTCTATCAGCAGGTCGAGGGATTCGGAGCCGCTTTCACGGACTCGGCGGCCTATCTACTCAACGAAGTTGCGCCGGCCTCCGCCCGCAACAGCGCCATGAGCGACTTGTTCACTCGCAATGGCAACGGCATCGGCCTGAACTTCATGCGCGTTCCGATGGGCGCTTCGGATATCGCGCGATCTGTCTACTCTTATGACGATCTGCCGTCCGGGACCGATCCCAATCTCACTCAATTCTCCATTGCACACGATCAGCAGGACATCATTCCGATCATCTTGCAGGCTAAACAGCTTAATCCGCAGCTCGAGATCATGGCCAATCCCTGGAGCCCCCCCGGCTGGATGAAGACTTCCGGCTCCATGATCGGTGGATCGCTGCTGACCGATGCCAATACGCGCGGCGCGTTCGCTCAGTACTTTGTGAAGTTCATTCAAGCGTACGCTGCGGCAGGTGTGCGAGTTGACTACGTCTCCTTGCAGAACGAACCACTTTTCGTTCCAACGGATTATCCCGGCATGTCGATGGATGCGGCGACGCAAACTACGGTCCTGCGAGACTATGTTTTGCCCGCTTTCGCCTCGAACAACATCACTGCCAGGGTGTTGGTCTACGATCACAACTGGGACCGGCCGGATTATCCGAACACCGTCCTTTCCGACCCTGTGGTGGCGGCCTCCAAGCAGGTGGCGGGCATTGCGTGGCACGGGTATGGTGGCACGCCCGGGGTCGTGACCACATTGAACAACGCGTATCCCAACGAAGGCAACTACGAGACCGAACATTCGGGCGGCACCTGGAATAACGACCAAGCCAAAACGGATTTTGAAGAAATCACTCAAGTGATGCGCAATTGGGGCAGGACATTTGTGAAGTGGAGTCTGGCCCTCAATGAAAACCGGGGCCCGCACACCGGTGGGTGCGGCACGTGCAGTCCCCTGGTGACTGTCAACAGCGCCTCGGGCGCCGCCACCTACGCGATCGACTACTACACCCTGGGCCATTTCAGCCGATTCGTGCTGCCCGGCGCGCAACGCGTCTATTCCAGCAACGCCACGGGGATGGTGAGCGCGGCGTTTCTGAATCCCGACAATTCCAAGGCGATGGTTGTGTACAACGACTCAACTTCCACGCAAACTTTCCAGGTGCAGTGGGGAACGCAGTCTTTCACTTACACGCTTCCCGCTTTGGCCGCGGCCACGTTCACCTGGAGCGGATCACAAAGCGGCTCAAACACTGTCAATGCAAAATCGCTAATTCAAGCGTCGAGTTTCGACAGCACATCGGGGCTTCAGACGGAGCTCACCAGCGACACCAATGGCGGCTTCGACGTCGGCTATGCCGGTGACGGCTCTAGAGCGGTATACAAAAACATCGACTTCGGCTCCGGGGTGAGCGGAGTGAGCGCGCGCTTCGCTTGCAATCAAACCGGGGGCAATTGCGGCGGCACTCTCGAGTTTCATCTGGACAGCGCTGCCGGGCCGCTGGTGGCTTCCTTGACGATTCCATCCACCGGCGGCTGGGAAACGTGGACAACGGTCTCGGGCTCCGCTTCCAACGCCAACGGCGTTCATGACCTCTATCTGGTGTTCAAAGCTCCTTCCACCGGGACCACCGCCCTCGGCAATATCAATTGGTTTCAGTTCAATTGAAGGGGAAGGGCGCAGCTACTGTGGCTACTCAAGAGAATTGAGGAAACTCAACATTGTGCCAGCCTGCGCGGCGGGAACGCCCTCGCACCAGCGGACCTCATCGTCCTTGCGGATCAGGATAACTCGGTTGGCGCCGACGCCTCCTATGAAGAGATCGGCTTTGGACCGAGCGTCGGGCGTGAGGGTGGGACACTTCTTTTGAAGAATAGTTTGGTAGTCGCGGAAAAACGCTTGTGACTTTTCCGCGTTCGACCACCTTGTCCGCGCTACGAGAACGTACTTCCCTTCCCCATCCGGCTTATCGGGATACTCATACAAGATGTAACGGTCGGCCAGCCACGCCGTGGCCACCGGTTTCGCCTCGTCCTCGGAAATCAATTGGCCAAGAACCGCATAATAGCCTAGTTCGCCCATCGCATTTTCGGTAAGCAGTCGCAAGCCCGGGTCGTTCCCGAGAAATGCAGGCTGGGGAAGTGACACCTTGGGAAGTGGCTTGTGCCCGAAATAAATTTCCGGCTGGAAAAGCTCTTTGGTGGTTGTGGGCGGATCGGTAAAGAGGCGGTTCAATTCCTTCCAACCGCCTTGCTTGAGGCCGCGCTGCATGAAGTCCATGCCCTGAAGATAGGGGAACAGAGCCTGCAATCGAAAAAAGAAAGGAGCGGTGGCGAAGATTGGAAACTTCGTAAGCTCCTCATCGGCGGACCGCGCCATCGCCGCTTCGACCGACGGAAGACTCGCCAGGTCCACTGCGCCGAGCTTACGCTGCAGCATGGCGGCCATGGCGTAACCCTCAACGATGGCTTGACGCGCGCTGCTGGCGTCGTCGTTCTCTCGCGCCGCGCGGAGAAATCGATTGAGATCGAAATTCTGATCCTGCAGAGCGTGCGTCAACTCGTGCGCCAGCACCCCTTCCTGCATTTCGGGATCGATCCAGTCCGCGATGTACATCGTCTTGGTGTGCGGGTCATAGAATCCTGCGGCCTGCTCGGTGTAAAACTTGATCAAGAATTGTTCCAGATTGAAATCGCCCGACGCCAGCCCGAATGCCCGCAGTGACGCTTCCTGAATGTGCAATTCTTCCGGCGTATAATCGGCGTGAAGACTTTGGGTCAAGTATTTCTGAATCTCAGGGCGCCCGAGAATCTTTTTTTGGAGAGAAGCTTTGATGGGCAGCCCCGTCAACTTGCTCATGTCGCTGAAGACTTGATCCGCAGTGGCGAGCTGGGATTTCGAATCGGCTTGTTGAGCGGCGGGCGTTCGAGCGAGCTGCGAAAGGAGCAGAACGGCCGCCACCAGGGAGGCGATGAGCGCAAACGGGAAGAAGCGTTTCCGCAGCCTTGTGCGTGAAGGATTCATACTCTTGGCGTGGAACGGCATCCGTTTGACCGCCCCCACAAAACCAGACTATCATAAAACTTGCGCGAGCAAGCCGGGCGATCGCTGCCCCGCCTTAGCGTCTCGACTCATCGGGACAAGCAGGGGCGGGGGAGAGGAAAGTCCGAACTCCGCAGGGCAGTGTGCTCGCTAACGGCGAGGGCCGGAGGGGGATTCCCGAAAGGGGCGTACGCCTTCGGTACGGAAAGTGCCACAGAAAACATACCGTCCCGCTTTGCGGGATAAGGGTGAAAAGGTGCGGGCTGCTTGTGCGGCCTTAATGCAAGAGCGCACCGCTCGGGCAGCGATGTCCGAGGCAGGGTAAACCCCACACGGAGCAAGACCAAATAGGAGAGGAGGGGCGGCCCGCCCCGTTATGACTCTCGGGTAGGTCGCTGGATCCCGCTAGCAATAGCGGGACTAGATGAATGATCGCCATCCCGATTTCATCGGGACACAGAATTCGGCTTACAGGCTTGCTCGCGTTAAGAAAGTGGTCAGTTTTTGGCAGTCCGTTCTTAGTCAACCATTGTTCACGAAACGAGTCGCGGATGTTGCGGCCCGATGGAGTCCTGCGTTTTTCATTCCGAGAGAATCGACAACTGATGACTGACTGCTGAGGACTCTCGTCTTATGGGCTTATTCGGCACAACCAAGACTAAGAAGATCAACCGTGTCCAGCAGCTCGCCGGTTCGGTGGCGGTTCCCGGCGACAAATCGATTTCCCATCGCTACGCCATGTTGGCCGCGATTGCCGAAGGACCGAGCGAGATCAACTATTTTTCATCCAGCGCTGACTGTGGCAGCACGCTCGCCTGCCTGAAAAAGCTCGGGGTTAAGATCGAACGAAAAAACAATACGGTCCACATTGAAGGTTGTGGCCTTCGAGGATTAGAGCCTCCGTCGGGAACCCTGGATGCGGGTAATTCCGGTTCAACGATGCGCATGCTGGCGGGGATTCTGGCCGGACAACGTTTCCGTTCGGTCCTTGCCGGCGACGCGTCGCTCTCGCGCCGGCCAATGAAGCGGGTGATCGATCCTCTCACCCAGATGGGTGCGCGCATCAATTCCGCGGCCGGAGGCTTGCCGCCGCTCGAAATCGAAGGCAGCGCCGATTCGCTTCGCGCCATTCGCTATGAGCTGCCCGTTCCGAGCGCGCAGGTGAAGTCGGCAGTTTTATTCGCGGGCTTGTTTGCAAAGGGTGATACCGCGGTGGTGGAACCCGCCGCGACACGCGACCACACGGAGATCGCGCTCGAGCAAATGGGCGCCCAGATTGGCCGGCACGATCGAACGATTTCGGTTCACGGCCCGACACACCTCGCGGGGCAGAAACTCTTTGTGCCGGGCGATATTTCCTCAGCGGCTTTCTTCCTAGTGGCGGGCTTACTGGTCCCGGAGTCCAACCTCGTCTTACAAAACATCGGCTTGAATCCCACTCGAACCGCGATTCTCGACTGGCTCGTCTCGATGGGCGGACGAGTGAAGGTCTTAAACGTCGAGATGGTGAATGGTGAGCTGCTCGGCGACCTCCATGTGGAATCGAGCTGCTTAGAGGGCGGCGAGATTCCTCCCGAATCAGTGCCCGGGCTCATTGACGAGCTGCCGGCGCTTTGCGTTCTTGGGACGCAGACCGAGCGCGGCCTGTCTTTTCGCGGCGCCGCCGAGTTGCGCGTGAAGGAAAGCGACCGCATTGGCGTGGTGGCCGAAAACCTCCGGCGCATGGGAGCGGAAGTGGAGGAATACCCCGACGGATTGCGCGTGGCCGGCCGCCAATTGCTGCGCGGTGCGGAAATTGAAACGCACGCCGACCATCGTATCGCCATGGCGTTCGCCGTGGCGGGGTTGGTGGCTCACGGGACTACCGTGATCCGCAACAGCGACTGCGTGGATATTTCATTCCCACGTTTCTTTGAAGTCCTCGATCGAATCGCAGGGTAGGGGCGAACGGCGTTCGGCCTCAGATGACGGCGAACCGGGGGCCGAGCGCCGCTCGGCCCCGCGGCACATACCATGGTTCACACCACGTGCTTCGCGCGGCCGTGGAGTGGCACGTCATACCGGCGGGCGCGCTGCCCACGCCAAGCCGTCTTTTCGTGGCCCGGCTCGCGTGGGGCAATCGGAGGAGTTGGCAATGAGGGTGGCGTCACCGACGTGGCCGCCTGATGCCCCAAACGGATGGTTCCGTAAGAAGTCACCAGATGAATGCTCGGCCCGCCTTTGCCGTTTGTGCCGCTGATCGACGGTGTGTCGCCCTCCTTGACAACCTTCAGTGATGGGAAATCCGATTCCACGTCGCCGTGGCGCGAGGTCGCGTCAATCTGAAAATTGCTGGCAGGCGGAATATCCAATTGGATTTCGCCCTTTCCCAGATTGATATCGATGGGGTGGGTGGGCGGGACCGACGTCCGAAGCTGGACGTCACCGTTGGTGTTGGTAATCTTCACGCTATGCTTGAAATTCTCCAGCGTAATGTCCTTCTGCTTGGTTGTAATTTCAAATGGCCCGTCGACGTCGTTGGCCTCGAGCGAGCCCGTCTCCATGCTCAACCGGCCCGCCAGTCTTTGCGTGGTTAAGTCCGTGCGGGAAGACGTGTAGCGGAGAGTTTGAATCACGTTGCGGAATTGAAGCGTGCCGCTGAAGTCGCCGTTCACTGTGACGGTCCCGGTCACGCCACCGACATCCAGGTCGCTGCCACGGCCATCCACCTCCACGTTGCCTTTCACGTCGCGGACTTCCGTCAACCCGCCCGTCTTGTGGACCCGCACCAGACCCTCAACTGCGGAGAGGTGCAGGTCGCCATGCAATGACGTGACGGTTTGATCTCCCTGAAGCCCGGCGAGCGTCGTGTCGCCCTGATCCGAGGTGATCTCGGTGCTCGTCGCCTTGGGGACACTCAGGGTGATGTCGAGGCTGATGCGACTCCCGTCGCCGGACAACGATCGGCGGTTCGACCGCAAGGCATAGTAGCCGGCCGTTTGTTCCACGATTTCCACTTTCAGCTGGTCGGCAATTTTTCTGGCCTCTTCTTCGTTTTCGGTCCGGATCACTTCCTTGACGGTAGCCTCAATGATAGGTTTGTCGGAGGCGCGGATTTCAACGTCACCGCGCTCGTCCTCTAACACCAGGTGCGGCTGCGGCTTCACAGATTGAGAGAGCGACTGCGAGTAGGTGTAGGAATTCAGAAAGATATTGGAGAAATCGTCGTCGTTAAACCCGACCCAGTTGCGCCAATTCGGATGCAAGACGAAATGGGACACCATCGTGCCCATCAGGAGAATGAGGATCAACAGAACCACTTCACTTCCAGAAAAGAGCGGCGGCGGGGTGGTCTCCGGGTGGGCTTGGGCCTGGATGAAGTCGATGAGCTTGGAGAGCCCCCAGAAAATGATCAGGATCGGCCAGAACTTGGCGATGATGTGCCACGGCTGAACCGACGGGTTAAAGTTCTGGTAGAGAAATATGCTCCCGACGCCGATCAGAGTCAGCGCCCAAAAGATTGAACCTCGACGATATCCGTATCCATAGACGCTCATATTGACCTCCCCGCCTCCTCAGCGGAGACCATCGAACTTCAATGGACCTCAAATCTGGGGCCCACGCGGCGCGCGCGGCGGCCGCGTGGAATCCACCAACTTAAGGGCGCCGATCACGACCAGCAGAACCGGCCAAGTTCGGCCGATGTTCCAGCCGGGGATAAACTGGTCCAGCAAAAACATCACGCCCAGCGTGATGAGAATGACCGGTCCCATCAGGCTTATCCTGCTGGTTGTTGGTGGTGTAGGTGCGATGCCCATGTCCGTCGATGCCTCTCTTCTCTCGGCCACTATCCACTGGCCCCTTGCTCCCGCTCTCACAAGTCCTGCTTGATCCGTTCGAGCTCCAAATCCAATTCACTCATCTTTCGCCGGTGCTCCAGTTCCTCCTGGTAAAGTCTTTGGCGGACATCTATTTCCTGATCTCGAATCTTCACCATGTTCACGATGGCTACGATCAACGCCACCATCGCGAAGCACGCCAGCGGGATAATAAATGGTTCGTCCATGACTCGTTCTCCTGAGCCCCGTTTCCGTAGGGACCTACTGGCAGTTTGATGAGGTAGCGGCGGGTTCATCCCGCCCATGGCGGCACAAAGCCGCCGCTACACCGCTTTCACCAGCCTGCTACGAAACCTTCTCCTTCTCCCGCGAAGCTTTTGTTTTTTCCAGCTCCACTTCCAACTGTTTCATTTCGCGCTCGTGTTCCATCTCGCGCATTCGGAGGTCCTGATGGATCTTGAGCTCCTGCTCCCTGTACTTGAACCACGCACCGATGGCCACCACGGCGATGATCATCAACCACACCCCATTTCTTGCGATCACGTCCAAAACTCCCGCAAACGTCAAGTGTCACCTCCCAGGGAACCGCCTGTCCGGCCGCGTCGCCTAAGCGACTTTGTCCGAAGTCTGCCGGCCCTTGGTCTTTTCGATCTCCAACTCCAGCTCCTTCATTTTGCGCTGGTGTTCCATTTCGCGGATCCGCATCTCCTGATGGAATTGCAATTCCTTCTCGCGGGCCTTGAACCAGAGTGCGCTGATCACGATGACCATGATCATCACCGTGCCGAAAACAATGCCCGCGATGGGGATCAGCAGGGGGTTGCTCAGATCGGTCATGTTCTCTGCTCCTTTGCGTTGGTGGCACGGCCATCTTGGCCGTGTCACTTCACGGGCTGGCCCCAAGGCAAAACATGGGGTCCCCGTCCCGTGTCACTTTACGAGCTTTTGCCCGCCTTGCTTTTTTCCAGCTCGAGCTTGGCCTTTTCGATTTCCATCTCTTTCATCTTCCGCTCGTGCTCCATTTCGCGCAGCCGCAATTCCTGGTGGGCTTGCAGCTCCCTCTCGCGCAACTTTCGCATCGACGCGATGGCGACGATGATAATCACCATCACAAACAATCCCAAGGGGACGATGAATGGGCTGTGAATGAATTCCATTTTCGAACCTCCTCCGTAGGGCCGATCCCGTTTAGGCGGGGTCGGTCCGGCCTCGCGAGACCGGGGCAAGCCCCGGCCCTCCAAACGCTTCACAGACTCTTCGGGCCCGGGATATTGGTCGGGCCTGTTATAGATGAGCTCGGAGGTTGCGGGCCTGACGGTGGTGCAGGTGGCGCGCTGCCTCCGCCCATGCGTCTTTGCAACAACAAAACACCGAACACGATCAACAGCACCGGCCAATACTTTCCGATCTGCTGGAAAACGTGGACGCCGAGATTGTCCAGCAGGAACAAGGCGCCCAAGCCGATGAGAAGCGCGGCACCGATGGGCGCATTCAACTTCATTTCACCCAGTCCGAACCACTCGGGCACCGGCTGACCGAACAGCTTGGCCCTCGCGGTCTGATACGCATCGATCACCATGTAGAAGTAAAACGCGGCAGCACTGAGCCCGAAAATGGTGTCCATGGGTCCGGGAACGCGGTCACTCAGGGCGATGAGGGATCCAAATAGGAGCACTTGAACGACCGCCTTCACCACCTGGCCGTTATAAATGGCGCCCACGCCGGGAATGAAACCCAGGGCCAGCGCGACGCCGGGACTTGGGCCCGCCCCGGTGCCGATGATCGGCGACAATATGGGTGAGCTCACGCGAGCGGCCAGGCAATCCTCGCAGTAGATCATTCCCCGCACTTCGTGCTTGCACGCGGCGCACACGGCGCGGCCACATTGGCCGCAGAAGGCGACCGAATCGGTTTCTGGATGTTTGAAGCATTTCATCGGAGTGAACTCCTTCTGGCGCCAGCCGGGGAAAACAGGTTCCCGTTAATGTCCGCGCTCGCATCGATCACGTCCTGGACAGTCGCTAGCACCGGCATTTCCGGCGGTTTCCTGTCAGTTGTCCCGCCTCCGGGCGAATCTGTTTTGGGTGTTTCCCGCTGTTCTCGGCCGTTGCCCTGGCCGGCACCTTGGCGGAACTGACGCAGCCGCGACTCAATCTCATAGACCACTCGCAGGTCGTAGTAGAACTTTTCGGCCCGAGCCAGCATCATGTGGCCGGTACTGTCCGCCCTCCTGATCCACGTGCTGGGCTTCAAGTCTTCAAACGTCAGGTGGCGCAGGTTGAGTCCAGCAGCGTTGGAGATGATGGAGATGGAAAACACAGTCATCGCGATGCCGTAGGCCAGGCGCATCCGCGGCTGTGGCCTGAAGAAAGCTGCGACTCGCTCGCCGAAACTGGGCTTCTTTTCGCCAATCGTGGCCAGCAGAATTTTCGAGATCAGCCAGGGCGCCGGCTCCAGCTCCTCCGCCGATTGACACAGTTCCATGGCGTGCCGGACATCGCCGATCAATTCCCGGCAGGGCCCGCATTCCTTCAGGTGGGCCTCAACCTCAACGCGCGCCACTACGTCCAGCCGCCCTTCCAGGTATTCGCTCGCCAGGTTTTCCAGTTCGAGGTGCGTCATGTTGCGCCTCCCGCCTTAGCGGGACCCTTCATAACTTCCATACGCTTTAGGACCCTCGCTAGTTCCAACCTTCCGCGATTTATTCTCGATTTCACCGTCCCCTGGGGAACGCCCAGAACCTGGGCGATTTCGTCGTAGTCCAGGTCGCTCAGATCCCGCAAAATGACCGCCTCGCGCAGATCCGGCGAAAGCTTTTCCAGTCCTTGCTGGAGCAGTTCCCGGCGCTCACGCGATTCCACCTCGGCTCCGGGGCCGGCCGCCGGGCTCGGCGTTTCCTGCATGGTGCCCGGTTCGTCGTCCAGCGACGAGGTGACGCGGTCCCGCCGGGTGCGGCGATAATGGTCCACCAGGTGATTGCGCGCCACCCGGTTCAGCCAGGTCGCGAACGTTCCTTGCGCCTCATCGAACGATTGCAGCGTTTGAAAAATCTTGATGAAAATTTCCTGGGTTAAATCTTCAGCCTCAGTCGGACGACCGGTGAAACGATAACACAAATTAAAAATCTTGCGGGTGTGCGCTTTCAGCAAAACTTCCCACGCTGAGTTCTCCCCCGCCAGGCACCGCATCACCAGTTTCGGGTCGTCGTCCACTCCGCTTCTCCTGAACCGGGCGGCAATCGTCCACTGTAGGGCCGACCCTTGGGTCGGCCCTACTGCTGATATGACCGCAGAAACTTGAGGGCATTGTATCAGAAGGGGACGGAGAAAGGACTGTCCGTGGTCTGTTGTCGGTTGTCATTTGCGCAGTTCGTCAGTGCGTCAGTACTTCAGTTTGTCAGTTATTGAAGGACTAAGGCACTGACTACCTGAGGCACTCTCTCAATCCAATTCCCAAAATCTAAAATCCAAAGGCACTTGCCATTGTCTTGCTGTATCCTCTCTTGAAATGAAAGAAGTGGCGGAGTTGCTCAATGCGATGTGCAGTGCCGGTGTGATCAGGGAATACGCACTGTTCGGCGCGATTGCGCAGATGCGATACACCGAGCCCGTCGCCACGCCCGATACCGAAGTCCTGGTGGCTGTGCCAGACCCGCAAAGGTTGGACCTATTGAAGCCAAGCTACGAGTACTGTGCTGCCCGAGGATATCAGCCGGAGGACGAAACCGTTCGTATCGGCGCCTGGCCGGTGCAGTTTGTCCCCTTCTTCAACCCACTCGCCGAAGAGGCGCTAGAACGGGCAGAGATCGACAATTTCGAAGGGGTGGCTTTTCGGGTGGTGCGGGCCGACCACCTGGCCGCGATCGCGCTGAGTTCGGGCCGAGCCAAAGATTATGCGCGGATTCTGGGTCTGCTCGAATCGGGTAGCGTCACCCGCGAACAAATCGCACGGCTCGCCGCCCGGCACGGCTTGGCGGATGCATGGACGCGGTTTCAGGCGAGGTTCTTGAATGAGTGAGACGCAAAAACTCTTGGAACGCCAAGCCGGGTGGCAGAAAGGCCGTGCGGCGCTGACGTGGTCTGAAAAAATTCGCATGGCTGAGGCGGTTCGCGAGTCTGTAGCCCAACTCCGCCGCGCTCGGCTGCTCCGTTTACGCAGCGCTCCCCTCAAACCATCGACAACTGTCCTGCGGAAACTCGAAAACAGAAAATAGAAAGAGCCCTCTGCCCTCAGCCATCAGCATTCGGCTGACAGTTTGCTCCTCTGCTGACCGCTGAGAGCTGACGGCTGACGGCTTCTTCTAGTAGGCCCAGTAAGTACCATTCGGGCTCTGGCCTTCGATGCCGACAAAGATGGTGCGGCCGAAGAAGAAAGGCAGGCCATAATCGACGATTCCTGTATTGGAGCCTCCCAGATCGTCGAACGCCGAAAAGTTCGAATTGAAAAGGCTGTCGGTGTTGGCGATTTTGATCGTGACGGGTCCCGAGGCGTTGTTCGCCCCGGTATTGGTGAATGTAAAGCTCGTGGTCGAGGGCGGACAGTACCATCCAGCGTCTATGCCGGTGCAGTCCGCCATGCCTTGGCCGAGCGTGGCGGCGTCCAGCACGAACAGCCCGTTCGAGCCGGCGTCGATGTAACTGGTAAAGGACCTGTTACCGTAGGTCGCTCCGAAATTCCCCTGACTGCTCGTTGTATAGACTGTGGCGCTGCCCAGCGCGTTGTCGGATTGCGTTCCGATGCCAAACGTCATTGTGCCATCGACGGTCGTTGTGCCAGTGTCGGGAATGGCGGGGAGTGTGATCAGCAGCCCGTTGTTGTCCTGCTGGAACATCCAGACTGGGTTCTGAAGCTGGCCCAAGAGCGGCTCCGAGGTTACCGTGCAGCCCGAAGCGGGACAGCTAAAGTAGACAGGCGGGGGCGAGTTACTGCTGCAGGCTGCACCGCAGTCCTGGCGGAAAACACTCACACCGATCAGGGCGTTGGCGCCGAGAGTCGCGGTCGTATTGTCGGCATTGGCGGGGTTGTTGCAAGGTGAAGGCCCGTTCGGGTCCGTGCTTATGACCTGGATTGGAACGGAAGGCGCATTCTCTCCGGCAATCTGCACGTCCGCCGTCACCACCGGTCCCCAAACGTAAGTACCGTCTGCGAATACCCCGCAGTTTCCCAGCGGGCTGCCGGTGCCGGCCAACTCCTGTGGCAGTGAGATGTTCAACTGCGAAGAGAGAATGCGAAGTCCCGAGGATCCAGTATCGACCGAAACGTGGTCGATCGTTTGACAGGTCTGGGTGCCCGGCACGCACACCGTGACGGTTACGAAGAGCACGTCGGCATCGTTGCCGGCCGGGCCCGAATCCACCGTGACCGGCGCGCTGTTATTGACTTGACCGGCGCCTGTCAGGGTGACGGTCTGCGGAGTGTTCGCGGCGTTGTCCGTGATGTTGACTGAACCGGATTGTGATCCTCCCGCGGTCGGGGTGAACGTGACGCTGATGGTGCAATTCGCCCCAGCCGCGACCGAGCCGGCACAGTTGTTAGTCTCGGCGAAGTCGCCGCTGGCGGAGATGTTGGTGATAATCAACGATAAGTTGCCGGAATTGGTGAGCGTGACCGATTGGGGTGCGCTGGTTGTGCCAACAGGCTCGCTGCTGAAGGTGAGGCTAGAGGGTGACAGGCTGACTGCGGGCCCCGACGCTTGCCCAGTCCCCGTCAGGCTGACGGTCTGCGGGGTGTTCGCGGCGTTATCGCTGATGCTGACGGAACCGGTTCGCGAGCCTGCCGCGGACGGGGTGAACGTAACGCTGATACTGCAATTCGCCCCGACAGCGACCGAGCTGCCACAGGTGCTCGTTTCGGCGAAGTCGGCACTATTCGTGCCCGCGATGCTGATGCTGGTGATACTCAATGGCGCGGTGCCCGAATTGGTGAGCGTGACGGCCTGTGCCGAACTCATGGTACCCACGATTTGCGAGCTAAAAGTCAGGCTTGTGGGCGATAGTGTCACGGTAGGCGCAAGAGGCGGCGGCACCGTGCCTCCTCCTCCTCCCCCGCCACCACAACCGAAGAGGGCCGTTAATCCTGATCCCACCAAGAAGATGAGCCAGCGGCTACGAACCACGCGAGGAAACCGACCGGGCGGCCTCATTGGACCACCGCCGCCGAAACGGTGTTGGGCACAAGGCTACTCACGTAGGCGCGGCCCTGGAAGGCGCGCATATGGCCGCCCGATTCCACCACCAAGTCGCCGGTGCGAACCGTGATCGGCCCACGCCGGCGGACTCTGGACTCGGCGGCCCGCTGGAAGTCTCCGTAATAGTTGCCCAGAAGTTGGCTCAGGTTCGGCATGGTTGGCCCTTGCCAAGATACGCCGAAGACGATGCCCTTGGGCGAGACATACTCCTTCACCGTCATGCCGCCATCGCGCGTGATTTGATGGATGGAATAGTACGGGAGCGTCACGCTCTCAACCCGGCCCTCCAGCATCTTCCGGTCGCTTTCTACTGAATCAACCGATTGTCCCAAAACCGCCCAGGCCGGAGCAGTGTTCCATAACAGGAACACTAATCCGAGGGTAATCTTCTTCATAAACCACCTCGTATGTCAGCGATCATCCGCCTTCCGTGTCCGGAGCGGCTCCCTGTAGCTTACCTTAGACGCTAGTTGATGACCACGGGTTGCAGTGCCCAGGGTGCCGTGAAAGTCTAGATGCCTCTGAATACAGACCGCCGAAAATAATGCTTGACAGAGCGTTTCCAATCTGCTAACGTTTTCTTGGCGCCGCTGGTGCTGGTGCCTGTGTTTATTATGTGTCAACTAGGCGAGCCGGGCTACGGTCCAAAAGGGCAGCCGACAAACTGGCGAGCCGCCAGGAGCCAGGGAGCGTCTTGGAGACCCCCGGGGGGTGAAAAAACGAACCCGGAATGTATATGAAAAAAAAGCAAAATGCTTTGGAACGAACCCAAGGAACCCGGAATGTTACAGAAAATAAAAATGGTTAGCTTGGATTCCGGGAATGTGTATGGAAACACAAGACATACTGTGAAAAAGGCGTTCAAAATGGCTGCGCAGCCCGCAAAAAAATCCGCAGGAACGAACCCGGAATGTGTATGAAAACAATGGAAAGTCGTTCTGGAACGAACCCAATAAAATGCAGGGAACCCGGAATGTTATAGAAAATAAATGCACTTATGCTATTTTCCGACTATGTGTATGAAAACAAATGTAGTTACTACGTGACTTTAGCCTCCCATCCTGACTTCCAAATCTGCTGTAGTCTATTAACTACATAGTAATAAGTGCGAGGCTCTCAGCGCAGTCAAGCGGCCCATTGGCACAGACGTCTCGCCCATTCCCCTATCAGCCTTCACGCCCATGTGATTGGCTTTGGCCGCGCAATCTTGCAGTGCCCTCGACGGCGCCGGAAACTCTTCGCCGGCGCCTTCTCCCCAAACTCCGATAGGTCACACGCCGTGACCGCCGTCACAGCTAAAAGTGAGCCTTCGCACAGACTAATAACTGTGCGGGGCTGAGACTTGGCTTGAGAGCGGTTCGTGTGCCGGGCACCGACTGACGATAGCGGCAGCCACCGCAGCGGCACGGGAGGAGGATCATCATGGAAGCACATTCAGTCCAGCCGGGCGAGCCGGAGGCCGGCTTGCCGGTGAAAGTTGTTGCAGTACAGGATCCTGCCGAGCAGAGAAGGAAGCTCCACGACCTGATCGAATGTTGCGCCTATGAGTTGTACGAGGCCCACGGCGCCCAGGACGGCCATGCCGTGGAAGACTGGCGGAACGCGGAGCTGAAGGTGCTCTCCTCGGAGGGCCAGTGTCCAGTCGGGTATATCGAGCACGATGACGAAGTCGACGTGGATGCCTCGGTGGAGGATTTCAATCCCGAGGACCTCGAAGTCTCGGTTGGTCCCCACAGCGTAACTATCCGTGGCTGCCACAACCAGCTCAGATGTGACGACTGCGGCAATTCGGTTGTTGACCCGCATCCCATTTTCGGGGCGCTTGACCTGCCCATGGATTTTGACGCGTCGAGGGCCACGGCCACGCTCCAAGCCGGAATGCTTCATATCGTGCTGCCGAAGGTCGCAGCCTAGGCTTAGCCGGGGCTCGGGTTTCGGGATTTGGGATTCGCAGAACTCGTTTGATGCTGCTCCACGAATCCCGAACCCCGAATCCCGAACCCCGATCGGAGGAACTCTTGACACCCGTGGAAACAGAGAAGGCGGAACGCGCGGCAGTCCAAACCAAGCCCAAGCGAAAACCGACTCCGAAAGCGCCTCGCCAGGGCGTGCTGTTGCTGGCGCCGGAAGCGCGCCTGGAAGGATGCCGTGAGGTTGCGCTCGGTTTCTCGCCGGAGCAAGTGAAGGTCGAAGTCCTGCGCTGTCTTCAGTGCAAGGACCCGACGTGCATCGAAGGCTGCCCGCTGCGCATCGACATTAAAGCTTTCATCGACGCGCTGGGCGATGGCGACATCGAGGCCGCCTTTGAGAAAATCAGCGAGCAGAGCCCGTTCCCGGGCATTTGCGGCCGCGTCTGCCAGCACGAGCTGTACTGTGAGAAGGTGTGCTTGATGGGCAAGAAGCTCGAGCCCGTGGCCATCGGCTCGCTCGAGCGATTCGTCGCAGACCAACACCGGCAGGTCGCCGGGGCCACTGAAACTCAAGCTGCTCCGCCCCAGGGTCCGCGCATCGCCCTGGTGGGCAGCGGGCCGGCCTCGCTCATCGCCGCGTTTGACCTCATCCGCAAGGGTTATCGAGTGACGGTTTTTGAAGCGCTACACGAGCTGGGCGGCGTGTTGTCCTACGGCATTCCCAATTTCCGGCTGCCCAGGGAAATCCTGCACGAAGAGATCGACCGTTTGCGGAAGATGGGTGTGGAGTTCCGCACCGATTTCATTGTGGGCAGGACCTGCACGGTGGACGAGTTGTTCGCCGCGGGGTTCGCCGCCATCTTCCTGGGCACGGGCGCCGGGCTGCCGCACCTGATGGGAATTCCTGGCGAGAATCTGATCGGGGTCTACACCGCAAACGAACTGCTGACGCGAATCAACTTGATGCAGGCTTACAAATTCCCGGAAGCCGACACGCCCGTGCGCGTTGGCAAGCGGACGGTCGTAGTGGGTGGTGGCAACTCGGCCATGGACGCGGCTCGCTGGGCGCGGCGGATGGGCAGCGAAACCACCATCATGTTCCGTCGCGGCCGGGCCGAGTTGCGCGCCCGCATCGAGGAGATCGGTCACGCCGAAGAGGAAGGTGTGCACTTCGAATTCCTCGCCGCCCCCGTGCGCTTGTTTGGCGACGATAAGGGAACGTTGACAGAGATGGAGTGCATCCGCATGCAGTTGGGCGAGCCGGATGAATCAGGGCGCCCTTCGCCCGTGCCCATCCCCGGCTCGGAGTACCGCGTGCCGGTGGACACGGTGGTGATGGCCATCGGCCAGAGCCCCAACCCTACCGTCCAGAAAGCGACGCCGCAGTTGCTGACGAAGCGCGGCAAAATCGTGGTCGACGAGGCGGGGCAGACGAGTATGCCGCACGTGTTTGCCGGAGGCGACGTGGCGCGAGGCGGGTCCACCGTCATCCTCGCCATGCGCGACGGGCGCGCCGCGGCCGAGGCCATCGATCGAGTGGTGCGCGAAGAGCGGCGATCAGAGATCGCCGCTCCAGCGCTTTCAATCGAAGCCGGCGAAGGGGCTGGAAATCGCATCCTCGCCAAGCGGCTGATCACTCCGGAAATCGCGTGGTTCGAAGTGGAGGCGCCAGAAGTGGCTCGACGCTGGAAGCCGGGCCAATTCGTTGTGGTCCGCCCTACGGCTACGAGTGAGCGCATCCCGCTCACCATCGTCGATGGCGATGTATCACGCGGCTCTATTCATTTGGTGGTTCAAGCAGTGGGCAAGACAAGCCGCGCGACGGTTAACAAAGAGGCGGGCGGCGCGCTTGCCGACTTGCTCGGGCCGCTCGGCCAGCCCGCGACCATCGAGAAGGTTGGTCGCGTCATCTGCGTGGCCGGCGGCGTGGGTGTGGCTGAGTTGCTGCCGGTGGCGCGGGCTTTCCGGGAAGCGGGCAATCACGTCACGGCCATTTGCGGCGCGCGCTCCGCCGCCCAGATCCTGCTCGATCGAGAATTGCGCGCCGTGGCGGATGAGGTGATCTGGTCCACCGACGACGGGTCCACAGGCTTCCACGGCACCGTCGTCGACCTGATGCGCCACTGGCGGGCCGGGCACCAGGAGCCATTGGGCGCGGCTCACGTGATCGGCCCCATCCCCATGATGCGCGCCGCCGCCGAGGTGACGCGACAATGGAATGTGCCGACGTTCGCCAGCCTGAACCCGATCATGGTGGACGGTACGGGCATGTGCGGCGGCTGCCGCGTGACGGTGGGCGGCAAAGTCCGCTTTGCTTGCGTGGAGGGCCCGGAGTTCGACGCGCATCAAGTGGACTTCGACGAACTCACCCGCCGGACGCGCGCTTACATCGAGCAAGAGCGGATGATTGATTCATCGGGATTTGGGGTTCGGGCTTAGGGATTCGCAGAAACAGCTCGGCACGGCTTGCCCACGAACCCCGAATCCCCAATCTCGAACCCCGACAGCGAGGAGGCACACCGGCCATGAGAGAAGAATCGGGAGAATCGGTATCCATCAAGGTGGACGGCGTCGTTCTGGAGGGCGTCTTGCGCGTACCTGATGAAGCGGAAGGCACCGTGTTAGTTGCCTGCGCCAATCACCACCGCAGCCCTCAAGCCGAATTCCTTGCCAACGTGCTTCCCCAAGACTCGTTGGCTACGTTGCGAGTGGATCTCCTGACGCTGGCGGAGGACGCGCTCTATGAGGACCGTCTTAACCTGGATTTGCTCAGCGACCGGCTAGCCCGCGTGGCGGGTTGGATGAAGGGACAACCGGGGCTCGAGGATTTGCCACTGGGCTTGTTCGGCGTTGGGACGAGCGGGACCTCCGCGTTGGAATTGGCGGCATCGCTGGGACACGAGATCCGCGCCGTGGTCGCGTGGGATGGCCGACCGGACTTGGTGGAGAAGCTGCTCCAATATGTAACCGCACCCACACTGCTGATTGTGGGCGGCGAAGATGAACTAGTGCGAAAGCTTAATGAGAAAGCCTACGGCCAGCTTCAGGCGGAAAAGGCATTGATCGTCGTTCCCGGCGCCACGCACCGTTTCGTCGAGCCCGGAGCCGTGCAAGCCGTCGGCGAGAGAGCCGCTGGCTGGTTTAGTACCCACTTGGCGCTCGCCGGCGTGCGCGCCGCATGAGGATTGCCGATTGCCGATTTCCGATTGAGGTAAACAGCTTTCAGCGGTCAGCCATCAGCCTTCAGCTTTCGACTTCGACCGACGCACGCTTCGCATTAGCCGATAGCCGACGGCTGACAGCATTTCAATCGGCGATCGAAAATCGGCGATCGCTTACAATCGATTACTCAAAAAAATCTTGCGAGTTGGTGGCAAATCAGGTACACTCGGACGAAGTGAAGGGCTAGATCAGCACCCCGAAGGGTGGCACCGAGATGGCTGTGCGCTCCGGAGGGTAAGCGTGCGGCTGGCTCGCGGTGAAAAGTTTTGGACAAACTCTCGGGAGTCGGCGGGATAAGCTTCCCGACTTACATCCGTTTCTGAATCCAAGCTGGACAACGCGCCAGGGTCCGGCCATGAGTCCCGCATTGCGGGATCAGGAGGTATTTGAATCATGGTCAAGCGTGCCTTGTTGTGCGCGTTGCTGTCTGCTTTCGCCGTTTCCTCAGCGCTAGCTGAACAGGCTTCGGTCCCGGCTGGCACGACGCTCCACTGCCGGCTGGCTCAGACAATCACTACCCAGTCCAATCACCGGGGCGATCCGTTCACAGCGACAGTCAGCGAGCCGCTCATCATCGACGGCCGCGAGGCTATCCCGGTGGGCGCCCGGATTGAAGGCCGCATTTCGTGGATGCAGCGCCCAGGCCGCATCCGCGGCGTAGGCGAAGTCCGGCTCACGCCGGAGAAGGTGGTGATGCCGGACGGCAGCTCCGTACCGTTGAGCGCCATCCTGAGCACCGTCTACGGCGCTGAAGGCGCCAGGGTGAAAGGCGAAGAAGGCGGCGTGAAAGGATCGAACTCACGGCTGAGAGACCTCGAGGAGGTAGGAGCCGGCATGGGCGGTGGCGGCCTCGTCGGCACACTCTTCGGCGGCTTGCACGGCGCCGTGATCGGCGGGGTGATTGGCGGCGCGGCCGGGTTGGTCGACACCCTTCGAAGGCGCGGGCCCGATTTGGCTTTGCCCGCCGGCACTCAACTGAATTACCAGTTGACGCGTGAGCTCGTGATCCAGAGCCAATCCGCCGAAAAGATGCCAGGTCCCGGCGTGAAGGGCTCGCGCTAGGACTTGATCGGGCCGCAAGACCGGATCTCGATCCAAATTCCGTGATAGCTCGTTCTGCAAGAAATCGCGAGCATGGTGTATTTCTGATTGCACTGAATTTTTATACCATTGGTATAAACTCCATGCCGCTTGACAATGAGAGTAGGAATTCATACCATGTTGGTATGAAAACTGTAATTTCTGAAAAAGGTCAAATTACCATCCCCAAACCCTTGCGCGTCCGACTGGGCCTCCGCAAAGGCCAGGTCCTGGAAGTGAGCGAGGAACGTGGCCGCTTGGTGATGTGCAAGCAGAAGCCCGTTCGCGACGCGGTTGACGACGTATACGGAATCCTGAAGCTCGGGCGTTCGACGGACGAAATCATCGACGAGCTCCGGGGGCGTGACAGGCCAAAGTGATCACCGCTGCAGATAGCAATGTTTTGCTCGACGTGTTCGGTCGCGATCCCACTTATGGCCCTGCTTCCGCCGGCGCTCTACGCGCCGCGCTTGGGACAGGCCGGTTGATGGCGTGCGAGGTTGTCTGGGCGGAAGTCGCCGCCGCGTTTGCCACGGCCGTCGCGGCCCGCGAAGCCTGCACCAGGTTGAACCTAGAGTTCAGTCCACTTACCGTCGAGGATGCCTTGGACGCCGGGCTCGCCTGGAAGGCCTATCGAGACCGGGGAGGTCCCAGGACAAGAGTTACCGCTGACTTTTTGATCGGCGCCCACGCTCTCCATAATGCCGACCAACTGCTGACCCGCGATCGCGGGTTCTATCGATCATTCTTCAAGAACCTATCGATTGTGGAGCCGTAAACTTGATGTGAATTGAGTGATTGTGTGATTTAGCGATTGTGTGATTGAAGAAGAACCTGAAACTGGAAATTGGAAACTGGCAACCTTACGATTAGCAATTTTCGATTTTCCGGTTCTGCCTTTTCAATCGCTCAATCACCCAATCACTCAATCGCTCATTAGTCTCATTCATATCTCAGCGCCACCATCGGGTCCACTTTACTCGCCCGGCGCGCGGGCACAAAACTGGCCAGAGCCGCGATTGCGGCCAGGAGCGCGCTCGCCGCGAGGAGCGTCAGCGGGTCGTACGGCTTCAGTCCAAACAGCAGCGCGCCGGCGCCGCGCCCGGCAACCAGCGACAGCACGGTTCCGGCAGCAACGCCAATCACGAGCAAGCGCCCCGCTTCCTGCACCACCATGCTGACGACTTGTGCGGGCTGCGCTCCGAGCGCCATGCGAATTCCGATCTCGTTTCGGCGCCGCGCCACTGTGTAGGTGATCATGCCGTAGAGCCCCACCATCGCCAGCAGCGCGGCCAGCAAGCCGAAGAATCCCGAGAGCATGGCCATCAGCCGCTCGGCCACCAGCCCGTTTCGAATCCAGGTTTGAAAGTCTCCCGCCGTGGTGACGATCTCAGGATGCCTCTCCGCAATTTTGCGCTTCACCGTGGACGCCACCGTGGCGGGATCTAAGTTCGAGTGGATCGGCATGAACGTCCACGGTCCGTCAGCCGGGTATTGCGACGCCGGCGCGAAGGTCATGGGTGGCGTCTGGTCGCGCAGGCTGTTGTACTGAGTGTCGGGGATGACGCCGACGATCTCGTAGACGGTGGAAGGATAATCGGGCTCCGGTTCGGTGCGCAGCGTCTTTCCGATTGGATTGGCGCCACCCAGGAACCGGCGCACGAAGGTCCGGTTCACTACGGCCACTCGTTGCGATGTCCCGGTGTCATCCTGGTTGAAGTCGCGGCCCATGACCAGCGGGATGCCCATGGTCTGGAAGTAGCCCGGACTCACCCAGGTGAACTTCGATGTTCCTTCCGACGAGCCGATGTGAATGCCGTGCTCCCAACTGCCTCCGAGGAGCGGCATATTCGTGGTTGTCGCGGCGCTAAGTATTCCCGGCGTGGCGCGCACCTCCTCCAACAATTGGCGCTTGAATTCCGCGTAACGGTCGGGAGAAACGTGAGATTGCTGAAATGCCACGACGGCTACCGTGATGCCCGCTTCCCGCATTCCGGGATCGAAAGTGATCAGATTGCGAAAGCTGCGCACAAACAAAAATGCGCCCACCAGCAAGACCAGCGACACGGCGATCTGCGTCGTAACGAGGAAACACTGCAAGGTGAAGCGCTCGCGCCTGCCGGTCACTCCACGCCCGCCCGATTTCATCGCGGCCATCGGCTCGGCTCTGCTGGCGCGCAGAGCGGGCACGGCTCCGAACACGACACAGGTCAATCCTGCCACCGTCGCCGCAAAGAGAAGCACTCGCCAATCCGTCGCCAGGGGCAAGTAGACGGTGTTGCCTTCCGTCGAAACCGACCAGACCAGAACGCGGCTCAGGGCCCCCGCCAAGCCGACTCCCAGCGCCGCTCCAATTGCCGCCAGCAGGACGCTCTCTGCCAGCAACTGCCGCAGCAAGCGGCGGCGCGAGGCGCCCAGCGCCAGGCGCACCGCCATCTCACGCTCGCGCGTGCTCGCCCGCGCCAGCATGAGGTTGGCCAGGTTCGTGCACGCAATCAGCAGCACCAGGCCAGTAATGGCCAGCAGCAGCCACAGCGACGCCTCACTTTGATCTCGGAGCTGGCTCACTCCCGTCGACGCGGGGTACGCCGCCAGCCGGAAATGCTTGTAAGTTTCGATCGCGCGCGCGCTGCGGCCGGTGAGCGCGGTTGCCTCCAAGATTCCCGGGCTGGCCGCCTCGAGCTCCGCCGAAGCGCGCTTCACTGTCCACCCCGGGCGCAAGCGACCCATTACCGCAATGTCAAACACGTCGCGCCGCAATGGCTCCTTTGGCTGGCAGAATGGGATGGCGATGTCAAAATTGTCACCGACCGCCAGACCGAAGAATTGGGGTGGAGTGACGCCGACGATCTCCACCAAATCTCCGTCAATCAGCAGAGTGCTGCCGGCGCCGAGTTCGCGCCCGCCCATCTCACCTTGCCAATAGGAGTAACTCACCACGGCCCGTGAGGCCGGACACCGGCCCTCGTCCTCCGGCAAGATCATGCGCCCACGCCAGGGTGAAACGTCGAGCACGCGGAAGAACTCGCCGCTGACCCAAATTGCGTGGCGCCAGCGCGTTTCGCTCCCTTGGCCAATATTCACTCCGCCGTCGCCCCAGGCAAAGACTCCTGAGAACGGCTCGTGGTGTTCCCGGAGCACTTGCCAGATCGGTCGAGTTAACTGCGGGTACGTGCCGTTGTTCACGCCCATTCCGCCGTTGCCGCCCACGATCCGCACGTCGGCGAGCTCTTGCGGATTGGGAATTGGCAAGCTGCGCAGCCGAACCGCGTCGAGTAACTGGAAGATTGCCGTGTTTGCGCCAATGCCCAGCGCCAACGACAAGATCGCGACGGTGGTGAATCCCGGGCTGAGCCTAAGCTGTCGCGCGCCGTACCGCAGGTCTTGAATCAGTTGCTCAAGTGAATTCCATCCCCACATCTCGCGACTCACCTCCTTCAGTAGCGTTGCATTCCCGAATTGCCGCCGCGCGGCATAGTGAGCTTCTTCGGGTTGCAGTCCCGCCTCCCTCTGCTCTTTCTCCCTAAGCTCCAGATGCAGGCGCATCTCTTCATCCAGGTCGCGGTCGAATTGATTGCGCCGCAACAACATCAGAACGCGTCGTCCGAGTTGGTTCAGCCATTCCATAAGAATTGTGTGATTGAGCGATTTGGCGATTGTGTGATTGAAGAAACAGCTGAAACACGAAACTCGAAATTAGAAACTGACAACCTCACGGTTATCAATGTTCGAGTTTTCGGTTTTGCTTCTTCTCATTCGCTCAATCACGCAATCACTCAATCGCTCAATAGTTTCATTCGTACCGCAGCGCCACCATGGGATCAACCTTCGTCGCTCGGCGCGCTGGGATGTACCCGGCCGCAAAGGCGACGGCACTCATCAGCAGAATGATTCCCGTGAAAGTCGCCGGATCAGTTGGTGTGGTTCCGAAGAGGAGCGACGCGATCCACTTTGCGGCCGCGAGGGATCCGACAGTTCCTAGTCCAACTCCAATGAGGGCCAGCCTCAGCGTTTTCGCGATTACCCCGAACTGCACTTGCTGCGCCGTGGCGCCCAGAGCCATGCGGATACCGATCTCCTGCGTCCGCTGCGCGACCGAACAGGAGATGACGCCGTAAATCCCCAGCGAGGCCAGGAGGAGGCCCAGCACCGCGAAGCAGGTTACCAGCGACACAAAGAAGCGGCGCGGCGAAACGGCATGATCCACAATCTGCTGGATCGTGCGGAATTCGTTGGCGGGCTGCCCCGGATTGAGCGAGTGCAGCGTTCGCATCACGCTTGAAGCCAGCACATCGGGCGGCAGCTTGGTACGCACCACCAGTTCCGCGCCTTCCGGCCCGGCCTGAGTCATGGGGATGTAGACCTGTGGGCTGGATTCATCTTCCAAGCTGCTCTCGCAAACGTCTGAAATCAGGCCCACTACCCTGGTCTCGCCACGACCGATTCCATAAGCGAATCGCCCTATCGGATCCTGGTCAGGCCACTCTTGCCGCGCCGCGGCCTGATTGATGATGATGACGGGCTCGCTGGTGGGTTGATCGTGCCAGTTGAAGTCACGGCCCTCCAGCAAGCGCATGCCCATGGTGCCGAGATAGCCGGGCGTCACGACATAGACGAAAGCGCCGTGACGCTTCTTCTTGTCATAAACGCTTCCCTTTGCGATGAATCCCCAACTCCGGTTGCGGTCCAGCGGAAGCATGTCGGCGATGCCGGCAGACTCAATGCCCGGGATCACGCTTACGCGCCGCAGCATCTCCTGCAGGATCGCGCCACGCCGCGCCGGACTCCCTCCATCGTCGTAGTCCACCTTGATCGCGGCGGCGTGGCTGGGCTGAAATCCCAAGTCCACATCCAGCACGCGGAGAAAGCTCCGCAGGAGCAAACCGGCGCCGATTAGCAGCACACAGGCCAATGCAACTTCTGAGATCACCAGCGCGGCGCGCAAGCGCTCGTGCTTTCTGCCCTGGCTCATGCCGGGGCCGGTGTCTTTGAGGGCTTCCTGCAGATTGCCGGCGGATACTCTGAATCCGGGGGCAAGGCCGAAGAGAACGGCGGCGGCGACGGCGATTAGCAGCGTCCAGGTGAGAGCGGCGCCGTCCACTCTCACGCTGCTGAGCAACGGGAGCGCCATCGATCCTTGATGCGCCAGGTACCGGGTGATGGCAAAGGCGAAGATCAGGCCGAGCGCGGCGCCGCCGGCTGACAGCACCAGGCTCTCGGTCAGGAGTTGGCGAATCAGCCGCGCCCGACCCGCTCCCAGAGCGCTGCGCATGGCGAATTCCTTGCTTCGCGTCGCTGCACGAGCGAGCAAGAGATTCGACAAATTGACGCAAACGATCAGCAGAATGAGACCCACTGCGAGCCAAAGCACAATCAGCGAACGGCGCAGTCTGCCGCTGACATGGTCCTTCAACCCGGTAAGGGTCGACTTGTAATCCTCATACCAATCCGGGTGTGCGGCTTTGAGCTGTGGAAAGAGGACGTTGGCTTCTGCTTGCGCCTGGGCCAACGATACTCCGGGCTTGAGGCGGCCGACCAGCGCAAGAGTATTCCCCCCGGTCCGCCAGAAATCCATTATTGCCGGGACATAGATGTCCACATTCATTCCCGGCGAGAAGACAGAACCGAAATCGAAACGGGCCGGGAGAACGCCGACGATCGTTACCGACTCTTCGTTGACCGTGATTGCCTGCCCGACGATCGCTGGGTCGGAGGCAAACTGGCGTCTCCAAAACGCGTGACTCAACAGCGCCGCGGGTCTTCCACCTTTCTGACACTCTTCCGGCGAAAAGAGCCGCCCGAGAGCAGGCTGAATGCCCAGCGTTTGGAAAAAGTTCCCGGCCACCTCGATGGCAACGAGTTGCCTTGGATCGCCCCTTCCCGTGAGCTTGTACTGAATGGAGTTGAAAAAGGTCTGGTAGCTGGTGACATCCTGAAACGACGCGTTGTGACGCTGGAATTCCTCATAAGCCGCCACAGTGTAAGTCTGTTCGGAGAGCCCGCCCTTTCCTTCATTTGTGGCCAGCCAAGTGAGCTGCTGTGGATCTTGAAATGGCAGCGGCCGCAGCAGAATCGTGTTCACCACGCTGAATACTGCGATGTTGGCGCCGATACCGAGCGCCAAGGTGAGAACCGCGACCGTCGTGAAACCGGGATTCTTGGCCAGCATCCGCACGCTGTAGCGAACGTCTTGAATCAAGTTTTCCAGAGAATTCCATCCCCACATTTCGCGACTGACCTCCTTAAGGAGCGTTGCGTTCCCGAATTGCCGCCGCGCGACGTAATGAGCTTCCTCGGGCGGGACTCCCTTTTCCATCTGTTCGCGCTCGCGCATCTCAAGATGCAGACGCAATTCTTCTTCCAGGTCAGCATCGAATCGCTTCCGGCGCACGAGCATCAAGACCCGTCGTCCGAATTGGTTCAGCCATTCCATAAGAATTGAGTGATTGAGTGATTTGGCGATTGCGTGATTGAAAATCAGTCAGAAACTCGAAACTTGAATCCCAAGACTCAGTGTTTCCCTTCCGAGTTTCGAGTTTCGTTTGCCAATCAGTGAATCGCCCGATCACTCAATCACCCAATCGCTCAATACTTCACGCCATTTCGATCACGCGCGCGATGGCCGCGACCACGCGCTCGAATTGCGACACTTCGACCTGCAACTGCTTTCGTCCCAGCGGGCTGAGCCGGTAGTAACGGGCGCGGCGGTTATCGGCTGTTGTGCCCCACTTCGCCGTCACCCAGCCCTTGATCAACATGCGCTGCAACGCCGGGTAAAGTGAGCCTTCCTCAACCTGCAAAACATCCTCCGATATCTGCTGGATAAAGCGCGCGACCTCGTAACCGTGCATTTCGCCACCGCGCGCCAGGGTTTTCAAGATCAGCAAATAAAGTGTTCCCGGGGGAATCTCGTCTTGGTGCACTGATCTCCTCCTTCTGGCATAGTTAGACTATGCCAAGGCAAAAAAGTTAGCCCGCATCTCAACTTTTGCGGACTTTTTGCTACCGTCAAATGAGGGAGGGAAGGCCAGGCGTTTTCCTCGATATTCTCAGGTTCGAGATGGCTGAAAGGCTACTTCTCGGAAATCATCCGGCCGTAAGAGCCGGAGCGGCTCAGCCGGTCAAAATAATCGTAGACCAACCGAGCAACTTCCTTCACCGCGCGCTCGCCGTCGTCGTTGTTTTCGAGGTAGGTGGTCATCACGCTCATCAGAAATGGGTGGCCAGGGATTTCGATGATGCCCGCGTCGCAGCGGACCGCGTCGAGCGCACCGGGTTTGTCCTCGATGCGAACGGTGGCGGGCAGCGCCTTGTTAAACAGGCTGTCCTTGGGCAGGCCGGTGAGGTCGAAATAGTCCTTGGTATGCGCGGCGTCGAGCACGCTTCCGCTGTGAACTTTTTCGAGCAGCGTCGCAAGCTCGCGCGGCGTGGACACGTTTTCCCTGCCCTGCCGCGCCGCATCGATATCGATCATTTTGCGACGAAGGTGTGTTTTGGTCAGCCCCAGGCGCACGCTGCCGGCGTTGACATTCTCCATTCCGGCGCGATCGATCAGGATATTCGTGGCGCCGTTGTCGCTTAACACCACCATAAAGGTTGCGACGTCGCGAAGCGTCATGGTCGCCGTGCCGTCGCCCAGCATGTGCAAGATGGGATCGGTGTCGCCGGGCGGAAGCTCGCTGTGCCGGACGGTGTGCTTCTCGTTCAACGAGAGTTTCCCCTCCTGGTCTTGCCGCTCCAACTCCAGGAGCACCGTCAGCTTGATGGAGCTGGCGGTCGGGAAAACGAGGTCAGCATTTCGATAAAACGATTCGCCGCTCGTCAGGTCTTTGACGGCAAAGCCCATCACGCCGTGCAGGTGGTCAGCGATTCGGTTGATGTCGCCCTCGAGGTTTGTGTGCAGCGCAGCCTGAAGAGAGGCGGGGCTCTTCTCTTGGGCGCGAGTCCCGAGAACGAAGGTCAAGGCGATCGCAAAAGATAAAGGGATCGAGCGGACAAGCATATCGTGGCTCCAGGAGATCATGAATTATAGATGTCGAATTATAGATTAAGACAAACTCAGAAGGCGAGGTAGGCTTCTTCATTCATCATTCATAATTTAGAATTCATAATTCACTCGTATCTCAGCGCCACCATCGGGTCCACCTTGGTCGCCCGTCGTGCCGGGATGTAACAAGCGAGCAAGGCACATGCGGCCAGCACGAGAGAGACCAGGATGAGCGTTGTCGGGTCGGCCGGCTTCACGCCATAGAGCAGGCTGGACAGCAAGCGAGTCACGACGAGGCCACCGGCAATGCCCGCGGCAAGTCCGATCGCGGTCACTTTGATTCCCTGCCCCCCAACCCGGCGCAAGACGTCGCGCCGTCCCGCGCCAAGCGCCATGCGGATGCCAATCTCGCGCGTCCGGCGAGCAACCTCGTAGGAAAGCAAGCCGTAAAGTCCGATGCAGGCGAGCACGAGCGCCAGCAAAGCGAAAAAGGTGGCGAGGCGCGAAATCACCCGCTCTTGGGTCAGCAATTCGTCGATGTGCTGGGCCTGAGTGCGAACGTCGAAAATTGGAAGATTGCTGTCCGTCCCGTTCACGGCCTTGCGAACGGCCGGAACGAGCGCGGCGGGATTCGAGGCAGTGCGCAGTTCAAAATGGGCGCCGCCGCCCGTTTCCGGAACGTAGACGGTGGGGTGAACCTCGCGGCGCAAGGTGCTGTATTTCGTGTCCCCCATCACTCCGATAATTTCCCAACTCTTGGTGATTTTCGGCTTCTCAGTTGCGGCCTCGCCGCTCGATCCTGAGCTGTCTCCTTGAGTCAGTCTCTTGCCGAGCGGATTCTGGTTATGCAAATGCTCGCTCACAAATGTCTGATTCACGAGTACGGGAATTGGCGGTGGGGCCGCGCCGGGCGTTTCCGCCTTCATTTCGGGCGATTGCGATTTCGATTCTTCCTGGTTGGCTTTGTCCACGGCTGCGGCTTCGGCGGCCTGCTGGAAATCGGCGGATGTGAACGTGCGGCCTCCGACCAGGGGAATGCGCAGGGTCTTGAGAAAATCCGGCCCTGTGGCGAGCATGTCAACTTCTTCGGTCGTTTTCTCCGCCTGGCCTTCCACATGAAGATCGCTGGTCCACAGACTGCCGCTCAATAACGCATCTGAGGAATAGCTCACGGATGTCACGCTGGGCAGCGCGGCCAGACGTTCCTGCAGATTGCGGTAAAGGTTTCGGATTTTGGAATCGTCATATTTCGCCAGCGTGGGATCGATGCCGAACAGCAGCAAGTTACGTGTATCGAATCCAGGATTGATGCTGCGAAGATTTTCCAGCGTCCGCACCAACAAGCCCGCGCCCACCAGCACGATCATCGACAGCGCGACTTGAACCACCACCAGCGCCTTGCCGAGATGGAACCAGCGGCCCGGACGCGCATCGGCGCCCGGAAGCGTGGAAGCGTTTTCCTTGAGCGCCGGCGACAGATCCATTCGTGTGCTGCGCAAGGCCGGCGCGAGGCCGAACAGGATCCCAGTAAGCAGCGAAATCGAAATGGTAAAGGCGAGAATGCGCCAATCCGGCGCTACCGTGAAGGGAAATGGGTCCTCCGGGTTGCGGGAAAGAAGCGCGGTCATGGCGTCGACGCCCCAAAATGCCAGGACCACACCGAGCGCGCCTCCGAAGAGGGAGAGCGCCACGCTTTCGGTGAGCAATTGCCGCACGATCCTGGCGCGCCCAGCTCCTAAAGCCAGACGAACCGCCATCTCTTTCTGTCGCGCCGCCGCGCGAGAGAGCAGCAGGCCGGCGACGTTCGCGCATGCAATCAAAAGAACCAGGCTGACAGCGGACATCAGAACGTAGAGCGGTTTTGAAAAGAAGCCTCGCTCGCCGCTCAGCCCCGATTGCGCGGGCATGAGGACGATCCTCGGGTCGTCTGCCGCCTTGGAGAGTGGCTTTTCGCCGTGCAAGATTTCGTTGCGGAAAACCAGGCTGGCGGCCGCTTGCGCCTGCCCGAGGGAAACGCCTGGCCTGAGTCGCGCCACAATCACCAGCCACCAGTTGTTGATGGTTCGCATATCGCGGGTTCCCCAGGAGACATTCAGGCGCGGAAACATCGAAAGGGAAAGAAACAAATCTTGCTTCTTTCCGGGTGTCAGGCTTGTGAAACCGGGCTCCGTTACCCCCACAATCGTGAACGGCACAGCATTCAAAGAGATGGTGCGGCCGAGGGCCGATCGCTCGCCGCCGAAGGCGCTTTGCCAAAACGCGTAGCTCAGAACGGCAGCCGGCGCGGCGGAAAGGGTGTCGTCATCAGGGCCGAGCGTGCGGCCGACCACGGCATTTAGGCCCAGCGTCGAGAAATAATCACCGGAGACCATCTCGCCGCTCGCCATGCGCGCTTGGCCGTTGCCGCTCATCACCAGGTCCGCCGGGCCTGCAAACGCCGCGGGGGAGGAGAACGCGCCCTTGTCGGATCGAATCAGCTCAAAGAAGGGATACGGAAGCGAGCAAGCGGACGGGTCTTTACTGGCGTAATTATCCGCGCAGTCGCCGTAGGAACTGGTTCCCATGCCGCCCGGGGCCTGCGGCCTTTTGTGCGCTGTCCAGCGCATCACCACCAGCTGGGACTGATTGCGCACCGGCAGCGCGCGCAACATCACGGCGTCAATAAGAGTGAAAATCGCCGTGTTCGCCCCGATGCCGAGCGCGAGCGTGAGCACCGCCACAGCGGTAAAGCCCGGACTTCTCACGAGCATTCGAAGGCCGTAACGAAGGTCCTGGATTATCGTTGCCATCGCGATCCAACTCTTTTGTCGCAGGGATTCGGGGTTCGGGTTTCGGGGTTGGCAAAAACTCCTGGTGTATTTGCTCCGCGAAACCCGAATCCCAAATCCCGAAACCCGACTTATTCGTGGCGCAGTGCCACCAGCGGATCCACGGTGGCCGCGCGTCGTGCCGGGACGTAGGCCGCGAGCGTCGCCACGCCGGCCAGCAGTGCCGTAAGCCCGGCAATGCTGACCAGGTCCATGCGCACAACGCCGAAGAGCAAGCTGGTGAGGAGGCGGGTCATAGCCAGCGCGCCTGCGACGCCGATGCCCAGTCCAACGCCGGACAGTCGGGCGGCATTGCCTAGGACCAACCTGACCACGTCAGCCCGCCGCGCACCGAGCGCCATGCGCACACCGATTTCGTGCGTACGCTCCAAGACGGAATACGCCATGACGGCAAAGATTCCAGCAGCAGCCAGGACCAAGGCAAGAACGCCAAAGCCCATCATGGTGCGCGCCGAATACTCCACGCCGCTGAGGTCGTCGGAGATGAGCTGTTCGAGCGAGCGCAGGTCGTAGGGAGGCTGCTCAGCGTCGACACTCAGCACCTGGGAGCGCACCGCCCCCGCCAGCGCGAGAGGATCGCCCGCTGTGCGCACCACCAGTCCGGTGGAGGCTTGCGGCGCCTGGGCGAGCGGGAAGTACGCGGTCAGGTCTGCCTGCTTCTCCCACGGCGTGGGTCGGACGCCTCCCACCACACCCACAACTGTGCGCCACGGCGCACTATTCTCCGGCCGGCCAAACCGGAGGCGTTTGCCCACCGCGTCCTCGTGGGGCCAGATCTGACGGGCCAAACCTTCGCTGATGTCGACCACCAGCGGCGCCTCAGCGCCGTCCTGCGGGGAAATGAAGCGCCCCTTGAGCAAGGGCACGCGCAGGGCGCGGAAGAAGTCGGGCGTGACGGACTGCGCGCCTGTTGATGGAATTTCCCCAGGCGCCGCAGGCGGCTGTCCCTCGGCGCTGTACGGAGTCGAGTTCCAGCCCCACCAGCCTCCCGGCACGGCGGTGACCGCCGCAGCCGACTCCACGGACGGGAGCGACTGAAGCTTCTGGATCAACTGCTCGTAGAATCCTCTGATGCGCTCCGCGTTGGTGTATTTCGACTCGGCCAGGGAGATGCGGAAGGTGAGGACGCGGCTGCGGTCGAATCCCAGCTCCTCATTCGCCATGTTGCGAAAGCCCCTGACCATCAACCCGGCCGAAACCAGCAAAACCAGAGCCAGGGCGATCTCGGTGACGACCAGCAGGGAACGGAGGCGGTGCCGGCTAGCGCTTCCGCCACGGGCACCTTCCTTGAGGACCTCATTCAGGTCAGGCCGCGAAACGTGCAAGGCAGGCGCGACTGCGACCACAATCCCCGCGAGAACAGCGACCACGATCGTGAACACGAGCACTCGCCAATCCGCCTGCAAGTGTTTCAGGCCGGGGACGTGTTGGACAATGAAAGGCGGAAGAGTGTTCTGGCTGAGGTCGAGATGCCAGGCGGCGAGCAACAACCCCGCCAAGCCCCCCAACACGGAGACCAGTGTGCTCTCGACCATCAGTTGCCGCGCAATCTGCCAGCGGCTGGCGCCGAGTGCGAGGCGCACGGCGATCTCTTTCTGGCGCCCAGTGACGCGCGCCAGGAGCAGGTTGGCCACGTTGGCACAGGCAAGCAGGAGCACAAACCCGGCTCCGCCCATTAGCACCCCAACAAACTGTCTGGAGCCGTACGTGAAGTCATCCACCAAGCCTATCACGCTCACCCCGTGACCGGCGTTGGTCTGAGGGTACTCGCGGCTAAGGCGGGCGGCGATGGCTTCAAGATCGTCCTGTGCTTTCGCAATGGAGACTCCTGCCTTAAGGCGGCCAAATACCTGGAGGGAGTTATTCGCGCGGTCAGACGCCTCTTGGACCGTGAAATCGAGTGGCACCCAAGCCTCGGCGCCGACGGGAAAGTCGAAGTCCGACGGCATGATGCCAATTACCGTGAACTTCTGGCCACTCAGCAGCACGCTTTCGCCCACAATCGCCGGGTCAGCGCCCAAGTGCCGCTGCCAGAAACCATGGCTGAGGACGACGACGGCGTTGCGCCCTGCCCCGAAATTATCAGCACCAATGGCGCGGCCCAATTGCGCAGGAATTCCCAGCAAAGGAAAGAAGTTGGCAGTGACCTGGAAGCACTCGAGGCGCTCCGCCATGTCCTTGCCAGTGAGATTGACGTTCCAGCCCCGGATCGCGGCAAGCCGCTCGATCCCCTTCGCCTGTTCCTGCCAGTCGCGGAAGTTGGCCGGAGCGACCGGCATGTGCTGCCGGTTCTGCTTCGGCACCGTCTCCCAAACGTCCACCGCCCGGTCAAGGTCTTGGAACGCAAATGGACGCAGCAGCATCGCATTGATACTGCTGAACATGACGGTATTGGCGCCGATGCCTAGCGCCAGCGCGATGACGGCAATCGCCGTGAAGCCCGGGCTCTTGGCGAGCATCCGCAAGCCGTATTTCAAGTCCTGGATTATTGTTCCCATACATCACCTTACGTTATTTCCCAGACGGAGTTCCGCCGATGTTGGATTGCGTGATTGAAGATCGAGGATTTCCTTAAGTTACTCAATCTTCCGATCGCCCAATTACTCAATGGCTTCACTCGTATCGCAGCGCCACCATCGGGTCCACCTTGGTCGCCCGGCGGGCGGGAATGTAACTCGCCGCCATCGCGACGCTCCCCAGCAGCACGGACACTCCGGCAAAGGTGAGGAGGTCCGTGGGCCGCACGCCGAAAAGCATGCTGGCCATCAGGCGCGTCAACCCGAAGGCGGCGACCAGTCCCACCGCGATACCGGACAGAATCAGCGTCACACCTTGACCGACAACCAGCTTCAGCACATGACTTCGCCCGGCCCCAAGCGCCATGCGGAGGCCGATCTCATGCGTGCGCTGGCTGGCGGTGTAGGAGATGACGCCGTAGATTCCAACCGAGGCCAGCAGCAAAGCGAGCCCGGCGAAAGCGCCCAAAAGCAGCATGGCGAAGCGGCGGTCAGCGAAGGACTCGGAAACGACTCGCTCCATCGTCTGAAAACCGTAAACGGGCTGATCGCCGCCACCTGCTTCGGCAACTCGCTGCTTGACGGCGGTGACCATGCTGAGCGGGTCAACCGTCGTCCGCACAAGAACGATCATCCCTTGCGACAAACCGGCCATGAATTGATCGGGAATCTGAACGTACGGCATATAGAACTCGTAGCGGATCTTGGCTGAGTCGTCGCTGTCCAAGCCCCAGTGTTTCACGTGTCCCACGACGCCCACAATCTCGAGAGGCTTATTAAGACCTTGTCCCATCTCTCCCGATGTGTCCGCAATGCCGACGCTTTTTCCGATCGGGTCTTCCCCCGGGAAGAGACCCTGAGCCATCACATCATCGATCACCACCACGCCCTGCGAGTCTTTGGTGTCCTCGTCAGTGAAGTAGCGGCCCTTCAACAAGGGAATGCCCATTGTCTTCAAGTAACCAGGGCTGGTCATATACGTCTGTGCCCAGATCATGTCGCTCTGCGTGGTTGGGCGCGGCCGGCCGCTGACCCACAACGGAATCTCACTGTCATCGCCCATCAAGGGGATGTTCGTTCCCACCGCAGCGGCTTGTGAGCCAGGCAACCTCGTGATTGCGTCTGTCAGTTTTTTGTAGGCGAGGCGGATGTAGTCGGGTGAGGAGCTATTCTCCGGCGAGAGACCGAGGGTGAACGTCAGGACGTTGCTCGGATCGAATCCGGGATCGACTGTGCTCAGCCTCCACATTGTCCGGAGCATTAGTCCGGCGCCCACCAGCAACACCAGCGAGGCGGCGGTCTCTAAAACCACGAGCGCGCTCCGAAGTCGATGATGTCCGCTGATCGCGCCGCGGCCGCCTTCTTTCAGCGTGGCGTGCAGGTCAATCCTGGAAATCTGAAATGCAGGCGCCAATCCAAAGACGACCCCGGTGGCGAGCGAAACGATCAGAGTGAACGCCAGCACCCAACCATCCACACTGATGTTCTCCATGCGCGGGAGGCCGCCAGGCACGGCCGCCAGCACCGCCTGCGTCCCGTACTCGGCCACCAACAAACCAAGCGCGCCTCCCCCGGCGGCGAGCAAGACACTCTCCGTGAGAAGCTGCCGGACCATCCGCGCCCGGCTGGCGCCGATGGCGGCGCGGATAGCCATTTCGCGCTGGCGCGTGGTGGCGCGCGCCAGAAGCAAGTTGGCGACGTTGGCGCACGCAATCAAAAGCACAAAGCCGACGGCCCCGAGCAAAACCAGAAGCGCCGGCTTGACATCGCCGACCATTTCCTGCGCCAGGGGTCGCACCGTGGCGCCGTGGTTGGCGTTGGATTTGGGATAGGCCTGGGCAAGGCGCGCCGCGATGGAACTCATTTCCGATTGCGCCTGCGCTACCGTCACACCGGGCTTCAGGCGGGCGATGGCTTGGATGCCTGGATGCACTTCGCGCAATCGCGACATCACGTCGTCCCACTGACCCAGCAGCGTATACACATCGGCTCTGCCGCGGTATTGAAACGATGCCGGCACGACTCCCACAATCGTGTAGCCCTTGCCGTTCAAGGTGATCGACTTGCCAATCACATCCGGATTCGAGCCGAACCGCCGCTTCCAGAGCCCTCCGCTGATCATCACTACCGGGCTCGCGCCGACATGGTCCTCTTTCGGGTCGAAGTTCCGGCCCAAGACAGGCGGAATTCCAAAGACGGAGTAGAAATTTGCGGAGACGCGCTTCCCACTCAAATGCTCGGGCTCGCCCACTCCGGTCAGGTTGCAGTCCTGCCAGTTGAATGCCGCCAAGCCTTCGAAAGAGCGGCTCTGCTCGCGGAAATCAACCAGATTGGGATAGGAAAACGACATCATGTCGAATTGCGGGGTGCTCTCGCCCACAGCCACCAGGTGGCCGGGATCCTTGTAAGGGAGCGGCTGAAGTAGAACTCCGTTCACCACGCTGAAAATGGCGCTATTCGCGCCGATGCCCAGCGCCAATGTCAAAACCGCCACCGCCGTAAAACCCGGCGACTTCGCGAGCATTCGGATTCCGTAGTGGAGGTCTTGGATTATCGTTGACATCGAATCACCGCCAGTTGAGTATTGAGGGATTGGGTGATCGGGCGATTGGGTGATTCCGACAATCGCACAATCTCCAAATCACTCAATCACCCAATTCCTTCAATCGCCCGATCACCAAATGATTTAGTCCCCGCCAAACTCGCTTGCAGCTTCAACATCACCGCACGCAAGCAGGTTGCCATGACCATCCCGACTGCAAGTGATTGGAAATTGGGGTAGATGTATCGTATAGCCGAGGTTCCCGCGCTTTCCACAATGTTCGATTGTGGCACTCGGCTTCCCGAAAGCGGACACCCGCGAAATGATGAATTATGAATGATGAATTATGAAGAAGCGCCAAATCACGGAAGCGGCAGCCGCAGTCGTTCATCATTCATAATTCAGAATTCATAATTCAATCATGTTCCGACATATTTGGCGTAGATGCTGCGTGCCACGGCCGGGTCCTGAGTGCCGCGAATGATGGCGCGGCCGTCGGGGAAGACGGTGAGTTCGTAGGGATCGAGCGCGCATTTCAGCAAGAATGGGTTGGAGCGGACTTCGCCGAATTTCTCCAGGCGCGTTTTGAGAGCTGCCAAGTCCAGGCCGCGCGGGTCCGGCTGCCGAATTTGAACTGCGTCAAGCCCGCAGAGTGTAGTGGAGGTGGAGGTCCGGCCCGCGAGGTGAACAAAATCTCTGCGGCCGCAGGCCTGGCATTCCGGATCGATCCTTGGCTTCACGTTCTGAAATCGGTTTTCCCAGATGTCGTACGAAAGCAGCGAGCCGTGAAGGTCATTCTCGCGTCCAATGAGGATTTTAATGGCCTCTGTCACCTGGATCGCCGCTGCCCATGCCACCGCGGGAGCAATAACGCCCACTGTCTCGCAAGTATCATGAATGCCTTGAGGCGGCGCTGGAAAAATGCAAGCCAGGCACGGCGTGCGACCGGGAACGATGGTCAGTGTCGCCGCGTCGCTGGCGACCGCCGCGCCATAAATCCAGGGAATTCCCAGCTTCAGAGCCGCATCGTTCAGCAGGTAGCGCGCCTCAAAGTTATCGGTTCCGTCGAGGATCACCTGGAAGCCGCGGACCATGTCTTCGATGTTGCGGCTGTCGACGTCCGCGATCACCGGCTCGACTTCCACCTCGGAATTGATGGCGTTCAGCTTTCGTTGGGCGGCGATGGCCTTGGGCAGATTGTCGCGCGCGTCGGCTTCGTCAAACAGAATCTGCCGCTGAAGATTGCTCTCCTCAACGAAGTCGCGGTCCACGATTCGCAAGCGCCCAATGCCGGCGCGAACCAAGGCGCTCGCTTGCGCCGTCCCCAGTGCTCCGCAACCAACGATCACGGCCTTGCCGGCACGAAGCTTCTGCTGGCCTTCCAGACCTAGTGGGGCGAAGAGAATCTGACGTGAATACTTGTCGTCGTTCGTCATGAATTGCTTCATGGTTTCATTGAATCATTGCGTCATTCAAAGGCGCGTGCACCAGCTCTCTGATGAGGGCAACCTGCAATGAATCAATGATTCAATGGATCAATGGCCCAATTCCATTATACTCGCTGGACACCCGGCATTTCGCGAGCGATGATGCGGGAAGATGAGCGAAGCGATTGCCTTCGAATCCGAGCGCCGCGCCATGGTGGAAAACCAACTCCGGAGGCGCGGTATACACGACCCGCGAGTCCTCGACGCGATGTATCGTGTGCCGCGTCACGAATTCGTGGCGCCCGCTTTGGCAAGCCAAGCTTACGATGACCGGCCGCTGCCCATCGGCGTAACCGAGACGATCTCGCAGCCGTACATCGTGGCCGCGATGACAGACGCGGTGCGCGTTCAACCGGGCGACAAGGCGTTAGAAGTGGGCGCCGGCAGCGGGTACCAGGCCGTGATTCTGGCTCACCTCGGGGCAAAGGTTTACGCCATCGAGCGCAATCCTCATCTTGTCGAAGCCACTCGCTTGCGACTCGCGGGCCTGGGCTATTCGGTGGAGTTGGTCTGCGGTGACGGCACTGAAGGCCACGCGGCGATGGCGCCGTATCAAGTCATCGTGGTGACTGCCGCGTCACCGCCCAAGATCCCTCAGCCATTGCTCGACCAACTCGCCGACGGCGGCAGGCTGATTATTCCCGTGGGCACGCGGATGCACCAAGAGCTTACCTTGGTCTTCCGGCATGGGGACGAGTATGTGACACGAGTCTTGGATCCTTGCCAGTTTGTTCCGTTGATCGGGAAATACGGATGGCCGGAACATGAGTCCTATGCCGGCGGTGAAATTCTTTGACTTCAAAAACTCGCCCTCCCAAAAATGGAATCAATGGGGCAAAAAGGGACAAAAAAACCCAGAAATGCAATTTTCTGCAAAACGGAGCAAACGATAAGCGGCCTATTTTCAAATACCTATGAAGAAGAGTTTCAAAAGTTTCAAAAGTTTCACAAGTTTCATTTCTGGCATCGGGAGAGCGTCGGTATTTATAGATTACTATATCAGTCATATATACAATATAAACTCCAAGGCGAACTTCTCCCGCCTCGGGGCGGGCGATGCCGATGCTGGTGCGTCGCCCGAGAGAGCGAATCTACACGAGTGGGAAATGAAGATTTGGCCTGGCTGCTGTTCTTGGATGGGGAATCCAAGAATCCCTCAACGGCACGCCGGCGTATTTGCGGCGCGGGACGGATAGAACCGGGCTGGAAAACCGTGGTGGGTTCTCGCCTCAAACAGGCGCGAATAATTCCGCCGGTTCGCGGCGCGACGCCATTCTTGCTGCGCGCTCCGGCCGTTCAGTGGCCGTTCTGCGGACTACGGGCAGGCGCCGCGGGCTGAAATGCAACTTACGTGTTGCGGGCTGACGCGAGAGCACATCTCAAGTAAGCATGTTAAAATGTGCGGCTTGAAGGTTCGGCTTGGTCAAACGCCTCCCATCGTGGCTGACGACGAACAATCGTTGGCAAGGTTGGCAGACTAGAGAGTTCAGGCCACCATTCGCCTCCCGGCCCAAGTGACCACCTTCAGACGCCGTCATCCAGGTGACTTTTCCAGCCGATGCAGTCGTATGGGTGGATCGAAGGAGAGAAGGTGCGCGCGGTTCGCGTTTTGGTGCGAAGGCTCAAAGATAGCCTTCGCCTGCACGACACCCAGGTGGCGGGCAGTTTCACCATTGGAGACAGCCGAGCTCCGCAAATTCTGATTCCCCGAGCGTTGAAGAAAGAGGGCGACATGCTGCCCGCGAAGGTCTAACTTGTCGAACGAGCAAGCTGAGGCCGGTGTTTCTGCCCCACTGCACAGGCGTAGTCTTGCTTGGGGGATGCGCTGGTTTGCCACCGCCTTAGGCACATCCTACGCCGTGCGATTCATAAGAGGCGCGGTCCTGCCCAAGCTTCTTCCTCCCCTTCAATACGGTCTGGCGATGAGTCTCCTGCTGCCCTTGGGCTACCTTCGCTACACCGACCTGGGAGTCCTCGATCAACTGGCCAAGCGACTCCCTTTCTATCGCGCCAGTGAGGGCGAAGAACGCTTCTGGCGACACGTCAGTTTGGGGGCAGGATGGACGCTGGGAACGGCGCTGCTGGTGGCGTTGGGAGTGTTTGTTGGTTCCTTTTGGGTGAGTGGTCCGAAGGCGGATTTCTATCGACACGGACTCAGACTTGTCGCCTTGCTAGTGGTGGCTCAGCGTTGCAGATACCTTTTGACTGTCGTACTGAACACGCGGGAAGAATTTCGTAGTTCTCAAACCGGTGGGATGCTGTCGGAAGCGACCACAGCAGGGTTCTCCATCTTATGTGTTGCCCTGTGGGGCCCGATCGGGATGATCTCGGCAATGGTCCTTTCCGAGATCACGGTTTCCCTCTATTACGTGAAAAAAGCGGGTTTCCCTGCGCTGAGTTACGCCTTTCGTCCGATGGTGGCAATGGTTCGAGAGGGACTCCTTCTGCTCTCCCTCGCCGCGATCGAGCTCATGTTGATCACCGTAGATCAATTCTTCCTGTTGCGTTTTTTTTCCGTTGAACAATACGGCCTTTACCTGCTGGGCGGGGCTCTGGCTAACTTGTCCGAAATTCTTAGAGTCTTGTTCGAAGCAGCCCAACCTCGGATCCTGAGTCTGACCGGGGCGGGAAGGAACGATGAAGCGAAGACGGTTGTTTCGAGTATCTTGTCTCTGTATAGCCTGGCGCTGGTGGCGACCGTAGGCTTGTCGGTACCCTGCACAGCCTTGGCCCTTCGTTTTTATCTGACGCGGTATCAAATGGGCATGGGCTTGTACATCCTCATGCCGTTGATGGCCATCACGCGCGGACCCATGACGCTCCTGCGGACATATTACTTGTCGAAGAATCAGGAACGCCGGCTCATTCTCTACGAAATCGCTAGTCTCGTGACCATGGTCACCATGTATAGCCTGACCGTTCTTTTGGGTTGGGGCTTGGTGGGGATGGCGCTGAGTATCGCCGGTGGCTGTGGGGTGGCGAGCGTTCTAATGGTTCGGCAGTTTGAAGGGTCCTTGTGGGGGGTGCTGATGCATTTCAAGCTCTACGCCTTGTACGTGGCCGCAGCCTTGGGCTTGGTGGGGATTTACGAATTCTGGAGGTTCACTTCTCAAGGGCCGAAGGGTCCTATCAATCTCATGGGTTTGTTTATGGCCACCCTGGTGTATGGGGTGGCCATGCTCGCCGTCATTTATTTCACTCGTTCGGAGTGGCAAGCCGCGCTCAAGGTGGTGCGAGCCCAACCGGAACCCAGCAAAACAGATGCTTCCATGGTCTTGACTAAGATCGCAGAGTGATTTTCATGCCGCTCTTCCGGAGCCGAGTGGACCGGCGAGCCGAGTCTCGGCTTTCGAAGACGGATTTCCGGGGGCCGGGTGCACGACATGAAAGGGAGAACTCCTGGCGCCACCGGACGTAGCTGTGAGTTAAACCATAACTTTGCCGGTTGGCAAGGTTATGGTTTATTTTTGACCTTCGATATTTCCAACGTGAACGATCGGCGCGGGGCGCCCTGCTTCCCCCACGAGTGAGACAGCCAAATGGTCGGTAAGACCGAGAGCGGTTCCTAAACCCTCGGCGACAACGGAGGAGCTGTTTCCTTGAACCCCATTTGGGAGCGTGAAGGTTACATCTCGGGTTAGCCGACTTACCAGCCAAATGGCGCCACATGAGGTCGTGCTGACGAGTCAAAGGGAAAAGTCGTCGGTTAATGCGATACGGTGCATAACTGTGGGCTATTGTCGCTTGTTAAATGCTTCCTCAAGTTCTCGGATTTCATTCATCACTGCGTCGAAGTCGGGCTCCTCTCCAAAATACATCTCTCGCATTTTCTCGTAATCTCTGCGGAGAGCGTCCTGAAGTTGCCGGCTGGGCGCAAGGCGGAGAGTCCCCTTTCTTGCGAGTTCGTAATGTGCAGCGGCTTCGCGGAAAAAGTGTTGCTTGTGAGCCACCACTTGCTCGAGCAAAGCGAGATCCTTCAGAGCTGAAACGCCTCGCTTGTGTTTTGATATGACCACAACATCATGATAGTGGCGGAATATCCGCTCGGAAACTGGCTTCCCGACTTCAACTCGATAGTACTCACGATGCAGGATTGTGGCCTTTTCCCAGAACGTGCGCTCGGGACTGATTGCGTTTACGTTTGAATCATGCACCTGGAACTGATCAGGAAACGCTTCCGCTGCATACGAGGTCACTTTCGCTCCCTCGCAGGGTATCTGGTCACCGCGACACCCAAGTTCGAGCCGCACTGCCCGCCTAACATATCCCTTGGCGAGGGTGTCGGAGATGCCTGCCGGATACTTGAAATCGACGGTATCACCGTCCGGAGCATTGGGATCGATTTCGAGGGTCCAGCCGTTGTCGCCGATGGTCGAGCAAATCCGAGCTTGGAGTCTTGGTACGAACTCCCCAGCAATGATGTCGCGGCACGAACTCTTCAACTTTTTGATAGTTCTGTCGCGTAATTTCGTGCCTTGTTGGTTGGCGGGACCGTTTTCATCGCTGAAACCGAGCTGATGGCGGTTGATGACGAGATCAACGTCTTCGGAAAAGCGCTTGATAATGCCAAATGCCTTGGACAGCGATGTGCCGCCCTTGAAGATAAGTTGGGGAAGGCCTTGAAGGTTGAAGATCTGATGAAGTGTCCAACAGACCCAGAAATCCTTCTCCACGATTTCTGGTGAAATCCCCTTGACGCTGGCGGTCTGGTTGAATAGCGCTTCTCGATCCTTCGGCGTCGCCTTGGCCCATGCGTCCATTTATGCCCCTTGCAGACGCCGTATGATCTCACGACTCCAGTCTGGAGCGTGCTTTATTAGTTTCGAGAGTTGACGCTTGTCATCGGCGCTCAAGGCGCGCGATAACTGGCGAACAACACGGTCCTTGTTCGCGTTGGGTCCGACAGCGCGTATCGCCTGTATTGCTAGTCCTGCTGTCGTGCCTGCTCCGGGGAACCTCGATGGTCTCGCAGGTTTCAAATGAATAGTTTGGGCGCCAATCTTGATGCGGTAAGGAGGGCCGTCGGTGAGATACACTAACTGTGCTGGGACTTGGTCTGTGAGACCAAGCAAATTGGCTGCGCGCGCGCCGGAAACCTGCACCCGGCTTCCAGTTTTTGCTGCCAGGACCGCGGCCACATTATCTGGGTTGGGAACGAGAATGCCAAGTTTCTTGTGAACGCGTGGATAATCGTATACGCCTTGCGTCAAGCGACGGATGGTTTTGTCGCGTGTTAAGCGCGACAAAGCTAGATCAATGGGATGCCGCGGGCCCAGATCGAGGAAATCCCGCGGCGTGAAAACCCACCCACGCCCGTGTACTCGAATTCGTTTCAGAATGGCTGCTGCTGTAGAATCCATCTTGTTCCTTGAGAGAAATACTATATAGTTTTTCTCTCATGAATGCAAGTTGAAGATTGTGTGAATCGCTTTAAAATGAGTCAGCTACAGACAGTGCGTGCGGTCTGCACATTGGCATACGATTGAAAGGGATTTTCCCCTCGCTTCATTCGCTGGGACACAGCGGGTGATTAGGTATGTATACCTAATTACCCGCTCCACCAACATCTTAACTTGAATTCATAAAAACCGCATACAATCATGTGCTTGGATGTAAGGACTGCTTCTTAGGGCAGAATTCAGATCTCCCCGATACGCGCCGATTGTCAGATATCTCCGAGGGAAGCCCTCGCCATATGAAATGGCGGTGTCGCTCCGGCGAGATTCATTCCTTTGCCACAGAACTGCGTTAATTCTGCACGGCCTCGAGCAAGCGACAATGGGGACGATCTACGTGAATCAAGAACAGAGACCCAAGCCAGCGCCCGAAGGCATGACGCAGGAAGGCATAAACCGTGCCTTCAAACACGGGCAGCGGCAGTCGAAATACATATTTCGATACGAAGGTACGCAGTATGTGCTCATCAGCGGGAAGAATACTGGCAAGGCTGGAGTCATCCTCATGAAAGCGCCAGATGATGCGGCCGTAAACACCACTGACCTTGAGCGGACGCTCATAGATATTGCGGTTAGACCAGCATATGCCGGTGGCGTGAAACGGGTGTTCTCCGTGCACAAACAAGCTGTGTCCAGGATCGACGTTGACCACATGATTCACCTACTGCGGACACTCGACTACGCCTATCCCTATCATCAATCGATAGGATTTCTTCTGGAGCAAGCAGGTGGCCCCGAGAGGGACTGCAAAAGGTTCAAGGAATTTGGTACGAAGTTTGATTTCTACCTAGATTACGGTCTCAAACGTCCCGCGTACGACCGAAATTGGCGGTTGTACCACCCCGAGCTAGAGGCACAAATTCAGTGAATCACGCTAGACCGATTGCCCCGCAGCGCGCACAGTTTGGGTTTCGCAGACCCTGCGGCTTGGTTCGGCCCGTTTCGTATTTTTGAAATATGAGCGCTACGTCGGACTAACCGAAGGCGCGCGGGCAGGTCGCCCCCTGGTTAACGGTCCCCCGAACTGTGCCTCGACGATGGCGCGCTCCAAAAGAATTCACTTGCCGTATGACGGCCTACCCATAGAAGTGCCCTACGCCCGCGCAGGATCGCAGTAGAAGACCATGTCATCGGCGACTACCCGCGATAAACGCCGTTTCGTTTGCCGCTCCTACAAGGGACATCAACTCGGCATGTCGGAAGTGGCCCCGGGCAGGCGCCGATGCCTCGTCCATGGAGGTATGCACTCACGGCAAAGTTTTGCTTTACACTTGTACTTCCGGCAACATTATGGTTTATCCGCGTCAGCAGATCGCCGGGCGGCGAAATGCAAACGCAGAAGTTGCGGAGGCATCCGCGGCAAGGTTATGGTTTATTCGCGGCAAGGATATGGCTTAAGTCACAGGAGCGCGGGCGTCCCCCGAGTTATCGGCCGGGAGACTCGGTCAATTCAACTCGGGAGAAATTGAGGCGCCGGATATGGGACTCTGGCATAACCCAAGGTGGGATTCCTTCAAGCTCGCCGTACGTGGGCGCATTCACGCGCACAACCTCCTGCTGACGTGTTGGACCCCCGTGGTGCAAATCAGGGAGAGGCTATTCGATTTGTGGAATGGCATCGATACGGCGGGGCGGCAGCCGTTTGACGACCTCACTCTCCGCGGTTCGGATGGGTCGGATGCCGGCGGGTACGGGCCGGTCAGGCCGAGAGATTTCCGCCGCGCGCTCTCCTCTTTGGAAATAGATCACCGCCAGTATTGCTTCGTGGATTTCGGTTCGGGCAAGGGCCGAGCGATCCTGATGGCCTCGCGTTATCCGTTTAAGAAAATCATCGGAATTGAGTTCGCGAAGGAACTTCACGAAGCGGCCCTGATAAACCTGAGGTCATGGCGGTGGCGAAAAAAGTGCGGCTCCATTGAACTCTTCTGGGCCGACGCTTTGGAATTCGACCTTCCTGAAGAGCCGTGCGTCTTGTTCTTTGCCAATCCCTTTGGCGAGGCTAGGTTGCGAGGAGTCCTCGAGAAGGCCCAGCGGTCAATCGAGAATTATCCCCGCAGCGTTATCGTTGTTTATTTCCAAGGCGCCCATGAATCCGTCGTCGAATCTCTTCGGAATGTGAGACTCTTGTCCAGGTCGCAGTATTACCACTATGCGACCTATCAAATCAGCGGATAGGTGGCAGCCGCGGTCAGCTCGCCCTTGGGTCCGAACGCCGTTCGGCCCTACAAATTCACCTTGATGACGATCATCACCTTGTCGTCGACGTGAGTGCCGTGGCGGGAGAAGCGCGCCACGTCGGCGCTGACGGCCTCGACGATGCCCGTGGCCGGTTGGTCCGCATTCTCACGAACGCGCTCGATGAGGCGTTCCGCGCCATATTCATCGTGCTCGGCATCCATCGATTCGGTGATCCCGTCCGTACACAGAACGAGCACATCTCCGGGCAGGAGTTGTTCCTTCCCGCGGTCGTATGCAGCTTCCTCAAAGAGCCCGATCACCATCCCGCCCTGGGTAAGAGCGACCGGATCCTTGTCCCGCCTCACGATCACCGGCGGAACGTGGCCGCAGTTGATGTAGTGGATCGCCTTGCCGCGGAGATCGATAAGACCCATGAACAGGCTCAAGTATTTTTCCGCCCGGGTGTCATTCCATATCATCCGGTTGAGCGCCTCCGCGATTCCGTTGAGGGGATGGACGTGGTGTACCAGCACGCGCAGCGTGGCCTGAAGATTGGACATGACGAGGGCGGAGCTCACGCCTTTACCTTCCACGTCCGCGATGACCACCAGCAAGGTTTGTGGGCCAAGGCTCAGGAAATCGTAGTAGTCACCGCCCACCGCGAAGCAGGGTTCGTTGAGCAGGGCAATGTCAAAACCCTCCACCACGGGCACCGTCTCGGGCAGCAGGCTTCGCTGGATGTCGCGCGCCAGGGCCAGTTCCTTCTCCATGCGTTCCTTTTCGAGAAGGACCTGGTGGAGTTGCGCGTTCTCGAGCGCCACCGCCATGTGGCCCGCCAGGGTGAGCAGGAAATCAGAATCTTCGTTGGTGAAATGTCCAACCTTCTTGTTCAGGAGTTCCAGCGCGGCAATGATTTTTCCAGCCTTGTTCTGGATGGGGAGGCAGAGGAGATTGCGGGTGCGATATCCGGTACGCTTGTCCACATCCGGAGTGAATCGCGGATCGGCATAGGCATCGGGGATGTTCACAATCTCACCCGTCGCGGCCACGTGGCCCGAAATGCCGTGGCGGAGAGGCAGCCGGATTTCTTCTTTCTCCAGGCCATGAGCAATCAGCGACCAGATTTCCTGCGTCTTGTCGTCCACCATGAAGAGGGTGCCGCGCTCGGCTCCCGCCTGCGCCTTGGCCACGTCGAGGATGCGGCCCAGCAACACGGATAGATCGAGGGTCGAGCTCAGCGCCTTGCTGGCCTCCACCAGAATACTGAGCCGTGCGTTAGCGTGACGCAACGCGGCGAGTTCCGTCTGGAGGTCTTGGATTTCCTTAGCGACGTCGAGAGAACGAGACTTCGCCTTTGCACTTGCCGGAGTCTTTGCGCGCTGGGTGGTCTTCATAAGCTGAGGGTCCTGAACGTCCTGGCCCGCTGAATGTTCTAACTCACTTTCTCTACTGAGGGAAGTATAGGCGCGCGGCAGCCGTGGTGCAAATGCTGTCTGGCTCTGATGAGTTTGATGACAGGCGCTCGGCGGCGAGACCGGCGTTCTTCACCTTCGGCCTCGATAGCCGCCGAAGTACCATCGCGCCGAGACCGTGGTGTACAAACCGAGCGGGCCGCTCTTGCCCCTGTCGGCCCCGCCAAGATAATTCCGGTAACGGCCCAGCCAGTCCACTCGGTGCTCCGTCAAGCGCAGCTCAAAATTCTTTAAGAGCTCAAATCCCACTCCCACCGAGCGATCGAGCGCTATGGGGCGGGCCGAATAAGTGTAGAGCGTCTGCGGTAAGTTGCGGCCGAAGAAGAGGCGCGGCTCGCCAAATAGAAACACTCGGCGCAACGGTGTTGTGTTCAATGGCTGTAGCTCGATGTAGCCGCCGCCCACAAAGCGCGCAAACGCGGTGCACGGGGCGTTGACTCCGCCGAAGGAACCAGCGTCCGCAGAGCAGCGGCCGAGGTCCGGCTCATTGTGGGGCGGGGCCAGGGCAAATTCGGTGAATCCGCGTACCCAGCCTTTGGGAAAAAACTTGGACGAGGAAGGGGAACCAACTTCGACTGGCTCCTCACAAAGCACTGGAGTGGCCGCGCCTAACCACAGGACGATCAAGAGAAGTGTCGAGGGTCTTCGCATAGTCGCCCCTTTCCCGGAACGATTAAGTTGTCGTCTTGCTTGCCGCCGCCGGGCTGGATAAGCCTCCGGCGCAACGGGTGTGGCCGCCATAGTGCGCCACGAATTTCGCTGACGCAAGTGTTTTCGTTGAGGGCGGCGTGAATGGCATCTCCGGCGCCCGCAGGGTTTGACTCTTCAGCCGCTGCGCGTGTATTGTTTTGCCATGCTTCCCCAGGGAGCTCGAAGCCGCCTGCGCCTCGTCCGGCGAGGGGGCACGCTCCTCTTTCTTCTCTCCACCGTTTTCGGTTTGACTCCAGGCGCGCACCAGCTTCCAGCGCAGGCACCCTCGACCGAAGGCCTGTACGGAAAAACCGGTGTCAAGCCGGAGGCGGTGCGCCAAGGCAGGCTCGGGAGTTGTTATTTCCACGCGGTCATCGCCGCCCTGGCGCAAGCTAATTCGGAGAAGGTCCGCAGCATGATCCAACCGAACTCGGACGGCACCTACGCGGTCCAATTTGCGGACGGCAAAAAGGAGAACGCCTATCCGGAGGACATTCGCTACTCGCGCGAGAGTGGTTACGACTTGTCAGAGGGCCTCTGGGTCGCCGTGCTCTTCCGAGCTTACGCGCAGCGCGTGTTGCGCGAATCGCTGGCGGCGGCTGTGGACCGCACTGACCTGTTTGCACTCGTCAAGCGTTACGCCCAGGACGTGATTGCTTCCAACGATCCCGTGCTGCTCGCTTACGACCGCGCCATCCGGGCGGTGGTGGACCAGCACGGCAAGATCGATCGAACCAAACTCGAAGCCAGGCTGAAGGAGCAGATGGGACCGATCCGAGTTCCCGATGATGTGAAGAGCTCACTGATCTCCATGATGGACTCGGGAGGATTTTTCGCGTCGCTCGAGACGATGATCCAACAGAACGGAGAGATTTTCGGAGCCTATCGTGCCGTCGGGCAAGGAGGGCTGGCGGAGCGCGTGATGGCTGCTTTCGCCGGCAGCGAGTCGATGGTGGAGAATGAATCCGAGAGCCAGGCCGCCGCGGTGTTAAACCAGGGTATGAGCGCGCAACGACCCATGGTGGCTTGCACGGGGGGAAGCCAATATTACAAGCTGCGCGCCCAAAACCAAGCCCTGCCTTCCGACACGGCTTCGTGGTACATCAACGCCCACTGCTACACCGTGCTCGCCTATGACCCGGCGAGCCAGATTGTGAAGCTGCGCAACCCCTGGGCGGACCAACCCTATCCGGACGGTATTCTCAATCTCCCTATGTCACGCTTCGTCCCGGCGTACCTGGGAATTGTCAGCACCGGGGAATAATGAGAGAGGAGAGAACCCGGCCGCGTGCACACGTCCGCGCATCGCGGCGTTTCCCGAGGGCACAACTCACTGTCATCCTGTGCGCTTCGCCAGGAGACTTAGGCGAAGCCGCCCCCTTCGATCGTCAGCGAATGTGCGACAATTTTGCGGCAGAGACGGCCTGCCGGGCCGTCCCCACCCTAAGCAAAGACAGTTATTTCAGCCGGACTCGATATGTCTTCTTGTCGGGAGTGATTTCGATCTTGTCCTCACGCGCCAGCCACCCGAGGGCGAAGTTCACAAGCTCGGTTCCACCATTCACTTTCTTCAACTGCGTCAGGGTCTGGGGGCCGCTGGTGGAAAGCGTTTGCCATATCTTACCGGCCGTGTCGCCGATAGGACCTTGAAGGTCAACGAGAGTCTTGTCCATTGTCAATTTCTCCTTGTGATGATCTGTTCTCGGTCGTTCGCTGACGGGTCCGAGTATTCTTTTGTCGATTACGGTTAGGCCTCAGGGCACTGGACCTGAGGTTGACGGCCCGCTAAGAACGGGGATTTTTCCTGGCGAATCTCCGGTTATCGCTAACCGGGATTATGAGTTAGTTACGACGTCGCCTTCGGGGAACAGACGCAGGATGCTCGTGCATCTCGCCAACCGTGAGCACTCTCTCCGAATCGATCAAGAACATTCTACCGCACCCTCCAGCATTTGCAAAGCAAAAATATCTATGGTGACTATAAGCGAAGAAAGTACTGAGGAGCAAGGAGTTAGAAGACAGAATCCGAAGTTTGAAGCTGTCCGTTGCCCGTCGTCCGTGGCCCGTCGGTAGTTGCAAAAGAGTTGGATTCCTGCCTGCGTGGGAATGACAGTGGCAGCTCGCGCGGCAATGACGACGGACAACGGACGACTGACAACGGACAAACGACTAGCTCCTAATTCCTAGTTCCTACCTGACTCCTGACTCCTCCCCTTGCGGCCCTGCAGGTAGGCAACCAGCTCAAAGATGCCGAACACGACCAGGCAAAACCAAAAATCGACTAGAGTTCCCCAGTCAAGCTTGAATCCAGTATGTCGCGCGGCGGGGGGCAGGTAGGGAGATAAATAGAAGTACAGTCCATTACCGAGAAGAACGATCACCAGCCATCGGAGCCATGGCGTCTTTTTTGCGAACATTTCCGCTCCCACATCTGTGGCGCAGCGCAGCTCGAAACTGGCTTAACCTTCGGGGAAGCGGCGCCGGAGAGCGCCCCGCTTCAGCGCCTGTGGTTATAATATAGGAAGTGGAGCACGATGCCGAACCCAAATTTGAATTTAGCGACGGAAGTGAAATACCTGAAGGGCGTCGGGCCGGCGCGGGCTCAGATCCTGGCCTCTCGCGGTATCTCGACCGTAAAAGATCTTCTTTACCATACTCCTTTTCGTTACGAAGACCGCACGCGACTGACCCGCGTCCGCGACCTCGTGCCTGGCCAAATGACGACCGTGCTCGTGCGGGTGCTCACCTGCGGCCTAATGAGGACTCGAAAAGGGAAGTATATCTATGACCTCAGTGCCATCGACGCCAGCGCCCCAGAGGCGAAGGGAATGATTCGCTGCAAGTGGTTCAATGCCGTGTGGCTGGAAAGGTACAAAGTTTTTCGGCCGGGCCAGCGGGTGTTCTTCTATGGCAAAGTGGAGCACGACCCGTTCGGCACCGGCAACTTACAGATGGTGCAGCCGCAGCACGAAATCCTGCCGGAGTCTGAGACGGGGGATGGCGAATCGCTGGAAGTGGGGCGAGTCGTTCCCATCTACGAATCCGTTGGAACGATCACGCCGCGCATCCTGCGACGTTTGATCGCCGCGGCCCTGGCCGGCCTCGAGGAGCAGATTCCGGACACCCTTCCGGAATCGGTCCGTCGAAAGCACAAGCTGCTGGGCTGCGCGACCGCCTTGCGCCTTACGCATTTCCCTTCTCCGGACCAGCCGTTGGATCAACTCTGCAATTTCCGAAGTCCGGCGCAAGCGCGCTTGATTTTTGAAGAGTTCTTCAACGTCGCCTCTGGCCTGGCGCTGAAACGCCGCAAGGCGAAAGAGGCGCGCGGGGTCGAGTTTCACAAGACTGACAGCGCTCGAAAAGCAATCAAAACGGTTTTGCCGTTTCATCCCACCACCGCGCAGAAACGAGTCTTGAAAGAAATCGTGGACGACATGTGCTCGCCGCATCCGATGAACAGGCTCTTGCAGGGCGATGTGGGCTCGGGCAAAACCATTGTCGCCATCCAGGCGGCGTTGCTGGCGATGGATAACGGTTTTCAAGTGGCGCTGATGGCGCCCACCGAAATACTGGCGACCCAGCATTACCTCTACATCAAGGAGCTGCTGCGGCCTTTACCCTGTGAAGTGGAACTGCTCATCAGTGCGCGCAAGGCGAGCGAAAAGGAGGCGCTCAAAAAGCGCATCGCCGATGGCTCCACCAGTCTGGTGGTCGGGACTCAAGCCTTGATCGAGGAGGATGTCGGTTTCGCGCGCCTCGGCCTGGTGGTTGTGGACGAGCAGCACCGCTTCGGCGTTTTGCAGCGCTACCAGTTGATCCGCAAAGGGCTGACGCCCGACGTGTTGGTGATGACCGCCACGCCCATCCCCCGCACGCTGGCCCTGACGCTTTACGGCGACCTTGATTTCTCGGTGATCGATGAGCTTCCGCCCAACCGCACGCCCATCGAGACACGGCTCTGGGGGGAAAGTGACCGGCCCCAGGCCTTGGAATTCATTCGCGACAAAGTCCGTGGCGGCCAGCAGGCTTATGTGGTCTATCCGCTGATCGAAGAGTCGGCGCAGCTTGATCTGCGAACTGCCGTGCGCGAGTTTGAGCAGCTTTCGCGCAATGTGTTCCCGGAATTTCGCGTGGCGCTGCTGCACGGTCGTCTGCCCAGCGAAGAAAAAGAAAGCGTCATGAGACATTTCAAGAACGGCGACGTACAGATCCTGGTGTCGACCACCGTGGTGGAAGTCGGCGTCGATGTGCCCAACGCGACCGTGATGCTCATCGAACACGCGGAAAGGTTTGGCTTGTCGCAATTGCACCAACTCCGCGGGCGCATTGGCCGAGGCAAAGGCAAGTCGTTTTGCCTCCTGCTGGCCGGGGAGCCGCTCACCGAAGCTGCCGAGGTGCGCTTGAACACCATAGCCCAAACCACCGACGGCTTTCGCATTGCTGAAATCGATTTGAAGTTGCGCGGTCCGGGTGAATTCTTCGGAACGCGCCAGTGGGGCATTCCGGCATTGCGCGTCGCCAATCTGGTCCGTGACCAGGAGATCCTGGAGTGGGCCAAGCGAGCTGCATCCGATTTCCTGGAACACCCGGACTCCCCACAGGAGCTGGATGCCTATGTCGCTTTCTTGCGCCGGGAGTGGCCGCGGCGCTACGGACTGGCGGCAGTGGCTTGATTGATCCATTGACCCATTGACTCATTGCTTGATTGAAAGAAACGACGGATATTTGCCAAGCGGCGGCTTTAATGGACCAATGATTCAATGAATCAATGAGACAATCTCTCAATTCTTCTGATGCGCGTTATATCCGGAAAACATCGCGGCCTTCGCCTGGCCACCCTCAAGGGTGGCAACCTGCGGCCCACCTCCGACCAGTTGCGCGAGACGCTGTTTAATGTACTGGGACCCGAACTGGAGGGGCGGACGTTCCTGGACGCCTACGCGGGGACCGGCGCGGTGGGCATTGAGGCGCTGAGTCGCGGGGCAAGGGAGGTGGTGTTTGTGGAGCACCACCGCCCGGCCGCAGAACTCATCCGCAAAAATCTACGCGGGCTGAAGATTGAGAGCGGATTTCACGTGATGACCTGCGCTGTGCTTACGGCACTCGAACGGCTCGGGGAGGAGGGCGCGCGTTTTGATTTCGCATTTCTCGACCCACCTTACGAGGAGATCCGGGAGTATCACCATGTGCTTCGCCAGCTCGCCCGCGGCGACTTGTTGCATCCAACCTCGCTCGTCATCGCCGAGCATTCGCGCCGCTGCAATCTGGAAGAGCATTATGGCGCTCTGCGGCGCACGCGGCTGCTGAAGCGCGCCGACTCGGAGCTGAGCTTCTATCGATTGGCTCCGGATTGATCCATTGAATCACTGATCCCTTGATTCATTAAGAGACCTTGCGCCCGTTGGCCTCCCTGTCCGCCAATGAAACGACAACTCAATGAATAAAGGAATCAATCGGCCGAAGGCTTGGGTTGACACACCCGCGCTGGTTCCCCTAGTATCGTTTAAGCACCTTCGTACGGCGGTTGCTGAGAAGCTCGTGAGAAGTGGCGGGGTGGCTCAGTGGTAGAGCGAGGGTCTCATAATCCCTAGGTCGTGGGTTCGATTCCCACCCCCGCTACCAGCTTTCCCCATGGGTTATAGGCAATCTCCCATTCGCCAAAGTATCTCAGTGAAGTGATTACTTCTGACGCCGCTGCCTGAAATCGGCCATCCCGCCTTCTCCTCCCGCCTCACTTGGACGCGGCGATGAGGGGTGGCGGCGGGTACTCGGGAAGTTTTTCCTTGCCGGTTTCGGTACGTTTCACTTCCAATTCATCGAAGAGCAGCGAGGGGCTGATTACAGATGAGGCTACTCCTGGAATTGTATTACTAGGCTCAGCGTCATCTCCGAGGGCGATGAGGTTATTGCGCAGGGCCCGCGTATCGAGCTCCTTAAAGACGGCGCCGCGCACCAGCTCTTCGTGTCCGTCTTTTTCCCAGACGCGATAGATCACCAAGGGATAGAGATTGTTGCTGGCGACCGTCCGCACGAGATACCCGTAGGGCTTGCCCTGCTCGTGGCAGATCTCGAGCATCCTCTTTTTCAAGTCGTCGCGCGACACTGGATGCGAAGAAGTCAGGATGAGATTGCCGAGGCCGGGCGAGGGCGGGCCGGAGACCGCGGCGCGCCCGTGGCCGTTCGAGCTGGGGAAATCGCGGATGGGCTGGCGCCCCAGGAGGTAGTTGATCAGGATGCCGTTTTCAATCACCTTCACCGGCTGGGCTTTCACGCCTTCCGCATCAATTTCGTAATGCCCGATCAGCGTCTGGCCTTTGAATTCCGCCAGGGTGGGATCGTCGGTGACGGAAACGAATTCGGGCAGCACGCGGCTCTTAAAGCTGCTGGCGTACTCGCCCGTGGTGCGCGCGTTGGCGCCGGGGCGCGGCCGGTGGCCCAAAACGTTTTTGCCCACTAGAGCGGTCACCACGTCGTTCGCCGCGTCGGGCACAAACATCACCGGCCCGCGATACTCTTCTTCCACCACCGGCGCGTCGCGCATCTTCACCAATCCTTCTAAAACGCCGTCCGCGAGCGCCACAAAGCGCTGGGGCGCGGGCAGCTCCTCGAGTCGGCTCGCGGCGAAGGACGGCGAGCGGTACAGATAGAGCCCGTCGGGCGCCTGGGTGTAAGCGCTGAGGCCGAGGCGGTAGAAATTCTTGCCCTGGCGCGTGACCGTGCCCTCGGAATTCACGAAATACTCGTTGAGCGCCGAGAGGGCGACGAAAGCTTCGAGCCCTTGAATATCCGGGTATTTGCGGTAGAGCGCGGTGGCGTCCACCACGGCTTTGCGCCACGGCTGGGGGTCGGCGTCCAATTTCACCACCGGGCCGACAAGCTGGACCGCGGGCGCCCGCGCAAAATCGTCCACGGGCTGTTCGATCTGAAATTTCTTGAGCGTGGCCCGCTTGGCCGCCAGGGCTTCCACGGCTTCCTTGTAAGCGCGATCGGTGATCAGCCAGAGTTGGTGCCGCAGCTCCAGCATGTCGTCATCGAGGCCGATGAACTCGGCTGCGCCTTGCCCCGCGCCGAAGTAACTGTCGTCTTTGTAGTCACCGATACGCACCACGGCGCGCAAGAATCGCATGTCCGTGCGCGTCTCCATAGTGACTGAGCCGAAGCCGGCGTGGGCTTCGTACTCATTCACTTCGGCCACCCGGTATTCCAGGTAGTAAGGAGCTGGCGCGCCCTCCATTTTGAGTTGCGCCTTGTTGCGATCGAGTTCCGCCTGCATGGCGCGCAGGAGGACGTCGTCCGCCTGTGCGGACAACGCGCGTTGCGGCCAAGCGGTCCATGCAACGACAACGGCAAGAACGAGTAAGGAAGATCGCACGATGTGTTTGGTGAGCCGCGCGACTGCGCCGGTCGCATTGGCGACTTGTGGAGTGCGGCGGCTTGCCGCCGCTTTGGAATATGACCATCGCCTTGGAGTCAAGCTCGAAAGAAGGCGGTGGCTAAGGCCACCGCACTCCGAGGCGCTTCGCGCGTTTTCATTTGTCAGGCCACTAATCACGCTTCACCTCGGCAGCGCCCGCAGTTTTCGCAGCGCCCTCCCCGGTTTCGAATCCCGGCGGAGCGAGGATCGGCGGACGGTTGTGCGAAGTGGCGCGCTTTTGGGTTTCCATGTCGGAAAAGAGAATGGCCGGCGCTGCTGCGGACACCGGAACGCTGCCCGACTCCGCGCCGCACACGCCGTTGAACACCTCGGTTTTGTCTCCCGTCACGATGATGCTGTCGAGGGCGGCGAGCGGCGTGCCGACCACATCCACGCCACGCACCAACTCGTCGGGCCGGCCGTCGGGATAGACCCGCCACACGACCACCGGCAGAATCTGGAATGCCTGGGGCAGTGCCCGCGCCGTGAGCGTGAAGCCGCCCTGAACGTCTTCAAAATAGAGCCCGTAAGGCTTGCCTTGTTTCTTGATCTCGTCGATGAGTTTGGCGCGCAGCTCGGAATCCTTCACTGTGTTTGTCGAGGTCACGATGAAATTGCCTTGCCGGCCAGTGGGCATCAAGCCTTGCTGGCGGCGTCCGTGGCCGTTGGATTTGGCAAAACCCTTTACGGGCATGCGCGACATCAGGAACGATTCCAGCACTCCGTCCCTCACCACTTCCACGCGGCTGGCCGGGACGCCCTCATCGTCGTATCGATAGGAGCCGGCCAACTTGGTGCCGTTCAAATCGGTGAGGGTCGGGTCGTCCACGATGCTGAGGAATTTGGGGAGAATCGGCTGTCCGATTTTTTTCGTGAACGTCTGTCCCTCGTTTTCGTTTTTTTGGCGATGGCCTTCCAGGCGGTGTCCCAACACCTCGTGGAAAAAGACGGCGGCGGCGCGGCCGGAGAGCAACGATGGGCCATTGAAAGCTTCCTGCACCGGGGCCTTGCGCAAAGCGCTCAGGTCGGCGGCCATCTTGTCGGCGCGACGCAGGATTTCCGTTTCGCCGGGCAGGCCGCCGGGCGAAGGCGATTGAAAACTCTCCACGCGCACCAGGTCCATGCCGTCATCGGCGCGAGTCGAGGCCTCAATCACCAGGCGGACCATCGAGCTCGGCTCGACGATGTTTGCGCCGTCGCTCGAAGCCAGAAATGACCGCACGCGATCGAACTCAAAGATCACGATCGAAGAGTAAACTTCCGGATACTTTCGGAACGCCGCCGAGTAACGGCGGACCTTGTCCTCCCAGGCTTTTTGATCGAGCGCCAAGCTGGGGACCGCTTCGTCAAGGTGGACTTGGGGCTGCTCCTGCGAAAAGTCGGGCGACTTGTCTTCCTCCTCGGCTTGCACCGCGGTTTCCGCCTTCACGTTCAAGAAGGCGGGCGCGGCTCGGCGGTATTCGCGATTCGTCAACTCCCAGAGAAAGCGCGCGGTGGCGTCCGGGTTATCGTCAATAGGTAAAAAGCCCGACGAAATGGCCGAGGGCAAGTTCTGCTTGTGCGTATTGTCGAGCGTTGGGTCGCCCACGCGCATCATGACGTCGCCGGGGCGCTGATGAATTCTTCTCGATGTGAGGAGGCTTCCGAGCGACCCGACGATGTTAATCTCATCCTGGTCGTACACCGAATAGCTGATGAAATAAGGCGCGGGATCGGACTTCGCCAACCCTGCCTTCGCCCGCTCGAGTTCGCGCCCCATGGCCGCGGCCAGGGGATCGGCAACGATACCGGGGGCGGCGCCATCGCGGGACCACGTCGGGCTCGCGCCGCCCAGGCAGAGAGTGAGCAGAGAACTCGATATGAGGCAGAGGGTTTTGTTCATGGCAGATTATCCATCTTCCAGTATCGAAGATTTATTTGCAACCCCGGATTTTATGGAACGTCGTCAAGTGGGCCTTGTTTTTTAAAGTCCAGCGGGCTATACTGAAAATGGCGAAGACACCCAGTGGGCGAAAGCCCACTTTTTTGTTGACCCGTACGGATGGCTGTGGACGTAAAGAAGATTCGAGAAATCGCGGAGCGAGTTGCGACCTCGGAAGGGCTCGCCCTGGTTGATGTGGAACTGAAAGGCGGGCGCTCAAACGCCCTTCTGCGAATTTACATCGACAAGCCGGGTGGCGTTTCGCACGCCGACTGCGCGCTGGTGAGCGAGCAGCTCAGCGCCATCCTGGACGTGGAAGACCCTATCCCGGGGAGCTATACGTTGGAGGTGTCGTCGCCGGGACTCGACCGCGCGCTCACCAAGCCGAGCGATTTTGAGCACTTTGCCGGCCGGCGCGCGCGCCTGGTGTTACGCGAGCCGGTGGACAAGCAGCGCGTGCTCGAGGGCCGATTGGCCGGCTTTGAGGCCGGCAGGGTGCGGCTGGACCTGGGCGAGAACGGAATGAGGGAACTGGAGCTTTCGAATATCGCGAAGGCCAAGCTCGTAGTAGAGTTGTAGCGGCGATTTTACATTGCCACCGGGCGGTGATTCCGCTCGGCCGGATGGCCGCAAGGATCGAGGCTTCTATGTCAACAAGTTTGCTTTTTCAAACGATCGATCAACTGAGCCGCGAGAAGGGCATCGACGCCCAGATCATCATCTCTGCCGTCGAAGACGCTATCCTGGTTGCGACGCGCAAGTACTACAAGTCCGTCGAAGACCTGCAAGCGCACTTCAACAAAGATTCCGGGATCGTGGAAGTGTTTGCGCTGAAGAAAGTGGTGGAGAACGTGCAAGACCCGACCCGGGAACTGACTGTCGAGGAAGCGCGGAAATTCAATCCGGAAGCGGAAGTGGAGAGCGAAATCAGAATTCCCAAGTCCACGGGCGGCTTGGGACGGATCGCCGCACAAACGGCGAAACAAGTGATTTTCCAAAAAGTCCGCGAGGCCGAACGCGATACGGTCTACGCCGAATACAGCCAACGGATCGGCGAGCTGGTGAACTGCACGGTGAAACGCATCGAAGGCCCGGACATCATCGTCGATCTGGGCCGCACGGAAGCGCGCATGCCGCGCAAGGAGCAATCTCGCCTGGAGAGTTATCAGCTTGGCGAACGCCTGCGGGCCATCATCACCATGGTGGACCGCGCGGCGCGGGGGCCTCAGGTGATTGTGTCGCGAGCTGACGCCTCGCTGGTGCAAAAGCTCTTCCAGATGGAAGTCCCGGAGATTTACGACGGCACGGTGGTGATCCGCGCCATCGCGCGGGAAGCCGGCGAGCGCACCAAGGTGGCGGTCTACTCGAAAGACCCGGACGTGGATTGCGTGGGCGCGTGTGTGGGGATGAAAGGCATGCGGGTGCAATCCATCATCCGCGAGCTGCGCGGCGAAAAAATCGACATCATCGAGTTCAGCGAGGACACGGTGGCGTTTGCCGGCAATGCTCTCAGCCCCGCCAAGATCAATCACGTGTCGGTGGTCGACGCCGAGCAGAAGCACCTGGAGGTCATCGTCGATGACTCCCAGTTGTCCCTCGCCATCGGCAAGAAGGGGCAGAACGTGCGCCTGGCCGCCAAACTCCTGGGATGGCGGATTGACATCAAGAGCGAAGAAGAGAAGCGGCAGGAAATCGAGTCTCAGATGGCGGCTATGGCGCTGCGCGGCGCGCCCATCACGAACCTCGAAGGACTGGGCGAGAAAACGATGCAGCGGCTGCGCGACCACGGCATCGAGACCGTCGAGCAACTCGCGCAAATGACGCCCGACGAGCTGACCCAGATCCAGGGCATCGGCGAGAAAACTGTGGAGAAGATCCGCAAGATTGTTACGGATTACTTTGAAGCAGGCGAGGGGTCGGAAGAGGCACCACCGACCCAGGAGGCGGCAGCGCCCGCGGAACCAGCGTCGGCGCCACCAACCGAGGAAGCCGCAGCACCCACCGCGGCGGAAACAGAATCACCCACGCAGGAAGAAGCCAAGGAGGGAGCCAGCGAAGCCGAAGAAACCACAGCGTCGGCTGGAGAGGAATCCAGCGACGCGGCGGCGAACACCGAACAAGACAGCAAGCAGGAAGAAACTGAAGGGCAGGCGGAGGAACGATCAACGCCGGCAAGCGACAAAGCGCCTTCCGAGGACGAAGGAGGCAAAGCATGAAGAACTAGTTGGGTGGGCGTCAAGGCGCCCGGCTTGGATTCGTACGCTCCGGGAACCCCTGGAGGCTGGGAGAGGACAAAAGGATAAATGGGTAAGATTCGCATCAATGATTTGGCGCGCGAGCTCGAGGTGAAGAGCAAGGCGATTGTCGACTACTTGCCGGAAATTGGCATCGCTGAAAAGCGATCGCATTCGAGCGCTTTGGACGACGAGCAGGCAGACAAAGTTCGCGCCCACTTTAAGGCTTTGAGCGAGCACGAAGCGGCAGAGAAACCCGCTGCTCCGCCGCCGGCGGCACCGCCGGTCGCGGCAAAGCAGCCTCACGCTGCGTCCGCGGCCACTCATCCCGCTGGGCATCTCGATTTGCACAAAGCGGAAGCTCACCCAGAGGTGCGCTCGATGATGCGCACGCTCGAAGAAATCAAGGCCGCGGCGCGCAAGACCGTGATGGCCCCGCCACCCGTCCGCGTTGCTCCTCCGGCCCCGGCACCGGCCAAGCCCGTGGCCGCCGGCCCCGTGACGGCTCCCTTTGGCCCAGCGCTGCGAAGGCCCGTTCCGCCAGCGCCCAAAGCTCCGGCGGCGCCACCCGCCGAACCCCTAGGCATCAAAGCCAGCGCACCGGCGGCAACAGTCGCTCCTGGCAAACTTGTGGAAGCTCCGCCTGTCCCGCTGGGCGGGACCAAGCCGGCCCGCGGAACGCGCGCCCACAAGACTCCCGCTTCCAGTCAGCCCATTTACGCACCCATCGCGGGTCCTGCGGGCCTTCCGCTGCGCCCCATGGTTCATCGGCGGGCCGGGGAGCCGCGCACCATGCATCCGACGGCAGCCAGGCCGGTGCCGCTGGGCGGCGCCGCTGCTGGCGGACTAGCTCCTGCTGTGCGCGTGCCGGGCGCGCGTCCGGCCATGCCTCCTCCACGCTGGGCTCCGCCCTCGCCACGAATGTTCCCTCCGAGGCCCGTGGTGCCTGAGGAAGTGCCGATCACCCGCAACATCACGATCACCGAGGGGATCAGCATCAAGGAGCTTTCGGAAAAACTCGAGGCGCGCGCCAAAGATGTGATCAAGCGCCTGCTCGATAAGGGCATTTTCGCCACCATCAACCAGACGTTGGACAGCCAGACGGCGACGGACATTTCCCGCGGGTTTGGCGCCCAAACATCGATTATCAGCTTTGAAGAAGAAGTCATCCACGAGGTCGAAGAAGCGGACCGGCCGCAAGATTTGGTGCCGCGCGCGCCCGTGGTGACGGTGATGGGCCACGTCGACCACGGCAAGACTTCGGTGCTCGACGCGATTCGTGAGACCCATGTGGCAACCCACGAAGCGGGAGGAATCACGCAGCACATCGGCGCTTACCAGGTCCAGGCCCAGGGCCGCAAAATTGTGTTTCTCGATACGCCGGGCCATGAGGCGTTTACCCTGATGCGCGCCCGCGGCTCGAAAGTCACGGACATCGTCGTCCTGGTGGTGGCGGCCGACGATGGCGTGATGCCGCAAACCATCGAAGCCATCAACCACGCGCGCGCCGCCAAAGTCCCCATCGTGGCGGCCATTAACAAGATCGATAAGCCCGAAGCCCAGCCCGATCGCGTGAAGAAACAACTGGCGGATCTGAACTTGATGCCTGAAGCCTGGGGCGGTGACACGGTGACCGTCGAGGTCTCAGCCAAGCTGAAAACGAATCTGGAACTTCTCCTGGAGATGATTCTGCTGGTCGCGGACATGCAAGCTTTGAAGGCCAATCCCAAGCGCCTGGCGACGGGCACAGTGCTGGAGGGAAAACTCGATCGCGGACGCGGACCCGTGGCCACCATCCTGGTCCAGAATGGGACTTTGCACGTTGGCGACGCGTTCATCGTCGGGCCGTTTTACGGCAAGGTCCGCGCCATGATCGATGATCGAGGAAGAACAATGCTCGCCGCTTCTCCTTCGACGCCGGTCGAGGTGCTGGGCCTGGAGGACGTTCCGCAAGCCGGCGACCGCTTGCAGGTGATTGAGGACACGCTGAAGGCCAGGCAGATTTCCATCTACCGTCTGGCCAAGTTGCGCGAGACTGCCCTCGCCAAATCGGCGCGGTTGACCCTCGAACACTTGCACGAGCAGCTTGCGGCGGGCGACGTGAAAGAACTGCCGCTCATCATCAAGGCTGACGTGCTCGGATCGGTGGAAGTCTTGACCGATTCTCTGAACAAGCTGAGCACCGACAAAGTGAAGGTGAAGGTGATTCACGCCGGCGTGGGCGCCATCACTGAAACTGACGTGCTGCTGGCTTCCGCCTCCAACGCGGTCATCATCGGCTTCAGCGTTCGCCCCGAACGTAAGGCCTCGGAACTCGCTCAGCTCGAGAAGGTGGACATCCGGCTGCACACGATCATTTACAACGTCACCGACGAAATCAAGAAGGCCATGAAAGGACTTTTGGCCGTCACGTTTAAGGAGACTCAGTTGGCGCACGCGGAAGTGCGGGATACCTTCCGCATCCCCAAGGTCGGCACGGTGGCGGGCTGCTACGTCCAGGATGGCAAGATGACCCGGACGGCCAAAATCCGGCTGGTCCGTGACGGCGTCGTGATCCATGACGGCAAGGTCAGGTCTCTGCGCCGATTCAAGGAGGACGTAACGGAAGTGAGGTCCGGTGTGGAATGTGGTATCGCGTTTGAGAATTACAACGATGTGAAGGTTGGTGATGTGATCGAAGCGTACGTCACCGAGGCCGTGGCGGAGCCCGCGACCGTCTGATTTTGCCAAGCCCGCGTCTTCAACTGAAATGCCTGTTGGCGTAATGACCCTGGAAATCTCGCTGCCTTACGCCCACTCCCTCAAGGAAAAGAGGGCGGTCGTGCAAAAGATTCGCGACCGCCTCCGCTCGCGCTTCAATGTCGCCGTCGCCGAGCTCGACCATCAGGACGTCTGGCAACAAGCAACGTTAGGCGTGGTTTCCATCTCCAACAGCCGCCCACTGCTCGAAAATGTCTTTCGTCAAGTCCTGGCAGAATCTGAAAAGGTTCTGGGAGGCGATGTCGCATATCACGAGTTAGAGTTTTTTTAGAGACTGTGCTTTGTCACTTGTCCTTGGTCATTTGTCGCAGCGCGTGCTTCGAGGGCAAGGTGGGACCAAGCGCAATGGACAAGTGACCAAGGACAAATGACCAGGGACAATGACTCCACAATGGCACGCAGCCCGGCTGGCTGAACAGATTCGCGAAGAGGTGGAGGAAATGGTTGCGGGTGAACTGAAAGACCCGCGCATCGGCTTGGTCACCGTGACGCACATCGTGCTGAGCGGCGACTTGCATCACGCTCGCGTGTTGGTTTCCGCCTCCGGCGACGATGCGGAGCGTGGGAAGACCCTGGAAGGCTTGGCGTCATCGGCCGAATACGTCGGCCACGAAGTAGGGCGTCGATTGCAGATGCGGCGGGCCCTGGAAGTCGTATTTGTTCCTGACCCCGGCGCAGGCGCAGAGCAGAAAATCGAAGACGCGCTCGACAAGCTCAAGGAGCGAGAATAAGGACGTCAGTACTTCAGTTCGTCAGTATTTCAGTTTGTCAGTAATTCAGTTCAATCAAACGACGGCGCCGGCCGGCTCGAATTCATTGGCGCGAGGAAAGTGTACTGACAACCTGACCCGCTGAAATACTGATTTACTGACCGACTGAAATACTGACGCACTGACCTACTGACTCACTCTAATGGAACTCTCTGGCGTTCTGATCGTCGACAAACCAGCGGGTATGACGTCGCACGACGTCGTGGCCGTGGTTCGCCGCATACTCGGGATTCGCCAGGTGGGACACTTTGGCACTCTCGATCCGTTTGCCACGGGTGTCCTGCCGCTATCGGTGGGCAAGGCGACTCGCTTCGCGCAGTTCTACTTGAAATCGCGAAAGGCCTACGAAGGCACTATCCGTTTTGGTTTCTCGACGGACACCTACGACGCCACGGGCAAGCCAACTTCGGAGGTGGCGACCGTAGCGCTGGAGCAGCACACGCTGGAAAGTGCGTTCAAGGAGTTTACCGGCCGGATCCTGCAAACGCCGCCTCCTTTTTCAGCCAAACGAGTGGGAGGCACCCGCGCTTACAAGCTGGCGCGGAAGAACCTGCCGGTCGAACTGGCGCCGGTCGAAGTGGAGATTTACGCTCTGCAGTTGTTGGGCATTGAAGGCGATTCGGCTCGCTTTGCCGTCGAATGTTCGGGCGGAACTTACGTGCGTTCGCTCGCTCATGATCTCGGGCAGAAGCTAGGCTGCCCGGCGCACCTGGCAGGCTTGCGGCGTACAGCGGTGGCAGAATTCGCGGGGGACCGCGCGCTCACGCTGGATGAGCTCGAGCTGGCAGCGAAATCCTCGAAAGTCGAAAGCTGCCTGGTTCCGCTGGAGGCGCTGCTGCCGGGCTGCCCCGAATTGCTGGTGCGCGGGCGCGAAGAGACAAGCGTTCGCCACGGCCACGCCTTTGAACTTCCTCAAGCGCTGCGTCCCGGACGCGGCGCTCAACCCGGCTCTGCGGCTCCCATGCGGCTGCTGAAAATCCTGAATCCCGACCGTCGCTTGATCGCCGTTGCGCGGCATGTTGCTGGAAGCGTCTATCACCCCGATCTCGTGTTGGCGTAGGGGCACCAGTGGCACAGGCACTCTTGCCTGTGCTTATCAATAGAGTCCGTTAACCTTGGGCACAGGCAAGAGTGCCTGTGCCACTGTCAAAAACCAGGCAGCACCTTGAGAATCTGCTCCGCCCCATCATATGCGGCTCGCGGCCGCGCCAGCCCGAGCGCCCTTTGCCGAAGGCGATCGAGTTCATCCTTGTTGTCCAACAGACGTTCCAAGGTCGGTGCCAGATCCTGAGGACGCTTCACCCAGCGGCCCACGCCCCACTTTTCAATCCACGCGCAGGTACGTTCTTCATTGCCAGGGTGCGGATCGAAGGCCAACATCGGAAGCCCGCAGACGAACGCCTCGGTCAGTGTCGAGCCACCCGGCTTGCTGATCAGGACGTCGGCAGCGGCCATCCATTCGTGCATGTTGTTCACCCATCCCAGCACGCAGCAATGCGGCAGACCGCGTCCGGATCTGCGGATGGCACTTTCCAGGCGCTTGTTTCGTCCCGTGATGAAAACTGCCTGAAACAGTTCTTTCAGTTTCTTGAGTTCCTTCAGCACGCGCCACGGCTTGGCGATGCCGGCGCCGCCGAAGAGGACGAGAATCGTGGGAACATCGAGCTCAAGCCCCAGCCGTTTTCGCGCCGATTGTTTGTCAGGCAAGGACTGGAAGGCGAGATCGATCGGTTGCCCCGTCGTCACCACCTTGTTTGCGGGCGCGCCGGCCGCCACCAACTCCGCGGCCAAGTCTTCGTGGGTCGCAAGATATAGATCAACTTCGGGTTGGATCCAGGCAGGATGAAAATCCATCAGCTCCACGCCCACCAGTCGAAACTGCGCGGAGCGCTCTCTCTTGAACATCGCCGCCAGCTCCGAGACGCCGACTTCCGTAGCAATCACGACATCGGGTGCGAAGCCCTGGATATAACGAAATAGCGGCTCGGCGCCGCGCCGGTTCAGCCAGTCGGGGCTGGTGGCGCCGCGCTTGTCCTGCGCGCGCTCGATCCACGCCCACAGGCTCGGCCAATATTTCAGCGGAATCGTGTAGGAGTTGTAGTAGGCGCGAAACCAGCCCGCACAATGGTCGAGGGCGTTCGCGACCTCCACGGTAATCCCCGGCCGAATTTCAAGCAGCGCTGTGCGCAGCGCCTTGGCCGCGCGCTGGTGCGAGGCTCCGTGAGGGACAGTGAGAATCAGAATTCTCCGCGACAACGTTTCAGAGGGCATGATTTTCGCTTTAGATCTCAATTCGGCGTAAAGCGGTGCTTCACGTTTCGCTTTGCCGAATCCTTATACAATCATAGAATGTGAAAGATTTGGACGCAATTGAGAGTTGAATTACGGGAAAATACGGCGTATTATTTCAGTGTCATGCAAAAACAGACCCAGGAAAAGAAGACCATCACCTTCCGCCTCGACTCAAACAAAGTCGCTGAATTGGACGAGGTGGCCGAGGCACAGGACCGCGATCGCACGTACCTCCTGAATGAGGCGGTTGAGGCCTACCTGGAGGTGCAGCGCTGGCAAATTGAACACATTAAAGAAGGCATTCGCCAAGCCAATTCGGGCGCGGGCGTGCCCCACGCTGAGGTGCTGGCGAAATGGCGGCGTCGGTTGCGATGACGATACACTGGATGCCGCTCGCGGAACAGGATCTTGAGGCCGCGTACGATTACGTTCGGCAGCGCAGCGAGAACGCGGCCCAGGAAGTTGCGGCGCGGATCTTCTCGACCGTCGGGATGCTGATGCGTCATCCATACGCGGGGCGTGAGGGCCGCGTCCGGGGCACTCGCGAACTTCCAGTCACCCGAACGCCCTACATCATTGTCTATCGCATTCGCGCCGACGAGATTCAGATTCTTTCTGCTCTACACGGCGCGCGACGTTGGCCCAAGACGTTTGACGCGAATTAGCGTATTCGGCAGCGGGTAGCGAGGACCGCACGTCGGCTGACGGGTCCGCGTCTCTTCTCCGGCAATGACTTCGCCGCGTGATACTCCAGCCCCGGGTCGCACCTCCGCCCTGTACCGTCAGGCACAGCGCTCCGCCGCCATTTTCTTTCGCCCGCTTTTTGTCTTACGACTGGAGCAAAGGCCGCGGACCTCAGCATCGGAGGTCAGCGCTACACCGGTGCTCGCACTCTGCTGCCCCAGCCCGCATAATTCCGATTTTTTCTCTTGACGCTTATACCCTTTGTGATACTCTGGACTTGCATCTATGGCTACGCGGCTCGTAAAGGAGACTTTATGAGCCTGCGTAAATCACCCGAACGGACTGCCGCTTTTCTTGCGGCGCATCGCCGCAACGCGCAGAGGTGTACGGGCCCTAAAACGCCCAAGGGCAAAGCGCGGTCTTCCCTGAATGCCTTAAAGCACGGCCAATACGCCCATAATTTGCTGACCAGAATGCGGGCGGCCGGGGTTCGCGAGGTTGCGAGCGTTCTCAAGTTCCGGAATCGGGCGTCGCGCCTATTTCAGGGCAAGGACGCCCGAACGCTTGCTGAGCGAAGCGCCAACACTATGGCCCTCGCCATTTGGCGCGAGCATAAAGTGAGGCGCAATCTCTCGCCGTTCCGTCGGCCATCGGACAGCCTGTCGCTTGGCGAAAAGGCTGTAGCGCCATCCCGCCTGGTGGGAACGGCCTCCACCCCGCTATCGGCTCTGGCGCGGGGAGAAGCACGGGGAGTAAGCTTTAGCCACGCGCCAGACCCCCACGCCACGGACTTAACACTTCTCACGCCGGAGCAGTTGGAACAGATCAAACTGCTCTTTTCCCAATCTTCGAGAAAAAATGAAAGCGAGGAGAGCGGAAGGTGAAACTGCACTTTTTGTGCTGTTTTTCGGGAACGAAACTGGAATGTGCTTTAGAATCAGCGCTGGGAGTAAAATTGCATTTTTTGTGCCTTTTCTTACGGGAACGAAACTGGAATGTCCTTTAGAATCAATAAAAGGCGCTGGAACGAAGCCAATTTATGGTCGTATACTGAAGAAGAATGATGGAAGCACTCGTCCTGATCCTGATCGCGTGTGGCGCGGCGTTCGGGCTTTATTGCTACCTGTGGAGCATCCCGACGCTCGAAATCTTCGGGCCGGCGCTCATCCGCGGCCCGGTAGAGGGGCGCCGCGTGGCGCTTACCTTTGATGATGGCCCGACGAGGTTCACCGAACAGATCCTCGACATCCTGCGCGATCGAAATGTGCGGGCAACGTTTTTCGTTTGCGGCCGGAACGCGGAACGCTACCCTCAGATTTTGAGCCGCATCCAGAAGGAGGGCCACGCGATTGGCAATCATACTTACTCTCATCCATTTCCTTATTTTCATCGTCGAAGGTTTTTCGCCTCTCAGATTGACCGCACGCAGGAGGCGATCGCAAGAGTCACCGGGCAGCGGCCCACGATTTTTCGGCCGCCTTATGGCGCGCGCTGGGTCGGCTTGTACCCGGTGCTCGGCGAGCGCGGCCTGCGCTTGATTAACTGGTCGGATACTGGTTACGACTGGCTGGAGAAATCCGATATCGCGCGGGAGACGATGAAGAATCTGGGGCCTGGTTCGATTATTCTGCTGCACGACGGGAAGAATGACTTGCCATCTGAGCAGGTGGATCGTTCGCGCACCGTCAGCGCCCTGCCCGCCATCATTGACGCGGCGCGCGCAGCGGGACTGACATTTGTGCCAGTTACGGATTTCTTGGATTAGATCCAAAGTACGTCAGTATTTCAGTCGGTCAGTAGTTCAGTTTCACGGAAATGCACTGCGCGTCCCGTCGGAGTCTTGAGGCGACGGATTGACGTGTACTGAAATACTGACGAACTGACATACTGATCTACCTCTAAGGAGAAATCACTTCATGAAGATCCTGATTTTGGGTGGCGACGGATACCTTGGCTGGCCGACGGCGATGTACTTGTCCGAGCGCGGTCACGAGGTGGGCGTGCTAGACAACTTTGCCAAGCGCCGCTGGGAAATGGAATTGAACGTCGAGCCACTGATTCCCATTCACACGTTGCACGACCGCGCCAAAGCGTGGAAAGAGATTTCGGGGCACGCGCTCGAGTTGTTTGTTGGTGACTTGCGCAATTACGGCGTGGTGAAAGACGCGGTTCAGTCCTTCGCGCCCGAAGCCATCGTCCACTACGGCGAGCAGCCCTCGGCGCCTTACTCCATGATCGATCACGACCGTGCTGTCTTTACGCAGACCAACAATTTGGCGGGCACGCTCAACGTGCTGTGGGCGCTGCGCGAATTTGCGCCGGATTGCCATCTGGTGAAGCTGGGCACCATGGGTGAGTACGGCACGCCCAACATCGATATTGAAGAAGGGTTCCTGGAAATTGAGTACAAAGGACGCAAAGATATCTTGCCCTATCCCAAGCAGGCCGGCTCCATTTATCACCTCTCCAAAGTCCACGACAGCCACAATATTCTGTTTGCCTGCCGCGCCTGGAGCCTTCGCTCCACCGACCTGAATCAGGGCGTGGTCTACGGAATCGAAACTGATGAGACCGTACGAGACGAGCGCTTGGTGACGAGTTTCCATTATGATGAGGTTTTTGGCACGGCGCTGAACCGATTCTGCGTGCAGGCCGTGGCTGGAATTCCACTTACCGTCTACGGCCGCGGAGGGCAGACGCGCGGCTTCTTGAATATTCGCGACACGCTGCGCTGCGTGGAACTTTCCATTCTCAATCCTCCTCGGGCGGGCGAATACCGCGTGTTCAATCAGTTCACGGAATTGTTCGATGTTCTCAGCCTCGCCCAACTCGTCAAGCAGCAGGCTGAGAAGCTTGGCCTCGCCGTCCAGATCGAACATTGGGAGAACCCTCGGGTGGAGGCGGAAACGCATTACTACAATCCTCGCCATCAAAAGCTGATCGACCTGGGGTTGGCGCCGCACCTGCTCTCCGATGTGCTGCTCACCAGCATGATCGGCCGCATCCAGGAGCACGCGCATCGGATCAAGTCGGATATCATTCCGCCGCATGTGCGCTGGCGTCGCCCTCAGACTTCTGAGGAGAAACGTCCGGCAGCGTTGGCTGGAGCATCGAACGTGCGCAAGTGACTGTCTATATCGAGACCTCACTTGCTTTTGGTCCTTCAAATGCTAGAATGCAAAACGGAAGGTGAATCATGAGCGAGACCTCCAGCCTGGAGTTGCCGTTCGAATTGAAGCAAAAGATCGAGCGTGTGGCAAAGGAGCGAAATGAAGCGCCTGCCACGCTGTTGGCCTACGCTATCGATTCCTTACTTAGCGTCGAAGAAGCTCAGCTCGGCGAAGTGCGCCGGAGAGACATCGACGACGCAGGCGAGCACTATACGAATGAGGAAGCGTTCGCCAAGCTGGACTCTTTTCGCCCTAGCCGAAGAACTCCCTCGCCGAAATGACCGTCATCTGGGGGAAGAAAGCCTACGACGACCTTGACGGGATCGTAGACTACCTCGCCGACTTGAGTCCCGACGCGGCGCGGGCGACCATTGACCGCATTCAAAAGGCTGTATTGCTGCTGGGTGAATTCCCCTACATAGGAACGAAGGTCGATGAGACCGGGCTGCGAAAGTTGGTCCTCAGCGACACTCCCTACGTGATTTTCTATCGAGTCCTTTCTGAGCACGTCAGCATTAGAGGGGTCTTTCACACGAGCCAGCGACGTTTTCTGGAATAGTCGACGACCGCGAGCTTGGAACCTCGATGGAATTACTGCTGCTCGGAGCCGGGATGGGTGTTGTGGGCGGGCTGATGCCGAGCCCGCTGCACTTAATCGCATTGTCCCAGGTCGCGCTGAACCGGTGGTTTCGGGCGATTCTCGTTCTGGTCGGTGCGCCGCTGGTGGTTGACGGCGCCCTGCTGGTGGTGACTTTCTTTTCCTATCAAGCCATTCCTCCGAGCATCGCGCATTATGTCGCCTATGTGGGCGGCGTGGTGCTGATCTCTTTTGGGGTTTATGCGCTCGTCGAGGCGCGAGGCAAGAGCCGCGAAGAAGTGGCGGACTCCGCCCGGCTCACTTACGCGAGCGTTTCGACCGGAGTGCTGGCGGAGTTGAGCGCTCCCGGCACGTGGATTTACTGGCTGACCGTCGCTGGCCCGCTGATCGGGGAAGGGCGAGTGAAAGGCTACTGGCACATCGTGCCGTTTTTCGCCGGCAGCTTGGTGGGCTACTACGGAGCTGCGATGGTGTCCGTGCGGGTGATGGCCTGGGGCGCCAGCCTACACAAGAAATTCAACCAGCGGCTGTTCCTGATTGCGAATGTGCTGCTGGTGATTTTGGGAATCTCTTATCTCGTTCGAGCGCGCTTTGGAACCTGATCCCTGTTCGTGACTGATTGGGGTAAGCTGACCGTCTCATGGTACACTGAACGTGAAATATAGATGTCTGGCTGCGGCGCTTGCGAAGGTAAACCATGCAAGGTTGTCAAGGAAGACTCTGCGATGAGTGGTGAGGGATGCCTGGGATGATTCAAACTGTTAAAGACCAGATTATCGAGCAAGTTGATCGGCTCGCCGAACCTCAACAGCGCCAGGTACTGGAGTTTGCACAAAAATTGACGCCGCCCAGAGGCGTCGCAGGCAAAGACCTTGTGCGCTTCGCGGGAGCAATCGACCCCAAAGACCTCGAGGACATCTCGAAGGTTATCCTCGAAGGGTGCGAAAAGGTCGATTTGAATGGCTGGTAGGGTTCTGCTCGACACCAACATCGTAATTGCCTTATTCGCGGGCGAGGAACGTATCCGGGAACGCCTAGTCCAGCGCCAAGAGGTCTTTCTTCCCAGCACAGTCATTGGTGAGCTGTGCTATGGTGCGCTCAAGTCCGAGCGCGCGGAAGCTAATCTTGCCCGGATTGATGAACTTGCTTCCGTCTGCGTCGTGCTGCCCTGTGACAGAACCACGGCGCAGTATTACGGCGAGATCAAACACTTGCTGAGAACCAAAGGACACCCGATTCCAGATAACGATGTCTGGATTGCAGCCGTTGCGGAACAATAAAGCCTGCCCCTAGCCACCCGTGATGAGCACTTCAAGGAAGTCGACGGCCTTGTCCTGGAATACTGGTGACCTTGGCCAACGCACCATCCACGGCGATTAGGCGTGCCCGCCAAATCCCGCATCTAAGTTATACTGGCTTGGGAGGGGTTCATCGAGACATTGGAATCTAGAAGTCTGCCAGTCCGCACAATCCTGGTCACTATCGGGCTTGTCTTCCTTGCGCAGCCTGCCTTGGCGCAGAGCGAAGCGCCCGACGACGATGCTGCGCAGGAAGCTGCCCGCTTTGCGCGAGCGTACGCCGCGCTCGAGCAGAATTACATGGATGATGTTGACCCGGACCAGGTGATTCTGGAGGGCGGCATCCGCGGCATGTTATCTGCCCTCGATCCGTTCTCTTCTTTTTTCAATCCCGACCAGTTCAAGATGTTGCAAGACCAGGCGCGTGGCCAGGCGCTGGGCTTTGGCTCGGTTCTCTTCGTTCAGCCGGGAAAGATCGTAGTGCTTCAAACCGCCGAAGGCTCGCCCTCGTGGCGCGCGGGGCTTGGTCCCGGCGACGAGATTGTGAGCGTAAACGGAACGCGCATCGTCGAACTCGACTTCAATTCGCTGGTCGAACTGTTGCAGCGCTCGCGCTCGCAGCCGGTGACTTTAGGCGTGATCCATCCGGGCAAGTTTGTTTCTGAGGATATCAAGCTCGTTCCCGCCGAAGTTGCGTTGCCGACCGTGGACAGGTCATTTCTGCTGGCTTCCGGGATCGCCTACGTTCACGTTTCCGGCTTTGAGGGAAAAACACCGCAGGAAGTCACGGACGCGCTCACGCGGCTGGGGAACAAGGGACTGAAAGGCATCCTCCTCGATTTGCGCGACAACCACGGTGGCTTGGTGGACGCCGCCGTCGCCACCACCAGCCTGTTCTTGAAGCCGGACCAGGTGACGCTGACCGTGAAGGGCCGAATCGCCCCCGAACAAGTCCAGCGCACTTTTCAAATGCCGGCGCACTTTGACGCGCCCCTCATAGTCCTGGTTAACGAGGACACCGCCAGCGCCGCGGAAATCTTTGCCGCCGCTATCGAGGAGCACGACCGAGGCCTGGTGGTCGGCCAGACGACTTTCGGCAAAGGCCTGGTCCAAAGCGTGATGCCCCTCAGCGAGAAGTGCGGCCTGGCTCTGACGACGGCACAGTATTTCACTGCCAGCGGCCGATCGATTCAGCGTCCGTTGCCGGGAACAGCGCTCACGGCAGAGGTCAACTCCGTGTCTGCGGCATCGCCCGCCGCGCCCGTGAGTGCCATGCGGCCGGCTGCGTTCGTCACGGGAACGGCGGCTCGATTCCACACCGATGTTGGCAGGCCGGTCTCGGCTGGCGGGGGCATCGTTCCCGATGTGCCTATACCTGACCGCGAGCTCGACCCTTGGGTCACCTTCGTCAATCAGCGCGGCTTCTTTAGCAGTTACGCGTCCGAGTACCTCACCCTGCACGGGAAGGTGACGGAGTCCTTCGAGCCGGACTCTAAAATTCTGGGGGATTTTAAGGACTTTCTCTCGCGGCAGGGAATCCGGACCCCGGAGGAGTATTGGTCGCGCGATGAGGACTATTTGCGGCTGCGGATCAGGGCAGAACTTCTCAATCTGGTTTTCGGCCTGGCCGCCGGCGATGAAGTTGAAGTGAAGGGAGACCCTCAAGTGGAGAGGGCGCTCTTCCTGTTCGACAAAATTCCTTTCTTGCTGAAGGCCCCGGGGCTCAAGACGGGCACCGCTTCCGTCGAAACCGCAAAATGAGAAGCTGGAAACTGGAAGTTAGAAGTTAGAAGTTGGAAGCCAAAAGCGATCCCTTGGCGGCCCGAAGCGCGATCGCGCCTGTTTTTATTCCAGCTTCTAACTTCTCGCTTCTAGCTTTTTCTCTTTGCCAGTTCGCGGAGAATGTCCAGAGTCGCGTCGATTTCAGCTTCGCTGTTATAAATCTGGCAAGAATGCCGGATGCCCAGCGGGTCGCCCACGGATCGGGGCCGCAATCGCCGGCGAGTCCACAATTCATCTTCGACCTTCGTAGCAGGCACGCCTTCCAGCGCGTAGACCACTACCGCCCCCGCCAATTCGGGATGAACGGGCGAGTTGATTTTGGCGCCGGGGATCTGCTGCAATCCGGAGCGGAGCCGGTCGGCAAGAAACCGAATGCGCGCCCGCACCCGTTCGGGTCCCAGGCGATTATGGAAATCGATCGCCGCGTCGAGTCCGGACAAGAGGGCGGGATTCCCCGTCCCATATTGCATGAATCTATACATTCCATCCTTGTGATTATCCCACTCGGCGCTGCAGAGCGTGGTCCAAAACAGGTCCTGCTTGTCGTGGCGGATGTAGAGCATTCCGTTGCCCGCCGGGGCGAGCAGCCACTTGTGAGGGCTGGAAAAATAGGCGTCGCAGCCGATGTCTTTGAGATCCACCTTCACCTGGCCGACGGCCTGCGCGCCGTCGATGATGGCGAGGCATCCGTGCTCGTGCGCCAGCGCCGACAAGCGCTTGACCGGCATCACCACTGCCGTGCCCGAGATAATGTGCGGCACCGCCAGCACACGAGTGCGCGGCGTGATCTGGGCGGCAAAGCGTTGGATGATCTCGTCGGGGTCATTGGCGGGAACGGGCACCTCAACCTGCTTCCACACGATCCCATCGCGCTTGACCCGCTCTTGCCAGCCGCAGACGCCGCCCGGGTGCTCTCGATCGGTAGTAATGACTTCATCGCCGGCTTTCATGTCCAACCCGTGAGCCGTGAAGTTCATGCCCATGGTTGCATTCTGGATCAGCGCGAGCTCAAGTGCGTCGGCGTTCACCAGCTTGCCGAGCTTCTCCCGCAACGGTAGTTGCGGGTCGTAGCCCGAGATCCAGTTCGGGGTCTGAGCGGTGTAGTCCCATCGGCAAACCGTGGCCTGAAGGGTTCGCATTTCCTCGATCACGCGCTCGAGCACAGGGCGGGGCACGGCGCCGATGGTCCCGGTATTGAAGAAGGCTTCGCCGCGAGTAATGTAAAACTGGTCGCGAATTTGATCCCAAAAGTTCGGATCAGATTCCTCCGGCCAAGGCATTGGCGTGCCTACCGCCGGCAGTGCGGGACTCGCTGGAACTGGTTTCGCGTTTGCCTCCGTCGCGGCGGAAAGCAGCGGCGGTGCCAGCAGTGAAGCAAGAAAATTTCGACGGTCTAACATGGATGCCTCCAAGAAAATAGTGGCATGTGGCAAGTGGCTAGCAAGAGCCATCAGCGGTCAGCCGTCAGGTTTCAGCAAACACCGGGCGCCCAGAGGCTTGCTGATAGCTGACTGCTGATAGCTGACTACTTGGCCGCTCTTGCCACATGCCACTTCCCACATGCCACTCGTTTCTCTCACGCCACCGCCACCACCTCAATCTCCACCAGCATCTCCGGATCGACCAGGCGAGTGATGCCAACCATGCTGGTGGCCGGGTGAACCTGGCCGAAGAACTCAGCGTGGGCTTTTCCCACTTCCTCCCAGCGGCTGATGTCGGTGACGTAAATGCGCGTGCGGACCACGTGTTCGAGGCTCAGCCCGAGTCGATGCAGCGCGCTCTCGATGTTCTTGATGGTTTGCACGGTTTGGGCGTACATGTCGCCCGGCCCCACGATCTTCCCGGCGGGGTCAGTAGCCGTGGTCCCCGAAACGTAGACGGTATCGCCCACCTGCACGGCGCGCGCGTAGCCCACCTTGGGCTCCCAGGGCGTACCGGAAAAAATCTTGCTTCGTTTCTGTTTCATTGGCTTCTCCTCGAAATGGCGGTTCGTCGGCTGCAAGGCTCGTCCACTGACGAGCTCACCTACTCCTCTTCAACGTAGCGTCGATGAGCGCGCGCCGACCAGGCAAGGCGGCGGCGCCGTCTCACCAGGGCCTCGCGGTACCGCCTTTTTTCTTCCGCCGTACGCACGATCAGAGGCGGAACTGCCCGGGGCTTCCCTTCATCGTCCAGCGCCACGTAGGTGACGAAGGCCGAACTGGTCTGCTTTTGTTTTCCCGTCTTGTAATCCTCGAGATAAACATTCACCTCCACCTCGATGGAGGTGCGAAAAACCCGCGTCACGCAGGCGCGCAAAATAATCAACTCGCCGACGCGGATGGGATGCGCGAAGTCCAAGTAATCGACCGACGCGGTCACCACCAGGCTTCGCGAATGGCGATGAGCGGCCACCGCGCCCGCCATGTCAATCAAGTGCATCACCCGGCCACCTAACACGTTGCCCAGCGGGTTGGTGTCGTTCGGCAAAACCACTTCCACCATCTCCACTTGCGATTCCGCAACCGTTCGTCCTTTCAGTTCAGCCATCTTCATACGGGGTTCGGGATTTGGGGTTCGGGTTTCGGCCTCCGCAGCGCGAACCCCTCATCCGCCTCGTCATGTTAAACCACATCGCCGCCCATGCGGCGCTCGTCGAAGCGTCTCGCCGCTCGCGGGTGCTTTGCCTTGGCGGCTGTGGCCACTTATACTATTTCAGCCGCTGCCTGCAAAGCAATTCCGATTTGGGGTGGTGGCTCAGTTTGATGGAGAGCCGGCTCGGGAACCCTATTGGGCAGGCCCCAAAGCGCATCCTGGGGTCGCCGCAACTCGTCGCTACAATTCCGAACTGACCCACTGCCCGATCTGGGTCCGTGGCGGCAGGAGCGGCTATACCGACGGTCTCCGACGGCCGTGAACTCAGCGCCCGCCGACCCGATACGTGCCGCTCCATGACTTCGGCTGACAGCGTTTTGCTGTCGGCCCGCCAAGCGCGGCCAAACCCTTGGTCAGAAATCTGCTGACCGCTGGCGTGACAATGAGTCCGGCGGCTGAAGCGCAAGAAAAGATCGGGGAGGATACAGACGAGCGATGGTAGGACATGAAGGACGTTATGTTGTAATATTGGTTTGACAGAGCGAATCGGCGGAATTCGGGGTGAGAACGGGTTGCAAGCCACCCCAAGGAGACACGGCCCATGACCATCGAACTCAAGCCCGAACACCGGAGAATTGTCGAGGATGCCGTCCAATCGGGCCGCTACCGTAGCGTCGATGAATTTCTCGATGAAGCATTTGCGGCGTGGAGAACCAGGGATAAGAAGCCCAAATTCGACAGGGAGAAAGCCCGAGCTGCCGCCGACCGCATCCGCGAATTGCGCAAGGGCGTTTCGCTCGGGGGGCTCACGATTAAAGACCTGGTCAATGAAGGCCGCCGGTGAGCCGGTTTATCCTCGATAATACCGTGACCATGGCGTGGTGTTTCACCGACGAAGCCACGGAGTTCACCGAAACCCTGCTCAACCGCCTCTCGGATCTCACGGACACGGCGCTCGTTCCGGCACTGTGGCTCTACGAGGTGGTCAACGTAGCTGAAATGGCGGTCCGCAAAGGGCGCATTACGAGAGAGAAAGCGACCGCGTTTCTTGAGAGCCTCGCGGACCTGCCGATCGAAGTTGAAGATTTGAGTCGGACCGAGGTGTTTGTGTCCGTCCGGGCGCTGGCAGAACGGTACAGGCTGACCAGCTACGATGCGGCGTACCTGGAACTGGCAATCCGTCACCGGTTGCCCCTCGCGGCATTCGATAATGATTTGAATAAAGCCGCCCGAGCCGCCGGAGTCGAGTTGGTGAAGCCATGAATCGCTTTTCCCGCGCTCTCGTTGACTGTACTCCGGCTTGAAGCCTTGCTGAACGCCAGTCCCCTGCCGATCCGAAACGTCTCGCTCAATGACTTCGCCTGACGGCGTTTCGCTGTCGGCCCGCCAGGCGCGCCCAGACCCTTGGCCAGAAATCGGCTGACCGAGATTACCCGCTTGACCTTCCGAGGGACGACACTCTTTTCGATGCCCTCATGCCGATGTGTCCTCATGCTGGCCGCGAACGCCTGCCCCTCCCGCGAGCTCGACATGATGTTTGACCGCTCGGTGCCCGGCTTCTTCTGCAAAAGGCATCAGATGCTCGCGGATGTAGGTACCGAGGGAACCGATGCGGACGACAGCGATAAACAGACTTCTTCGTTGCTCGTACACCACCTGCGCCAGGCCCTGCATTAATGAGAAAATAATTGGCCGCCTTGATTAACATCGGCGAGTAGCCTAACATTCTCTTACGCAGAAGTAGCCCTCACCATGATTGGCAAGACGATTTCGCACTACCGCATTATCGAGAAGCTGGGGGGCGGGGGCATGGGCGTTGTCTACAAAGGCATCGATACGCTGCTTGATCGCCCCGTCGCCATCAAAGTCCTCTCAGCCAACCTTTCCCAGAACGAATCCGCAATGAACGGATTTCTGCGGGAGGCGAAGGCCGCTTCTGCACTGAACCATCCCAATATTCTTACAGTTCACGACCTGCTTGGGGCTGGGGGAGTCCGTTTTCTTGTGATGGAGCTCGTTGAGGGCGAAACCCTGCGCAGGCACATCGGTAAGAAGGGGATGGACCTCAAGCAGGTTCTAAACATTGCACTAGAGTTAGCGGAAGCTCTTGCCGCAGCACACCGAGCGGGTATTGTTCATCGGGACCTTAAGCCTGAAAACATCATGGTTCGAACAGACGGGCATATCAAAGTAGTGGACTTCGGATTGGCCAAGCTCTTGGTGGCTAAAGCGAAGGTTCAATTGGAAGGGGATTCTGACGCGCCCACACTTCCCCTAACCGGGGCGTGGGAGCCGGGAGTCAACGCGGGGCAAGAACAAAGCCATATCGCGGGCACACTTCACTATATGGCGCCCGAGCAGTTTTCGGGCACGACTGTAGACCATCGCGCCGACATTTTCAGTTTCGGTGTCGTTTTGTATGAGATGGCGACGGGACAACAGCCATTCCAGGGCCACACCACGGCCGAAGTCATCGACGCCATTATCGGCAAAGAACCACGACCCGCCATCGATCTTTCGCCGGCTCTTCCTCCACAACTTCAAGAGCTCATTTCCAAGTGTTTGGAAAAGGACCCGTCCGACCGCTACCAGAACATGGAAGACATCGCGGTGGACATTAAGCGGCTCAAACGGGCATCAGGTACCAGAAGTGGGCCTGTCTCTGTCCCGAGTGGAATCCAACCAAGAGGACGTATCGGCCAGAAAACCACCAGCGTAGCCGTTGCAATTACCACTGGACTGCTTTTTGTGCTTGCAGTCGCAACTCTGGTCTACTTGCACAAGTTCGGTTCGCGAGCGTCCCAGCCAGTGCAGCTCGGCCAATGGGGAAAGGACGTGGAAAATGCAGTAATCTCACCCGACGGCACTACGATAGCGTTCGACAGCGATGCGACGGGACAGCGGGAGATATATGTGATGCCCGCAGCGGGCGGCGATGCAGTTCAACGCACCAGCGGCGAAGGCGACAAGAGTGATCCTCGCTTCTCGCCGAACGGATCACAAATTGTATATTCGTTAACTAAAGAGGAATCGAAAGAGATTTGGACTGTGCCAACCCTCGGGGGCCGGGAAGTCAAGTTTATATCTCCAGGCCATCTTGCCGATTGGTCTCCAAACGAAGACGAGATCGCCTACGGTCGGGAGCAAACCGGAGAACTCGCGTCGGTCTGGATTGCGGACTCTTCCGGCCGTGACCAGGGCAAAATATACAGTTCTCGTTTTGAGTATATAAATGGTTTGATCTGGTCACCCGACGGGAGGTGGATCTTCATAAACACTGAGGAGGCGCCACTGATTGTGCGTCCTGACGGGTCGTCCTTAGTCAACTTGAAAGCCAAAATGGACCCCTCGATTGGGTCCGTCTCATGGTCTTCCGATGGGCAATATTTGCTTTACAGCAGCCGCCAGGATCACATTTTGAACATTTGGAAGCTTCGAGTTCCGGTTGGCGAACCAGAAAGAGTCACGAGCGGGCCCGGCGACGACTTTGATCCAATGCCGCTCCCAGGCGGAAATGGGCTAATCTACGTCCACGGACAATTACAACAAGAGATTTCAGTCCATTCAGTTCGGGGCGGGGGCGAAGACCAAGTAGTAAGCGGTGGTTGGTTCGGTGCCCCATCGATATCCCCTGACAAAACGCAAATAGCGTACCTCCAAGAAGAACCGGGCGCCGTTGGGACTGGATCAGCATGGATTGCTGGAATTAACGGGCAAAACCCCACAAAAATCGCGACGGAGAACAACCCTTATTCACTCGTTTGGTCTCCCGACAGCAAGCGGCTGGCGTACTCAGCTCTCGTGGGCCCCGAGACGCCGGAGCATTACCACATATTTGTTCTAGACCTGGCCGATAAAAGGAGCAACCCGATCACCAACGGGAATTCGGACGAATATGTTTGCAGTTGGAGCCCAGATTCCCAGACTATTCTATTCGTGAGGTCCGCTGCCGGAACGGACATTCTGACGAAGCTTACCCTAGGCAATGGGGTCCAATCCGTCATCGGGCAAAACTTCGAATCCGGGAGTTATTCGCAAACTGGCAAGTGGATCCTTGCAACCGGCTCGACTGACGTGCCGAAGGCAAACGGGCTTTGGGTCATACCTTCAGCGGGAGGTGCCCCCAAGAGGATCTACTCCCAGGCTGTGGGCGCCGCTCAATGGGCGCTCCGAGACCACGCAATTATTTTTAGCATTCCCGGCACTCGCAAAGGAAAGATACAGCTTTGGAAGCTTGAGGTAAGCGATGGCAACAATATTGGAAGCCCTTCGCCTTTTATCAGCATTCCCTCGACAACAAGCGTAGGCAACGAATGGGAAGCGACCGACGATCTTTCGCTCGTCGTCTATCCAAGACCGCGCAATCAGGTGAACTTCTACAAGCTGATAACCGGCCGCTAGTGGCTGGAACGCGGGTAGCCTCGGCACGCCATTCCTGCCGTGGGCTTGTCGATGTCCGGAATCCGCAGAGCCGACAGCACAAGAACCATCCCGTGGCGACCGGCTCGCGCAACCGGTGTTGCTCACTGAACTGTGTTGGATTATCTCAAGAGTTCGAAGGGGCTTGCGGCGCGTTTCACGGGCGTCCCGCCCGTGAGGTAACGAAGATCACGGCCAAGATGGCCGTGCCACGAGAATGGGCAACACAAACGGGTTGTCGCATTTCTTTGTGCGCTCGCGGGTGCCGCATACCTGCCGATGTTTTTTATCGGCAGGTGTGCGCCAGAGAGGCCTGTAATGCTGGCGTGTCCGAGCTGAGGCACTGCTATGGTCTCAATAGGTAGAAGTTCGGTGGATGACAGTAAGACACACCAGCGCGTCGTCGCGCGGCAGGCGTACTCTCATCGCGCGCAGGGCCACGCCATGGCGTGCCCCTACGGTTCGGCCGAAGCGCTTAGTTCCTAGACCTTAGTTCCTGGCAGGTGAGGCAGTATCGGGCCCAGGGAAGTGCCTGAAGACGATTGCTGGAGATTTCTTCTCCGCACCCATCGCAAAGACCATAGGTCCCTGCGGCAAGCTGCCGCAGCGACCGGTCAATATCCTTCAGCATTCGCGAGCGAAGATCAAGCGTCACCGCCGCAACATCCTGGATTACGGACTTCACCGCGAACTCATCGGCGTCCGGAGTCTGGATGTTGGCTGCAAGGGCCTCGGGCTCTCTCTTCACCGAAGCGAGAAGCTCGTTGCGCTTCTTGAGTAAGAGGGCCTTGTACGTGCCCTTTCGAGTTTTGATTGTTGCCGTTGCCATCAAAATATTAATTCCTCATTCTCTTCCGGGCTGGCCTCGTGCCGAACCAAGCCCTTTAATCGCGGTTACATCAGATGGAATTCAGGGGGCCCAGGTTGCATAAAATTCGAAGTTTTTTTTCGAGAGAAACTTAACTGTTTTGTTTGGCTTCCAACGAGTCCCCCGGGAGACGTGGTAGAATCCGTCCGTCGCTGAGTCAGGGAGAGCGGCACGGGCGTCTCGCCCTTGATTTAGAGACGTGGCAGAATCCCTCCGACCGCGGGTTCCTGCCGTCGCCCGGACGAGGTTTGCAAATGGCAGCAAGCGGGAAGGCGATGCTCGACCGCATTCGGATGGCCTTGGGGCGGCAGGAGGCGAGCGCCCCGGAGTCCAGAATCACCACGCTGCCGCCTGCCCGGCTCGAAGGCGTGATGCCGCCCATTGCACCCGAGGACCGAATTTCAAAGTTCGAGGCGGAATTCAAAAATGTAGCCGGCTGCCCTCACCGCGCCTCGAGCCGCTCAGAGCTGGAGGTGATTCTTGGAACGATCATCCAGAATTCCGAATCCCGCTCGGCGGTTCTGACGCGAAATCCGATACTGCGACATTTGGAATTGGCGGCAATGCTGCGAGCGCGGGGAATCGCCGTGGCCGAGTGGCCGGTGGCCTCTTCGGAAGGCTCCTCGCCGCCGGCGCCGGCGGGCGAACGGGGCGCTTATCGCCAACAATGTTTCTCGGCCGGAGTGGGCATCAGCGGCGTCGATGGCGTCCTGGCCGAAACAGGAAGCCTGATTTTAAGCAGCGAAACCGAGGGTAGCCAGCTCGCGTCTCTTGCGCCTCCGGTCCATGTAGCTCTCTACCGCCGCGAGCAGGTGGTGAGCTCTTTGGATGATGCGCTGGAGAAGCTCACGCCGTCCGCCGGGGCGGCGCCAGGAGCGGAGCCACCGGGGTCTGCGAGAGGACGATCCATTGTGTTCGTCACTGGCACGAGCCGCACTGCCGACATCGAGCAGATTCTGATTCGCGGCGTTCACGGCCCGCGCGATGTCCACGCCATTCTCGTGGAGGAAACGTGCCTCGCGGAATTCGGCGCGGCGCAGAAGTAATTTCGAGTATCGGCGGCGCGAAGCTGATTTCGATTCTTGCCGCTGGCCAGTTCCGGTTAGTTCACGACTTTCGACATGGGGTAAGATAGACTCGGCGCAAGGACAACGACGATGACTTTGCTCATGGAAGAAATCGTTCAGCAGCCGGCGGCGTTGGCGGCGGTGCGGAAGTTTTACACCAGCCCGGGCGCGGTTCCGGAGAAGAGTCTCAAGAAGTACTGCAAGCGATGGCCACCGACGGTAGTCTTCACCGGCATGGGATCGTCGCTCTTCGCCGCCTATCCAGCGCAAGCGTATCTCACCTCGCTGGGCATCCGGTCGATCGTCTGGGAGACCGCGGAGTTGCTTCACTATCACCTCAAGGCGCTGAAAGAGGACACACTCCTGGTGGTCGTCTCGCGCTCGGGAGAGACGGTGGAGATCGTGCGCTTGCTGGACAGCCTGCCGAAGAGAATGTGCGTGCTCGCGGTGTGCAACGTGGAGGCCAGCACGCTGGCGCGGCGAGCCACTCTCTCGCTCCCCATGCTGGCGGGCGAGCAAGCCACGGTGGGCACGAAGGCTTACATGTGCGCGGTCGCAGTCTTGATGTACGTCGCCTTTGCTCTGGCGCGAGGAGACAATCGTTCGTTCACTGAGACCATCCTGCACGCCATCGATATGCAGGAGCGCATCCTGGAGAGCCGCGACATTCTGACCTCGCCCACCATCGAGTTCTTCAATGAGCCGCCCTACGTCGCACTGCTCTCGCGCGGGGCCGACCTGGCTTCCGCGTACCAAGGCGCGCTGATGTTCAAAGAAGTCGCGCGCCTCGCGGCCGAGCCCATGAGCGCCGCGCAATTCCGCCACGGCCCCATTGAGATCATCAATCCCGCTCACCGCTACGTCATCTTCGCGCGGCAGGGGCCGCAGAAGGGCGGCGCAAAGACGGCCAGGTTCCTGCTGAAGCTGGCGCGCGACATTCAAGCGCACAGCGGGCGAGTGCTGCTCCTGAGCGACCTGCCTTTCGACTTGATCCCCAACACCTGCCTGATCCAAGTCGAGCCGCTGCGCTGGGGCATGGGCACGCTGGTCGACATTCTTTACATCCAACTCCTCGTCCACGATCTCGCCGTTCGCGCCGGCCTCGAACCAGGCAAGTTCCGGATTGCCGAAAGCGTGACGCGAGTGGAATAGCCTTCCCACGAGTTGCATAGACTTTTCGGAATATGAAAATTTTGATGGCCTATGAAAAATGGAAGCGGTGGGGCAGAATGCCACACTTTTCCCAAAATCGCAAATCTCTGCAAATTTTATTTCCGCGCAAGCTCTTTATTTGCGTTACTTAGAAAAATTAGTTTCAAAAGTTTCAAAAGTTTCAATAGTTACATTTGGCGGGTCGTGGTTTGGTGTCTATTATTACGTTACTAATATACCAAAAGTAATATTCAACCCAAGGGCTCCTGCCGCACTGGCGGTCTAGCGGCTCGTCGAACGACTGATGAAAAACTCATCAGCCCGCCGCTTGCGCTGCGTGAATGTCGACCGCGCGGACGAGAACAGGGGGGATTCAGGAGTAGGGACCCAGGGTTCGGGTGTCGAGTTGTCTTACGACGGCGGCGCCACTTATGTCGCTCCGTACAGACCACCCTCTCTGTGCCTCAGCACCGCACGCGTCAGTCCCAATTCTTCACCTGCGGCCAGACTTCGTTCAGGGGCCGCTTGAGGCCGCGGCAGTAGAAGACGTCGAAATGCTCATAGGGCATGGAGTAGGGGTGATAAACGCTGGCGACCTTCCGCACAAACGCGAATAGCTGTTCGAGCCGTTCCTGGCGGTCGTCCATCACGATCATACTCTCTCCGGTGTAACCACGCGGTCCCCAGAGGAAGTAGCTCTGATGCCCACTGATAGCGGGCGGCAAGCCGTATTTTGGGCCAAACAGGTCGATAGCTCCGGCTTGCCCGTAATTCTGGCCGAAGATGGCGGTTTGGGGACGGACTTCCGGCGGCAGGTTGTTATAGACGCGCGCCACGGTGGCCGCCATCTCCTCCCAGCCGAACTGGTCGGCAAAGATTTGTGGCAGCGGGCCCAGCTTATGAGTTTCAAGCCGAGGCGGCTGGAGATGCAGCGCATTCGTGTATCGAACGTAAGTTTCGGGTGGCAGCACTGGAATCACGAGCGGCGAAAGCACCGCGCCCGCCACAATCATGAGGGCGGGGTAGGCGAGCTTCAGCCATGCGTGTCGGGGCTGCCGAAGCCACGATTCCCACATCACGCTGCCGCCGGCGAACAGCAGCGGGAAGGCAGGATAGAGGTAGTAGATGCGCGGGTTGAGAGTGATAATGACCGCCGCGGTGAAGACCCATGCCCAGCCCAGGGCGCGAAACGGCTTTCCGCGTGCCGAAAAGAGGTAAAGCCAGAGGCCCGCCAGCCAGATGGGCAGAGTCAAGGGAAGGAGTGTCAGGATTTCCTCACCGAAGAATGCCAGCGGTCCGAGAGGCACGTCGCGCCCGATGCGACGGATATTGGCCTGCAATTCCAGAAATGGGAAGTGATGGCGGACATTCCATAGGAGGTTCGGCACGAAGATCAGGAAAGCGATCGCGCCGCCGATCCAGATCCAGGGGCTCAGGAGCGAGCGGCGCTGCGGCGTCAGCAGCATGCCAACGACGATCCCTGCACCGAAGATCAGCATGGAGTATTTGTTTTCGATGCCGAACCCCGCCAGGATGCCAAACCATATCCAGAGCTTCTGATTTCCGGTCTTGACGATGCGGATGAACAGGTAGGCGCAGCCCATCCAGAACAGCGGCTCGAAGGCGTTCATGGTCAGCAGGCTGTCAGCCCCAAGAAAACCCGGGGCCACCAGGGCGGCGATGGCAGCCAGGCCCTGGGCAAAGCGCTTCCCGCCCAGCTCGCGGGCGATCAGGGCGGTAAGAGCAACTTCCGCTGCTCCCGCCAAAGCGGGGAATAATCGGATGGCCGGAAGCGAATCGCCAAGCAGTGAGCGCGCCATCCAGGTGATCAACGCAATCAGCGGCGGCTGGTCCACGTAACCCCAATCCAGGTGCCGGCTACACGCGAGGTAATACAACTCGTCAACGAAATAGCCGTAATGCCGGCCGGCATACAGATGGACCAGCAGCTTGCAGGCGGAGAGGCAAAGGATTACCGCGGTGGCGGCAGGCACCCGGTGGTTCTGGTGTCCAGCGTCAAGGTTCGAGGTGGATGAGGGGCTCATCAATCGTGAAACTCACTTATACAACTTCTTCGGAGAGAGAGGAAAGCTTCCACCGAAGCGTGAGAGGACCTCAAGAAAAGTATGTTGACCGGGCCGGTTGCGCGGAGGCTCTTGCTCATTCTGGAACATGCCGATAGTATAGGCATGATGGGAGCTGCCGCAGTCGCATCCGCCAACTCAACTCAGCACGTCATTCACCAGGGCGACTCGCGCTCTCTCGATTGGATCGATTCTGGTTCGGTCCATCTCGTTCTGACTTCTCCGCCATACTGGACGCTCAAAGAGTACCCGCTTCGAGAAGGACAGCTAGGTGCGGTTGCGAGTTACGACGAATTCCACGACGAGCTTGAAAAGGTCTGGAAGCACTGTTTCCGGGTGCTGGTTCCCGGTGGCCGTTTGGTCTGCGTGGTCGGAGACGTGTGTTTGTCGAGGCGCAAGCACGGCCGGCACTCGGTCATGCCCATGCACGCGGACATTGTTGTGAGGGCTAGGAAGATTGGATTCGACAATCTCAGCCCGATCTTCTGGTACAAAATCGCGAATGCGAGCTACGAAGTGGAAAACGGGTCAAGCTTCCTGGGAAAGCCTTACGAGCCAAACGCCATCATCAAAAACGATGTTGAGTTTATCCTGATGTTGAGGAAGCCGGGCGGCTACCGCCAGCCGACCGAACAGCAGCGGATCGCATCCAAGTTGACCGAGCAGGAATACCAGGAATGGTTCCAGCAGGTTTGGAATGGTTTGATGGGAGAGTCCACAAAGGAGCATCCCGCCCCCTATCCAGCAGAACTGGCATATCGCCTGGTCAGGATGTTCTCCTTCACGGGCGACACGGTGTTGGACCCGTTTATGGGTACAGGAACGACACTGCTAGCAGCGGGCCGCTGCGGCAGAAACAGCATTGGAGTTGAGATCGAGCCCGCTTATGTGAAGAAGGCCAAGGTGAGACTGGAAACCGAATTCTCTTCCCTCTTTGACGAAGGGCGTCCGTCCATCATCGTCCGGTAAATCTCTTTTTGTAAAGGTCGCAAATCCGCTGGATGAATTTCCCATAATGGACGGGGTTGTCTCGCTGAGGCGCCAGCTCGCCAGTCACGAGTTTAGAGGGATTTATGCCGTCGTAGTCCACCACGATCACCGCAAGCGCTTCTGGAAGTTCGCCAGGATCATCCGGAGTGTCCCTAAGCGGAATCTTTTCAAAAATGGACACAGTGTCTTTGACTACTTTCTCCATCTTGAACTTGGGCCTGACTAGGCCCTTGGCGAACGCGTCAGGATTCTCATAGAGCGGCGAAACGTTTACGATCACGATTGCCCCCGCAATGCACTTGCGGTTGTGGTTGTGCATGTGGTTTGAGTACGCGATGATGTCGCCGTATCTGTTCTTTCTCGCCTTGCCGTGCGCGGTCATAATCGTTTTGTGCTCAACGGACACGCGGACCGCGATCTTCGGGCTATCTCCGGCTTCGCAAAGCACAAGATCAATGGAACGCTCGGCAACCGTCGTTTGAACCGCAGGGTTTTTCTGTGGCTTCAACTCCCCTCGATTGAGGGCGGATCGCAGGGCAGGACAACTTTCTTGCAAATCGGCAACGACGAAATCGGATAGCGCGTCGGAATTGGCTTGGCTGCGTGGGTTAAAACCCAAGTGAGCATTCACCCATTCAATGTAGGATTTTGGTGCTCGCAAAGTGGGCGAACAGTATCACGGGAAGGGCGAAAATAAAAGACGCGCGGGAGAGGTGATGACCAGGAAAGCCGCAGACCTTACAAACGGAGGTCTGCGCTGCTTGCCGAGACCGGCGCGGGGGTTGGGACGACTGCGGATGAGTTCCGAAGGGATATTCGTATCGAGCAGGAAACCGCTCATAGATCAATCGGACGTCCGGTAGAGGGGTTGCGGCCGAAATCCGCGTCATCCGCGAGACCCCTTACTGGTTCGAACACGTCCACGAGGCTTTTTCGTGCCCGCCTCGCCGGCTCCGGACCAGAAGACTGAAGCGCCTGAAAGACAACATCCTCCGCGTCCTTAAAGGCGCCGCTCTGGAGACGCTGGTTAATCAGCGCCTCCACCTCCGGTTTGGTAATCTGGATGGTCAATCGAGTCTCCTTTTTCAACGCTACTCTACTCCCACCTTACCTTGCTCCCGCGCCCTGAGTCAACATTGCCAAACATGAACTCAACTGACCCTAAGGGCAAGCTTTGGCTCTGGGTACCAACTTTTCTCGACCGTTGTCCCGAGGTGGAATGGCACGTGATCCTGGACAACTACGGGACGCACCAAAAATGTGACGCTTGGTTGGCCGCGCATCCTAACGTTCATTTCCATTTCACCCCCACCTCGGCCAGTTGGTTGAACCAGGTGGAAATCTGGTTTGGCATTTTATCCCGCAAGGCCTTGCGCAGTCTGAGCAGCAAGAACACGGTCGAACTGCGGCAGGCCATCGAGAGGTTCATCGCTGCCTATGCCCAAAATGCCAAGCCGTTCAAATGGCGGAAGCGCCAGGTGAAAGGCGCGCAGCTTCGAAATACTATCGTTAATTTACGCAACTGAGCACTAGCGTTTGGCGCGCCGCCGGAAAGGAATCCCGACGATGGCGATGATCGCGATCCCGGCGATCGCGTACCACGCGTAGGGCATTAACGGATTGCCGATGGGCAACGTTGCGTTGGCCGGTATCAGTCCGATGGATGGCAGAGTATTGTGGAAGAGCGGTTCCAAGTCGTGGGTCGCGCCCACCGCCGACACGTACTGATGAAAGTTTTGAGCGTAAGGGTAGTAAGTGAGGTAGAGGCCTAAGCAAGCGAAAAACAGGAGGACGGGCAGGTAATTTTCCGCCACCGTAACGAAGTTGTAGAGCCGGCCTGTCTCTTCGCGCCGCACCCATCGTTTCACGTTCACATAGCCCATGCAAAGCGCGGTGAGCAGACTTAAGCCCGCCACCCAAGCCACATAGATCCCCATGATGAGCGCCGTCCAGTTGTAATTGACGCTTCGGGCGAGAGGGTCTTTACCCCGGAGAGCATCTAACGATTCGCGGCTTTGTTGAAGGGTGTACTCGAGCGACGCGGCTTGATCGGCCTGTCCCGTTCGACGCAATAGAGGGATCAATTGGTCGTGCGCATCCTTTTCCACGGCCAGCCCCATCAGCCGTTCAATCAACGAGCTTCCATCCAACTGCATCCGCTCGCCCAGATGCGCGGCCGCCCAGTAGGCGCGCAGAGCTTCGGGCGTGTGGCCCGCTGTTTCCGCATCCTTTCCTAGTTTTCGGATGAGCAAATCGGCATACATGCGGATATTTATAAAACTGGGTATCGGATACGCGGCTACCATAAAGAGCAGGGTTTCGGGCTTGGCGAGGTTGTGCTCACGCAGCCAGGTCCGGTCCAGGTCAAACTCGCGTTGTTTATAGGAGTCATACCGCGCCGCCGCGAAAGCCTTCTCCATCACGCTGCGCCACTCCGTCTCTTTGGCCAGGTCATCCAATCTCGAGGATGGCGGGAAGTTGCCGTGCCGGTCATCAACCATCTGCCCGCCTTCGAGCAGGTAAGGAAAGGCGTTGTCAGGGTCCCACGCTTCGAGAAGTTTCAACATGGGCGTGAAATTGGGATTCCTGCGGTCATCGGGTCCAAGGTTGACGAAAATCTTGGAATAAATCCAGGTGAGCCCCGGGTCAATGGTCACCGCCTCGGCAGCCAGACGCATGCATTCCTGTCCTCCGCTCGGTGAGTGCATGGCCGCGAACGCGAGGGATCGGGCATCGCGTCGCTCTTCTCCGGTTCGAACCGCCTCCGCGAGCGTTGGGTGAGGAATCTTGCTGGCGCGCTCCAACCAATCAGAAGAATGTGCCAGGCTGAGCTGCATCAGCGGCCCTTGAAACGCCTGGCGAAAATCCGGCACAAAGAAGAACGCAATTGACCAGACCAAAAACAGAAGGCTCATGAAGCGCGTTTTGCGCATAACTTCCTCCGGCCCGTGGTCTCAAGCGATAGGGGCGGGGATGCTGTCGCTCGGCTCGGGTTTAGGGGTTCCTGCATGGGTTGCTCGATCCCACAAATCATCAACCCGCCAGGGGCGGATCTCCGGGACCTGCCGGGGCGCTCGAGTTCTGGCGGATCACGCCGGACAGGTCAGTGAAATAGAAATTGCCATTTCCCGCACCGGTGATGGGGTTCGCGCTTACCTGATAAATGGAGATCGTCGCCCCGCAAGCGCCAAGACCGGGGGGCATCAGTGTTCCGTCGTTGGGGACGCCGGGGCTGACGCAGGGAACGTAATAGAAATTGTATCCGCTCTTGATTCCGGACCCCAAGACACTATCGATCAACCCCGCAGCCAAACTCGTGGAAGGATTTGCGTTGCCGTCCAATTGCTTCAGCGTGTAGCTGTATCCGCTCCCGTAAGTCGACGAATAGGAGAGTTCGGCGGAGTCGATGGTCCGGAGTGACCCCACGGCCGAGGCCTGCTCGGCCGCCAACCTTGACTTCATGAGGTCGGGAATGGCGAGCCCCATGAGAATCAGAATAATCAGAACAACTATCAGCAGTTCAACGAGGGTGAAACCGCGCTCCCTTGTCTGCATCGTATCGTCCTCGCGGGTGGCGAGTCGGCGCCGCTCTTTGCGGAGTATCCTATCACAGGCGCACGATGAATAGAGCGTGACTGGAAAACGGGGAAGTGTCCAAATCTGGAGGTGTCGTCCGAATCGTCGCCAATCCCGGGCGTCTGTCATCCCTTCCCTTCGGTCAGAGCCTGCCCTGAGCGTAGCGAATGGGGCAGGCTCTGAGCCCGTCGCTGTCATGCCGAGCCCGTTCGCTGTCATTCCGAGCGAAGCGAGGAATCTCGCTCTGTCGCTTAGGTAAACTCCGCGAGGGCCGATTCGATTTTCGAGTTTCGATTTTCGAATTTCGGTTCCTGCCATTTTCGATTTTCGAGTTTCCAATTTCGACTTTCGCCAGTTTCCAGTTTCGGTTCTCGCAATGCTCTGACCCGACTTTCGAGTTTCGATTTTCGAATTTCGGTTCCTGCCATTTTCGAGTTTCGGTTCCTGCCAATTTCGATTTTCCAGTTTCGAATTTCTGTTCTTGCAGGTGCTCGCAAAGTGGGCGCGCAGTATCACGGGAACGGCGAAAATAAGAGACGTGCGGGTAGCCGCGCTCAGCATCCTTCTCAGCGTGTGCGTTTCTCCGGTGACAAAACCCTAAGGCTACCTCAAACACGAGTTGGGGGCTGGCGGGGAACCGTTTGGGGGTCTGCGGAACTTAGATGATGGGCGTTGCGGCACAACAAACGAAACTGGAAAATGGAAATTCGAAACTGGCACCAAGACCAGTGGCAAGTGGTGAGTGGCGAGCGAGGAGGTATCAGCGGCCAGCCGTCAGCTTTCGGCAAGAGCTGCTGGCGCAGCGGTTGGCCCTCCAGAAGCTCTGCGGCTTTGCGTCGGATTTCTCTCCGCACATCCCTGCGCAAGACCCGTGCAGCGCCACAGCCGCAGGGCAACGCATCATAACCGCCCACACCGGTAGAATGACGCAGACTTCAAAAAGCGGGAGCCGGCGCGCCCGGCATCATTTGCGGACAGTCACTTCGTCGCTTTCTTTTCCGCCGCGGCGGGCGCCGCGGTCACCTCGGTGGACTTTCCTTCCACGCCGGTGGTCCAGGTGTTGCCGTCGGTGGACCATTCGTACTTGAAAGTGTATTCGGTGGGCGAGACTTCCTTGATCGTGAATTTGCCCTTCATCACCTGGCCGCCCATTTTCGACTCGCTGTTCCAGGTCCAGGTGTCTCCTTCCAGTGTTCCTTTGGAAACGTCGTGCTCGCCCATGTTATCGAACGCATCGTAGGTATAGACTTTTTCTTCAGAGTTGTAACCCATTATCGCGATTTCATGTATTGCTCCCATCGGGCTCTTTCCGTCGGAGTGGAAAGCCACGAAGAAGCCGCCCGGGAGCCAGGTGTTGTGGTCAGTACTGGTAAACTTGCCGCCGGGTCCCATTGAACCTGGCTTCAGCTCGCCCTCTGTATTCCAGTGACCAATGAAATATGCGAGCTTTTTCTGCTCCGGACCAGGCTTCGGCATTTTCGGCGGCGCCTGCGCCCAGACGGCCTCGGCGAAAATGATTACAGCCAGCAGTGCTAAAGTCAGCGCTCGTTTCATCTTTGTTGTCTCCTTGTGTTTCGAATCTCGAAGCCGGCGTTGCATGATGGGCGGTGCCCCGCGTTGGAACGCTGGAGTCGAGGCCGGAGAGTATAAGTCACACTTCGCCGGCATGCAACCGGCCGTCGGACTTGTTCGTCTCTTTCCTGGGGAATCACGACGAGGTCAAAGCGTTGCTCCATACCCGCAAGTATCGCTGAACCGGGCGGCTCAGGCGCCCAGAAAGCGCCGTGCGGGCCTACTGGCCCTTCGCTGTCATCCCTTCCCTTCGGTCAGAGCTTGCCCTGAGAGGTTGTAACTTTTTTGTTTTTTCGCGAAAAGCGGTGCTGAAAACAATGAGCTTAGACAGGAAAAAATCATCGTAACGCAATTAAGTCACAGACTCTGAGCGCAGCGAATGGGGCAGCCTCTAAGTCCGTTCTGTGGACGAAGAGCTTGTCCTGAACGCCCCGGCCTGGAGTTCCTCGGTCCCGTCAGGTCGCAACAGGACGTGGGGCTTAAGGGTTTTGTTCGCCCCGAAAACAGCGCGGCAGTAGCGCCACCCGATTCCGGGGAGGTCTGCGTATAGGTAAAGCTGAACCGAACGATTGGCCATGAGGTCTCCTTCCCCGGATTAATACTTAGTTCCGGGGTGTTTTTGGGGAGACCCCCGAAAAAGTGGCAGGAAAGTGGTAGGACGGCTTCCTTAGAGTGAAAAAAAACGCATTTTTGCTGGCATTTCTTGAACTCTGGTGCCGAAGAGAGGACTCGAACCTCCACTCCCTGACGGGAACTACACCCTGAATGTAGCGCGTCTGCCAATTCCGCCACTTCGGCAAGATGCAACCGATACGGTCACCGCTGAACGGATATGAAATCTATTCCGGCTGCAGTTTCTCATCTTGCCATTCGAAAAAAGTTCTGTCAAGAAAAGCCACCCATTCGCGACGTGGAATTCGAGAGCGACGTTCCCTGCGTGAATCGGCAGACAGAGCCAGCAATCTGGCCGCTTGGTTCGTGCCCAACTCCGACAATCTCCTTTACTTTTCCAACGTCAACGCGGGCAGGCCCGCTTGGCGGAGCAACTCGTTCACATGCGCAACGTCTTTGGTCTTCAACTCCGCCCACGCGTTCAATGCTTTTTGCGTGAGCTGGCGATCGTGCTCGAAAGCCGTCAGCGCGTCAACGGTTGGGGCCACGTCAGCGCTTTCCACCGCGCGGTCGAGCTCTCCCCACGCCGCGCTGACAGATCGGAGGGTGGGCTGAGCAGTGGCGGGCGCCTCCGCTCCGAACCCGCTGGCGCTCGGTGGGCCAGCCACCGTCATCACCTTCTTGTCGAGGGATTCAACCTGCGCCGCCAAGGCCTGCTGCCCGCCCAGCTTCGCGACGAGGCCGTGCAATTGGTCGTGCAGACGATTTGCCTCTCGCGAAGCGTCTTGAAGTTTCGCTTGGTTCTCATTGATCGCCCGCGCCAGCGTAAATTGCTTGACGAGATCCGCTGGAGGCATCTTGACGCGCGGGTCCGGTTTCAAGGCGAGTGGCTGAGTGTGACTATGTCCCTCCGCCGCGAGTCGCACGCTATAAAGCCCCGGCGGCGCCCACGGGCCGGCTCCACCTCCGCCGAAGAACGCCGCTCGCGGGTTTTGTTGGGCCGTCGAGGCGGCGTAATGCATGTCCCACACAAAGCGGTGCATCCCGGCTTCGGCCGAGAGCGGAGTCGAAGGATGAATCCAGTACATAGGAACGTCGATTCTCTTTGGGTCGAGCTGCGGTGGCTTGTCGCCGCTGGAATATCGCCGCACCAGCTTCCCCTCGCTGTCAGTGATCTCCAGAGTAACCGGCGTGTTCGGCCGTGATTTCAAAAAGTAATCAATCACGGCGCCGTTGGTCGGATTTTCTCCTTGAGGGGTTTCCGGCGGCAGCGGCGTGCCCTCGAATCCGGCGGGCCGAACGCGCACCGCGGTTTGCGGCCGGAAGAGCCACGCTTCAGCCGCGGCTACTTCCGGGTTCAACTGGCGCAGCGGAGTGATGTCATCGAGAATCCAAAATGAACGGCCGTGGGTGCCGATCACCAGGTCGTCATCATGAATCACCAAGTCGCGCACCGAAGCGTTGGGCAAGTTGAGCTGTAGCGGCTGCCAGCCATCGCCGTCGTTAAATGAAACGAAAACGCCCGTCTCGGTGCCGGCGAATAGCAACCCCTTGCGCACCGGGTCTTCGCGCACCGCGTTGACAAAACTGCCTGCCGGAATTCCCGCGGTGATTTCCCGCCACGTCTTGCCGCCATCGCGCGTGCGATAAATGTGCGGGCGAAAATCATCGAGCCAATGCCGGTCCACCGCGGCGTAAACCGTGTTCGCGTCGTGGCGAGACGCTTCCAGAATTCCAATCTTGCTCCAGGGCGTCAGCTCCGGCGGCGTGACGTTGCGCCAGGTCTTGCCGTCATCGCGAGTCACTTGAATGAGCCCGTCGTCAGTGCCGATCCAGATCTCGCCGGCGCGCAGCGGCGATGGCGCGATTGCAAAAATCACGCCGCGGCGCTTCCCATCGCCCGGATTGACGTCGGCAACCGTGGCGGCGTCGAGGTTGGGCGGCACTCCTGGGTCTTCACGCGTCAAGTCAGGGCTGAGGACTTGCCAGGACTGCCCGCCGTCCTTTGTGCGGAAGAGGACCTGGGTGCCGAAGTAAAGCTCGTGTGGGTCGCGAGGCGAGAAGACCAGCGGCAACGTCCAGGCGCTGCGATAGTGGCCCGGATGCGCGAGCGAGGGCGTGATGTTCTGGGTCTCGCCCGTGGTGAGGTTGTGGCGGACAACGCCGGCACCGAACCCTCCACCGTAAAGAATATTGGGATCGAGCGGGTCAGGCGCAATGTACATGCTCTCGCCGCCCGCGCCCACTGGACGCCAATCGCGGAAGCTGATGCCTGCCCAGTGGCTGCGGCTGACCACGCCCACCGCGCCCGAGTCCTGCTGCGCGCCGTAAACCCAATAGGGAAATCGGTTGTCCGTGATCACGTGATAAAGCTGCGCAGTTGGCTGGTTGTACCACGACGTCCAGCTCTTGGCTCCGTCCACGCTGATGACGACGCCTTGATCGCTCGAAAGGATCATCCGATTGGGATCGTCGGGGTCGATCCACAGGCTGTGATAGTCGTCGCCGCCGGGCGCGCCCTTGATGGCGTCGAAGCTTTTGCCGCCGTCAACGGAACGATAAGTCGAGGTGTTGCAGACGTAGACGATGTCCGGATTTTTGGGGTAGACGGTAATTGCGCCGAAATACCACCCGCGTCCCCAGATGCGCGGCTCGGGATCGGTAAGCACCCAGTTTTGGCCAGCATCGTCGGAGCGATAAACACCGCCTTGCTTGGCGTCCACCACGAGATAAACGCGATCGGGCTCGGTCGGCGCGACCGCGATGCCGATCCGCCCCAGGCCCTCGGAAGGCAGTCCGTGGCCGGCAATCTGATCCCACGTGTTGCCGCCATCCGTGGATTTGTACAGGCCGCTGCCGGGTCCGTACGACGGCGGATAGACGTTCCAGGGCGGGCGCCGCGTCGCCCACAGCGAGGCGTAAATGATGCGCGAATCGCGCGGGTCGAAGCCGAGATCGATGGCGCCCGTGTTCTCGTCCTTGAAGAGCACGCGCTCCCAGTTCTTGCCGCCATCGGTGGACCGGAAAACGCCGCGCTGCGCATTCGGGGCGTAAGCGTGGCCCAAGGCGGCGGCAAAAACAATGTCGGCATTCTGCGGATCGACCAGCACGCGCCCGATCTGCTGACTATCCTCCAGTCCAATGTGCGTCCACGTGCTTCCGGCATCCGTCGATTTGTACATCCCGTTGCCGTAAGTAATGGCTTCGCGCATGTCGGCTTCGCCCGAGCCCACGTAAATGACGTTCGGGTCTGAAGGCGCGACGGCCATCGCGCCGATGGAAGCGATGGGCTCGCGGTCAAAGATCGGCGTCCATGTTTCGCCCGCGTTGGTCGTTTTCCAGACGCCGCCGCCCACCGCGCCGAAATAGAAAGTCGAAGGCTGGCCACGCACGCCGGTCGCGGTGATCGCCCGGCCGCCGCGCGTGGGGCCAATCATCCGCCAATGCAAGCCGGAAAAAAGGCTAGGATCGAATTGCTGCGCCCGCAAGCGTGCGGGCGCGACCGCCCCAGCCAGCAGCGCAAAAAGTGCTTCAGCTAAAAAGCAGAGTCTCGCCAAGAAGAAGCGTCGCGTCATAATTCAGAAATTCCTCGCCGCATCCGGTTCATCAGAATTTCACCACCGGTGCATTTCTCATCCGCCAGAAAGAATAGCCCACAGCGCGCTTCGTTTGTCACTCGTTGCCGGTCACTCGGCACTAACTTCAAGCGTCGGGTTCGTTCTGCAAATCCTTGGGTTCGAACCCGAGCTCCACTCATTCTAAAGGACTTCTTGGGTTCGTATTTCACCAAAAAGTGCACAAATCTCGGGTTCGTTCCAGAGACTTTTGTTGATTCTAAAGAACTTCTTGGGTTCGTTCCTTCAAAAAACATAGGGGGGTATCCCCCTGCAAGCCATCGATATTCAGTTTTAAGCAATTTTAGACGATATCTGGACGGGCACTTATACGATTTCGCCATCAGCATTAATTAACGGGAGAGCGCAATCTGGCGGCCCCGCCAACGCTGCCCGTGTCGGGTTCCTAATTTCCGTTTTGTGCGTCTCTCCGGTTTCCGCTTTCTCCGAATCGTGAATTCTCTAATCTCGCTTCTGATTCGTCGCCGCTGACAACGCGTCCAATTTCCAGCTTCAATTTTCCAATTTCTGATTCTGCCCTGTCAACGAAAATCCGGTGAAGTGTAGGTTTTCGGCGCTGAAGTGTAGAAAAACGGAGGTGAATGGGAAGCCGCACGCTACCCTGGACCTGCCCGAAGACATCGCCAAAGAACTCCGTGCCGAGTGGAAGGCCCTTCCGTGCCGCGCCCTGGGGGCGATTGCGCTGGAGGGTTACCGCTCCGGCGAGCTAATGGAGTGGCAGGTGCAACTGCTGCTTGGCTTTGGCAATCGAGTCGATGCCCACCGGTTCCTTCAGCAACATGAAGCCTAGTTCGAGTACACACGCGCGGAAGTCGGGTAGGAAATTGAAACCAGCCGGCGACTGAAAGAACTGCACGACGCGGAATCACATTCGTGATTGTTATCGCGGACACCCCACCCCTGAACTAGCTCGTCTTGGTCGGTGGCGTTGAAGTGCTGCCCGGATTGCGTGGCCGCGGCATGCTCCCCTCCCGATCTGCCTGATTCTCAAATCTCGAATGTGCAATCTGAAATGCCATTGCCGGAGCGTGTGCGTGCGCGGCGCCGGCCAGGAGAGTGATTGGAGAGTCCCAGCTTCTGTTTGACAGAGCTTCCTGCATGCATTACGCTGAGGGCCATGGAAGTGCAACTCACGCCTGACCATGAAGCATTTATCAGCAAGGCCATCGCCAACGGTCGCTACCCCAGCGCCGAGGACGCCGTGCGTGATGCCCTGGCGCGCTGGGAGGAAGGCGAGCGGGCGCGACTCGAGTTATTGGCGGGGCTCGATGAAGCCGAGGCTGATCTGGAGGCTGGCCGTTACACCGATCATACCGACGCGACACTGCCCAGGCTCGCCGATGAGTTGAAACGTGAGGCGCGAGAGCGTCGCCAGGGCGAGCAGCCCTGATGATGACCTACCGCCGGACTATTGGCAGACAATCCCACGGCCGGCGGCAAGTGTGGCGAGTTCCGGCGCGCCGGCTGCGACAGAACGCTGCGGAAGAGAATACCTTAGAAATTCGGAAACTCGAAGAGTTATACTCACGCTGAATCTTATGGCGAACACCGTGTCAAATCCGCCGCTGGGCTTTGACGATCTCACCGTCGAGGAAAAGCTCGAATACGTTGAGTCGCTTTGGGACCGCATCGCTGCCATGCCCGAGGCCGTTGCCGTACCGGATTGGCATCTCGAAGTGATCGAGCAGCGCACACTTGGGGGCCGTGCCGGTTCTCATGACAGCAGATCCTGGGACGAGTTTCGCCAAGAACTCCGCGCCAAGCTGCGCCGGCGTCAATCCGCCCAGTGATGCGACGCTTCACAATCCTGCCCCAAGCTGAACTCGATGTCAGCGATGCGACGGCATGGTATGAAGAGCGACGGGGAGGACTGGGTGACGAATTCCTCGGCGAGCTTGATTCCATCCTCCAACGGGTCATCAAGAGCCCATTTCAGTTTCCAGAAATCAAAGTCGACGTTCGGAGAGCTCTGCTGCGCCGGTTTCCATACTCCGTGTATTTTCGAGTCACCACGGAAATCGTGGAGCTTATCGCCGTTCTCCACCAGCACCGCGACCCCCGGACTTGGGAAAAAAGAATCTTCCCCGAATAGGGGCAAGTTGGACCACGCCGCGTCCCAGGTCTTCCACGTCCGTGTTCGTTCCCGCTTGGCTAACCGCAAGAACAAACGAACTGGTAGCGCAAGGCTCGCCCTCCAGCCTTGCGGCTTTTCCATTTCCCTTTCGGCCTCGCGGTTGTTGTATGGAAACAGCATGGCAAACATATGGAATAGCCGCAGAGCCGAAGTGCGGGCCCTGCGCTACAAGCTCCAAAGGAATGCAGGCCATCTCCCATTCCAGGAAGGCTATTGACGACCTGGCGGGGCTCGCTGAGCTGGTGGTTATCTACAGCGAGCAGGCGTCAGGATGCTAGTGTAGTGCGTCCAACGCTTCTTTACATTTCGCGACCTCCGTCAGACGCCCGGTTTTGACGGGCGGGATGATACTCCGAAGGCCAGAAATAGGTAAAGATATGTATGACGCACTACACTAGCACCGGCCTGCAAGGGAACCAATTTCGCCGGCTTGGAGGAGCCACTTGGATGAAAACACCTAGCCGCGATCCCGACTGTTTGACTCTGGCTCAACTTTTCCGTCACTTTTTTCTTCGCTGGACGACTTGGCAAGTGGAGAGGAGAATGAGCACCATGACCCATACCAAGTTTGCCAGTGATACACAATTAGTGGATCGCTGCCTGGGAGGCGATCGCGACGCATTTGGCCGAATCGTGGAACGGTATCAGGGATTGGTTTGTGCGGTTGCCTACAGTGCCTGTGGCGACGTCGCTCGCAGTGAGGACTTGGCACAGGAAACGTTTCTGGCTGCCTGGCACAGTCTCAAAAACTTGAAGGACACCGGCCGCTTGAAGCAATGGCTCTGCGGCATCGCGCGCCACCTGATTCAGGAGTCTTATCGCCGCGCCGCGCGTGATCCCATCGCCGCACCAGCGTCTTTTGAGGAAGCCACGACCGTGGCAGAAACCATCGCTCCCGTCTCCGAGCAGGCGATCAGCAAGGAAGAGCAAGACATCCTTTGGCGAGTGTTGGAAGGATTGCCGCCCACGTATCGTGAACCGCTGGTCCTGTTTTATCGACAGGAACAATCGGTGGCCGAAGTGGCGGAGGCGCTGGAACTTTCCGAGGATACGGTCAAACAACGGCTCTCACGTGGGCGCACCATGCTGGGCGAGCGCATGGAGAAGTTTATCGAGACAACGCTGCACGCCAGCGGGCCGACGAAGGCGTTTTCACTCGGCGTCTTAGCGGCGCTGCCCGCCATGACAACCGCCACGAAAGCTGCCGCCGTGGGTGCAACGGCCACGAAAGGTGGCGCGGCGGTGAAGTCAGCGGGGCTGGCGGGGTTAGTCAAAGTCGTTTTCGGAGCTATCGCCGCGTTTTTCAGCTTGTACTTCTGGTACCTCTTGGATCGCGACAACGCAAGACCTCAGCGGCGCGAGTTTGTTATCCAAGCCTGGCGCATTATAGTCGCTACCATGGCAGTGTTTGCCTTGGCCGCTCTTTCGCTGATGATGGGAGGACGGCCCCTGATCCAACACTACCCGAGCGTCTTCGCGGGGCTAATCATTGCGTTGTTTACTGCTTACGGACTATTCATTATCGCGCTGAATATCTGGATGGCGCGGCGGCGCACCTTCCGCCAACAGGAAACCGACAAAGGTCGTGACCTGCCGGCATTCGAGCCGCTCTTTGAGTATCGGAGCAGGCTCCTTCTGCTGGGCTGGCCCGTGGTTCACATTCGGATTCGCGGTGGGCTGGAACGCGGACCGGTCAAAGCGTGGATCGCGGTCGGCGATTCAGCCATCGGCTTGATTTTCGCGCTCGGGGCTTTGGCGGTCGCGCCGTTCAGCTTGGGTGGCATAGCTGTCGGCCTTCTCACGTTTGGCGGTCTCGCGCTTGGGCTTGTCTCTCTGGGGGCGTTGAGCTTCGGTTCCTGGGCGTGCGGCGGATTGGCAGTCGGCTGGTATGCGCTCGGGGCTTGCGCGGTGAGCTGGACGGCCGCTCAAGGTTCTGTCGCTGTTTCCCATGACTTCGCAGTTGGTGCGGTGGCCTTGGCGCGGCACGCCAACGACGCAGCCGCCGTGGCCTTCATGGGGGACAGCACCTTCTTTCGAACTGCCGTAGCCGCCTCGCGCCATGTCCAGTGGTTGTCTATGCTTTGTTTGCTCCCTCCCGCGCTGTGGTTGTGGTGGCGACACAAGGATAAGCGGAGGCCATCGCGCCCGAACGTCTGATGTCCCGCAACCTAAACGGCCCTCTTACGGCCAACGGCGAAGTTGGACCTTCTATAGGGGCCCAGCCTGGATGAGTCCACTTTGATGGTAGTCAGCTTGCCGGGAGCAGGCCGCTGGCGGGCAGGCATACCGCCTAGTGCCGGTCGCGTCGATCAGGAACGGCCGGTATGCGATGCAGTTCGGAGTGACCCACTTCTGAAGAATCTGCAAAGTCTCCCATAGAGTTACTACTGCGTCCCCGACCCGCTGCAAGTTATGTGACCTTCTCCCTCCAGAAAACACTGCCATCTGCCCACTTCTGCTGGCAGAGTCACATAAATTCCACCGTCACAACCGTGGATAGGCTGCAAAATGGCCCTCGGGTTCCTCGCTGGAAAGCGCTACGGTTTTGGCCGCTTGACAGTTCTCCCGCAACATGCAATTATCTGCTTAAAGCATGTTTAAAGCGGAGGCACGCTCATGATCGATCTTCGCGAAGTTCGTTCGGTCACGGAATTCCAACGCAACCTCAAGGGCTACGTCGGGCGACTCCGAGACAGAAAAACGCCTATGGTTTTGACGGTCAACGGGCGGGCGGAACTCATCGTCCAGAATGCCGGGAGCTATCAGGCGTTACTCGACCGATTGGAACGCGCAGAAACCGTGGCGGCGATACGCCAGGGCATGGACGAGTTTGAGCGCGGGGAAGGCATGTCCCTGAAGCAGGCGGAGCGGAGACTCCGGAAGCAACATGGCTTTTCGCGTTGAGATCGCACCGCGGGCTTTCAACGACCTGGACGAAATCGCCGCGTACATCAAGCGGCGGGGGAGCTTCGAACGCGCCGAAGAATGGTTCAATGGGATCATTGACGCCATCCAAACGCTGGAGGCGATGCCGAGCCGTTCGCCGATCGCGGATGAGTCTGAAGACCTCGGAGAGGAAGTACGCGTCTTGCTGTACGGGCGGCGCAACCGCAAATACAAGATTTACTATTCGATCCGACATAAGGGGCCTTCCACGGGAACCGTCCGAGTCTTTCATGTGAGACACTGGGCACGGAAAAGCCTCAGCGCCGAGGAAGTTCAAACGCTCATGGAAGAAGACCCAGCCAATGGTTGAAAACGTGAATGAAATTATCAGGAAGCTCAGCCCGGCTCGGCGCAAGAAAATCGAGGCGCGCGCCGCCGCACTGATAGCAGAGGAAATGACGCTCGAAGAGCTGCGCCGGGCGCGCAAGCTGACGCAGGCTCGGATGGCCCGGACCCTCGGCATCGCGCAGAAACAAATCTCGAATATCGAGAAGCGCACCGACATGCACATCTCAACCCTGCGCCGGGCCGTCGAAGCCTTGGGCGGCAGCCTGTCTCTGATCGCTCAATTTCCCGACCGCGAGCCCGTCACACTCTCTGGCATCGCCACCCTGGAATCCGCCCCGCCGCACGCCCACCCCAAGTGACAAGGCAGACCGGCGCCCCGATGGATCAGGGCGATCTTCCACGTTTGCCGATCGCATTATTCCGCCCCCAATCATCTGCGCGAGACTTGGGGCGGCCGCGTCGAGCCGCGCCGGCCGCACAATTTCTACGGCAGCCTCCCAAGCGACGGCCGCGCCGCTCGGTGACCGCGAAAAGGCGAAAGTCTACCAGGTTCGCCATGCGCGCCGCGTGATGCTGACGCATGGACTGGAAGGAGAACCATAAGGCCATTCTTTCGCCGTCATTTGGAAAACTTTGGCTTCAACGAAGAGGTGGAAGAGGACGGGGTCGAGAAGCTGCGACTTCACTTCCTGCCCGATGATATCGAGGGCGCGCTCGACGCGGACGGCGCCCTTGCAGGTAATTCAAATTTGTTGCATGGAAGAACAGGTTAGGCAACGGCATGCCAACGGACTATTCTTTCGCGGTCGTGTCGCGAAGCTTATGGCTGGAAGGGATTGTGGAGCGAAAGCCCCTCGACCCATTCAAAGTCACCGGTGTTGCGCGTGACCAGGGTGAGGCCGTGAACCAATGCCGTCGCTGCCGTCAGAGCATCACCAAGTGCCATCTTTCTTTGCTGGCGCAGTCGCACTGCTTCATGGAGCACTGCATCAGAGATTGGAAGAATTGTGGCGGCAGCGAAGAATGCTTCGAAATGCTGGCGCTCCTCGTCGCTGATCCGCGGATATCCAAGAACCTCAACGAAGCTCACCGCCGAAACCACTGGAGAATTTTTTGCGATAAATTCTCTGAGCATCGCGTGCTCAGGCCTGGACGCATAGATGATGATGTTGCTATCAATCAGTGTCACGAATCTCTACCCGGCAACGGTCGGTCCTGGCGCTGCTGGCGCTCCCAAGCCGCCGGATCTGTGATGTCGGTTGCGGCATTCAATCTCGCCAGTTCGGCCAGCGCCTCGGCCATACGCTGCCCCTGACTCGCACTGGTCTCGAGGATGGTTACGCTTACCCGAAGTGGCCCATCCCCCACCAGGCGGTCGGGCACCTCCTCGCTCCATTCGAGCCGATTCCCTCGGAGTACTGCATGATAGGTGTTGCGCATCGTTCATCCTCGTGGCACCTTCGTAGCATCGCACAAGCTAATCAGACCCGCAAGCGCACTGACATTGCTTGTGGTGGCGCGGTTTGGGGTGCCCGAAAACAATTATAACTGGCGGCTGCCTCAAAGAATCTATTCTGCGACAACGAACATCGGACGACGGCCTAATCCTTCGCCGTCATTTGGAAAACTTTAGCTTCAACGAAAAGGTGGAAGAGGACAGGATCGAGGAGCTGAGACTTCACTTCCTGCCCGATGATATCGAGGGCGCGCTCGACGGGGACGGCACGCTTATAGGGGCGGTCGCGCGCCGTGAGGGCATCGAATATATCCGAAATGGTCATAATCTTGGACTGAAAGGGAATTTCTTCGGCTTTCATGTGATAGGGATAGCCGCTGCCGTCCAGTTTCTCGTGGTGCGCCTTGGCGATGAGGGGGATATTCTTCAGCTCCTTGGTCCAGGGAATCTGGCTCAGGAAGCGGAAGCTGTGGATGACGTGCGATTCGATTTGCAGTCGCTCGTCGGGGTCGAGACTGCCCTTGGGGATGGACAAAAATTTCAGCTCGTCCGGCGTGACCAGCGGCTCCGAAGGGCCGCCGGGGTTCTCAAAAGTCCAGCCCGCCACTTCCGCCAGTTTTTCCGAAGTCTTCTCGGGCAGGACGGTCGGCTCGTTGGCCTGGAGGATATTCTGCAAGAAATCGTCCAGCCGCGCTTCCTCGTTCCCGAACTCAGCGTCGATGGTGGCAAAGAGCTCTTCGTAGTTCTGGTTTCCGTGGCGAAGCACATAGTCCAGCTTCTTTCGCAGGCCCTCGGATTCCACCACTTTCTTGATGTACAGAAAGCGTTTCTTGATGAGCTCCATCTGCTCGGGATAGAGCTTCTTGGCTTTCACCAGCACATCCTCGCGCACGCCGACTTTGCCGAAATCGTGCAACAGCGAGGCGTAGCGAAGCTCCTGAATTTCCTGCCGCGAAAAACGGATGTCTTTGTAAGGCCCGCTATCGGAGCGATCGACGGCCTCTGCCAGTCCCACGGTCAGCTTGGCCACGCGCTCGGAGTGCCCGAAGGTGGTCGGGTCGCGAGACTCAATCGCGGTCACTGACGCCTTCACAAAGCCTTCGAACAGCCTTTGGATGTCGCGATAGAGCAGGTTGTTTTCGAGCGCCACCGCCGCCTGGCTGGCCAGTGAGGAAGCCAGTTCCTGGCTGCGCCGCGAAAACGGAATCACTTCTTCCTGAACTCGTTTGGGAGAGGTCAGTTTCGCGGCAGAATCCTTCTTGGCATTAATCAGTTGGACGACGCCGATCACCTCGTCCTTCTGGTTCTTCATCGGCACGACCAGCATCGACTTGGTGCGGTAGCCGAATTTCTGGTCGAAGTCGCGGTTCAAGCGAAAAGGATGTTTGCGGATGCGGTAGGCGTCTTGAATGTTCAGGACTTCGCCCGTCGCCGCGGCATAGCCGGCGATGCTGGTGGTGTCGATGGGCAACGTGAACTGGCGGAAAGGCACCGAGTGGCTGTCGCTCTGCGTGAGTTTGAAGACCAGGTGTTTGCCGCCGCCGGCTTCCTCTTCGCAGAGATAAAGTGATCCCGCGTCGGAGGCGGTGATTTCGCGGCTCTTGGTCAGAATCAGCTCCAGCAGCGCGTCGGTATTGCGCTCGGTGGAGAGCGCCATGCCGATCTTGTTGACGGTTTCGAGTTCCGAGGCGGCCAGGCGGAGTTGTTGGCGGGTCTGTTCGTGTTCGACCTCGGCGCGCAGGTGCTCGAAAGCCTTTTCGACGGTTTTGAGCAGGGCAAAACGCGAAGCGCGGTGAGAGAGCACCGCGAAGATGCGGTCGTCCAAGGCCGCGCCGGGGCGCCGGATAGATTTTCCATCCGACAGGTAAATCACGCGCAGGCTGCCTGCTTTGGGGAGCAGATGTTCGAGCCGCCGCGGATCATCCAGCGCCCCATCCGCGATGACGACGGCCGGCGACTGCCAGGCGAGATCGCCATCCTTGTCGCGATCGAGGGGAATCAGCTTATAGGAGGACGGCAACCTTCGGAGGGCGTTGGCCACCGGCGACGGTCGAAAATAATAGAGCGTCTTCGTCATCGTTTTTCAGCGCGCGAACATCCAGGGTCGTGGAGTAGCGTCCTGCCTATTATACCCGTTTTTAATTCGGAACCAAATGAGGAGTTCGGTGTGAGGAATCAGGGTCTTCCGAGTTGCCTATCACTTCACCCCCGATTGATTGCCGATTTTCGACTTCCAAATGACACCAAGTGAAGTGCTCGGCCTTGCTAACCGGCAATCGACAATCGTCAATCGAAAATCACTCGGGCTGCCTCGCCGAAAACGTCGAGAACGCCGGTCCGGCGAGCGGGTCGAATGAACTCAAAAGGCGCGGGCTCAAGCTTGGGCGGCCTTGGCAAAGCTGGAGATCGCCTTGGTTTCGTCGTCGTGGACATCGAACACGGTGTAAAGCTTCGTAATCTGCAAAAGGTCGTGGACCTTCTTGGTGAGTTTGAGCAGCTTCAATTGGCCGCCCTGGTTGGAGACCGCCGTAAAAGCGCTCACCAGCTCGCCGATGCCCGAGCTATCGATGTAAGTGACTTCGGCCAGGTTCACCAGCATATGCTTGTTGCCTTTGGCGAGCTCCTCGCGAATCAACTGACGCAGTTGGACGCATCCCTCCCCCAGCGTAATTCTCCCGCTCACGTCGATGACGGTGACGGAATCAACTTGTCGTATTGTGGCCTTCATGCTCACGGTGAGTTCCTCCTTGATAGGGCTTCATATTCGTGTTGGTCTTTTTGATCATCGTGACTTCGGTGCCCGCCCCAGGCTGGACGTTCACTCGAAGCTCATCCATGAATGCGCGTATCAAAAAAATCCCCCGGCCGGAGACCTTCAACAGGTTCTCGTTGGCCAGCGGATCGGCGACGGCACTCACATCAAAACCGGCTCCCTGATCGCGCACGTGAATCTCGAGCCGGTCGGGAAGAATCTGAAAACGCAAGAAAAGGCGCTTGGTCGCGTCGTTCTTGTTGCCGTGGAAGATCGCATTGATGACCGATTCGTGCACCGCCATCTCGATCTTCTGCTGGTCGTCCTCGTCGAACCCTGCGGTGGACGACACCCGGCGCGTAATCTCGTCCGCGACCTCCACTTCATTCAGGTTGCTCTCGAGAGTCACCTCGACGACGCTGGATTCAGCAGCCATTTGAGACGGAGGTCGAAGCCGAGCCCGCTTCGGGAACTTACCTCAAGAAGCCGCTGAAAGTCAACGCGGCCGTTAGGATGGCGGGGTAAACCCGCCACTACGCCGGGGCGCTGAAAGTCAACGCGGCCTGAGGTGGCGGGCTGAACCCGCCGTTACACTCTTCCCCCTCGAACCTCCTCTATGTATCCATCTTAAATGTCAATCACCATTTCGTCCAGTCTCGTCGGATAGTGATTCAGAATTTCGCCCCCGTCTTTGCGCACCACAACCGTATCGGAGTGGCGAAAGCCGCCGAAATCCGGATCGTAGACGCCGGGCTCACAACTGAACGTCATGCCCTGGCGAAGCACCGTTTTGTCGCCTTCGGCGATCCAGGGTGATTCGTGGCCCTCGAGGCCGATCCCGTGCCCGGTCCGATGGCGAAGGAATTGGCCGAAGCCGGCTTGGCGAATCTGGTCCAGGCTCTTTCGGTCGACGTCCTCGGCCACCGCGCCTTCCTTCAGGTTGCGCGCACCTTCGTCGTGGGCCGCGAGCATGGCCTCGAACAGGCGGCGAGCGTAGTCCGTCGGCTTGCCCACCGAAAACGAGCGCTCGCATTCTACATTGTAACCGCCCACTTGCGCCCCAAAACTCAAGATCAGCGCGTCGCCCTTGGCCAGGCGCTCCTGGCTGGGGACGGCGTGCGGAAAGGCCGAGCGCTTGCCGAAGGGCACGAGGCCGCCGAACGGCGGCTCGATGCCAACACCCACCACGTCGCGAAGCTCGCGCGACATCTTCTCCGCCACGGCGTCGGCGGTGACCTTCAGGATTTGGTCTTCCGTCACGGCGCCGTTTCGAGCCACAAAATCGCGGCCCGCTTGCACCGTGAAATCGGCGAATTCCATCGAGCGCCGCATCATGGCGATTTCGTCTTCGTCCTTCACCCAGCGAAGGTGCTCGATCAGGTCGCCGGCCACTGCGAGGGTCGCGTGCGGCGCGCCGGCCTTCATCTGTTTCAACCGGCTGGGTGTGGGCTCCTCAATGCCGATCCGGCCGCTTCCCAAGCCGCGTTTCGCCAACCGCTCGAAAATCCACCGCACGCGGTTCACGGGGCCGGGAAAATCAAAATACGATTCGTAATCCTTCACCCACCAGAGCCTCACCTGGTCCGCTTCCAGCTCAGGAATAAAGAGCGCCGGATCGCCGGTCTTCGGAATGAGCGCGGCCAGCGGTCGCTCGGTGGAGAGATGAAAATAGCCCGTGGTGTAAATCACGTTGTGGGGACTCATGAGCAGCAGCGCGTCCAGCTTGCGCTTGGCCATCTGCTCCTGGACTTGGGCAATTTTCCTTTTGTACCACTCCGGCTCTAGCCGGTCGTGGCCCCCGAGGGGCGGAGCCGGCGGGCCGCTTCCCGACAGGCTCAGAATGTGCGTCCGCCCTAGAGCGTGTGCCGACGCGCTGAGCGTGATGGCCGCCCCGCCGCCAATCGCCCGCAAGAATTGCCGCCGCTCCTGTTTCATCCGTGCAATCTGTGAAATCTGGGGATTCGAAAAAGCGGCGTAGAGAATAATCGAAGCGTTGCCCTGCGTCAACAAAACAGTGGCTTACAAAACAGTGGCTCCCCAAAACAGTTGAGGGCGGGTCGCCAGCGCACAAGCGAGAGTCGTAGTAGAATCCAAATTAGGACGAGACCTTCCAACGAGCGGCATTGTGTTTTCACCGTTCGGAGCCATTTCCGTCCTACCATTTCCTACCATTTTTCAGGGTCATTGGAAGCTCAGATTCGTCGAAATTAACCGCAAAACTCAAGGTGCCGAAAAACAGGTGCTGTTTCCTCTTGTGTCTCAGAGGCTTACGTTTGAGGATAAAAACGGAGAAAAGAGGAGCACCCATGGACGGAGTCCTCTCTTCGGCACCAGACTCTTGGACGCGGTAAACCCAGGGCCCGCACCTTCGGCGGGCTACATTGTCCGCAAACAACCGAAGCGAGCCTGCGGTGTCTCCGCGTTTGGACTCGGCACACACCCCACCAGCCGCTACGGCTTTGCGCCCAACTTGCGAAGGAACGTCATCATCGGGCACCAGTTGGTGAAGGCGGACTGAAACAGGTTCAGGCCGACGAATGCCGTAAACAAATACCAATATGGACTCACCCAGTAGCCCAAAGCCAGCGAGGCCATAACGAACAAGCCCGCAATCAATCGAAGCCAGCGATTTAGATCCATGTTCATTTCCTTCTCATGAGAAATTGTGGCAAGTGGCGAGTGGCATGTGGCAAGCACCGAATTGCCGATTTTCGATTGCCGATTGACGATTGAGAAACAGAGAAATCTTCATCCGCTTAAATCGACAATCGGCAATCGAAAATCACATGCCACTGGCCACTGTCTTCATGCACTTTCATTCATGATTGCGAGAATTGTTTTCTCAACTTCCTCTGCTACGGTCTGGAGTTCCGGAACGTTGAACATCCCGATCTGTGCCGTAGGCCGAATGGTTGACAGCACCACCTGATCAGCCGTCTTGTACACGGAAATACGGCAGGGGAGAGCGGTCGAGACGTCGAGGTTCCCTTCTAGCGCTTTCTTGGCCTGCTGCGGATTGCACAGCTCGTAGATGAGGCACTCCGGCTCAAAGTCCACTCCTTTTTCCTTAAGCTTGGCTTTGAGGTCGTGAACCGCGATTACGCCGAACTTGTGCCTTTGCGCTGCGGCTTCGAGCGCGCGCGTCACCTCGCCGAGAGTTTTTGTCGATTCCACCTTGTAGATCATGGTCGTGCCTCCTCTTCGAACAGTGGCATGTGGCAAGCAACGGATTGCCGATTTTCGATTGTCGATTGACGATCGAGAAACAAAGAAATGTTCATCCCCTTAATCGGCAATCGACAATCGTCAATCGAAAATAAGGTGCCACTTGCCGCTGTCTTTCCAGCTATCCGACTGAAACCGGCGCGCCGACCGGACTTTTCTCCTCGTTCCTGGCGTGCAAGTAATAAAGCACCGGCACCGCGAGGCGCGACAGCAGCGTGGAAGCCACCTCGCCCGCCATCAGCGAGATCGCCAGGCCCTGGAAAATCGGATCAAACAGAATCACGAACGCGCCCACCACCACGGCGGCCGCGGTCAGCAGCATAGGGCGAAAGCGCACGGCGCCGGCGTCCACTACGGCTTCTTCGAGAGGCACTCCTTGGCGGCGGCGCAGCTCGATGAAATCGACCAGGATGATGGAATTTCGCACGATGATGCCCGCGCCGGCAATGAAGCCGATGATAGAAGTGGCGGTGAAAAACGCGCCGAACAAGGCGTGCGCCGGCAGAATGCCGACCATAGTGAGCGGGATCGGCGCCATGATTACCAGCGGCACCCGAAACGATTGGAACCAGGCGACCACGATCACATAAATCAACACCAGCACCACGGCGAAGGCGAAGCCGAGATCGCGAAAGACTTCGTAGGTGATCTGCCATTCGCCGTCCCATTTCATGGTGATGCGGTCCGTAGTGAAGGGCAGGTGGGTGGCGTAGCGCTCGATGGAATACCCGCCGGGAGCGCGCAGCGAGTCGAGTTCGTGCGAGAGCTTCTGGATGGCGTAGACGGGGCTCTCCTCGCGGCCCGCCACGTCGCCCGTCACATAAACCACGCGCTTCAGATTTTTGTGATAAATGCTCGTCTCGATCGTGCCGCGTTCCACCCGAGTCAGCTCGCTGAGCGGGACCATGGCGCCAGTTGCGGAGACCAGACGAATGGCGCCGAGGTCGGAGACGCTGGCGCGCTGGGCGCGAGGCAAGCGCAGCAGAATATCGACGTCTTCCTTCTCCTGCGGTTGGTGCGCGAGTCCGACCACCGCGCCGCTGAGCGCCAAGCGGAGCGTTTGGGCCACCTGCGCCGCGTCGATGCCATTCAGCGCCGCCTTCTCCTTGTCCACCACAAAGCGAAATTCGGTCTCGGGGTCCTCTACCATCCAATCGACATCCACCACGCCCGGGGTCTCCTTGAATTTGTCACGAATCTGCCGTGCCACCTCGATCTGCTGCCCGTAATCCGGCCCGTAGACCTCAGCCACCAGGGTCTGGATCACCGGCGGGCCGGGCGGGATCTCGGCCACCTTGAGCCGCGCGCCGTATTTCTCCCCGATGGGATCGATGGCCAGTCGGAATCGCTTGGCGATATCGTGGCTCTGCGCGGTGCGCTCCTTCTTGCCAATTAAATTCACTTGGATGTCAGCGCGATTCGCGCCCTGGCGAAGGAAGTAGTGCCTCACCAGGCCGTTGAAGTTGTACGGCCCGGAGGTGCCCGCGTAGACCTGGTAATTGAGCACTTCCGGCTCTTGCGCGATCCGCCGCGCGACTTCCTGTGCCACGCGTGTGGTCTGCTCGAGCGTCGTCCCATCGGGCATGTCGATGATTACTTGCATCTCGCTCTTGTTATCGAAGGGCAGCATTTTGACGCGCACAATTTTCAGCACCGGAAGCATCAACGCGGCCACCAACAACACCACTACGCCGCCGAGAAATGCCCAGCGTCTGGCGGAATTCAAGAGCAGCGGCGTCATGACGCGTCGGTAGAGCCGGGTGGTCCAGCCTTCGCGGCCTTCGTCGGTCCCGTCGTACGATGTCTTGGCGCCCGCCAGCATCCGCAGCCCCGCCCAGGGCGACACGACGAAGGCAATGAAAAGTGAGAACAGCATGGCCAGCGACGCGCCCACCGGAATGGGCCGCATGTACGGCCCCATCAACCCGCCCACAAACGCCATGGGCAAAATGGCCGCAATTACCGCCCAGGTGGCGAGAGTAGTCGGATTCCCGACTTCATCCACGGCTTCGACAGCGACCTCCGCCAGCGGCCGGCCTTTGTTCTCGGGCAAATGGAAGTGTCTCGTGATGTTCTCAACCACGACGATGGCGTCGTCCACCAGAATGCCGATGGAGAAAATCAGCGCGAACAGCGTGACGCGGTTGAGGGTGTAACCAAAAACGAAATAGATGAACAAAGTCAGGGCGAGCGTCACCGGCACCGCTGCTAACACCACGATGGACGACCGCCAACCCAGCGCCAACGCGATGAGAGCGGTCACCGACAGCGTGGCGAGCAAGAGGTGCTTCAGCAGCTCATTGGATTTTTCCTGCGCCGTGTCGCCGTAGTTGCGCGTAACGGTGACTTGAACGCCGGACGGAATCACTCTGCCCTTCAGCGTCTCGACCTTCTCGAGCACTCGATCGGCCACCACCACGGCGTTTTTGCCCTTGCGCTTGGAGACGGCAATCGTGACGGCGGGAAATTCACTTTGAAATTTCAAATTTGAAATCTGAGATTTCAAATCGTTCGGCCCTGCGGCGTGTTCTCCGTAACCGAACAAAACGTAATTGGCCGGCTCTTCCGGCCCGTCCTGAATCGAGGCCACGTCGCGCAGGTAGACCGGATGGCCGGCCGAGACACCCACCACCACTGCGCCGACATCCTCGCTGGAGCGCAGGAAGTCCCCTGTCTGGACGGCGTATTCCTGATTGGCAGCGGCGAACTCGCCTGCTTCGAGCCGCTGGTTGGCCCGCTCGACGGCGGGCACGATCGTCGCTGGCGCCACGCTCAGCGCCGCCATCTTCACCGGGTCCAGCAACACGCGGATTTGCCGTCGCTCTCCGCCGATGATCTGAGTGAGCGAAACGTCGTCGATGTTCTTGATCTCGCCCTCAATTTGGGCGGCCACGCGTCGCAGCGTGTACCCGTCGTAGCGCTCGCCCCGATCAGATCGGGGCGAACTCCACAGGGTCAGCGCCACGATGGGCACATCGTCAATCGACCGCGGCTTGATCAAGGGCTTCGAAGCTCCGGGCGGAATCAAATCGAAATGCGAGTAGAGTTTGTTGTAGAGCTTGACGATGGAGTCTTCTTCTTTCTCGCCCACCTTATACCGCACCACCGCCATGCTCAGGCCGGGACGGGTGGTTGAATAGACGTACTCGACGCCGGGAATTTCCCAAATCAACTTCTCCATCGGCGTCGTGACGCGCTCTTCGACTTCCTTCGCCGTTGCGCCCGGCATCTCCACGAACACGTCCATCATGGGGACGATGATCTGCGGCTCTTCCTCGCGCGGCGTCTCAAGCACCGCAAAAGCACCAAGTAAGACCGCAAACACAATAAAGAGCGGAGTCAGCTTTGAATTGATGAAGTAATGGGCCACGCGGCCGGCGAAGCCCGTTTCATTTGTCCTCATTGTGACTCCACGCGGGTTCCATCCCTGAGTTGGTCAAGGCGAGAGGTGGCCACGCGCTCGCCCTCCCCGAGGCCGGAAAGGATCTCGGTCTGCTCGTCGAAACGCTTGCCGGTTGTAATCAAACGGTACTCCACCGTGCCTTGCGGGCTCACGACGTAAACACCTTGCAGTTGCCCGCGCTCCACGACTGCGGAGCGAGGAATGGTTAGCGCTTTGACCTCTCCTGTAGCGAAGCTCGCTTTCCCGTACTCGCCTGACTGGCACGCACAGGCCGCCGGCAACGCGACCTTCACCACAAACGTTCGGCTGGCGGGGTCGGCGGCGGGCACGATCTCGATCACCTCTCCATCAAACTGCCCTCCCTCCGTCCAAACGGGCGCCCTCTGCCCCAGGCGAATTTTGGAAAGCAGTTCTTGCGGGACGGTCGCTTCTAACCGGAAGTGCGCGGTGTCTTCGACGGTCAGCAGTGGAGTCCCAGGCATCACCAAGGTGCCGGCGTCCACAGGCTTCGACGTCACAACGCCATCGATCGGTGAAACGATGCTCGCATAGCTGAAGAGCGTTTGCGCCGACTCATGCTGCGACTGCGCCTCCTGGCCTCGCGCTTCCACTGCCTTCTTTTTTGCCCCGATCGCTGCTTCATTCGCCAGGGCGGACTTGTAACGAGCCTCGGCGCCATCAAATTCCTGGCGGGTCACGGAGTTTTTGGCGAGCAATTCTTGATAGCGTTTGTACGTCACCTCTGCCAGCTTTCGCTCTGCGGCAGCGGCTTCGAGCGTCTGCTCAGTCTCGGCAAGTCCGAATTCTGCTTCTTCCACACCTGCCTTTGCCGCCGCAAGCTGGGCGCGCTGGCTGCGGTCATCCAGCAAAGCCAGAACTTGCCCGCGCTTCACGCGGTCGCCCGGCTTCACCCTGATTTCACGCACCGTGCCCGAGATCTGCGCGCCCAGCACACTGGTGGTCGCGGAGCGCACCGTGCCCACCGCCTCATAAGTCTCTGGCAGAGCTTCCAGGTGGACTGTTGCAATATCGACTCCGGCGATTGTCGCTTCCGTCCGCTTTCCCACCTTTGGCGTGGAACCGCACGCGGCCAGCCCGATAGTTGCCGCCACCACGAGAAAGAGAGCGTTTGTCCGTTCTGTAATCATGTTTCAAACTCCGCGTCACGATTCCTGCTACTGTTGAACCACTGCCTGCGAGTCAGCCGAAAGCTCGCCTGTGGCCAGCTCCAGCGCGGCATAGGAGATCCGGTAATCAAACACCGCATTCAGATAATCCCGCTGGGCGCGATCGTGTGCCGTCTCGGCTCCCAGCACGTCCGTAATAGTGGCCAAACTGGCTTCGTAGCGGTCCTGTAAAATTCTCAAACTTTCCTGCGCTTGGTCCGCCGACTGGCGCGAAACCTCTACTCGCTGGCGAGCCGCATCGAGATTCAGAAACGCCTCGCGCACCTGGAGCCGAATCGCTGAAGCCATCTGGGCAGCGACGGCTTCCGCCTGGCGTTCCCGCGCACGCGCCTGCCCGACGCGCGCCCGGCGCGCTCCGCCGTCAAAGAGGTTGAAATTCAACGAGGCTCCCGCAATCCAGTCGTTGCCGCCGCGCGCCGCGAAGGTCTGGCTGTCTACTTCCCAAGTGGCGAACGTGTTGAGCGTAGGAAGAAATTCAGCGCGCGCTTGGCTGATGCCGTTCGCGGCCTTTTCTCTGCCGATGAGTGTTTGCTGATAGTCCGGGCGGGCGGCGAGCGCTCGCTTTTGACGCTCTTCCAATATGCCCGCCTCAAACGTGGTTTCGGCCAGCGCGCCCTCCACCCGGTGAGGCGAGTCTTCGGGAGCACCCATCGCGACGTTGAGGGCCGCTTGTGCGATCGCTTCGCTGTTGTGGGCGCGGATCAACTCTTCCTGCGCTTGCGCCAGTTGCACCTTGGCCAGGAGGACGTCCGAAAGCAGCGCCTGGCCCTGCTCCTGCCGTGACTGGGCGCGCGCCAGGTCTTCTCCGGTCGATCTCACTGCCGCCTCGGCCACCCGCACACTTTCCCGCGCCAGTAATTCGTCTGTATAAGACTGGATAACACTGAAAATGATTTCCTGGCTGGTGCGCTGGAGCGCGCGCTCAGCGCCTTGCGCGTCCAGCCGCGCGTCGCGCACCCGGCGTACCGTTTGGCCAGCGTCGTATAAGGGCGCGCTCGCAGCAAACTGCGTGCGGAAGTTGTCTATGGGCGTTGGGAAGTTCAGCGCGCTGAGCGTGAAATTTTGCTGCGTAAACCGCCGCTCGGTCAGAAGGCTGCTGAAAACGTACACGGGATTATTTCCGCGCTCGACCCCTTCGGAAAAATCGAGGCGCGGATACCGGCCCGACGCCGCGATCGACATGCCTCGGCGCACGGCGTCGGCGTAAGCGTCCGCCGCCTGGATCGATGGATTGTGTTTCAGCGCGAGGTTGACCGCTTCCTTCAGAGTGAGCGTTCCCGCTGCGTCAGGGCTGGCAGGCGGGATTTGTTCCTGCGGCGCCTGCGCAGGGCTGCCGCTGGCGCTCATGAACAGCCATACCACAAAAACGATGCCGAATCGCTTCATCGAATTACCTCGGTCACTTTGGGGGTTGACGACTCGGGGACTATCTCAAAGGTCGAGTCGATCTTGGCCGTCTTTGAGATCATTGCGCCGACCGAGCAATACTTCGTTTCGGAGAGCTCGATCGCCCGCCGGACAGCCTCGGGATCAATCTGGCCGCTCAGACGATGCTTGATTTCGACGCGGGTGAAGTAATTCGGCGGTTCCTCGCGCTGCTCGGCTCGCACTTCCACGTCATAGCCCGTGACTGCCTGCCGCATCTTCCGCAGAATTCCAATCACGTCAAACGCCGTGCACCCGCCGAGCGCCAGCAGGGCCAATTCAATGGGTTTGGGACCGGTTTGTCCCTGGGCGTCATCCATCACGACGGTGTGGCCTGACTTTGTTTCAGCGACAAATTGTCTTCCGCTGCCTTCCACGGTAGTTAGTTTCAGCTTGCCTTCGATCATTGGAACCTCCCGCTTCCTGTATGGGCCATGAGCGTCCGCGGGCCGACGGATCGCCCGAGGGCTCCTGCTTGGCGGGACCGTTCGGCCCTAGGGCTGTCGCCGCCTCAGGATTCTCCGGGCCGAACGCCGTTCGTCCCCACCTAACGCCATTTCCGCCATCCCGGCGCGCGCCTGTTCCACAACGTTGTCGCAGACGAGCTCGCAGAGCTTGAAGACCATGGGGTCGGAGACGGAGTAAGTGACGGTGTTCCCGTTCCTGCGGCGCGCCACCAACCCGGCATCGAAGAGCGCCTGGAGATGGCGCGAGACGTTCGGCTGGTTGGCGCCCAACAGCGTCACCAGGCGCCCCACGGCCTTCTCTCCGGACTCGAGCGATTGCAGGATGAGCAGTCTTTGCGGCTCGCCCAGCACTTTGAACCGCCGCGCCACTGCTTCGATGACCTTTCGATTCGACGAAATCATTTGTCGCCTCACATATGCGAATATTCGCATATGCTACTATTCTTGTCAAGTAAATTTTGCGTGTCTGTGATCGGGATCACACTTCGGTGTGACCGTGAGGGCAGGGATCGGGGAGTTGCGATGTCGGATGAGGCGATCGGGTGATGGAGTGATTTAGCGATGAGACGGAGGCATGGATAATGGGACCTTGGTGTGTGTGAGAAGTCATGATTGTGATTTGTGAAGGATGAATCTCTCGCTGAAACCGCGCGGCCAACTCGCGCCGCACATTGGCTCAGGAGAATCGTAGGCTCGCTCAGATCCGGCGACGTATGAAAGGACGCTCCATGGATTTATGCGGCGCATAAATTCCTTAAATTGGACGCCATTCGGCAAGGCCGTTTAGTCTGGAAGTGAAGGAGTGATAACACTGATGAGCGAACATGTTGAAGTTGACTTTCTGCACGAGGTCGGCAGCCGCATCGCCGCCGCGGACCCGCTGCACGAAGTGCTCGACCGAATCGTCAACTTGATCTCCGATCTGATGCAATGTGATTCCTGCTTTGTCTACATCCTGGAAGAGGAGGAGTTGGTTCTCCGGGCATCCCAAAATCCCCACGCCGATGTCGTGGATCGCCTCCGCATCCGCGTAGGCCAGGGCATTACTGGCTGGGTTTCAGAGCACCGACAGCCCGTCGCTTTGGAGCGCAATGCGTGCCAGGACCCGCGCTTCAAGTTCTTCGGCGAGCTGCCGGAAGATTGCTACGAGGCGTTTCTGTCCGTCCCGATTCTGTTTCGCGGCCGCGCCGTCGGCGTGATCAACGTGCAGCATCGCCTGCCCCACACGTACACGCCTCGTGAGATCAAATTGATTTCCACCGTGGGCTTTCTGGTGGGCGCCGAAATCGAGTCGGCCCGCCTGGATGGCGAAGTTTCGCAACTGTCCGACCAACTCGCCACCCGCAAACTCGTGGAGCGCGCTAAAGGAATTCTTCAGCGCGATTTGGGGCTGACCGAAGAACAATCCTACCTCGCGTTACAGCGACAAAGCCGGCAAACACGCAAACCGATGAAGGAAGTCGCCGAAGCCATCATTCTCGCCGCCCAAGTGAAACGAAACCACCAGGACCGAGCCATGTGAGTGGCTCCGGCGAGGCTTGCCGTTATACGAAATCCTCGCGGGAAACGGGCCTTCCTTTGGCGTCGGGCTAGCCAGGGGAGTTCCTTCTCGTAAGAGCGCAGACTGTGCCAGGCAGAAGCTCTCTTCAGAATCCCGCTCGGATAACGTGAGAGTGCTGCGGACTTTCGCAGCAATCTTTTGGCAGGACAGCGATGTAGAATCAGGTCTTGAGGCGCAGGAAGATGGCAAGTCAGGCGCGAATCAACGGATTTGTGCTGGCGGGTGGCAACAGCAGCCGCATGGGTCGGGACAAAGCGCTGATGCGCCTCGGAAGCCAGCCGCTGATTCTGCGGGCGGCGGAGATCCTCAGGCCATTGGTGCACAATGTCACGCTGCTCGCCCCGCCGGACCGATACGGAAACCTCGGCTTACCCGTGATCGCTGATATGTGGCCGGACCAGGGACCATTGGCGGCCATCTGTACGGGTTTGATTTCGTCTGGTACCGAATGGAACGTCTTCCTTGCCTGCGATCTCCCACTCGTCAGCCCAAGATTCATGGAGCTCTTGGTTCAGCGAGTTCGTGCGACGTGTTCCGATGCCGTGGTGCCGCGCACTGAGGATGGCTGGCAGCCGCTATCAGCAGCCTATCATGCGCGTTGCGGAAGGGCGTTTGCGCGAGCCGTTCAGCAGGGTCGCCGAAGCATCATTGGGCTATTCAATGAAATTCGGGTGGACGAGATGACCCACGAAGAGATGATGAGCGCCGGCCTGAGCGAAGTGGAGTTGGTTAACGTGAACACGCCTGAGGAATGGGCACGACTGGCACAGCTCTTGGAAGGAGCTGAAGACTCTGCTGAGCGTGGCTGAGTACATGGCGAAAGCATCCATTAAAGGCCCTCCGCAACCGCGCGTCAGTCTGGGAATCCGGATGTGCGTCGTCGCCATGAGGCGGCTTGAGATCGATGATCCGTAAGAATATCGTCGGAAGCTGATCATGGTCGTGGAGACTGACCGATGCGAGCCAGTCGTGGTCGAACTGGTCATCGGCTGCCGGCTGGGAAACCGAACGCTGATATTCAAAGGCTGGGGCAAAACGCCGGCGAGGTCGACATGGACGGGCTCACTCTTTGCCGGGCGCGTGCGGGTGAAGCGCCCTGGCTGACAGGCGGGACAGCATAGCAAGGCCTGTGCCCTGTCCCTCGGATTTGCAGGCTGACCAGTCCAATTGCGGGGGTTGGTACGCCCGGGGTGATTCGAACACCCGACCCTCTGCTTCGTAGGCAATCGGGTTTTCTCACACCACTTACATCCTTTCCTATGGTCTTCAGGAGTTTACATCAATTCCGGGAACCTGCTTTCGCTCAAAGCTGGAACCCATTTTCTTACATTTACATAAGCCAGGAAGTGGGTTTTGTTACGGTTTTCTTACGCTCAAACCCCGCTTGAGGCGGCGCGGACCGTAGGTACGGACCCGAAGCTCGCCTCGGTCGGTCCATCTCGGATTGAACGTGTGCGCTGCACACGCGGTGCACACAAATCCCGGCTGCCCTCGCTGCAACCGGAACAAAAACACGCCGTCATAATAGTCGTTGCAACTGATCGGGGGGAATCAGTGGCCGCTGCTTCAATGCGCCATTCGAGGTGCACTTGAACGCTCAAAGGTGGTGTAGCAATACACGGAGAAAAAGAACGCCATACTCGATATCACCTTTTGACGCCTCGTAGGGAATACGGCGCCTCGCCCTCCTTGGAGGGAACAAATGGGGAACAACAAGCCCCGAATACCAGAGAAAACCATGCTACGGGACCGAAGAAGAAGCCAAGCGAACCAACAAGATACAAGATTTTGACTTGTCTTGGGCGCAAGAGGTCCCCGGTTCAAATCCGGGCGCCCCGACCATTTTTCAGTCACTCAGGGAGCCTCTGTCCTCCCTGACGCTCCTTTCCCCACCCGGAGGGTGGGCAGGCGTCCATTGTTATGTGCAGGAGCTTAGGAAGGAAACGACGGTTTCTTCGGCGATTTTCGTGGCTTCGTACCAAGCCGTTTCCGTAATCGGCTGGTGCACATAATTCCGACTACGGAAATCTTTCCGTAGTCGGAAGAATAGCCTGTTCTATAAGACCGAGAACAGTGCTGGAGTGGGCGACCTGTTTATGAGTCTGATCCACACCTGCGAACTGAACGGCGCCAATCCCTTCGAATATCTCACCGAGGTGCAAAAACACGCCGACGAACTTGGCCAAGCATCCGGCGGCCTCGTTGCCGAATGGGAATTTGAAACGACGGCGCGGCTACTGTGGCCGCGCAGGGTCAGCAATTCTTTGCCGCTCTCCGCGCCCCACACCTTCGCAGTATGGTCTTCACTCCCGGTCGCTAGCCGCTTCCCGTCTGGGCTCCAGGCCACGCTCGTAACAGGCTCACTGTGGCCGCCCAGGGTCCCCATCGTTGGGCCGGATGCTTATAGAGCACGGGATCGGTCGCGGAAAGCGGACCTACAGCCACCAGACCGAAGAGAAATGAACTGAGGATAAACCTGCACATAATGGCCTCTTTTCAAAAGAACGCCTCAGCGTGCCGCAATGCGCAGCGCCTTGCCGGCGTAGGCGCCTTCACCGTCACTCGCGGCAGCCACCTCGGTTCCGACGCCATGACCTTCGCTCACCACGATCAAACGAATCAGTACGCGCTTCGGCATCTCCGGATAGCCGCCCTGTGCCTCGCCCAGCTCCAAGGTGCGAGCAGAATCATCCCAATGCATCGGAACGACTCTGCGTTGACCCTTCTCATAGTCATAGGTATCGCCGGCGTCCGAGTACCATTCGAAGTCGCCATTGGCGCCGGGATAGACACGTACTTCCAGGGAATCCACTTGACTATCGGCATCTTCGACTTCAGGTCCGAGCGGCACGATAGAGCCGGCACGGACGTAGACGGGGATACGGTCCAACGGCACGGGCGCTTGGATGCTCTGGTTGGGGTCGAGGCGCTTTCCACTCCAAAAATCGTACCAAGCCAGGGCTTGCGGCAGATAGACCTCGCGACTGGTGGCGCCCGGCTCAGTGACCGGAGCGACCAGAAAGGCGGGGCCGAACATGAATTGATCGCCGATGTCGCGCACGCGGGGGTCTGCGGGCCAGTCCATGGGCAGCCCGCGTTGCATGGTGTAATCGTCATTGGTGACGCGCCAGGCGAGTGAATAGATATAGGGCAGCAGGCGATAGCGGAGCTTGTCAAAGAAGATGAGGGTTGGGGTTTGGGGCCCGTAGCTGAAAAGCTCGTTGGTGTTGTTCGAGCGATGACCGTGCGTGCGCAAAATGGGACAGAAGACGCCATATTGAAACCAGCGCACGTAGAGTTCCTGATAAGCTGGGTCGCGGGTGTCGCGCTCCAAAGGCCAGCCATAGCCGGCAATATCGGTAGTCCAATAGGGGAGTCCTGACATTTGGAAATTCAGGCCTGCCGCGATCTGGCGGCGGAAGGTCATCCACGTCCCGATGACGTCGCCCGACCACACCGTCGTCGCGTAGCGCTGCTGACCCAGGAAAGCGGAGCGGGTCAGGATGAAGACGCGCTTGCGCTGGGTGGTTGTGCGCCAATGATCGTAAACGCCGCCAGTGTGCATCAGCGGAAAGACGTTGGTGTAACGGGCGCCGTTGCCGATGGACAGCCGCAGCGCATCGAGAACCGTATCGCTTTGTCCGTTCCAAATTTCCGGCTCGCTGCTGTCCAGCCAGAATCCGTCCCACCCCTCGTCGAACTTGACGCCCATCAGGTGCTCCCAATAGTAATCGCGTGCTGCGGGATTGGTGGCGTCATAAATGTCCGTGCCAGGCACGATAAACCCGCGCCGCTTCATTTCCTGGAAATTGCTCGAGCTCAGTTCAAACTTCGCCCAGACCGAAATCATGGCGTGGACTTTTTCCGCGTGCAGCTTCTCGAGCGCGGTGGGGACGTCGGCCCAAGGCTTCAGGTAGCTGTCGGTATATTGCGGATCGCCCTGCCGCTTCCACCAGAACCAATCCTGCACGATGAGGTCCAGGGGCACGTGCTGGTCGCGATACTCGGCGGCGATATCGAGCAATTCCTTAGCTGAGCGGTAGCGGTCCTTCGACTGCACGAAGCCGTACGCCCAGCGGCCGAACAGCGGAGCGTGCCCGGTCATGCTGCGGTAGATCTGGATGATCCGGTCCATGGATGGCCCGTAGAAGACATAGTAATCAATGGCATCGGCGGCCTCGGCGGTTAGTTTCAGCTCAGTGGGAAACCGATTGTCAAACCAGGATTTGGACGCGGTATTCCACAGCAGGCCATAGCCGAGTGTGGAGAGGAACATTGGAATCGCCACATTTGTATTTGCCTGCCCCAGCTCGACTACTGTGCCGCGCTGATCGAAAACGCCGCTTTGATTCTGGCCAAGCCCGTAAAAACCTTCCAGGGCGTCGGGAAAGAAGCGCTCGTCAACGCGGTAAAGCTTTTCTCCGTTCGCCTCTGTGGGGACGTACCGCCGTGGAACGCGCTCGGATTCCTGCAAAAGTATTTTTCCATTTGAATCCAGGAACCGGAGAAGCGCCGTCTTCAAATTGATTTCCACTGACAGCTTGGGCGTGCGGAAAGTCGCATGATCCGGCGTGCGAGTAAGCTCGGGCCGCTGCGGGAGGCACGGAGCGACGATCCAGGGTGTCTCTGGCGAGGCCCCCGCCGGGTCTCCTGGGCCTGCCACGATGTGAATCACATCGGGAGCACAAACGGTGATGCGCACCGTTTCTGTGCCATTCCGCAGCACAACTGCGGAGGGCAACTCCTCTAACGTGATGGAGGTCCCGGCGGGAGAGGTTTGCGCCGGACCAGCGCCAAGCCTGGGCGCCGGCAGCAGCGTGCCAGCGGCGGCAATTGTGGAGGTGAAAAGGAAACGGCGACGATCAAGGATGTTGAATTTAGTACACATGACTTGATTCCGGATTTCTGGATTTTCTTCAAATTCGCGGACTTTTTTATTCCTACACAGCTGTGATGTCAAGACGCTTTGAAACGATTAGGCATCCTTACTTCATTCCAATGACCCTTGCTTGGATTCCCGCCCTAACTTACCTGTACTGATAAAACGAATCTCTGCGCTGCCGCCGTGCTAACCTCGACGCTCAGACACCCCGCCCGAAAAATCTAGCCTCAAGGCGTGGTGTTGAGCCCGGCTGGTTTGAGGGCGCGGCGGAGTCCTGCCTCGCCGCCCGCCCCAACGTAGTGGGCGGCGATTTTTCCCTTGCGGTCGATCACCACCGTCGTCGGCGCTAGGCGAACGCCGTAAAGCCCATGCACGGTATCGTTCGAGTCCAGCAGCATCGGAAATGTGTAGCCGTGAGCCTTGACAAAATTCTCCACGGTTTCCGGGCTCTCGTCGTCAATTCCGAGGAAAACCACTCCCTTTGACCCGAGCTCGTCATGTAACTTCTGGATGGCCGCCAATTCTCCCTGGCAGGGCTTGCACCAACTCGCCGAAAAATCCAGCACCACGGTTTTGCCGTGGAACCCGCGAAGGCGTACATTTTTGCCCCCCAGGCTTGCGGCGGTGAAGTCGCGCGCCTTCCTGCCTTGGAGGGGGTGCCCCGCTGGCTGGAGAATATGCTCGTCCTGCCTTTCCGAGCCAATGAGGAGGTCCGCGAGCGCCATCTCGGCGGACTGCGCGGGCCCGGCCGCAGCGCTGGATGGAGGGCGTGCACCAGTCGGAACGGGAAATTGAAAGACGTCGTCCGATATCGGTCCTAGGACCGCCTTGGTCATGCGCGACGTCTCAGACCCCGCGTTTGCAAAATAGTTCGGGTCACCGGTGCCTTGACTGAAATGCCCCTCATCCCGCAGAACAATGAAACGCTGCTCGTCGACCCAAAGCGTCCGCCAGACGGAGCCGGCTAGCAGGTCCACAACATAGCACCGCACTTGCTGCCCCTCGAGGCTCAACGTTTCCTCGCCTCGCAGCTTCGCGCGCCCCGGCTCGTGAGGCAAGCTCCGGTACCGGGCGAGGTCGTCGCTGATAAGGCGAACGGGGTGCGCCCACAGCTCTTGAAGCAGCGGGGCAGCGGTAATCTCGGTGTACCCGCTCAGATTGGGGGTGTACCAACCGGTCATCCGGCCATCCGAAACCAGCGAAATCTCGGCCTCCCGAGAAGTCACAACCAGCCGGATCTTTCCAGGGGTGGATATAGCCAGGTCGGTTGTGCACCACGCCGGGCGGCTCCCGAAAGGGGCGGGCAGATCTAGCGGCCCTAATATGGGCTTAACGCCGCCCACCGACTGCTCCCTCCGCTCGACGAAACGGAACGAGCTGAGGCCGCAGTACGTCTGGGAAACCTTCGCCAGGATTTGCTCGGCCGTGGGGTCTTTTGCGAAAGCGGCCGCGGGGACGACCAAAGCCAGCCCTAGGAGCACGCCCATTAGGGTTTTCATTAAGCCTCCTTCCTTGCTACCCTCAAGGCGTGGTGTTGAGCCCGGCTGATTTGAGGGCGCGGCGGAGTTGCGCCTCGCCGCCCGCGCCAACGTACCGGGCAGCGATTTTCCCCTTGCGGTCGATGACGACCGTTATCGGCACCCAACGAATATCGTAAAGCTCGTGGGCGGTCTGATCCATGTCGAGCAGCATCGGGAAGTTGTATCCCTGGCCTGTGGCGAAGCTCTTCACGGTTTCGGGGCTCTCGTCGTCAATTCCAAGAAAGACCACGCCCTTTGATGCTAGCTCGTCATGCATCCTCTGAATGGCCGCCAGCTCTTCCTGGCACGGCTGGCACCAGCTCGCCCAGAACTCCAAGACGACGATCCGACCCCGCGAGTCGCTTAGCTTGAATTGCCTGCCGCCGAGGTCGGTCAGTGCCAGTTCCGGGGCTGGGTCACCGATTCTGAACCGCTTAATGTGAAAGCAGTCCCTTGCAAAGACGTCGTCCTGCAACCAGCTCTGGCGCTGGCCGAAGGAGTCAACGCGAGTCGCCCCTGTCGGGACCGCGAATTGGAAAACAGACCCCGGCGCAGTCCCGCGATCGATTTGCTCGAAGGTCACTACCCTGTACCCTAGCGGCTGGTCGAGAGGGTCGGCGCTCACCAGGTCGCTCGATTCGTCCTTCCAAACGAGAAACGTCGCCTTATCAACCCACAGCTTCCGCCAACCGACGGACCGCAGTCCATCGCTAACGACAGAATTGTCAAGCTCCACGATGTAGCAATCGATGGTCTTCGCTCCAACCTTGAGGGCCGCTTCTCCCTCCAGCTTGGCGCTCGGCTTAAACGCTTCGAGATCCATGCAGCTATACAAATAGTGGTCTATTCCGAAGGTCCAGACAGGGCTCATTCGCTTAGGGCAATCCCCCCATCGCTCCTGGAGCAGCGGCGCGGCCGGGATCTGCAAGTATTCATTTCCGGAGCGGAGGTAGACCCAAGTCTCCCGGGCGTTCGAAACCACATCGTAGAAATTGGTGCTGATGCGGAGTTGCCCCGGATCGCACTCGCTTAGCGCGACCTTCAGGGGCGCGGAGATGGAGCCGGCCATGCTTGGGCCGGGTGTGACCAAAACGTCCTCGAGAGAGCGGAGGCAGCCCAGATTCCGATACTCACGCGAGACCCTATCCAGAATCTGATCGGCGGTTAGACCGGCTGGATCTTCCGCCCCGAGCGCGGCCGACGACGCGAGCGCCAGGCAAGCTGAGGCCAGCGCGCTCGCCAGCACCCGCCAGCGTGGTCCTCGTGGGTGCCGCACCCTACGACTCTCGACGCTATTCATAATGCACCCCTCTTTTTGCGCTCATGCCCAGTAGCCCGACCATCGGCGAAACTGTTCCCTGGGGCCCCAGCCAATCACTGCACTCAGACACCCCGCCCGAAAAATCCACCCTCAAGGCGTGGTGTTGAGCCCGGCTGATTTGAGGGCGGGGCGGAGTTGCTCCTCGCCGCCCGCGCCGATGTACTGGGCGGCGATTTTGCCCTTGCGATTGATGACGACCACCGTGGGCACCCAACCCGTGCGGTAGAACCCCGGCAGAGCGTGGTCTGAGTCCAGGAGCGTTGGAAAGGTGTAGCCATTTTTCGTGAGAAAGTTCTTCACCCTTTCGCGGTCCTCGCCTTCGTCGATTCCTAAGAAAGCGACGTCCTTGCCTCTCAAGTCTGTGTACAGCTTCTGGATTGCGGGCAAATCCCGCTGGCAAGGCTTGCACCAAGTGGTGTAAAAGTCCAGGACGATCGCTTTCCCGTGGAGGTCCTTCAGCCGCAGCGCCCTGCCGTCCAGGCCCTCCGCCGTGAAATCCGGCGGTTTCTTGGCCTTCATCCTTACTAATACGTCCCCGCCCACGAGGCGATTCACCAAGTCCTCCTCCCCACTCTCAAGAAGCCGGTACGCACGAGCATTCTCGCCACCCTGGGAGCGGCTCAGGGGCGCCCTGAAAGAAGCGACCCGACGCGCCCCTGCGGGAGGGACGAACTCAAAGGTTTCGTCTGGTATCGGGCCAAGGTCGGCCTTGGTCAATCGCGACGTCCAAACACCCGAGTCCGCAAAATAGCTGCTGTCCGGGTTAAAGGTGTCGGGCCCGGAACCCGGACCGGAAACCCACGCATCCTGCAAAACAATGAAACGCCGCTCGTCAACCCAAAGCCTCCGCGAGCCCGAGGGATCTGGGACGTCCACAACGTAGCACCGCACCTCCTGCCCCCCGAGGCTCAACGTTTCCTCGCCTCGCAGCTTCGCGCGTCCGGCCTCGTGAGACAGGCTCCTGTACCGGAAGATATCATCGCTGCCGTAGTAGGCAGGACGCGCCCACATCTCTTGAAGCAGAGGGACGGCAGCCGCTTGCAGGTATTGGTTGAGGACGGGCAAATACGCCCACATTGTCTCGCCGTTCGAGACAACGAGCACTCCACCAGTCTCGAGCCGGATTCTTCCCGGTGTGGACTCAGCCAAGTCCGTTCCGTACAGCGGAGGGAAAATGTACCGGGCAAGGGGCATGCGGCTGCCGCTCAAGCGCTCCGGTTGGATCCCTAGCAGAGGTTCTCCATTAGTCGAGTCCGTTGGCGCGCGTCCCTCCCGGTGCTCCACCAATCGGAATGAGCGGAGGCTGCTGTAGGTCCGCGAAACTCTCTCGACGACCTTCTCTGCCGTCAGGTTTCCTCCCGAGGGGAGAGCAAAGGCAATCGGAGCCAAGCAGAACACCAGCGCCATCGCTTTTTTCATCGGACCTCCTTCCTTGGGCGCCCAGCAAGTAGCGCCGATTTTGTGGTCCGCGTCCTTTCCGCGCCGTCGGTCTGCCGCCCGACCTCCATAGGCTACAACGCTAGCCCATTTCAAGAAGGGGCCGCAGGCCGCAAAGACGGCGGTCTGCGCTACCCACTATTGAGGGTAGGGCAGTTCCACAGGGCGGATAAAACCTTTCTTATGGCTGTCATGCCAAAGGCACATGCACGATGTGCGCCCGGCGGGTGTTTGCCACATCGAGCCATCCTCGAAGAGCGCGCTGGTCAGGACAAAAGCGCCCCCGCCTCCATGTTGGAAATCGAGGTTCGTCCAGGACCACGACAGTGTTTTGGCCGCGTTCTCTTTGATCGTCTTGTTCCAGCCAAAGTTCCGGATGGGACGAGCGTCGTCAAAGTCCCAGTGGTACCATTTCCAATGCTCGGTGGCGTCCGCAAGCGCCGCATTGAAGACGAGCCCTACGATTTTCTTGCCGCTGGTATTTCTGATACGCACACTCAGGCTCGACGGATTGAAGCGCTCAAACTGAATGGGGCACGTTGAAGGCGGCGTGGAAGTTGATGCCGCAGTTTGTCCGTAAGCGCCTGTGGAAAACAGCAGAAAAGCCGAAATCAGGCTGGAAATCCATCCCAATTCCCTGTCTTTAATCTGCCGCAGAGGGTAATTCCTTGAGGTTGGCGGAAGTTCGTCCATGATGTGCCTCCTCTGAAAAGGAGACGCTTCACGAGCGGGAGAGGTTACTGACCAAGTGGTAGCCACAGCATGTTCCGTATGCCGTGGGTTCGTAATGTCGCGGCAACCAAAAAAGCCCACGTCACAAACACCGTGACCTGGCTACCCGCTGTCACAGGAACGAGCATCGCCAGCCCCAGGAGGATGACGATGACTCGTTTCATGAGAGTACGTGGCGTCCGATTCTGATATTGCATGGCACCGCTCCTCAAAGCGCGGCGGCCCTGTTACTAACGGTGACGAATTCCCAGCAGGTCGGGTTTCTTGCGCGATGCGAAGTTTAGCCGGTAGGCATCACGACACGCTTTTTGTGTCGCGGGCTTTTCGGTCATCCCCGATACGATTCCGGCAGACGGACATAATCGACTTGCATCCGGCAGCCCGTAGCGCGGACCACCGGTGCCGTAGTCCGCGGCCTTTCCGTGTCGTGGGTCATCATCCAATATTGATAGGCTACAACGCTAGCCTTCGCCAACGAAGAGCCGCAGACCCGTCAGCCCGTCGGTGGATGGGCCTGGCGGCCGGCGGGCGGTCTGCGCTAAGAGGGCCGCGTTACTTGCCTCAAACCGCGACGCATGCGCCATCCGTCGCTATACCAAGCACAACAAAACAATAACACGCGTGTTTCAACGGGAGGGTTCTAAAGTAACCGTAGCACCGGCTCAGACGTCATATTAATCAGGCGCGAGGTACGCCATGTCGCGCACTGTCGGTTCTGCTCCCGCAGAAGTCCACTCGGCCTTGGGCGGGGAACTCCACCCAGCGCAACGGCCCCCTGCTATCGTCAGGGAATGCAATGCGTCGGCGATCCCTCGGGGTGTGGCGGTCCATTCCCAAGTGAATTCCGCGCGGCCTGGGATTCAACTCTCGCTAAGGAAGGAGTCAATTCAATGCGCTTAAAGCTTTGGGTGTTCGTTGTTCTCGCTTGCGCGGCAGCGCCTGCTGCGGCTCGACGGCCGAAGCTGGCGGGCAAAGTTGTGGACGCCGCCGCGCTCAGTAAGGTCAGGACCTATTGCGTTGACACAAGCAACCTAAAGGAGCCTGTTTACCCAGGCGACGTTCCGAGGCCGGAACAGTTTGATGTTCGCGAGCTGGTGAAGAGGGAGAGCGGGCCGAAAGGATTGCTGTCAAAGCTACCTTGGAAGTTGGAGGCAGACTGCTCCTCCCCGGGAGTAGATGCCATTATGCGCTTCGGGTTTCGCGTGATCCTAGGCCCCTCGATACAGGGCCAGCTGCTTCAAGACCCGGTTGTCGTGTACCCGGTGCCGGGCGAGTTCCGCTGGCGCGCGGAGATCCAGGTAACAGATAAGGCCTCAACGCAGGTGGTTTATGAAGCCGAGGGAAATCCCGTGGACTCCAGCCTTAACCGGACCAGCGAGCAGAACCAGGACCTGGACCACGTCCAGGTGCAGCGCTATCACGATCTGCGCCAGGACGCCGCCTACCACGCTTTGGCGGCGCTGGTCTCCGATGTCAAAACCATTTCGAAGAACCCCTAGCCGCGCCGGCTCTATGCACGATTTCGGTCACCTTCACTCCAACGGAGGGAGGCACGAGGAATGGAGCATTGACCATTACCGACAGAGCTTCGGGCAGCCCCCCACCGAATTACCTGTTTCACCTTTTCTGGCACCGTTTTTCTCGCGGGCCCGGCGAGATGGGAAAGACGACTGCGCGCCGCGTTTTTGCCCGGAAACGATAGAGTCGAGCTTCGCACTTTGCCCACGCCTCATCCCGGGCATGGGGAAGTCTTGCTCCGCGTGAAGGCTTCTACTATTTGCGGTTCGGATATCCGTTGCATTTATCACGAGCACCTCGGAAAAGGGCCAGAGGGCTATCAGGGCGTGATTGCCGGCCACGAGCCCAGCGGGAAAATCGTCGAGGCCGGGCCCGGCTGCCGGCGCTTTGGTGTAGGTGATCGCGTGATTGTGTATCACATCTCCGGCTGCGGTGTCTGCAACGATTGCCGCCGCGGATACATGATTTCCTGCACCAGTGAGAAATTCCGGCGCGCCTATGGTTGGCAGCGCGATGGCGGCATGGCCGACTACATGATCGCGGAGGAGAAAGACCTCATCGCGCTTCCCGATGAGCTTTCCTATGCCGATGGCGCGCAGGTGGCGTGCGGCTTTGGGACGGTGTACGAAGCTCTTGAGAAAATCGGGGTCAACGGCAACCACGCGGTGCTCATCACCGGACTGGGGCCAGTGGGACTCGCGGCGGCGGCAGTATGCCGCAAGCTCGGCGCCCAGACGATTATTGGTATCGACGTCGTTGCTGAGCGGCGGGACTTGGCGAAATCCCTCGGCATCTGTGATATCGTCCTGAACGCTGGGACAGACAACCTGGCCGAGGTCAAAGAGCTCACGCACGGCTGCGGAGTCGAGCGGGCGCTGGATTGTTCGGCCGACGCCACCGCCCGCGCCACCGCAGTTCGCGCTACGCGCAAGTGGGGGAAGATCGCTTTCGTGGGCGAAGGCGGTTCGGTTCAGTTCAATCCGTCTCCGGACATTATTCACGACCAGAAAACGGTCTACGGCTCCTGGGTGACATCCACGTGGCTCATGGAGGAACTGGTCGAGCGCCTGGTGCGCTGGAACCTGCACCCCGCCGACATCATTACCCACCGCTTCGGTCTCGAGAAAGTTGCAGACGCCTATGCGATGATGGCTTCGGGGAAATGCGGCAAAGTGGCCGTCTGCGCGGACGAGGAGTTGGCGCTCAAATGAACTCCAACTGGGAGGAGATTCTGAAGGACCGGCTGCAATTTTACGGGCATCGCAACTGGCTGGTTATTGCTGACTCTGCTTATCCCGCGCAAGTCAGCCCAGGGATAGAAACTATCGTCGCCAACGAAGAATATTCTTGCACCTTATCGCGGATCTTTGCAGCGATTGGCGCTTCAATAACCCTTAAGCCCACAATTTACACCGACGAAGAATTGAAATTTGTTGCGGAGGAGGATGCGCCGGGTGTCAGCTCGTTCCGGCAGGAGCTCGGTAGCCTTCTTGAAGGCTACGAAGTGCGCTCACTTCCGCACGAAGAGATCATCGCGAAGCTCGATCGCGCCGGCAAAATGTTTCGCGTGCTCCTGATTAAGACCAACATGCGAATTCCCTATACGTCGGTGTTCTTTGAGTTGCAGTGTGGATATTGGAATGCCCAAGCTGAGAAGCGCCTTCGGGCCCAAATGCGATCCGAAGGTCGGCACTCGAAGGCGCCAAGACATAAAGGAAGGCGCTAAGTGTCAGTGCCGAGAGCGCCAGTTGAAGCGTGAAGGCGCTCTCACTTTAGAAGTCAGGACAGTTCTCCGGTGCAGTTCACTACCGACAATCCTTCACGGACTGAAGGCCAAGCGAAGCAAGCGTCACTTTTCCCCTCGGGGCATCTGCTGCCCTTCATTCTGGTGACCGTCCTCTTCTTTTTGTGGGGCATTCCCAACAACCTCAACGACGTCCTGATTCGGCAGTTCATGAAATCCTTCGCCATCTCGCGTTTCAAAGCGGGACTGATTCAGTCCGCTTTCTATATGGGCTACTTCCTGCTGGCCATGCCGGCCGCCATGTTGATGCGCAAGCTCGGCTACAAAGCCGGATTTGTGATCGGCTTGCTGCTGTATGGCTTCGGGACTCTTTTGTTCTGGCCGGCCGCCGTTGTGGACCGATATGGATTTTTCCTGTTCGCGTTATTTGTGATCGCCAGTGGACTTTCGTTCCTCGAGACCGCATCGAATCCCTTCATTGCTCAGCTAGGCGATCCGGCAAGTTCCGAGCGGCGGCTGAACTTTTCGCAGGCGTTCAATCCGTTCGGCGCGATCACCGGAGCGCTGATGGGCACCGTGTTCATTTTTTCCGGAGTTGAACCGGGTCCGCAGCAGATCGAGGCCATGAAGGCCCAACACATCTATGACACCTACCTCCGCTCAGAGACCATGCGCGTCGTCAAACCTTACCTCGTGCTGAGCGCGGTGGCGATCGTTTGGGCTCTGCTGATTTTGCGCACCAAATTTCCCAGCATCCAGAGCGAGCACGAGGCGGACGGCGATCGCGGGCATCTTCGCGAGGTATTCCGCTACCCGCACCTCTTAATGGCGGTGGTGGCGCAGTTCATGTACGTCGGCGCGCAAGTGGGGACCTGGAGCTACTTCATTCAATACGTTCAGGAGTTCACGCACCAACCCGAAAAGGTTGCAGGGTATTTCCTCACCGGCACACTGGCGGCATTTGGCGTTGGACGGTTTAGCTCCGCGTGGCTGATGCGCTTCGTGGCGCCGAACCGGCTTCTTGGTTCCTATGCCATCGTGAATGTTCTCTTAGTTGCATTTGGGATTTTGCACCCGGGCTGGGCCGGGCTATGGGCAGTGTTCGCCACCAGTTTCTTTATGTCGCTCATGTTCCCAACGATTTTTGCTCTCGGATTGAAGGGACTGGGGCCAAACACCAAGATCGGCGGGTCTTTGCTTGTGATGGCCATCGTAGGAGGAGCAATCCTAACTCCGGCGATGGGGTTAATCGACGAAGCCGGTCACAGCATTGCCCCAGCCTACATTGTGCCCTTGGTGGCCTACGTCGTTATTGCCGGATACGCATTCGCCGGAGCGAAACTGCGCAGTGTGACCGACGCAGTAGAAATTAAGAAAAGCGCTTGACGAAAGGAAATCATGCTCCCACATCGTTCATTCTTGTCACCGTCAGTTCGCAAACTCGGCGGTACTTTGCTGGCGCTGTGCGCGCCTTCCCTTCTGATGGCCCAGAGTGCCACGGCTCCGACCGCCTCCGAACACCCAGCCGTCATCGATCAGTTATGGCAGAAGGCCAGCAGCAAGTATGACTCGCAACGCGCCGCCCTCCTGCAAGAAGTCGATAGAGTTGACCATCAAGGCCCTTTCCGCCCGGATTGGGAGTCGCTTCAGAAATATGAAGTGCCCGAGTGGTACAAAGATGCGAAGTTCGGAATTTTCATGCATTGGGGAGTCTATTCGGTCCCTGCTTTCGGCAGTGAATGGTACCCACGAATGATGTATGTGCCGGGATCCGAGGAATACAAGCATCACCTCGCCACCTACGGCCCCCAAGATAAATTCGGCTACAAAGATTTCATCCCAATGTTCAAAGCCGAACATTTCGATCCTGTCGCTTGGGCGGTGTTATTCAAAAAAGCGGGCGCAAAATACGTCGTGCCCGTAGCAGAGCATCACGATGGCTTTGCGATGTACGACAGCGGCCTGAGCGACTGGACAGCAGCCAAGATGGGCCCGCATCGCGATATTGTGGGAGAGCTGGCCAAAGCGGTGCGAGCGGAAGGTCTGCAGTTTGGCGTTTCATCGCATCGAGTGGAACATAATTTCTTTCTCGGCCCCGGCCGCAGCATTCCTTCGGATGTCAACGACCCGCAGTACGCCGCGTTCTACGGCCCCGCTCACGCCTGGCTGATCAACCGAGGAGGCACTCCCCTCGATAACGATTTCACCTATGTTTCCTCCGCATGGGCCAATGATTGGCTGGCGCGAGCCGCGGAACTCGTGGAGAAATATCATCCTGACTACGTGTTCTTCGACTGGTGGATCGGGCAGGCGTCCATCCGGCCGAATCTTACGCGCTTCGCCGCGTTCTATTACAACAGCTCTTTGAAGTATGGCGATCAGGTCGGAGTGATAACTTACAAGGACTACGCCATGGCGGAGCACTCCGCCGTCCTCGACATCGAACGCGGCCAGCTCGGCGATATTCGCCCTCTCTATTGGCAGACCGACACATCTGTGAGCAACAGATCCTGGGGCTACATCAAGGACGACACGTTCAAGTCGCCGGAATTCATCGTCCACCAGCTAATCGACATCGTCAGCAAAAACGGCAATTTGCTGCTGAACATCGGGCCGCGTTCGGATGGCACCATACCTGAACCGGTGCAGCAGGTACTCCTTGATGTTGGCGCCTGGTTGAATATCAACGGAGAGGCCATCTACGGAACTCGCCCGTGGAGGATTTATGGCGAGGGGCCCACTAAAGTGGCGGCGGGATCGTTTCACGACTTCGAAACCGGGAACTACACGCCAGAAGATTTTCGCTTCACAACCAAGGGCGACGTGCTTTATGCGATCGGACTCGGATGGCCAGGAAACGGGGAAGCGGTGATTCGTTCCCTCGCTCTGGAAACGGGCACAGCGCCTGTCAAGACCGTCGCCTTGCTGGGCTGCGATGCTAAGGTGCAATTCGAGCAGCGCGCGGATGGGCTCCACGTGCAACTTCCCGCCCAACGTCCGGCCAAATATGCTTATGCGCTACGCGTGGCGTTTAACCAAGCCGCACGCTAGCCCCAAGGAGGCCGCTATGTCGCACATCACTCGCCGTGACTTGCTCTTTTCTGGACTAGCCCTCTCCGCTTCTTCCCTGACTGCCCGCGCCGCCTGGGCCCGCGCCGCCGCGCTGCTCGGTGGCGATGTGCCTGAAGGCTCGGCGGCGGCTGTTCCCGGGGTTGCGCCGCGAGAACAATTGCTCTTCGACTTTGGTTGGAAGTTCACCTTCGGCCATGGCAGCGATCCTTCCCGTGACCTGGGATTCGGCTTCGGCCAGGGGGACTTCGCCAAGACGGGCGAGTTCGAGTTTTCCAAAGCCAAGTTCGACGACTCCAAGTGGCGGACGCTCAATCTGCCGCACGACTGGGCCGTGGAGCTGCCTTTCGTCCGTGATGACGAGCAGAAGTCGCACGGTTATAAGCCGCTTGGCCGCCGTTATCCCGAAACCAGCGTGGGCTGGTACCGGCGCGTCTTTGAGATTCCCGCGAGCGACTTGGGCCGCCGCATCTGGGTAGAGTTCGATGGTGCTTTCCGTGACGTGCTGGTGTTCGTCAACGGCTGCTTCGTCGGCCGCAACAACAACGGCTATATTCCCTTCCGCTTCGACCTCAGCGACTTCCTGGCCTACGGCGCGAAGAACTACATCGTCCTCCGGGTCGATGCGAGCTTTGGAGACGGTTGGTTCTATGAGGGCGCGGGCGTCTATCGCCACGTCTGGCTGACCAAGACCGATGCCGTGCATCTGGGAAAGTGGGACAGCACTGTGCGCTCGATCGTGAAAGGCAACTCAGCTTCGCTCGAGCTCGGGACCGTCGTGCAAAACGAGGGAAAGCAAGCCGCGAGCGCCAAGGTGAGCTGGAAGATGGTCGACGCCAAAGGCGCGACCGTGGCCACCGCCGAAGCGCCTGCGCAGTCCATCGCCATCGGTAGCGCAGCCAGCTACACCGCCACCGCGAAGCTTGCGAACCCCGCCCTTTGGTCGGTCGATGAACCGAATCTGTACTCCGCCATCGTAACGGTTGAGTCCGACGGCAAAGTGCGCGATGCGGAGCGCGTCACCTTCGGCCTCCGCACGGCCGTCTTTGATGCGGAGAAAGGTTTTTTCCTAAACGGCAAGCCGCTCAAAATTCAGGGCACCTGCAATCACCAGGACCATGCGGGCGTGGGCGCGGCCCTGCCCGACCGACTTCAGTGGTTCCGGCTCGCCGTGCTTCGCGAGATGGGCTCGAACGCTGTGCGCACCTCGCACAACATGCCCACGCCCGAGTGGGTGGAGGCCTGCGACCGCATGGGCATGCTGATGATGTGCGAAACCCGACAGATGAGCTCGAATCGCGAGGGCATGCAGCAACTCCAACAGATGGTCAAGCGCTATCGCAACTCGCCTTCCATCATCATCTGGTCGGTCGGAAACGAAGAGTGGCTGCTTCAAGACGCGATGGCCGAGCAAGGCGCCAAGATCGCGGCCACCATGGTGCGGCTCTGCCACGAGCTCGACCCGACGCGCGTCGTCTCCGCTGCTGTCAATGGGAACAATGAAAAGGGTGTCTCTGAGGCGTTCGACATCATCGGCTTCAATTACAACCAGAACTACCCCGAGGCTTACCATAAGAAATATCCCGCGCGCGCTCTCTATGGATCGGAGACATCGAGCGCCATCAGCACCCGCAGCGAATACACAACTGATCCCCTCCGTAACACGGTGAACTGCTATGACGGCGTCGTGCCCTGGGGCGAAACGCCGGAGGGATGGTGGAAATTCTACGGCTCACGCGGTTGGGAGGCGGGTGGGTTTGCCTGGACCGGCTTCGACTATCGCGGTGAACCGACACCGTACGGGTGGCCCTCGATCAACTCGCAGTTCGGCATCGCGGACATGTGCGGTTTCCCCAAGGATTACTTCTACTATTACAAAGCCTGGTGGGGCAAGGAGCCGTCGCTGCATTTGTTCCCGCATTGGAATTGGCACGGCAGGGAGGGCGACGAGATTCCGGTCTGGGTCTATTCCAACCTGGACGAGGTGGAACTACTGGTGAACGGCAAGAGCCTGGGCAGCCAGAAGGTTCCGCACCTTGGACACGCGGAATGGAAGGTGCGATACGAGCCCGGCGCGATCGAGGCGCGCGGCTCGAAGGACGGTCAGGTGGTTCTGACCGAGAAGCGAGAAACGACCGGACCGACCGTTTCCATCCGCCTGACCGCCGATCATACCGAAATCAACGCGGACGGGGAAGACGTGGCAGTCCTGAAGGTGGAGGCCCTGGACAAGGAGGGTAGGCCAGTGCCAACCGCAAACAACAAGATTACGTTCAAGGTCTCTGGGCCCGGGCTGTTGATCGGTGTAGGGAACGGCGATCCCAACTGCCAGGAGAGCGACAAAGCACCCGAGCGCTCGCTCTTTAATGGCCTGGCGCAGGTCATCATCCAGAGCACGAAGCGGCCGGGTGAGATTCACATCGAGGCGCGAAAGGAGGGCTGGGAAGGTCCGGAATTAATGCCGGCCACACTGGTGATCACGACCAGGCCCATTGAACTACGGCCCTCGGTGCCGGTGACGCGCGAATCATGAAATAACATTTTGCGTGAGCCTGACAGAAGTTGTCCCCGGGTGGAGTACGCATTGTGAGAAGAGAAGCGAAAGGCAGAAGACATTTTGTCAAATCTAGTTTGGCGCTCTTGGCCGGGAGTCGCTTAGCAGGCGCGCAGAAATCGAAGCTAGGCGGATTGTCCGTCGAGTCAGCCGTTCCGGGCCCCTTTCACCCTTACTGGGAATCGCTGAAGCAATATAACTGTCCCGAATGGTTCCGTGACGCTAAGTTTGGGATGTGGGCGCACTGGAGCCCGCAATGTGTCCCCGAACAAGGCGACTGGTACGCCCGCAACATGTACATGCAGGGCAGCCGACAGTACAACTACCACGCGGCGCATTACGGACATCCGTCCAAATTCGGCTACAAAGACATTTGCCATATCTGGAAGGCTGAGAACTGGGATCCCGAGCGATTGATCCAGCTTTACAAGAGCGTGGGCGCCAAGTATTTCGTCGCCTTGGGGAACCATCACGACAACTTCGACTGCTGGGATTCGAAATATCAGCCCTGGAACTCAGTTAACATTGGCCCGAAAAAAGACATTGTTGGGACCTGGGCTCGGACGGCGCGAAAACACGGATTGCGCTTCGGCGTAACTTTCCACGCCACCCCGGGCCGGACTTGGGGCGAGTTTATGCCTGTGAAGTACTGCAGCGACCAGACCGGTCCCCTGAAAGGCGTGCCATATGACGGCAACCTCACCAACGCCGACGGGAAAGGCCAATGGTGGGAAGGATTCGATATACGTTCTCTCTACGGACCGCCGCACAAGCAGGATGACCCGTGTCCTGAATACACGCGCACGTGCATGCTTCGAGTCCAGGATCTGATCGACAAGTACGATCCCGACTTGCTGTATTTCGACGACTCAGGGCAGATGGTGCATGATGTGGCTCCGAACATCCAACTGGACGCATGGCTGGGAATCCCTGATCTGGCTCCACAGATTGCGGCGTACTACTACAACTCGAACATGCAGAGCCACGGTGGAAAGTTGGAGGCCGTCCTCAACATCAAGGACGTGCCGGAACCACTGAAAGGCGCCCTGGTGGAAGACCATGAGATGTCCCGCAGTGATAGGCTAACGCCGCACGTCTGGCAGACGGATGCCTGCATCGGCGGATGGCACTACATGCGAGGCATTAAGTACAGAACCGCTGCGACCATCATTCCGATGCTGGTGGACATCGTGAGCAAGAACGGCAACCTGCTGCTGAACATTCCAGTGAGAGGCGATGGCACGATCGACGACGACGAGATGAAATTCCTCGGGGAGATGGCCAAGTGGATGGGGTTGAACGGCGAGGCCCTATTCGGAACGCGCCCCTGGAAGGTCTTCGGCGAAGGTCCGACACAAATCGGCGAGGCATCGCTCTACCAAGGTAAGCCGCGACCTTATTTGCCAGAAGACATCCGGTTCACTGCCAAGGGTGACACGCTTTATGCGATCGCCTTGGGCTGGCCGGATAACGGGAACATGATCATAAAATCGCTCGCGTCAAATTCGCCCTACTATCAGGGAGAGGTCGCGAGTATTGAGTTGATGGGCGCAGGACCGGCCCCCAAGTGGAGACGGGACGAAGCTGGATTGACGATTGACCTGCCGGCACAGAGGCCGTGCGACCTGGCATATGTTTTCAAGATTAAACCCCTGCATGCGTGGGAGACCCAATGAGGGAGATTCTGGTTGAGGTTGTTCTCGCGAGCTTGGTCGCCACAAGTCTTGCTGTCGCCCAATCGCCCATGGCCCGTCAAGCGCCGTCGAGCGCCGATAGCTCCTCTACTATTTCAGCGAACGCGCCATGTCGCAATCCGTCGTTGCCCATCGCTGAGAGAGTGAATGATCTTATTTCGCGCATGACTCTAGAAGAAAAAGTCTCGCAGATGCGAGACCACGCATTCGCCATCCCGCGACTCGGCGTTCCGAAGTACGACTGATGGAACGCCGGCCTGCATGGCGTTGCCTTCGCCGGCTACGCGACCAATTTCCCTCAGGTGATCGGGATGGCGGCCACCTGGGACACTGACCTTGTCCACAAGGTGGGCGAGACGGTCTCGACCGAGGCGCGCGCCAAGCACAACGAAGCCATGCGCCATGACCAGCACGAAGCGTTCTTCGGGCTTACTTTCTGGGCGCCCAACATCAACATCTTTCGCGACCCCCGCTGGGGACGGGGCCAGGAGACCTATGGCGAAGACCCGTTCCTGACCAGCCGCATGGGCGTGGCCTTCGTCAGCGGCATGCAGGGAAGCGATCCGAAGTATTTCCGGGTGGTCTCAACTCCGAAGCACTACGCTGTGCACAGCGGCCCGGAGGCGCTGCGGCACGGCTTCAATGTAGACGTCTCGCCGCACGATCTTGAGGACACGTACTTGCCGGCATTTCGAGCCACCCTCGTTGAAGAGCTGCAGAAATACGTTGCGATCGTCCGCAAAGGGAGGGAAGATGCCTCACCGTCGCAGTCTTGATATTCCTTTCGTTGTCGACCGGCTGCCGTGGAACTACCGCATGAAGTCCGGACTCACGCTGTGGGAGGAAATGGTCGGCGACTACACCGAAGGGGCGGAGGAGGCCCGCCGGTTCGAGGCGCTCTGGAAGTCGCTCCAGGGACGAGTCGACGAGGAGCGCTACCAGACGGTGCTCGGCAGGCTGCACCAGCAGGCCGAGGACGCCGCTGCCTGGCGCGACAAGTGCGTGCACTACTTTCGATCGTTTCAACAACCGGTCGCTCCTGGGCCCACAGGGTCAGCCCCGGCAGCGACCGCGGCGTTTAATCAAAGGAGCCGGAAATGACGAACGGAACGCAGAAGCTTTCAGTGGCGGAGAAGGTTGGATACAGCCTCGGTGACGGCGCCGCGAACTTCGTCTACATGACGATGATCCTCTTCCAGTTGAACTTCTACACCGACACCATGGGCATCGCGGCCGGTATCGCCGGCACGCTGCTCCTGGTGGGTCGGTTCTGGGACGCCTTCTTCGATCCCATGATGGGCGTCTTGGCTGACCGCACTAACACACGATGGGGCAAGTTTCGCCCCTGGGTGCTATGGACCGCGCTGCCCTGGGCCATCGTCATGGTTCTGGCGTACAGAGTGCCGGGCTTCAGCTACGGCCGCACGCTCGTCTATGCTGCGGTGACCAACATCCTCCTGATGACGCTCTACTCGGCCAACAACACACCCTACTCCGCCATGACCGCCGTCATGACCGGCGACGTCAATGAGCGCACGAGCTTGTCGTCGTTCCGCTTCGTGGCCGCGCTGATCGCGCAGTTGATCGTGGGCGGCTTCACGCTGCCGCTGGTGGCCAAGTTCGGACAGGGCAACAACGCCAAGGGTTGGCAGATGACCATCGGCTTGTGGGCGTTGATCTGCATCGCCTGCTTCGTGATCACGTTCTTGTCCACGCGCGAGCGCATCCAGCCTTTGGCGCAGGAGAAGGTCTCCATCAGACAATCCTTCGGCACGCTGGGCAAGATCGGGCCCTGGATCGCCATGTTCGTCGTCACCCTGGCCCACTTCACGGCGAACTCCATGCGCGACGGCACGGTCATCTACTTCTTTCAGTACTACGTGAACAAGGACCGCCTGTTCGAGTTCCTGCGGGGCGCGGGCCTGCCCTACGCCGCAAGTGGTGCCAGCGCCAGCGGCTGGTGGTTCTCGCTGCTGAACCACTTCGGTCTGGTCATCAACGCAGACAAGACGAACGTCTCGTCGGTGGGATTCAGCCTGTGGAACATGTCGGGCCTGGTCGTGCTCGTGATCGGCGTGCTCTTTTCCACCTACCTGTCCATCAAGTTCGGCAAGAAGGCCGTTGCCCTCACCGGCTTCGCGCTGACCACGATCTTCATGGCCGGATTCATCTTCCTGCCGCCCGACAACATCTGGGCGATTTTCGTGATGGTCTGGCTGCGCTCTCTGGTCTATGCGCCGACGATCCCCCTGCTGTGGGCCATGTTTGCCGATGTGGTGGACTACGCGGAATGGAAGACCGGCCGCCGCACGACGGGCGTGATCTACGCGACCGTCCTGTTCGCTCTCAAGGTCGGCTTGAGTCTGGGCGGCTTCCTGGCGGGCTGGCTGCTTTCGGGGTACGGCTATCAGCCCCACGTGACCCAGACGGAGCATGCCTTGCTGGGTATCCGCCTGACCATCAGCATCTATCCCGCCATCCTGTACTGCGTCGTCGTCGGGGCCCTGTGCTTCTACCCGATCGGGAAGAAGCTGAACCTCCAGATCCAGGACGAGCTGGCTGAGCGTCGCAAGCCCGTCTGAGAGGAAACCGCGACTCTGACATCGCGCGGTCGGCGTTCTCGCTTGGGCATGTCACGTTGTTGAGCGTGGTGGGTGTTCCCATGAAAGGGGGCCGTACGGACCCACAAACCGCCCTCCGTGAGATCCTGAAAGGGCGTTTTCTCCTCGGCGCCGCGCTCAACGACGCCCAGATCGCTGGCCAAGACCCGGCGGCGCTCGAAATCGTCAGGCGCCACTTCAGCACGATCAGTCCAGAGAACGTCCTGAAGTGGGAGGTCGTCCATCCGGAGCCTGCTCGCTTCCAGTTCGCGGCTGCGGACCAATACGTCGCCCTCGGAGCAAAACACGGTCTGTTCGTAGTCGGCCACGTGCTGGTCTGGCATCAGCAGACACCCAGTTGGGTCTTCGAAGGTGCGCCTGGCGCGACCCTCGACCCCAAGCTGCTTCTTTCGCGACTGCGGGTGCACGTCCGGACCGTCGTCGGCCGCTACCGCGGACGCGTGCAGGCTTGGGACGTGGTCAACGAGGCCTTCGAAGACGACGGGACCTGGCGGAAAACGCCCTGGTACGCGACGCTAGGCGAGGAGTACGTGTCGAGGGCGTTCGAGTTCGCCCACGAGGCCGACCCCGATGCGCAGCTCTACTACAACGACTACAACCTGTGGAAGACGGCCAAGCGCAAAGCGGCGGTCCGGCTTGTGACGTCGCTCCGCGAGCGGGGAATCCGTATCGACGGTATCGGCGAGCAGGCCCACTGGCTGCTGGATGATCCCGCGCTCGAAGACATCGAAGCCGCGATCGTCGACCTCGCCAAGACAGGCAGGCAGATCATGATTACGGAACTGGACGTCGATCCACTGCCTCGACCCGAGGAGTTGATCGGAGCCGACGTGTCGAAGCGAATCGAGCTAACGCCGGATCTCGACCCCTACGCGGACGGTCTGCCCGAAGGCATGCAGGAGCGGCTAGCGCAGCGCTACGCAGACATCTTCGACGTGTTCGTGAAGCACCGC